>ERZ1740060.156-NODE-156-length-53715-cov-12.252889_pt1 | contig 53715 bp, 49 predicted proteins | sample MGYA00581743_ERZ1740060 | MGnify/ENA primary metagenome ERZ1740060 (study PRJEB43018, sample SAMN04849235) | marine metagenome | isolation source: floating plastic debris | place: Pacific Ocean | collected 2008-08-27 | study: EMG produced TPA metagenomics... | reverse complement strand
TAAAAAGCGTTCGTAGCCACATGCGTATACCTCTCGCCGGGGTACCGGTCGGTAGTTTTACTTGAATTATAGCCCAGTAAGGTCTGTATATAGGGTATCTGTACACAAACGGGCGAAATCCTCGGTAGGAATGCATCAAATAGCTAATTATCAACACGTTACAAAATCAGTCTTTTTGACTGAAAATAAGAAAATTCTCGGTAGCGGTAAACGTCCTTTTTTCCACTAGGTAAATAATATAGGTGCTCATAAGTCAACATTATGAGTACTAAACTGCGTTATGATGATCCTTGAGCAACAGTGCGGCAAATCAGTACCAGAACTCGGCATAACCGTGACATTTGTGCACGTTGATAGGTGAACCAAGATAGTTGACCACTAAAAGAAAAAGAATTGGTGGGTGATAGGGTAGGGAGCACCGAGTTGCAATTCTACACAAAATTTCATCTAGACTTAACGGCTTAGTGATCTTAAGGAAATGCTAGACTCGTAGATTTACCATGTAGAATTGTAAGTCAATCCACACACATGGAATGCAAGAAAAAATACCGGTAGAACGATCTATCGGTTTTTTTATGAATAAAATGCCTGAAACCCACCGTTTGTTGGACATTCTGTATTGTCAGATTACTAAATGTATGCATTTTCACAATTGTATACAAAGATGTTCCGGTAACCAAAAAAATGCTTTTGCTACCAGGGGTATTCGTAGCACACGGGTAAATAACTTACTCTAAGAAAGCGAAGATCACGAAATTTAAACGACCGTTTTTCTACACAAACTCGTCCAGTAGGAAAATTACCAGATATTAGTGTTTATTTTGCTAAGTAAATATTCAAAGTGTAGAAAGCTCATCAACAATGGGTTTTTAAAACATAATACCCCTTGATGTAATGGATATAAAGTGCATATGCACTTTATCCAATTGTTGTATGCCATTAGACTACTTATATAAAAGCATGATCCATGAATAAAGTTGAGCTAACGAAAGGACAAATAATTCAGAGAAAAGGAGACTTGAACAGCAAAGTCTATCTTGTGCAATCAGGATTATTGCGAAGTTATTCTATTGATAATAAAGGAAGAGAACACATTTATATGTTCGCTCCTGAAAATTGGATTATTGGTGATAGCGTTTCTCCGCAAACCCCATGTGATCTATTTATTGATGCTTTGCAAGATTCAGTGGTCATACAAAAGAAAAAAGAAGTTGTTCCTGTAACAGACGTACAAAAACTCATCAATCGACTTGAAGTGCTTCAGAAAAGAATAATAAGGTTAATGAGTGCCTCTGCCATTGAGCGGTATGAACATTTTTTAGAGACCTATCCTGATATTGTACAACGCGTACCTCAAAAAATGATCGCTTCCTACCTTGGTGTTACGCCCGAAGCTCTTTCCGCAGCTAAGCGCATGAGAGCTCGAGAATAGCGAGAGTATCAATTCCACCATTTCTTAATTTATATTAATGCTTTTTGTTGTTCAATCAGTGACTTTTATCTGCTCATTGAAATATGAATAAAAATGAAACAATCAAAAGGACTGAACATTGCTTTGTGGGTAGCACAGGGCTTACTAGTTGCGGCTTTTTTAATAGCGGGCTTCATGAAACTAACTGCACCAATTGATGAACTGGCCGCAAATGGAATGTCATTTGTGAACACCTTCTCTGAAGGTATAGTGCGCTTCATTGGAATTAGCGAGTTACTAGGAGGTATTGGCTTGATACTACCCGCCTGGCTGAGAATCAAACCTATACTTACACCAATTGCAGCTATAGCATTAGCGATAGTTATGGTGTTGGCTGCTATCTATCACATTTCAGTGGGTGAGCCGCCCGTTCCCAATATTATCTTGTTTGCATTGGCTGCTTTCGTGGCATGGGGTAGACTCAAAAAAGCACCAATTCAATCTAAGTAATGCTTGCGGGCTGTGGTAATCATAACTTGTCACTACAGCCATAAGAAATGAGAAATAAAATAATATAAATTTTAAAAAATGAACATCATCATCTCTGGCGGACACTCAGGCATGGGTTTTGAGCTGACCAAAAAACTACTAGCAGAAGGGCATCAAATTGGTCTTATTGTTAGAAACGAAAAAAGAAAAGCAGAAACGCAACAATTATTTCCTAGTGAAGATAACCCGAAAATTTTCATAGCGGATCTTAGTAATAGAGATCAAATCGCATTAGTGGCAAAAGAGATACAATCAAATTATGGCAAGTTAGATGGCATTTTCAACAATGCAGGTGTACTTCTTGATAAGCTTTACTTTTCTGATTACGGAAACGAATTGCAATTAGAAATCAATGCAATTAGTCCTTACCTTCTAACAAAATCACTACTGCCTTTATTCGAGAAAACGAAGAATCCATTTGTTGTAAATACTGCCACTGGTGGACTAAATTCAAAAAAGTTCATTGATATTGCTGCTTTCAAAAATCCTAAAAAATTCACCAAACTCATGGGGTCCTACTTAGATTCAAAATTAACTCTAGTAGCATTGATGAATCAATTGAGCAATGATACGAAAGATGTTCGCTTTATAAGTGTTGATCCTGGTTCGATTAAAACAAAAATGACTGCTGGGGATGGGATGCCGTTTTGGTTAAAACCAATTAGAAATTTATTTTTTAAGTTACCAGAGCAAGGTGCTCAAAATTTGTACGATGGAGCATTTAGCAATAGTATTAAGGGTAGCGGTATATATGTAAGTGGAGGCAAAGTGAAAGACATGCAAGCGAATATCGACACCCAACAAATAGATGAATTATTGAAGTAAAAAAGGCATATAGCATAGTACTATAGAACGTTAAATAAGAAGCATGAAAAACCAAAATCTCCTAGTAGCTAGTATTACTCTGCTTTTTATAATGCTATGGGTGCCCCTCGGGCAATGTGACTTCTTGGTTAATCATTGGATGAAAATAGGAACGTATTCCATTCCTTTCATTGGAATTGGTTTGTTTGCTTTTAGAGAAAAAGAGTTATCTCCTAAATCAAATCTTAGGTTTCTTTCCTTACTAATGCTTGTAGCATATGTAATACATCAATTTGAGGAGCATTGGGTAGATATTTATGGAAATGTCTATGCGTTTTATACTTTCAATAACAACTTCATTCTAACTAATCTGGGCGAACCGAACTCCGCAATAAGACCACTTACAAGAGAAAGTATTTTCATTATTAATACATCACTTGTTTGGTTAATAGGTACCCTAGCAATTCTGAGAAGTCCAAAGCATTTGTTCCCATTTTTTGCTATGGCCGGAATAATAGCTGTCAATGGGTTTGTCCATATAATTGCTGGGGTTGCAACGCAGGCTTATAATCCGGGCTTACTCACATCTGTCTTAATTTTTATCCCACTATACTTTTGGCTTGCAGCTAAACTTCGCCATTCGACTGAGAACTACAGAAGATTGGTCATAGGTGGTTTAATTTGGGCAATTATTGCGCATGTTATTATGGTTGCAGGACTTTTAGCCGCAAATTGGTTTAGGATAATTCCAGAGTTTATTTATTGGGTAGTTTTAATTGTATGGTCAATTCTACCAATTGCAATTTTTAGAAATCATAAAAATAATAACGGCATACAATCGAGTAGGCGGCTGACAGTCTAGTGACTGCCAGTGCGCCTCTCACACCACTCAGCGTACGGGTCTCGTACTGAGCGGTTCGTTAAATTTCAAGGATACTTTCGTGTAGTAATCAAGCATTGACTGATAGCCTCTTTTGGCGAGTCGCTTTTTGGTGATCGTCGTTCCAAGAATAGGACTCTGAGCTACTGCCCAGCCCCCCATCCTAGTTCTGCTCCAAGCGTACGCCTGGCCGTATCGGATACCCAATCGGATCAGGTTCTTCCTTTTCCGTTCGGGCTTTTTCCAATCGTGCCAGATGCAGTACCTTAGCCTGTTACGAAGCCAACTGTCCATATCCTTGAGTTTGCCCTGTATATTTCCCATTCGGAAATAATTAAGCCAGCCTCTTTGGACTTCTTTGAGTTTAACGATTCGCTCGGCTAAGGAGCTAGGCGTGGTCTTCTTAGTGATGGCTTTCAAGCTTCGTTTTAGGGATTTCCAACTTTGATCGCTTACCGTAAGTTGGTACTGTCCTTTCACCCCCTTCTTGTACACGGAAACGAACTTATACCCTAGTATTTCAAAGTTTACCGGTCTACGTATGCCGCTTTTCTCTCGGTTAATGGGTAGCTTCAATTTGTCCTTGAGAAACAAAAAGATAGCGTTTCCCACCTGCCGGGCTTCCTGTTGACTTTTGGTATAAATACTAAAGTCATCCGCATATCGAACATAACAAAGCCCTCTCTTTTCCATTTCTTTGTCCAGCTCATGTAACATAATATTGGACAGCAGTGGTGAGAGCGGACTTCCCTGCGGTACGCCCTTTCTACGTTTGACTAATTCCCCATTGATTTGAATGGGTGCTCGTAGCCATTTGCGAACTAGGCGTAGGGTGAGTGGACATTTTACTTTCCGGTAGACAAGTTGCAGCAGTAAGCAGTGATCCACTTCATCAAAGAAGCTTTTCAGGTCAATGTCAACAATGTGTTGATTTCCTGCATTGATATACTTCTGCGATTGCCTGATTGCCTGTAAGACATTGCGATGAGGTCGGAATCCATAGCTGTGTTCTTTGAACTCCAGTTCAAACCTTGGTGCTATCACTTGGCTGACCGCTTGTTGCAGTACTCGATCTACTACGGTCGGCACGCCTAGCAGGCGTTTCTTACCGTTACTTTTAGGGATTTCAACCCCCAGGATAGGTTGAGGAAGGTAAGTGCCGTTACATAGCGATGTGGCGATCTTGTTTTGGTGTTCTCTGAAGAATCCCAGCAGATCACCCACGGGCATGCCGTCTACCCCAGCCGAACCTTTTTTAGCCAGGACTTGATGGTATGCTTTCTGTATGTTCTTTCGGCTAATTACCTTTTCAATCATCCTCTACTACTTTAAAACTTCCGCGCCGCGGCGGCCTGTCCTGCCTATCACCGGGCTGGCAGACTCTCAATCTGTAAACCTCCCGATGGCATTTAGGACGAATTTAACGTTCAGTCCTTCGTCACCTTTCCAGTGACTACTATGACCTCTGCTGACTTCTCTTGATATGTCAAGTACCAAAAGACCTCCTTTGGTAAGGTAAATACCCTTGTGCCTATTCCTGCTACATCTACTATTTTAGCGTTGACCTCTTACAAGGTTTTGGACTTCGGTATGATGTGTTACCTCATCCAGCCTCATAGCCTCGGTATGTAGTTTCTGTTCGTCAGTACAGACACCGCAGTCTGGCTTACTTCAGTTCCAGAGTCACCTCTGACAACCTTGCCACTTGCTTCGCTTGGGGTAACGACTCCCCCGCCTACGGGACTTTCACCCTTTGGGACATCCTTCTAAAGGACTATATTTACCATTCAAGGCACACACAAAGTGTATAAACAATAGCGGTTTAAGTACATACTTGAACCGTTTTTACGTTTAATCAAGTATATTACAATCTGACAGTTTAGTGGGTTGAAATCCGCTACTGCTCATACACGAGACCGTTAGCGAAAAAATCTGGTGAGAAAGAGATAGTGTAAAAATCCTTAGAGTAAGTCATTTACCCGTATGCTACGAATACCCCCAATAGATACCGGTGCTTTCCATCGCAACGGTATCTACTTCGCGCTGTTGCAGCCAAGCGACAATTTCATGCAAATCACAGGTCATCGTACCGAAAGTCTAAACTTGCAGCTCGTCTCTACCATCAGGGACAGCTACTGCGTGAAGCGTGTCACCCACATCAATACCCGCAGCATTTGGGTTGACCAAAGGCATGTTCACAATGCTAGTTTTTTTTGCTCTTGTCCGTTTCATAATTAATAGGGTTAGTGAATAAAACCCCTGCCTACAATCCTATGGGACTTTAATCTTCCATGCGGGCTCTAACACCCAATCGGTAACCTAAGGGGATCGTAGAATCACACTACGACCTGAGCTAAGTGCCCATTGTCTCTTTTGGCTTCGCTGCAAGGGGATACATAAGATACCAAAAAAATAAGAACATTAAGTCATTCTTCAGATACGTCAATCTCATTGAAGACTTTCAATAAAACAGGCACATATTGCTCAAAGTTGGCATATTGGCTACGATGCTCTTCATAAACTTTTATATTTTCTTCTAGTGGTGGGATATAAATAAACTTTCTTTCTTCTACATAATCTTGGCGTAATCGTTCAGCCGTTTCGTCAGCATTCATCGCATAAGCAATACGGATTTCACCTAATCTGACAATATGTTCCGTCAGGCATTGGTTCCAGTTTCTGTACCCTTGTCTTTTCATCTCTTCCTGAATGGGCTGAAACAAATGCTTATTCTGATCAATAACTTCTTTGTTCTCGGGTGTTGCCAAGGTAGGGTTGACAAAAGAGTGACCAAATTCATGCACAGATAATTCGTGAATCTTCTGCGCATCATTGTAGCCATAGCCAAATTCGCTTGAATCGTTGGTCAAGACAATAGGCCCAAATATATTGAAAACGGCAAACCCTTCAGATGTTTTTACGCGAGGGCCAATCGCCGCACTTCGATACATCATTGGTGAGGGAATCAGTGTATATGAATGTTGTTCCGTACCATAGTATTGCTCCATCGTGGGGATAAAATCAGAAGAAGGGAGATTGGCTTCTACCTCTTGAAGCACTTCTTGATAGTAGCGTTGATTAGTTTCCAGAAACTCATCCACATGAGCTTGCTTATAGAAATCATTTAAGGCTTGAATAAATTGTTCTATCGTTTCTTTCCCCTCTTCTACATCTTTATTTTTTGAAGCGGCTCGCAACAGCGTACTATCCAATTCATGCACTATCTCGGCTTGAGGCACCGGCGAAGTATGTAAGGCGATATACATTAGCTTGTCCAACCAAAATCCCTGCTTTACAAATCCCTCTACCATCTTCACTGCTTGATGATCTTTATAGGAGTAAAAGTGTTGCTGCGCTTGGGTTCTGAAGGGTTCATAGTAATCTTTGGGAAACGAGGAGAACCCGTTCTTAGCCAGCCCGAAGCAAATGCCAATGCTTTCTACATTCTGGTTAATTTCAATGTGGATAGGTTTGGGCTCACTATTGGAACCTAGATTTATTAAGAGTGCGGTGAGCAATGCGGCGAACTTCATGGGAATGTTTTTAGTAGTATTGATCATCAATATACTAATTCTTGTTCAGTGTGGCATATGTCGCGGATTCTATGCAAAGATGTTGTATATTGAAGCTGCTTCCCTTACGAGATGAAAAAATCACTGAAGTATATTTTGATCTTTCTTTTTACTTTGGCTGCAACAAGCATCAGTTTCGGGCAGGACACATCATTTGAAGGGATGGTCTCTACTAAAATGACAGATTGGCAAAGCACCAATAAGAAAGACTACTTTAGTGCCAGCTATAATAGTTTTAAGGGCACGATCCGAGGTGTTGCTTTTGATGCTAAAAAAGGAAGTACACTTTCTTACGAATATGCGTGCGAAATGGATTCCGGCCAAGTGCATCTTCTGCTAGTTCGTTCCAATGATCAAATCATCTGGGATCATATCCTTACTCCCTCTAATTCTATCGATCAAACCAGAACCTTTTCCGTACCACTCAAGGCCAGCGATCAATATAGAATAGTGATCGCCGGAAATAGCATGAGAGGCAATTGGGAAGTCCACCGTATTGATAGGTCTGAAGAATAGTTTGGGGGCATCATTCTAATAAACTTAAGCTGACTGGTTGCCTTTGAAATACCCGTGTTAAACAATTTGGTGTGATTACCACGCCGAAATCTCCTTCTTCTGCTCTCCCTAGTGCCAGGGCGGAATGTAGAGTTATTATAGCGGAAACATTGGTTTTCCAATATATACACTACGGCAGAAGCCTGGCTTCTACCATAGTCTCATTCCTTCATTTATTCATTTATTTGTTCTACTTTGATTTCTCTCAGAATAGGTACATTTAAAATTTCTGCTTCATAAATGACTCTATGCAACACTGTAGTGCCAAATCCCATCTTTGCTTTCCATTGAATCGCTTGCGTAAAAATGTCCATTGAGCGGGAACGTTCTTTTTGAAGATCGCTTTGCATTGGTTCGCTGGAAGATGATATAAACATATCATAACAATCTGGTAGCATATCTTCTTCAATAGTCCAAAGAATGTCGCTCATTTCATCCGCTGAGAGGTATACTTTAACGATGCTTTGGTATCCTTCAGATTCATGAAAAATGTTATCTGAGAATTTATCTATTATATAACCATGAAGGTCAGGATGATTGATCCAATAGCCTAGTTTTAACTGCATGCTAACTACCTCAAAACCATCTTCTATAATACGGCTTTTAGGCGGATTGCCTTGAGGTAGTATGATCTTTTCGCCATATAAGCGGGCACGAAGTGACATTATTTGATTCCTTTTCATAAACAGGGTTAAAAAATATTCAACCCTGACTAGCCTCGCGGCAATGAGCGGGGGGAAACGGTCAAGATCAGGGTGAGGCGAGGGGGATTGGCATTCCATGCTGGCCCAGCTCGCAGCAATGCAAGCGTGAGCGTAAGGGATACGCCTTAACCTACCTGCCATCCTGCCATGCAGGTTGTCTTGACCCGTGAGGGGGTCGCGGACCCCTCTAAAACGAACTTAGCCATGTGTTTCTGCGTATTCGATTGAAAAGAAGGCTGATTTCGCCTATAATAACGTTATGACTGAATTAGAACTACGTCAGGATATTAAACAGAAGCTTCCGTATCTGATGCAGAAGCTTCCTTCGATGGATGAAAGTGAGCTGCAACAGCTTCATGATATGCTAGATGCTGTCCTAGAAGTGGATGAAAGTGCCGTAAAACCAAAGAAAAAGCGGTTTATTGGCAGTATGAAGGGTTCCCTAATATATATGGCTGATGACTTTAATGAGCCATTGGACGATTTCAGAGACGATATGCCCGACGAGCAACCCCATTCATGAAGTATTTGCTTGATACCCAAGCGGTAATCTGGTCGCTAGAGGATGATCCAAGGCTGTCAAAACAGGCACGAAATGCGATTGACCATGAAGATAATGAGATTACCATAACCATTGTCAGCCTTTGGGAAATTGCCATTAAACGCGGGGTTGGTAAACTTAATTTCAAGCCTACACTGGATGATATTATTAAACAAACTGAAGTCAGTGAATTTAATTTTCTAAACCTCACCGTTGAACACCTCAAAACGCTAGAAGAATTAGCCTATGTGGATAATCATCGCGATCCGTTTGATCGGCTTATTATCAGCCAGGCGCAAACAGAGAATTTAATTATCATTACGACCGATCCTCAGTTTAAAAACTATTCTATAAATACATTGTGGTAGGTCGTAGGGAAGAGTTATTGTCTTTTACTTAACATAAGAAATCTTAGTCTAAACCTGTAGACTGATTTTAGGGAATGACAAACTTTACCAAGCAGAGGATATTCCTAGTGTATAGTGTGTTACTTAGTGTATTTTACAGGAAAATCACTTAGGAAATGTTGCATTGACACTGCGTAATTGATAAATAAATCGTTCCAGCAATCGCAAGTCTTCCGTAATGACTTCAGCCCTCCCTTGTAGTTGTTGCTGAAAAGGAATTTCTTGGTTGTACTGGGTTACTAGTCCATTGTCAAACGTAATCGTTAAAAGATACTGCCCCTGCTTAGGAAGTGAAGAGATTGTTTTAACTGTGGCAGACAAGGTACCATATTCGACGTGAGGGTAATTTTCCAGATATACTTCCACTTGCTGTCCTTTCTTGAGCTTACCGGAATTCTGGGTTGGTACACGAAGTTGTCCAATGATGTTTCCGGCAGCATCCTCTATCGGAGGGACGATACGCATAACCGTTTGACCTGCTTCCACTTCCTGTTGTTCTGTCCAAAAATCCGAAAAGGCTACCTGACCTGAGCGGGGAGCAATTAGTAAGTAATTTTCCTCCCATTGCCGGATGGCGGCCCGTAATTGATCTAAGGACGATAGCAAAGTGCTCCGTAATTGCACTCCTTCCTGGGTATGCTGGGTGCCATACTGAGACTGTTCTCTTTTTAGTTCTGCAATCTGTACCGAAAGCTGAGAACGTTCACTAAGTAAAATTTCATAAGCTTCTTGTGCTGCTAACCACTGCCCTTCACTTGCTTCTAAAGCATTATCGGCAATGGTCTGAGTTTCGTGTAGCTCTTGATTACGGCGATAGTCTTTTTCGGCCAGTTGTACTTTTCGCTCTAAGAGGTGTTGTTGTTCTTGTTTTTGTATAAGTAACCCTTGATAACGAGCCAGTTGCCCAAGTATAGCTTGCTGTTGCCTGTAAGCTGGGGTCAGTTCTCGAAAAAGGCGGTATGCCTGGTAAGCTTTCTGTAATAGGGCGTACTTTTCCTGTAAACTGCCGAGTCGGTAGGAAATAGCAAAGCTAAGTGTATCACTATTGATTGATACATCAAACCGCTGAAGTTCTTGTTTAAGCTGAACGATATCGGAGTATATCGCCGTATTTTGTACTACTGCAAGCACCTGTCCTTTCGTTACCATATCCTGATCTTGAACCAAGAGTTGGGATAATGGGCCATTGACCCTGGCATTCACTGGCAACGGAGGCTGAACCGTTGTAATTACCACTTGAGCCGGAATACGGTCGGGGTAGCGGATTAGATAGCCGAGCAGTAAGAGAAGCACAACGATAAACAGTACAAAGACTTCTCCCCACCGAACAGCCCAACTGGGAGGGGTATCTAAGACTTCCTTCAGATATTCCGAAGGCTCATTAAGCTCTTCAATGGCTTTAGGCAGTTTGTTCATTCCCCTAGTTCTAGTTGATTTTTCACTAGCGTGTAATATACTCCTTTCTGGTACGTCAGCTCGTGATGTGTACCTTGTTCTACTATCTTCCCTTGATCCATCACCAATATTTGATCAGCATGTTTAACGGTACTAAGACGGTGGGCGATGATGATGACAGTTCGGTCCTGGTAGAAGTTTTCTAGATTATTGACAATATAGCGCTCACTAGCAGCATCTAGGGCGCTCGTAGCCTCATCAAAGAATAGGTAGGTAGGGTTCTTATATATCGCCCGAGCAATAAGCATCCGCTGCCGTTGTCCCCCTGAAAGCCCCATACCGTTTTTTCCAATTTGTGTAGAAAATCCTTTAGGAAGAGAATCTATAAATGATTCTAAATAAGCAATACGAACCGCATGAGCGAGTCTTTCTTTATCTAATTTGTGTTGGCTATCCGATTCCGTAATATTAGCAAGAATGGTATCGTCAAAAATAAAACCTTCCTGCATGACAACTCCACATTGAGAAAGCCAGTTAGCTGAGGGTAGCTTATCAAGCTTCTGGGAGCCAATAGTAATGTATCCTTGAATAGGGGAATAATACTTCAGTAGTAATTTGAGCAGCGTCGTCTTGCCGCTACCACTGGCACCTACAATAGCGGTAACTTTTCCTTGTGGAATTGTTACGGATATATCATTGAGAACTGCGGGCGAATGTGGCCCTTCGTAATGGAAAGTGAGATTTTCTATTCGTAAATCACCTGGAGGTAGTTTGTCCTGAATTTGAGCCTCCTCGCTATCTTCACCTGATTTTTGAAGTACCTCACGAAGCCGGGCAATACTCAATTGGGCGTCTTGAGCAGAACGGAAAAAATCTATCAGATTCAGTAACGGTGAATTCATTTGCCCGATGATATACTGCACAGCGATTAACATTCCTAGCGTCATTTCCCCTTGAATAACCAATACAGCAGCTAAAAAGGTAATGCCGATGTTTTTTAATTCATGAATAAACATACCTCCTCTTTCTTGTAGCTGATCTACTGAGAGGGTTTCCGTATCAACTTGATGTTGCTTAATACGTACTGATTCCCAACGCCAACGCCGACGACGCTGTGACCCATTCAACCGTATTTCTGGCATCCCGTAAATCAAATCATGCAATTGTCCGAGATGCTGAGAAAAAGTCTCGAAGCGTTTATATTCCAGTTGCTTTCTTTTTCTGGCAAGCAACAAAATCCATCCCATGTAGAGCGCAGCTCCTATGATAAATATCAAGAAGATCAAAGAGTTATAGTAAGCCAGTACAATACTGAATATTGAAATACTGAATACAGAAAAGAGTACATTAAGCGATTGAGCCGTTAAAAAATCTTCAATTCTTTGGTTATCACTAATACGCTGAAATAAATCCCCTAAATTTCTTTGCTCAAAAAACGACTGGGGTAGTTGCATCATTTTTTGTAGAAAGCTAGATAAGAGTGAAATACTAACCCGGTTGCCAACATATAATAATAGGTAGCTTCGTATCACCTCCCCAACAGTTTGAGAAATGAATAATACCAGTTGACCAATAAGAATGATATAGACAAAATGCAGATTTTGATTACGGATACCTTCATCCACTAGCGATTGAGCTAGAAAAGGGAAAACAAGCTGAATCAGACTTACGGCTATCACACTTAGTAAGAGCTGTGCTAAATAGCGATGATATGGCCGAAAAAATGGGAGTAGGAAAGACCACTCATTAGACGATTTAGTAGAGCCCAATGTAGTCTGCTCATAAAATTCAGAAGAAGGCTCTAGTACCAGCAGGACACCACTAGGTTCGTCTATTGACAGATCATCGTTTTGCCAACCAGAGAGAAATTCTTGATAGGTATACCGAAGCTTTCCGGTGGCTGGATCAGATACGTAAATATATTTACTTGTTATCCGGTAGATAACCACATAATGACGATCACGCCAATGAGCAATACAAGGTAGTGTTACATCTTGCTGTAAAGTATGCAATCCAGCAATAACCGCTTCAGAGCGAAATCCAAGATTTTCCGTTGCCGTTGAAAGATTGAGTAATGAAATCCCTTGTCTTCCCAAATGAGTTTTCGACATGATCTCCTCTAACGAGTAATGCTTGCCATAATAACTAGTAATCATGCGCAAGCAGGTAGGGCCACAATCGGCAAAGTCGAGCTGTCTGTAGAAGGGAAACGGTTTCATCAAGACAGCAAGATTCGTAATACTTCAGGTTTGTACTTACGTCCAATAGGAAGCTTATCTTTAACATCCTTAATTGAGATTGCATTATTACTAATTTCCTCAATATGTTGGATATTGACCAGGTATTGTTTATGTATCTGTATAAAGCGATAAGGTCGTAATAGACTATTTAGATATTGTATAGTTTGGTTGATAATCATAGAATCGCTTTCAAGGCTTACTATCTTTACAAAATGACCGCAAGATTGTACATACTGAATATGTGAAGGATAGATCTTACTGTTTTTACTTCCATTAGGAACAAAGATATATTTTGATTCACTTTGATATTGACCCAATCTTACTGACCGTCCTTTCTCCAAGGCTATTAAAAAGCGATCAAACCTAAATGGTTTTAGTAGATAGTCGGTAATATCAAGTTCATAACCATTAATTGCATACTTATCATACGATGAGATAATGATAAATGCAGGATTATTAGTTGTATGCTGTTTTTTGGCTATGTTTATAAATTCAAGTCCTGACAATTCATCCATCTGAACATCGACCAAAGCAATATCTACGGCTTCCTTAAGTAAAATATCAAGTGCCTTAATTGGGGATGTGTAAGTGCCTATCAGTTCAATCCACGATATTTTTTCAAGGTAGTTATGAACTGTTTCTAATGCCCCTATATTATCATCAACCGCAATAAGTTTTATTTTTTCCATAGTAACCTCAATCGTACCAAGCATTCAATTTCCACATAAAGAAGGAGAACTGATCAGCTAATTCTAAAACATTATCTGTCCCCTGTGTCCCATGACCTGTATTGTAGACCCTGAGAAAAACGGGCTGATCAGTTACTTGCTGTATTCGGGCTACGTATTTAGCGGTAGACCATAAAGGAATTCTGGGATCGGTGACTCCTGCAATAACTAAGATAGGTGGATAATTATTCTTAGAAGATATATGTAAATAGGGATCCATTTGGTAAAGATAATTAAATTCTGTAGAGTCTTTTGGATCACCAAACTCATCAAATTGCTCTTCAGACTCCAAGCGTACTGGATTGACCATTGGATAACTTAGCACAGCAGCACCGAAAAGTTTTGGTGCTTTATTCAAAGCCATCCCAACTGCAATTCCCCCAGCACTTCCCCCTATGACACCTAACTTCTCAGGTTTTGTATAATTTTCTTCGATCAGAAATTGAGCACACGCAATTAAGTCTTTCCAGGTATTTGATTTTGTTTTCTTTCTGCCAGCAGTGTGCCATTGAGGGCCATTTTCACCTCCACCCCGCACATGAGCTTTCGCTAAGATACCGCCATTATACAGCCAAGGCAGAGACTCTACTTGTAGGTATGGTTCTAGCGACGTTCCGTATGCACCATACGCCTCTAATATCACAGGAGCTACATCACTTCCTTTTACCCCCTCTCTATAAATAAGTGTTAATGGTACTTCTGTTGAATCGTGAGATCGTACTAGTACTTGTTCTACGACAAGATTATCAGGATTTTCGTATTTCCCAGCAGGTCTAATATCTGTTTTTATAATAGTATCACCTTCCGAAGAAGCATAGTAAATTCCATATCCCTGATTCCAACTTGATAGGCCAAAGAATAGTCCTTGACCATTCACTCGAACGGGACTTTCTGTATTTAGCACAAGATCCCCTTGAAAGGGGAGTTGAAGAGTTGACGTTGATTTATCAATGAGATTTACTCGAATTAATTGACTAGAACCTTGATATGACTTTTCATAATACAGAACATCTTCTTCAATCATCATTTCTGCAATAAACCCCTCTTTTTCGTTAATTAGCACTGTTGTATCTTCCAGTTCTTGAATGTTAAAGTATACAATTGATGTTGTTGAGTCAGGTTCGGCCCGCAATAAATATGCATCATTTTGCGTAAAATCAGCAGTAATAATCTGTTGATCGGAAGAAGTTATTCGCTGCCAAGAATTAGACTGTTCTCCTAAAATCTCGTCTAAAGGTGCAATATAATGGTCAACATACTGAGAAATTCCATAGGCCATTGAACATACTACTCGCTTTCCATCGGGCAGCATTTGTATTACTGGAAAATCACCATCACCGTAGGTGAGTATGTTTGATGATTGTCGGTCAAGTACCAATTGATCCGTATTTTGCGATTGTCCAATTATGTGCCGTTTAACTTGGACAGAATCAAACTTCATAGGGGAGCATAGTTGAGTGTAGAAGAATGATTTACTATCAGGTAGCCAAAATGGGTAATAGGATGTGCTTGCGTCAATAATATCTTCAGTAAAACTACCTGTCTTACTATCATAAATCCGAATAATCATATCGTCAAGCCCTTTAGGGTATAGTTGAAGGGCTATATAACGGTTATCAGGGGAAGGGTTGTAGTCAAATATCTCGTAAACCGAACCATTAATCGTTAACAATTCATTAGTAAGTAAAACTTCATATGGTTCAGCAAGCGTGTTGTATTTAACTAATTTCGTTTCGTTACCCTCCGCGATATCTAATTGCGTATAGATGACCCCATTATTATTCAGTGGAACAGTAGCTCGTATTGGTGTTGAAGCCGATAACGCAGAAATTGTATCAACTAATAGAGTATGAATAGGCTGACCATTAAGTGCCGCTTTGGCTTCTAAGTTTTTCTGCTCAATCCACTTTTTAGCTTCTAGATTTGCAGGATCTTCAAAGGGTGAAAAAGGGTCATCGATCTGGATACCATGTATGGTATCTGAGGAATTCTTCGGTAATAAGGGAAGCGGAACTTGCCCAAAAGCAATTTGACAAATTCCTATTGTTATTATGATAAGAGCTATGCCCTGCTTTACACGTTTATGAATTCTTTCAAGAGATAATTTCATGTCCGCTGTACGTAAAGGCTGGTGTTTCATTCTTTATTTTAATTTCCAAATTGACTTTAAAAGTGTCGATTCCGTCTTCAATAAGCAAGTGGTGATACTCACCATAGAGCTTATCAAGCATGGTTTTAGTAATAAGGAGACCTTTTTGGGTCGTGTTATTAAGCGGAATATCCTTCTTTTTATTGGTTACTTGAATTTGTAATTCAGATTCATTCGCAACAAGCTCTACCTTTATTGGAAAATTAGGGTCACTGGCGTTTCCATGTTTTATCGCATTCTCTACAAATCCCATAATTATGCGTGGATAAACCCATATATTTTCAGTACGACCAGCTATTTCTAATTTAATATAGTGATGAGGGTGAATGAGCTGGTTAAGGAACATGAAGTTCGAGAGGTACTCTATTTCTGTATTAAGTGAAACTTTCTTATCTGATTCTACAGCCGTATTATACCGTAAAATCTCAGTCAGTAGAAGAATAGGTTCAGCTAAATCAGGAAGCTTAATTGCCTTAGAATGTAAATATGTTAATATATTAAAAGTGAGATGAGAGTTAAACTCTCCTTTGTAGTACTGAAGTTCTCGTTTAGCCAGCTGTTCATTTAACATCGCAAACTGCACTTTTTTCTCATTTGCCTTCTCAGCACGGTACAGTCCATATTTATAGTAATACAACCCATAGGCTGGAACAATCGTCGTTAAAAGAACGATAAAAGCAGCTATTGCATCATCTTCTAGTGAATATATTACAATCTGAGGGTTGCCATCATTGTACTCTGGAATAATATTATTTAATCCCCTATAACATCCAAAATAAATAATGAATAGCCCTAGTTGCTTTAAAACGAGTAATCCAATGTTTTTATGCGCATCGGGACATATCCAACGATATACAATAAAACAGGCAACTATATCTAAAAGGACATAGGGTGTTTGTGTCCATAGGGTGTGTATCAGTGGAAAGCCAAAATGAAGTGCGGATATAATAAAAGATAGCCAATAAAGGAAGATTAGGACACTTAGAACTTGAATTTCCTCTTTCTTAAAGGCTAGAAAGTTTTTCATAACAGTGTGAAGCTAGGTATGAGTCTATCTCAAAACACTACAAACATACTACTAATATAGCTTTATCTATTTTAAACAAAGTTCATTTTCAGCTTGAAGTTTAGCAGTTGGTGCTTTGATTCGTGCCGTTCATGACCAAAAATGGTAGTTGGCACTTAATAATTGCCGTTGGTGAAATATATGATAACGACCAAAGGATTTCTAAGCAGAATATATATTTTTGAATAAATCTATATATCTCTAACTGTATTTATTATGAAAAAGCTAAATTCGAAACCTGAGAGCAAAGGCAAACTGCTTCCACTGGATGCCGAACAGCAAAAAGCTATTCTAGGAGGTTCCTCACCAAGACCCCCACGGAGTAACATCAATGCGAGACCCAAGAGGTCAAGATAGTTTTTCGTACCCAAACTGGGAAGAAAATTCTTCTCAGTTTGGGTCTCTTGTAGATCACTATGACTCTTGAGAAGTATTCAAACCATCAATTGAAAAGCTTAGTTATTGACGATAATGTTGCTGCTATTGATGTATTAACGAATTATATACAACTGTGCAATGAAACATTATTAGTTAAATCATTTGTTGATCCTATTTCAGCTATTTCTTTCCTTTCTGAGTCTAATTGTCAAATTGATCTACTGTTTCTTGACGTAGATATGCCAGGTCTTAACGGGATGGATTTTCTAAGTATTATTGAGAATGATATGAAGTACGGTAGTCCAGCTGTTGTGCTAACCACGGCACATCCAAAATATGCTTTGCCAGCACTAGAAACCTCTAAGTACACTAGAGGATTCTTATGCAAGCCTTTTGGATATCGAAAATTCTTAGCAACTCTTGAGAAGATAAAATCCCAAACTACTCTGGATACTAATTTAATAGGCTCTTTGAGTAGACAACCTTTAATCTTAAAGCGACGTCGAGAAAAAGTGGTAATCAATCTAAATGAAATATTATATATCTCAGGTAGTAAGAATTCAGTCATAGTTACTTTAAAAAACGGGCGAGATGAAAGGTTCTACATGGCATTTCATAAAATAGAAAAGTTTTTACCCAAGGAACAATTCGTAAGAATTCATAAATCATATATTGTCGCCATTAGTGAGATTACGTCAATGGGTAGAGATACTATAAAATTACAAGATATGAGCATAGTCTTTCCAATTGGTGATACCTACCGAGGTAATGTAAATCAACTTATGGGATTGTATACCTCCTCATAAAAACTACTCCTGGTAATTTTTAGGGTAGTGGCTCAGCATGGGGCTTCAAACAAATGAGACATTTCTACTGCGAAAGCAGTAATTTTGGCACCTGCATATGTTCATTGAATGAAGGTTTCTGTTAGTATAATCTGCTAGTAACTGCTTGAGATCAGCAAGTGATTAGTTGGCAGGTTTTTTTATCCATACGACGGTTGAGTTCATGCCTCACAACTACTTTGGCAACTGCTAAAACATAGTTACAAAATGACACAATGGGTTTTATTAACCTGAAAAACGGAGAAACGAATCCTATACCTGTACAGAAATCTATCACATAAGAATCTGGAGAGTTATCTTTCGGTAGGCATTGACCTACACTCCGGCCGCTGCCATTGCGGCAGCAAAAAGGCAGCGTAAAAAACGTATCTTTGAGAAAATGACTACGATCGTACTATGAGCACTCCTATTTGCCCCTTCGCTGCCTGCCAAGATCAATGACCAAGAACTAAAAGCACTCATTTAGAGTGCTACGAATATTTTAGCCCAGCGTTATAGTAAATCGGTGGTCGCCGCATCCACGCCGAACCGGGCGATGGACAATCCGAAAACCGCCGCCATAGCCACCGCGAATCCAGTAGCAGACAATAAGGAAGACCATGTTAAGAAATCTCCTTCCAATGTTTTAGAAAAGGCAGATATCCTATTTGACTTCCTTAAGAAAAGACGAATTACACAAGGGGAGACTGCTGAGGCGTGGGGAACGACTTACCTGGTATGGTGGAAAAATCGCCAAACGGTGAAAAAATTAAGTATGGAGCGGATTTACTTGCTCTCCAGATTAGCCCAGGTAATGTCGGAAGAGCTATTTCTTTTAATTCTAAACTGCTATCCTCAGCAGCCCGATGGTACCTATACATTTGATGATTAACGAGAGGAAATGCAGCAAGGTTTGACCAATCAGACTTTCCAGAAAAAGTGGATTGTATACCCCTATACTTGTCTTATGTCTAATTAACATTTAACTCTCTTTCCATAAGATAAAAGCAAAATCGATTCTTAAAATACCCACCCCGTTAATGAAAGGGATTTTTTCTTATTTATAGCCGAGTCGCTGATTAATAACCCGCCCATTTACCTATTCTCATTCCCACCGCGCCAGGTTCTAGCAAAATTACTAAGCCTACTGCGCAAAAGTCAAGAGTACGTGAACCGTCCGGCCAGTTAGCTTGCCCACATTTCCTCGCTCCGTAAATAGCCGTCCGCTCTTGACTTAAGCAAGTAGTTTAGTGGGAAACAGAGCAGAACCTGATCGCGGTTGGTCAGGGCATTATTTTAATTGTTTACTGCCATGTGCACCAAAAAAACTTCTTCTGATGTGTATCAGATCGTCACCGATCACATTATCAGACAACTAGAACAGGGCATCATTCCCTGGAAGCGACCCTGGCGCAGTCTGGGCACCCCACGTAATTTTCTGACCAAAAAGCCTTACCGAGGAATTAATCTGCTACTGTTGGGAATGAACGAATATGCTACCCCCGACTACCTGACCTATAAGCAAGCCCAGCAACTGGGAGGGCATATTAAGAAGGGAGCCAAAAGTCAGATCGTGGTCTTCTGGCAGATGCGCTATTATGTGGCCGGCAATCCGGATGAGACTGCTAAAAGCTGGAAAAATCTTACGCAGCAACAAACCCCACCCCAAGGCAGCAAGATCGTTCCGCTGCTGCGCTACTACCGGGTATTCAATCTAGAGGATACCGAAGGTATTGACTATACGGTGCCTGAGATGCCGGAACCCACCCAGGATTTATCTATCGATGAACTTGCTCAGGCTATGCTCCCCGTACAATCGCTAACCGGATTAACCATCGTGAGTGGCGGGAACCGTGCCTGCTATTCACCCCCACAGGATACGATCTATATGCCTAGTATTCATCACTTTCACAGCACCTCGGCCTACGTAGATACGCTCTATCACGAACTCTCCCATAGCACGGGCCACCAAAACCGATTAGCGAGGATTGGTATTACCGAAGCGGTCAACAACCGCAGTGAGCGTTACGCTAAAGAAGAATTGATTGCCGAGCTTGGTAGCTGCTTTCTGATGCACCACTACGGCTACGGGCGCAAGGAGCTACTGGACAATAGCGTTGCCTATCTGCAATCCTGGCTGGGAAGGCTACGCAATGACAAAAAGCTGATCGTAGAAGCAGCTGCCGGAGCACAGAAGGCCGTAGATTATATCTTGGACCAGGTAGAAGAACAACCGGCAGTTGTACCGACTTAACTACCGGGATCAGGCGGGAGTCAAATCCAGGCTTCCGCCATTTTGGGTTACAATACATGCAGTGACGAAAATATCCGTAGGATTAGCACATTTCACTGGCTATCAACCAGTTACAACACTGTTTATTTAGCCTACATTATGTTCATGTCCAGATCACTCAACGCGTTGATTATTAAGCTTTTACACTGATCCTATGGCACGTCGGGGTCGCCCCGGCCACCGTTGAGAATTACGTCCGGGAGAGCCTGGGAGACACCCCGCCGTCCCTTGATGTCAACGGACCCAACGAAGGACTTTAAATCAGAATGGGGTTGAAATTTTTTGTAGTCCATGACTGACTCATTGATTTTAGCAGGCTTATCGATTATTACGAATTTTCTTATCCAGCACCAATGGTTACATGGTTGTGCTCATTGGTTAGAACACGAAGGATATGGCTAGTCAATCCATTTGGAAGTCCGTTCCATATTTTTTACCAATTTCTTTCATGTCTGATATATTCTGTTCAAGTTCCTTAAACATATGCTCTATGCCTGCGGGAACAAAAGTGACCATGAGTTCGGCATCAAATTCTGTTTTGTTCTGCCAAGTATGCTTCTCACCCTTTTGAATATTTAAAAACTCGCCTTCCTTCAATCGAATTTCTTTTCCATCGACTAAGAAGTTCAATTCCCCTTTTTTGAGATAAAACCCTTCATCTTCATTTGCGTGAAAATGTATTGGTGGACCATCGTCGCCAGCCGGTATGGTGGTATGGCTTAAAAAGTATTTTCCATCGGTTTCTTTTCCCGTTGCCAGGAATGTCAAACCGAAGTACGTTTCTTGTGATTGGTTAATTTTCATTCCAATAGTTTTTTTCAGGATGACCCACACGAGTATGAGTATCAGCAGGCGGGCGTTCATATCCTTGTCAATGTGGTAGAGACTGATCTTTGTAATTAGATGGATTATGTTACTGTTTCGCTCGCTTGCTAATAGTTGCGGTTGCCCGGTGTTTCTAATTTTAGGGTAGGATTGTTATCGGAGCTGAGGAAAAATCCTCACCTGTAATAGGTTTTCCGTTTAATCTACTGAGCAGTGAAATTTGTCCAATATGAGTCAACAAGTCCGAAAATGGTCCTTGTAGTAATCGCTTGGCATAATTAATTTCAAGCGGTTTTTTTGCCAGCACATGATCCAAGTTCTTTATTTCTGCAATAAATCGGTCTATTTCTGATCTCATATTAAGTTTTTCAGGTGGCTGTTTGTTGTACCGCTCTTCCGAAATGAAAACTCGAGTCGCATGTAATACATGATACATATGATTAATAATTTCATTAGGTGTTCTACTACCATTACCTGCACTGAAATTCCCAAATTTAGTATCTGCTTTGCTTACAGCGCTTTGAAACCGATAGGCTATTGTTGATAAAGTATGTCTTAAAAATTCATTTTCCATTGAACCTAATGTAGTGAATGCCAACCACTGCCTAGCTGCAACTGCAGTTATTTCGCAGGTAGCTGCACCATTTTCCCTTGATATTGTGATTAATATATAAAAAAAGGAGTTCTTATTTTTTCATTCACGCTGAGATAGATATTCTTTTTTGAATACCTATCCACCTAAAAACGTTGGTTGACCTCAAATTTACCCTTGCATTAAGGCTTACCAGTACAGAAAACAATCGCTGGAAGCATTAAATCCGGAAATTATCGTCTTTTATGGATGTAAAGTCGGATAAGCGCTTGATGTTGCCTAACATAATGATGCATTCTATTCGTTTACAACCCCAGCTTCGTCCCCGCATTATGGGTTCGGGCATCCTCAAAACGGGTATAGCGCCGGATCATCGCCGTCGTCTTATGAAAGGTTTGCGCCATAATTTCGCTATCACTCGCCCCGTTTTTTTTGGAAATCGTCACAAAGCTCGCCCTCAATGAGTGGGCGGTAAACCGAGCCCCAAAGTATTTTTTGACCACCAGGTTGACCGACTGGTCCGTCAACCGCTCTTTACAAAACCGGTCCCCTCGGCGCATCCGCACCAATAAGGGGCGAGAAGACAGCGTAGGTTCATTCATTGAATCAAACGAAGAAAATCCGTCTTCTGAAGACGAAAAACTATTACGCGAAACACCTACTCGCTCTAAATACCGTCGCAGCGTGCGCACCGGGCAAAGACGAGGATCGGAAGCAAAAAAGATGGCTTTAACTTTTCCTTCGGAGAGCTGATCGGTCTTGCTTTTGCGAATGTCTATTAATAGCCCATCCTCATCAAAGTACAAATCAGCCAGGTTGACGGCCGAAAGCTCGCCCCGACGAAATGCCCCGGTATACCCTAATAAGATGATCACTTTATCGCGTAATTGAGTATTACTGGTTTCATCTAACGAAAGCACGACTCTGCGAAACGTTTCAGCATTGTAGGCTGGAGCCTGGGTTTGCCGAATGCCCTTCTCACGTTTGATTCCGTCCATGGCCGTGCGAACGAGTTTGCTTCCGATAGGACTTTCCAAGCCTTGCAGCTCGTGAAAGGAAGACAGCATCGAAAGGCGCCTTTCCAGGGTGGCTACTTTGTAGTGCTGGGCAATGGCACTAATGTAATTTACCACCTGGCCAGGACTAGCGGGGAAAGGGGTACAGTGATGGGATTCGCACCACCGGGTATAGCAATCTAAGTCTGATTTATATGCCCGAACAGTATTATCGGATTTTTCAATCCCGAGTTTTAAGTAACGCTGGGCGGAAGTACTCACGTGAACCGAAGCTGATCTAGAAGCTTGCGCGTGCTTTACAGCATGTGGTTTATCTGCCATCGTTTGCTCGGGTTACTCCAGAATACGAAAACACGGAAGCTTGTACTTGCGGATGGTTAGTCGCACTCAGCGGTTGAGCCGTTACCGGGAACCGCCGTTCCGGGTCACACCTGACCGGGTCACGCCTGACCGGGTCTCCCGTGTTCACAGCGAGCCAGTCTGTACTTTTATCCGGTTCTTTTGGTGGTCCACCGCGCGGTTGAACGTCCATATGATTTGCTTTTCATTCATGATATTTTTAGCCCAGTTATGATACCTTAAGGCCGCTAGGACGATCGTCCTTCGTTTAGCAATTCCTTGATGAAATAAACGCTTATCACCCGTAACTTACCGTCCGCCCCCAGTTTCCCCCGCTACCATGGTAGTCGTTTTGTCTAGCCCTGTAGTCCAATGTAATTATGCCATTTAGGTCACGCAGGTTACTGAAGCACTTGTTGGGTTCACGCTTCATTGTAAGCGTATCCATGATAATGAGAAGATTCCTCCAGCGGGGGAAGATTTAGTAAATGTCGCAAATCATTCACCACCGTATATAATGCTGCTTCCTTGCCTTGATGCAAGCATAAATTTGAGGTCAACCCAGGATTATCGGGCTGCTCCTTTTTCATACGCGCATACGATAGTCGTAATTGCAGTTGTTCACGAGCCTCCCGAAGATAGCGGTCGTGTAAGTAGGTGAGTGTTTGCACACTGTCCATCGTTCAAGGATTAGTGATGGGAATAAGCATACTAAGTTGATGAAGCCTAAGGTACGAAATTGGCTCATGGGCTGCAAGGATTCATGAAAAAATAACTAGTGATAAGTAAACCTTATCGTTAGTTATTTTTGATGATAATTTTATCAGTATAATAGGTCATCTGCACAGAAGATGATACATCAGTATGCAGATGGATGGAACGTGCACAGAAAAAAGCTACGCTAATCGGGGTCTCCGTAGAGCGGCTTACAATCATTCAATTTCGTAGAATGACTGAATTAGGCTAAAAAAAGCGATGTTGGCAAAAATTTGACCTTCATACATAGCTTCTACTGGGCGATCTCATAGGTCAATGGCAGATTGGACATTTACGCATTAGGTTTCTTTTAAAGAGCTTAATTCAATAAAATCGATTTCAAACAAGTACCTATACCCATTTTTTGGAATTCAGGTACGATTACGTCTGCTGAGCCGAGCTAGTGGAAAGCAAGACTCAATACTATCAATGGTTGGCATGTAGAAGAATAGGTATCTAGCTGGCGATATTTTGATTTTCTTGAATTTTGGTACGCTTGCCAGCAGCATTGTTTCATTTTATCAAATTCAGAAACACACAATCATCTTCTTTTGATTGATTGCCGCTCATTTAATGCGTAACATTGACAGGTAAAACGGGGCTTTTACTCCCACATTAATTTTGCACTATGCTAAGAACTATCACTATACTAGCTATTATCGTAGTCCTGCTTTACTGCTGTACCCGAAGAGGCTACCTGGATAGTGATCAGGCTCGGCCACTGACAAGTTTACCAAACTCAGTGATCGCCACCCCAGCGGATTATACCTACCCAGATGATTCTGTATTTCGAGTATTATCCTGGAACGTAGAGCACTTCGTTGATCCGTACGATGATCCCTATATTGATAACGAGCGGGAAAACGCACCTTCCGAGAATATAACCCAACGAGTCCATTTATTCGTAAAAGCTCTGCGAAAAGCGGATGCGGATATTGTTGTGTTACAGGAATTTGAAGGGGCGAACTATTTAAAAAAACTCGCCTATGACTCGCTATTGAGTATGAATTACCGCTTTTTTGCCGATATTCCTAGTCACGGCTGGTACATGAATGTCGTGCTGATGAGCCGTTTTCCGTTGGGCCTGATGACTGGTTACGGTGCTACGACGACCCCGCTACCAGGATACACTACTGAAAACGGTGGGTACGAGACGCAGAATAATATCAACACACGAATGTGGAGCATTGATGTTTTTCCGGCGGAAAATTACGCTTTTTCACTAACTGGCGTTCATTTAAAAGCGGGCACTGGTCAGCGAAATAGCGCAATACGCAAGGGTCAGATCAACTTGTTAGTAGCCCAGTTTAACCGCTGGCTACAAGAAGACCCGGCGCGAAATATGATGGTGGCGGGTGATTTGAACTCAGTGCTAGGCAGCGAAGAAATAGCATTATTCGTAGATAATGCAGGTTTGACTAACCCCTTCCTAGATCCCATTGACCCGACTGTTCTTTCCCATCCGGCCGATGCGCCCACCCGGAGACTGGACTATATGCTGATCAATCAAAATATGGCTCAAGAAGTAGTAACTGGTTCTGTTCAAGTGAAATATTTCTTTCCCCCTGATACGATGAGAATGATCAGCGACCATTTGCCAACGTTTGGTCAATTTTATTGTCGTGAATAACAGAAATGTTGAGCGGAGATTACGCCATATAAAATTTTGGATGGAGGCATGTGGTTACTCATATTATTTAACCTAAAAAATTACGTAACTCTTGGTCATACGCTAGAATAGGTCTACATAACCCTTGTACACCCATGCTTGCCAAAGAAGAAACACCGATCACTAAAAAGTACTACCCAGTCAAATTCCTATGGAAAGAAATTGGGTTCGTTTACATAAACGGACGTTTAAATTTTTCTGTAACAGAACTAGTATCTTCTGCACCGCAGATGCTTCCGTAAAATTGGTTCGGGTGCCGATCCCGGCGGGGAATCGTATCCCTTATGCTCTGAAACCCCAAGTTCCCCTCGCTTTCTTCTAGGTAGTCATCCTGGCAGAACCAGCGAAAGAAGCGAAGAAAGAGCTTCGGTGGAATAGATTTACTCATCTATAAGACATTCTACAGGATTTACTTGCGCGGCTCTTATCGTCTGTAATCCTACAGTGAGCCAAGCAATGAGTAGTGCTAGTAGTCCCGCTCCTACAAAAAGCCACCATTCCAGATCAATTCTGTAAGCAAATTCTTCCAGCCAGCTTTTGGCGATGAAGTAGCTAATAGGTAGGGCAATGGTCACGGCAATCAGCACCATCTTGGTAAAATCAGTAGATAGCAAACGGATAATGCTGAAACTATTCGCACCCAACACTTTTCGAATGCTAATTTCTTTCAACCGTCGCTGAGCAGTGAACGCGGATAAACCAAACAAGCCTAAGCAGGAAATGATAATAGCAATTACTGCCAGGTAATTTGATAGAGTAGCCACCTTATTTTCTGCTTCGTAAAGTGCCTGATAATCCTCATCCAGAAAAGTGAATTCAAATGTATTGCCGGGAAGAAACTCACTCTGTAGTTTTTTAAGTTAAGCGATGGTATTTTGATCTTTACCATCACATTTCTTCCGGTTGGGTCAAACCGGAAAATTAGGGGCTCTATGGGGTTATGAAGCGAGCCGTAGTGAAAGTCCTTGACTACTCCAATAATTTCACCCCCCCCCCGTTCATCTGAATAATTTCACCTACCGGATTCTCTAGTTCCATTAGTTGAACCGCAGCTTCGTTGAGTATAATTTTTGAATAATCGTCATTATAATCCCTTGAGAAAGAACGCCCTTCCAACAGCTCTATCCCTAGAGTCTTGATAAAATCATACACTACTACTGGGGATTTGAATAAAAATTCACTATCTGATTCTTCGCCACTCCAGGAAATACCACTTTGCCCGTAAATTTCACTTAAGATATTACCCGACATATGAGTTGCACTAACCACCCCCGGAATGTTTTTCATCTCCAATATAAAGGTCTCAAACCGCTCGTTGGATTTTCCTTCCCGTAATCCACGTCTATTGTATAGCTCACCTTTCCACGGAAAGGATATGATATTGTCTCGGTTGTATCCCAGGTTTTTCGTCTGGATAAATTTGATTTGTTCGTTGACCACCAACAGCCCAACAATAAATAAGACCGATAAGGTAAACTGAAAAACAACCAGGCCCTGACGAACCCATAATGCCCCAGTAGAAGTATGAAGCTTGCCTTTTAATACCGCGATGGGTTTAAAATTGGAAAGGTAAAATTCGGGATAGCGGCCTGCAAGAAGCCCAGTGAATATTTATCGTGATCGCTTCAGCGTATACTTCCTTCTATTATATCACGTTGCTACCAGGCGGGGATCAAACACGAAAGGTTCTGAGTCAATCAACTGAATCTTAGCAAAATCAGGATGCTTGGCATGGATAACGAGATTCCGCTCGGCAGCTACTACGGCCGAAGGCACGGATAGCAGACAAGAACGCGCTTCTTGGTACCAGGCACTGCCCATTTTCTGGCACGCTGAACTATTGGGTTGAGAAGCCCAGTCTTTGGGCAGCTCATCTATTTCAATGCGCCTAATTGACAAACTATCTGGAATATGTATGACCATGACCTTGTAGGATTTGTGCAAACCTGTGCCGCGCCGATGTACGACATTCTCTAGGCATGCTAGCGAGCGGGAACTAGCCGTATAAATAACAAACTGTCCTTTCTGGTTCCAGCGTCCGGCAAGTCCTGGGGCAAATAGTTTATCAGCGTACTTAGTAAGCGTGATCCGGTAGACTTCCATTAATAAAGTAGCTCGCTACACCGTGTAACCGTAGGCGATCCTAGTTAACTGATCATGCACCTCCCCTACCCCGGTGACCGTTGATAATAACTGCCAGGGGGCGGCGCCTTCAAATTCTCCGGCAGCAAGGGTAAGCCACGTGCGAAAGGATTCCTTATCCCCCAAAACTTCTTGACCTAGCGCGAAAAGATCCACTAGTTTGAGAAGGAGTTCCGAACGCAGCGTATCCAGGTGCTTATCCTTTTTCCGGTAATTCTCCAGCGTCTTGGGGTCTAAGCTCAATAGTTCAGCCAGCTCGGTTTTGTGCAGGCCGGAGTTTTGCAAAAACGTATCAATTTGCGCGGTATCGACCCCTTCTTCAGCCTGCTGAATGAACATAATGGGGGATATTATAGAGGTTGCGGAAGCTTCCATACTCATTTTCTTTACTACAATATACGGAAATTTTCTCAAAAGGATGGAAATTTTCCTCTTTGATCGGTGGAGGGTGGGTTAATACTAAGCGAAGCACCAAATGAGTTTACACTACTTTTTCGCTCACCGCCGAAGGGTGGGAAGTGTATGGCTTATCTAGTTAATTCTGATAAAGCAAAGCTGAGAGAATGATCACTTAGCAGGACTTACCATACCGGCAGTTCCCTTCCCGTCATGGTTTCTTCATGAAGGCGTAAGACAATAACACTGATAGTAGTGCTTCCTCGGTTGTCATGTAAAAAAAGCGGAAGCCTGGAGCAGGCCCCCGCCTATTCGGTTAAGCTGCATCAGGTAGAGCCGACTGGTATTCCTAGATGCGCTGAAGAATATAATCGGTGGCTTTCTGTGCTCCTGCGGCCGCTTCAACAATGAGTTTTTTATCATTCCGTAGCCTTCCTAGCCAGGATTCTATATAAGCGGCACTATTTTCTAAAGTTTGGGTATCGCTACATAAAGGGACGGAATTCTCAATAGAAACTAGTTAAAGTATTGATATTCAGCAGATTGCTAAACCGAAAAATTCATAGAAATCTATTAAAAATCACATATTATAAATGGCTGATAGTCAATGTGGTACGTCAATCCTACGGATATTTTCGTCCGTTTATGTAAACGAACCCATGGAGGCACCGGAGATGATTCACTCTGGGGTGGAGCAGGGGATGACTCGCTATTCGGAGATGTTGGCAACGACACGCTACATGCGCAAAGTGGCTTTGATACAGTACTAGGTGGCGATGGTAATGACCTGGCATGGGGGCATGATGATAATGATTCGATGCGAGGCGATACCGGAAATGATACATTAGTAGGTAATGGCGGCGATGATACGCTGGATGGCAGCGCTGATAACGATACGTTGCAAGGGAATGACGGAGATGATGTGTTCCTGTTTAGCGATATTACACACTCTACCTCAAGCGCACATGACCGTATCAACGACTTCGTGATTGGGGATGACCTGATTGACCTTTCTGCGATAGGCGTAACGGCGATAGGTACTGACACCGATGAGATTACGATTAGTAACAACGGTACCAATACCTTTATTGACCATAATGATAACAGCTTCCAGATCCGTGTGGATGGACTGGTCAGTTTGACCAGCACAGACTTTATCTTCGCCTAGATAGGATAGGGGTTATGCAAAATAGCCCTCTGTGATGGAGGACTATTATAGGTAACTCCCATGTTCGTGGGTTTTTTCACGCTAAGTGGGGTTCCCTCAGATAAGGAGTGGTCATATTCTGGAGATAGAACAGTAACCATCCGCTTCTTTTTAGTAATGTACAACCGTGCCTTACATATTTTTGAAAATACGATGCCTAAGTCATACCTTGTGGTTACTATCAGCACCGTTGTTTGTAGTAATAGTGGGTCAATAACCGATAGTCATATGATACGAAAACAGATAGCTATTGCATTACTATCACTACCATTTATAGCCCATGGACAAGGTAGTAATGAATTTCTAGACAAATGGGATTCCTTAATGAGCTGGTATGAGCCAAGGTTAACCAAAGTCAATATTATTGGTAACGGAATGGTCGTTGTGAAGAATAGCGAGATCGTAGCTGAGAATATGTACGGATTTCAGGACCAGGATACCCGCGAACCTATTACCCTCAATACCATTTATAACTGGGCTTCCTGTACTAAAATGTTTACGGCCATCGCCATGATGCAATTGCGAGATGCGGGAATACTGGCATTAAATGATCCTATTAGTAAGCATCTTCCTGAAGTGAAGAGCATTCAAAATGAATTTGATAAAGAACCTACCATTAAACAGGTATTAACCCATACTTCGGGTTTCCCCAGGTTTAGCAAAACAACCCAGCTTATTGATGGGAATTTTTATGAGACGCAATCTGAGGAGGCCTATCTGGAAGCGTTTGAAGAAACCGCTCTGGAGTATACACCAGGCACAGTCTATCGTTATTCCAATATGGGGTATGATATCCTCGGTCTGTTAATAGAAAGAGTGATCAATGAGACCTATACATCATATGTAACCAAAAACATATTGACCCCTTTGGGCATGAAAAACAGCTATTTTAATGTGTTGCCAGACCACCTCCAAAAATACCGATCCAACAACTACCGGGGTCATAGGAAGAAGCTATACAGTAAAGCTCAGGATTTTGACAAGGTTGATAATACTGGCTTGGATCATCCATCAGGAGGGCTGAATGCCCCGATGACCGATATGCTTTTGTTTGTCAATTTCCTGTGTGGGATAAACTCTTCAGCCAGTAATCCCTTAAAACATGCATCCATAGAAGAAATGTTGGTGCTTCAACAGCGGGTACACGGCAAACAAAAGAATGGTCAAGGACATGATCATTTTAAAGGCTTAGGTATTGATATCATAAACCCTGATTCATTTAGGTTGGTGGGACATGACGGTGAGTCATCAGGATTTATGTCTTCTGTTTGGGTAAATACGGAGACCAAGAGTGGATACCTTTTTGCGTGGAATACCACCTATAGACTGCCGAATAAAAAGGATGATAAATTATTTAAGCAGATCAATAATGCGATGTATGGAGAAGTGCTGCCATTGCTAAAATGATTAGAAAAGAAGGCTTACATACTTGGAATAGAGCTATCTGTATGGTCTTAACGTTCGTTATCATGAATATAAATTTATTGCCTAAAGAAGTATAGAATACAATAGATTTTCTAGCCTCATACTCTCATATTGACGTTTTCACGATCGCGCGGCGACCGTACTGATGCCAACCGGCAAGCTCTTAGCGATTTCTATGGATTAAGCAAGTACATGGGTATAATTTTTTTCATATTCTCGGTTATCTCTAACACAGGCAAAAATCCGTTTAATGAGTTTGTTCCGAATAGCGTTGATTACACTCATTTTGTTCTTTCCCTCTCGCACCTTACGCTCGTAGAACTGAGCCAAGTCTCCTGGCATATTGATCGCAGACATAGCCGCCATGTGTAAGAGTTTTTTGGTTTCTTTATTAGCCCACGGAGACACCTGACTCCTACCTCGCAAACTACTCCCAGAACTATTTTCAAATGGGGCTGTGCCAGCATAGCAAGCAAATTTTTTCGGACAATTGAAGTTTTTAAATTCGTTAGTTACAACCAACAAATGACCCGCAGTGATTGGCCCTATTGCATCTACAGAAGTGACGAGGGCGAATAGTTCTTTGAGTTGAGCATCTTCATTGATAAGCTGTTGTATATTCTTTTCTACTTGTTTAAGTTGCTTTTCAATAGCTTTCACTACCGGATCAGTTATGTTCTTTTCTGTACGATAAGCAGTGTTGCCTAAAAAGCGTTTAGCTTCACTCAAGGGCTGCTGTAAAGATACTTTTGTTTTAAGCAAACGCTTCCGAAGCGTAGTGAACTGGGCAAGTTGTTGCACTACCTGCCGTTTGGGTATCCAAAGCCGTAGTTCATCCTGATGAAGATAAGCATACCGAGATATTCGGTAAGAGTCCACTTTATCGTTCTTACCTCTTGTAAAACCGATAGCGGACTTTATACGCATAGCTGCCTCTAAGCAAATGGCACACTTACCTTCCGCTAACGCTTGTAAAACATGGGCATTATACACTCCGGTATGTTCCATGCAAAAGAGCGTTTCTGATAGCCCAATGCCTTCTTCATAGAGTTGTTGCAGATAGGATTGTACGGCTTTATAAGTGTTTGTGATACGGCAATAGCTAATCGGTTGGCCTTCCCGGAGTGCTGTACAATCTAAGGTATCTTTAGCCACGTCAATGCCTACTTGGTAAGAGAACTTTTTCATATATTTGTTTAGGTTAATGAAAGTTACGTTGCTTGTTCTGCTTCAGAACCTTAATAACAGACCTGCAAGTCTAAATTTCTATTTGAAGATGGACAAGCAAACTGACAGGGGGCAAAATCGCACGATAGGTCTTTCCTATTCCACGCCCATGCCTGTTCCCTGTCAGCGTAACTTCTGGTGATGGAAATATGGATAACTTCTTAAGTTACCCACATTTCCACACCCCAACAATAATAGCTTCTTCCAAAAATATTTATAGTGCGTAAACCTAAAGGATCCACGCCGGACGTGAAATATCACACGAACATGGGAGTTACCTAACACTGCCAGAGCTTGGCAATATTGGTGATCGCAACAGGATTTAAGTTAGCCATTCTTTGATACTGATTAACAAAATAATTCTTCCACCGTAACGCCTAGAGCTTTGGCAATCCGGTAGGCGATAATGACACCGGGCATGCGTTCCCCAGCTTCAATATTTTGTATATAGCGATCATCGGTCTCCGCCATTGCCGCTAAATCAGCCTGCGTAATTTGCCTTGCTTTCCGGTAGCGTCTGACATTGGCCGCAAATTTGCGCTTTAGATCGTCAGTATCCATTGCACAAAGACGGCCAAAATCTTTCGAGACTTACACGTGCAATTGCACGACTAAGTTTCTTATCTTTGCACAATTAACGTACCAGCTTATGCGAACGTCCCAATCCAAACAGCTTGTTAAATTTTGGCAACGAGAGCGAGCTTACCAATTTTTACAGCAGGCCGCATGTCTGAATTATATGGATAAGAACCTCATTCCCCCAATACTAAGACGAAGATTAATATTTACGCCGTAACTCAAGCCAGAAGCGAGCATTAAGAACGAGCAGCTTAGCGAATACATTTCCTTTCCATGGACGACAATCTTTCCACGAGCGGAACGACTTGGCTTTATTATGCACTTGGCACATGGGTTGTAAGTTCCAAAGCTTTTTTTGGTGTCTGCGAAAGATAGAACGCGGCAGAATATGATCCACCTGGAGCGGATTATCCTGGCTACCCTGGTGGCCACAAATAATACAGCGATAGCCATATTTGCGGAACGCCCGTTCCCGAAGAGCTGGCCACCAAGCTTGATGGTGAAGCGATAGAGGTTTCATGATCATAAGTGTATCCAATGAAAGAGAAATGAGCTAGTGAGTGATTTCTTATGGATTGGCAACCTGGTATCTGTTAATAATTGGCGATGCCTTATTTAGACCCAGAAGACCATGTGAATATGGTTGAGAAGATGCAAGCCGAAACGCTTTTCAAACGGATGTATATTCTTTCTCAGAAGATTACGGCAATCACCCGTGAAAACAACTTAAACCAGGAGGGCGCTTTACCAGAATTGTCGGGAGCCTATATGTTAAGTGCTATAGAAGCACTCATGCATCTCAATGAACCTACCGATCAGATTCTCGCACGGCTACAAAGTATGTTTGAGACAATGGAAGACATTGCTAGAGATAATTTGAATAAACGCTAATTCCTCAAAACCTTACTGAATTTAATAAGCTTGCACCCATTCGGCGTTTTCATCTTCAACATTTTGCCAAAGCCCCGGCCGCATCGCTACGGCCATACGAGCATAAAAGCAGCTTTCTTGTGTCAGTGTTTTATTATCAGTAAACCGAAATACACCGGCGGCATATTCTCTCGGGCGCGATGTTTCCCGCAATTCAATTTTATAGAAGAATTTTAAAGCCCTTTCCTGGGTATCGGTCCAGATCAGCCATTGTCCCACCTGGTAGGGCATTTGGCTTTGTAAATGTCTTGGCAGCTTAAATACCATTTTTTTCTTTTAGCCAACAAGATAACAAAAAACTGCTGAGCTCTTTCCTTTGGCAGGAGATCACAGCGGTTTTCTGCGTGGGGTAGCTTTTAAGCGATAATCAATTCACCATCACTGATCATATCGTTTATATTCAGATTAGCTGTATTGTTGATTTGTACAACATCTTGCATGGCATGAGTCGTGCCGGTACCATCCTGATCTATAGCCAAAAGGCTGTTAGAGCCATTTTGAGTGATAGATATAAAATCAGCAATCGCATCATTCAGTGGATCATAAGCACCTAGTAAATCACTAATATCAATGGCATCACTTTCTGATTTATCAAAATCATGAATGATATCAACATCGTTAAAAGCAGAGCTTTGTTCAAATACAAAAGTATCCTGACCGGTGCCGCCATATAGGACATCCAACCCATCATCACCGTAAAGTATGTCGTCACCCTCTTCACCATATAGCAAATTATTATTGCTATCGCCTTGTAAAGTTTCACTGGTGGCTGTCCCATAGACAGCGTCAGGGTTCAAAACATTGATGTCTGTACTAACCACCTCACTTGTTTGCCCTGTCTCATCGGTGATGGAGATTTGCAAGGATCGCTGTCCTGCCGTGATGGAGGTAGCGGTGTTGTTATAGGTGAGACTTTCTAATACTTGTTCGTAGTCAGTCAGGGTGGCATTGCCGGTTAAGCTCATGACCATATCGGCCCCATCGGCCGCATAACTGGCATTGATCCCTGCCACTGTGGTCACCGACAAGATCTCATCAGCGCCATCCAGAACACCGGATAATCGAACTTCGGCACCGTCTAAATGCGTTCCGTCCACATCGCTCAAAGTAATATCATCATCAATCACCAAAGTACTGCTGCCGAGCTGAGCTTCAATCAAATCAATCTCACCGATTGCCAAGTTTTTGGTATCGCCATTATTGGCCGTTACATCAAGACGGTAACTTGAATATTCTTGCGTGTTATTAAAGCTAAAGGATCGTTCTTCACCGGATGCCCATCCCGTTTCACCGGTGACCGTATCAAGGACTATCCAGTTTGGGGTATTCGTAGCATAGAGGTAAGTGACTTACTCTAAGAAAGCGAGTTTAACGGAAAATCTATCGTTACGGCATAGGTTACAGCGGACGTCGCGCGGTAGATTTTACATTTTTTACAATTCATTTTACACTATTTTTTTGGGGATCAATACCCTTTAGCTATAGGTTTGTAGAAATAAACCGGCTGACTATTCATGAAATATTTTCACGTATTTGCGCTGTTTTTACTTTCTGTTTTTCACACCTCCTGTGGACAGGATAAAACAAGCGTACCACAAGATAATGTCAGTAAAGGACTTTACTCCGAGTCTCAACTTTTAGAGTCGGAAAAGGTGCCTGTGAGTATGGTTCGGAATGTAAAGCAAGCCAGGAACGGAGACATTTTGATTGCTTCTTACTTAGGCGTGTTTCGATACGATGGAACATCGTTTACCAATCTAACCAGTAAAATAAGTTCGCCCCGCTTCTCCAGCTTCTGGGATGTTCTGGAAGATCGAAAAGGAAATCTTTGGTTCGCTTCCAAAGATTCAGGGGTTTATCACTTACCAGCCGGGGAGATAAGCTTTCAACATTTTACCACCAAGGATGGGCTTGCCCGTAATATGGCACTTGATATTTATGAAGACAGCGCCGGTAATATTTGGTTCGGAGCAAGCCGTTACGATGGGAAATCTTTTCGAAATTTTACCACAAAAGATGGATTTCCCAGTAACCATATTCGATTACTCCTTGAAGACAAAACCGGCAGGCTTTGGTTTGGTGCACACGGCGAAGATATGTTCGTTTATGATGGAAAAACATTTACCGTGTTAAAAAACAACGATGGCAAGGCGTTTAACAACGTGTGGTCAATCATCGAAGATAAAAAAGGACACATTTGGTTCGGTGACGTTAATGGTCTTTGGCGTTATGATGGCAGCACTTTTACACACGTATCGCAGAGGGATGCTTATGCTATCATCGAAGATAAAAAAGGAAACATCTGGACCACTGGTGCAGGAAATTCAAATGTCTGGGCATTATCCCGTTATGATGCAAACACCTTATACGATAAAACGCCCACGGTAACCGAAATTAAGTCAGGAAGAATAATGGATTTTTTGTGTCTATTGGAAGCGAACGATGGAAGCATTTGGTTTGGATCTGGAGGTGGGGTGCATCGTTATGATGGAAAGACCTTTACGGACTTTACAAGTAAAGAGGTTCAGAAATAATGGGTATAGCCGATATACTTTACTGTTGGCGAAAATATCTAGTGAGGGAGGCCCCGCCTGTAGCGACAAAAAGGTAAAATAGGAGTATAAAGCACAGAGCATAATATTTGGATACTAGATTTGATTTCAGGTGAATAGTGGAAATCTAGTCAGCCAGGGGTTCTTATAATTACCATTGGCTCAGAGTTGGGTCTTAATACTATATAATATAATCTTTAGGCTAATTTATTATAATTATATTATCAAATAATAGATAATATTATAAATATTTGCCGAATACATTTACTAATAAACCTTTGGTAGCGCGGACTTTACCCGCTCTTTGAAGGCCGGTATGCTGAAAGATCCAATTGAATAGGGATTCAATGGGCTGTCTGATACTAGAAACTGCTTTTGACTACAGGTCGTCGGCTGCCCTATGCCGCTGTTTGTCTTCTATTGATTACCCTTTCCAATATTTGACTGGAGTGAGTAATTCACTATCCTGTTCTGGCAGATGAGCTTCTAGCGAAGCGTTGCAAAACGCTTTGTCTGCAAATACTGCCCTACCTCTTAAGCTTTCCAAAATTGGGCTTTGAGCCGCCAAATCGCGTTCGGAAACGGTAATAAGTTGAAGGCACTCTAATTATTTTTTTACCTACGATTATGCCGTACCTTTACTGTACTATCGTTGCCAAGGATGCTACTAGGTGGTAAGAGACCCGACTGTCCTTGCAGATAATACCATACGGGTAAACTCAAATCGTACAAGCAATGCGTGTTAAGGCTATTAGGTGCGGTCTTTTTTTAATGGGTTGGCTATGGTTAATCGCTTTGATACCCAGATCTTTACTGGCCCAACCTTCCGTTCTGCCCTCCAGCGAAGTGGGTCTTCCTTTCATCCAACACTTTACCCCCAAAGACTATGATGCCCACAGCCAGAATTGGGCCATCCTCCAGGATCAACGAGGCCTGATGTACTTTGCGAATGGTATAGGTGTTTTGGAATACGACGGAGTATCCTGGCGGCTCATTTCCGTTCCCAATGAGTCAGGGGTATACTCCTTGGGCATGGACCAACAAGGTCGTATCTACGTGGGGGCAAAAGGGGATTTCGGGTACCTGGCTGCCGACTCGCTAGGGCAACGTCAGTTTGTTTCGCTGTTAGATGATCTGGCGACTGAATACCGTGACTTTTCTAGTGTGTGGGATATATCTATCACCGCAGAGGGAGTCTATTTTAGAAGCCGAGAATATTTGTTTCGTTGGAATGAAGCATCAGCCGGTCAGGGTAGCCTAAAAGTGTGGCAACCGGAAACTGAGTTTTATCGCTTTTATACCGTTCAGGACACCCACTACCTCGTTCAGCGTCAAATCGGCCTGATGAAACTCGTTGATGACGAGTGGCAGTTAGTGCCTGGGGGCGAACGCTTTGCTAAAAAATACATCTATCTGATGCTGCCTTTCCCCGCACCGGAGGCCTCATCATCCCGTCTCTTAATCGGTACCCGTGCTCGGGGGTTCTTCATGTATGATGGTACCACCTTCGAGTCCTTCCCTCTCTCGGCGGAGGTAGAAGCCTTGATCAACGAACAACAACTGTATGAGGGGTTGTGGTTATCGAATGGTCAGTTGGCTTTGCTACTGCGAACCGGAGGGGTCGCCATCATCAATCAGCAGGGGCAGTTGCAGCAGTTATTGAACCAAGAAGCGGGCTTGGATGATGAATCCGCTCGGTTTGCCTATCAAGACCAGCAAGGGGGGCTGTGGGTAGCCCTCAACAATGGGCTGAGCCGGATAGAGGTACCCTCCTCCTTTTCCTATTTTGATAAAACTCTGGGGCTGGAGAGCGATGTCAGTACCATTGTCAGGCATCGGGGAGGACTGTATGTGGGCGGTAATCGGGGGGTGTACCGTTTATCACCGACTACCCCAGCCAACCACCATCCCCGGTTTCAATTCGTGGAGGACATGACGACTCCTACCTGGTCCCTTTTATCAATAGACGAGGCCCTGTGGGCCGCCACCAATGTGGGAGTGTATCGTATGACCGAGGATAAAACTACCAAGATCGTTGACCAAACTGCCCGGTTTCTCTACCGTTCACCCACTGATCCAAATATTATGTTTGTAGGTATGCGTATCGGCTTAGTGCTACTGAAGAAAATGGATGGGCAATGGCAGATATTAGGCCGGGTCCAAGGGGTGTCGGAAAGTATAAGATCTATCGTAGAAGAACGTAAGGGAGTCATTTGGCTGGGTACTTCCGGGGGGGATGGGTACATCCGGGTCCGGCTGGATGAAGCTGATTTGATTAGTCCCCAATCGGAAGAGATACCGGCCACCGTAGCGCGTTATCAGCAAGCCCAGGGGGTACCCGGAGGATATGCGCGGTTGTATTCAGTAGACGGACGGGTAGTTTTTGCCACCGATGCCGGACTGAAACGATTGGACGAGGCTAGCGGTCAGTTTGTGCCCGACACCTCGCTGGGAGCTCAGTTTGCCGATACCACCCTCAGTGTCTCCCGGGTAGTGGAAGACCCACAGGGCAACGTATGGATCAAAAGCACCCTGGCCGGCGGCACTAGGGAAACTGGCCGGTTAAGACGGAAGGCCAAGGGCGAAAGGATCTACCAGAGTACCGCCTTTAACCGCATCGCTGATTGGGGCAGTACGTATGTGATGTATCCCGATCCCCAGTACGAAAATGTCGTCTGGATCGGAGGACCGGAAGGCATCGTCCGCTACGACCACAGTATCCAAAAAGACTACCGCACCGATTTTCAGACCCTGATCCGGCGCGTAACCCTGCCGGAAGATTCCCTGCTGTTTGGGGGGCTAGCTACCCCCAGCACGGTGGCCCCTACCTTACGTTTTGCCGATCATAACCTTCGGCTGGTCTTTGCGGCTACCAGTTATGAAGAAAGTGGAGCTAACCAGTATCAGGTATTTTTAGAAGGGTTCGACCCGCGGTGGTCCGTATGGACCAATGAGACGCGAAAAGACTATACCAACCTTTCAGAGGGAGATTATACATTCCGAGTGCGGGCCCGTAATCTGTACGGGCATCTGAGTGATGAAGGCAACTATGCCTTTACCATCTTACCCCCTTGGCATCGCACCTGGTGGAGCTACCTGTTGCAGGGGTTGTTGGCTTGTGGCTTGGTGTTGGGCTTCATACGATGGCGGTTGCGGGCTGTGCAACGCCAAACCATCAAACTGGAGCAGGTCGTAGCCGACCGCACGGAAGAGTTGGCTGAAAAGAATGAACAACTCCAGGAGATGGATACCATCAAATCTCGCTTCTTTACCAATATCTCTCATGAGTTTAGAACTCCGCTCACCCTGGTGATGGGGCAGATTGAAAGCTTCCTCACCGCCCCCGATACCAATAAACTCAAGATGGCCCACCGCAATGCAGCGCAATTGCAGCACCTCATTAACCAACTCCTGGACTTGTCTAAATTAGAAGGAGGGAAAATGACCCTAAAAGCCTCCTGCCAGAATATCGTGCCCTTGCTACGGCAATTGACCAGTACTTTTGAGTCAATGGCCCAGAAGAAACATATTGCCCTACGATTTGAGAGCACCTCCTCCACCATTCGGGTGTATTACGAGCATGATAAGGTAGAAAAGATTCTGTACAATCTTCTGTCCAATGCCCTGAAGTTTACCCCATCTGGAGGGCAGGTACTGGTGAACGTAGCCACTGCGGGAGGAGGCTCAAGTCAGGTTGGCACCTCGGAAGAAAAGAGCAAACTGAAAATTAGCGTACGCGATTCGGGGGTCGGTATTCCCTCTGACCGACTGCCCCACATCTTCGATCACTTCTTTCAGGTGGATAGCTCGCAGACTCGGGAGTTTGAAGGCACAGGTATCGGATTGGCCCTGACCAAAGAGTTGGTACAACTGCACGGAGGAGGGATTGCCGTAGAAAGTACCGAGGGCTTTGGCACTACCTTCACCGTAACTCTGCCGCTAGGTACAGCGCATTTGCGGGCTGAGCAGATCGTTGATACCCCAGAAGTAGCCACTGGTTGGGAAAAGCTGCCTGGGTCGGCTTTTGAAGAACTCCTTTCACCGGAGGAAGTCTCTCCATCGGACAACCTCGAACCCATAGATGAGCGAAAAGATTTGATCCTGATGGTGGAAGACCATGCCGATATGCGTACCTACATCCGGCAAGGGTTAGAGAAGGCCTATCACATCCTGGAAGCCGCTAACGGCGAGGAGGGCTTTGTTCAGGCGCAGAAGCATGTTCCCGACCTCATTATTACCGATGTGATGATGCCCCAAGTAGACGGATATGAATTTACCCGCAAAATCCGGCAAGAAACGGTGACGGCGCACATTCCCATCATCATGCTCACGGCTAAGGCCGCAGAAGAGGACAAACTGGCCGGCCTGGAACAGGGAGTGGATGCCTATCTCACCAAGCCCTTCAACAAAGAGGAATTACTGATACGGGTACGAAAGCTGATTGAGATGCGCCAGAAGCTCCGTCAGCAGACAGGTGGTCAGATCATACTCCAGCCCGGTGAAATAGCCGCTACCTCCTTAGATCAACAGTTTCTCCAACAGATACAGCAGACTATTGAAGACAACATTAACAACGAAGCATTTGGGGTAGACAAATTGGCATTAGAGGTGGGGGTAAGCCAGCGGCAGTTACAACGCAAACTCAAAGCCCTGACGGATAGTTCGCCTCAGCAGTGCATCCGCACCATGCGCCTCAGTCGGGCTAAACAACTACTAGAACAGGGCACCGGTACCGTCTCGGAAGTATGTTTTCAGGTGGGTTACGGAAATGTGAATGCCTTTACCCGCGCTTTCCGCGAAGAGTTTGGGGCGGCTCCTTCGGTGGTCTTACAGAAAAAGAGTTCTTGAGAAACAGGTTACGAGAAGCAGTTAGAAGGCCCAAGGTGGCAAAATATGGAAGATGAGTTAAGTAAAACCTTCACTAAAAGGTATCATGATATAATGCGATTGTTCTATATCTATGTTTTCCCCATACTACCCATCCTTATGCTCCCGCTCCCTGCCACCTTTTGACTGCCACCTGTCCCTAAAATTCTGCCACTTAAAAACTCCCTTTGTCGCATTTAGTATGGCTCAATGTCGCTTTCAGCGTGGTATTGTCGTTTTTAGCGTGTACAAAGTCGCGTACGGCAAGGCCTGCCAGGAAGCATCTCACTAGCTTTGTATCTACTTGGATCGTTAGCCCGAACTGCTAACCAGCCACCTACTACACGCTATGAAAAAGAACGATGACCTACCCCAGCCACTCGCTACGGCTGTTCCTCAGCCGCTCAGCCCAAACGCCGTTGATAAGCCGCTCTCCTTAGTACTAGAGCAAAATGAGCCCAATCCCTTTCGGGGCAATACCACCATCCGTTTTTATATTCTTAAATCCGAACGGATCACCTTGCGGCTGTTAAGCGCAGACCGAAAGCAGGTCGGTATTCTGTACCAGGGAGAAATGGAGGCCGGATGGCACTGCATTGGCTGGGAGGCCAAAAGGACCGACGGTAGCCCGGTAGAAGCCGGACGCTACCTCTACCAATTGGAAGGTGAGGGCTTTGTGGCGATGCGCACCCTGGAGATACTAGACTAAATCAACCATTTCATAATTAACCATTCAACACCTTAATGACCATGAATACTTTACGAACACTGACAGTACTATCACTGCTCTGGTTAGCCAGCTCGCTCACGTGGGCACAGACCACCGACCCCGCACGTTTAGGAGTCAATACCACCACCCCTGAGCATACCCTGGATGTAAACGGGGCCATCAATATTGCCCCCGACAGTGCCTACCAGATTAATGGCACCCCCGTGCTACGTACCCAAGTGGTAAATGGTTTTACCAACCTCTACCTAGGGCCAGGGGTGGGGCAGAGCAACACCACGGGCAATAGGAACCACTTCAGTGGCTTTCAGGCGGGACTGAACAACACCACCGGCAGAGCTAATCACTTCATTGGCTATCAGGCCGGCTTTAGCAATACCACCGGCACAGCTAATCACTTCAGTGGCCATCGGGCTGGGCGGAACAACACTACGGGTGTTCAGAACCACTTCAGCGGCTTTGAGGCCGGTGAAGCGAACACCACGGGCGAAATCAACTACTTCAGCGGCTTTCGGGCGGGTGAAGCGAACACCACGGGTAATCAGAACCACTTCAGTGGTTATCAGGCCGGCCGAGCCAACACCGCGGGCACAGCTAACCACTTCAGTGGATTACAGGCCGGGCGGAGCAACACTACGGGCAGCCGAAACCACTTCAGTGGCTATCAGGCGGGTAACCGCAACACCACGGGTGTTCAGAACCACTTCAGTGGCTTGCAGGCAGGTTTCAACAACACCACGGGCAATAACAACCACTTCAGTGGCTATCAGGCGGGACTGAACAATACCACGGGCCGTGAAAACGTCTACCTTGGTTATCGGGCAGGTGTCGTTGGCAACTTCACCAACGCCATTGCCATTGGAGCGAATGTTAATGCCCGAGGTAATAACTCGGTCACCATTGGTAACAGTAGCATGACCTCCATTGGGGGAGCCGTGGGCTGGTCTCAAGTCTCGGATGGACGCTTTAAGCGGGAAGTAGTAGAAGATGTGCCCGGCCTGGAGTTTGTCACCCGTTTGCGGCCGGTCAGCTATCAGGTCGACCGAGCTGCCCTGCAAGCCTTTCTCAAAGGAGAAGCAGTAGAAAACGGAAAAACCGCTCAAGAGCAACCTCGCGAAACTGGTTTTATTGCCCAGGAAGTAGAAGAAGTGGCTAATACGCTGGGCTACACCTTCAACGGTATCATTCAGCCCCAAAGCGAAAACGACCACTACCAACTCAGCTACGCTACTTTCGTGGTTCCGCTGGTGCAGGCGGTGCAAGAGCAGCAGGAGTTGATTGAAGCTCTGCAAGCAGAAAATGGCCATTTACGAGCCAAAGTAGATCGATTAGAGCAATTGGAAAGCCGCTTACAGGCTTTAGAAAGCGAGCGATTACCATACACTACGGAAGCTGTATCTCAACGACAACCTTAATTATTTCATAATTAACCATTCAACACTTTAATGAACATGAACACTTTACGAATACTAATTGTACTATCACTTCTGTTACTAGCGAACACGCTCACGTGGGCACAGACCACCGAACCAGCACGTTTAGGAGTCAATACCACCACCCCTGAGCATACCCTGGATGTGAACGGGACTATCAACATTGCCCCCGACAGTGCCTACCAGATTAATGGCTCCCCCGTGCTACGCACCCAAGTGGTGAGTGGTTTTACCAACCTCTACCTGGGGCCGGGAGCCGGGCAGAACAATACCAGGGGCAGTAGCAACTACTTCAGTGGCTTTCGAGCTGGGCGGAACAACACTACGGGCTTCCGCAACCACTTCAGTGGCTTTGAGGCCGGACGTAGCAACACCACAGGCCGTGAGAACTACTTCAGCGGCTATCAGGCGGGACTGAACAACACCAGCAGTGAGAACTACTTCAGTGGCTATCAGGCGGGACTGAACAACACCACGGGCTTCCGCAACCACTTCAGTGGCTATCAGGCGGGCCGAGCTAACACCGAAGGCGCATTCAACCACTTCAGTGGCTATCAGGCGGGTGTTGCTAACACCACGGGTAGTAGTAACTACTTCAGTGGCTATCAGGCGGGTAACCGCAACACCACGGGCGATTTAAACCACTTCAGTGGCTATGAGGCCGGACGCCGCAACACCACGGGCAGCCAAAACTACTTCATAGGCTATGGGGCCGGACAGGACAACACCACAGGAGAATTAAACTACTTCAGTGGCAATTTTGCGGGTGCCAATAACACCACGGGCAGTCGCAACCACTTCAGTGGCTATCTGGTGGGACTGAGCAACACTACAGGTAATCAGAACCACTTCAGTGGCTACGAGGCCGGACGCAACAACTCCACGGGCCGTGAAAACGTCTACCTTGGCTATCGGGCGGGTAGAAGTGGTAACTTTACCAACGCGATTGCCATTGGTGCTAACGTGAATGCCCGAGGTAATAACACGGTCACCATTGGTAACAGTAGTATGACCTCCATTGGCGGCTACGCCGATTGGTCAACCCTCTCGGATGGGCGCTTTAAACGGGAAGTAGCCGAAGATGTGCCTGGTTTGGATTTTGTCACCCGCCTGCGCCCGGTGAGCTACCGAGTAGATCGGGCTGCCTTGCATGCCTTTCTCAAAGGAGAAGCAGTAGAAAACGGAAAAACCGCTCAAGAGCAGCCCCGCGAAACTGGTTTTATTGCTCAGGAAGTAGAAGAAGTGGCTAATACGCTGGGCTACACCTTCAATGGCATCATTCAGCCCCAGAGCGAAAACGATCACTACCAACTCAGCTACGCTACTTTCGTGGTTCCGCTGGTGCAAGCGGTGCAGGAGCAACAGGAGCTGATTGAAGCTTTGCAAGCCGAGAATACGCGGTTGACCCAAGAAAATGCTTCGCAGCATACGGCCCAGCAAACCCAATTAGATCAACTCCAATCCTTGCAACAGCGTCTGCAAACCCTGGAAAAAGCATTGAACCTTCCCACCGAAGCCACGGCTTCTAACCAATAAACTTATGAAACGTCTTATTCTTCTATTCATACTCAGTAGCCTGGCGGTATTGCCCGCTCTGGCGCAGAACCCCGCTCTCTACCAAAGCGCGAACCTGACCTTTACTGGAAATGGTACCCTCACCGTGCAGGGCGACTGGCAAAATACTGCCGGAGCTACCTTCGATAACCAAGGTCGGGTGCTACTGACCGGCGATCTGCTACAAGAAAGTGACCAACCTCTGTTCACCACCGAAGGTACCGTGGAGATGGCCGGTAGCAGCGGGCAAACCATCGGGGGCAGTGGTAGTGGGGCTATCAACCTGGATAGCCTCATTATCAATAATCCCGATAGCGTGACGCTCGCCCGCGACGGGGTGAGCGTCACCACTGGCTTGCGCTTTGCCCAGGGTATCCTCCACCTGAACGAAAACCGCAGTCTGGCTTTGGGCACTACAGGAGAGCTATTCAATGAGCAGGAAAACAGTCGGGCTACCGGGCCGGGCAGCCTGACCGCCTCGGCTGATCTGAGTGCTCCTTCCGCCGCCCAGCCGGGTAATTTAGGCTTATTCATTAGCAGTGGGGCCAGCCTGGGTAGCACTACCGTTACCCGTACCCATACTCCCACCGGGCCCGAGGATAATGGTATTGAACGTTCGTATGCAGTTAGCCCGACCAATAACCAAAACCTGAATGCTAATTTGCGCTTGCAGTACTTTGATGCTGAGTTGAACAACCTGACCGAAAGCAGCCTGGCGCCCTTTACTTCTGAGGATGGCAATAGCTGGCAACAGCAATCGGCCACGGATCAGTCAGCCGATGAAAACTTCGTGGAGTACGGCGGGCTAGCGTCCCTGAGCTTCACTACTCTTTCCGAAGGGCAAGCCTTGCCCGTAGCCGATGCGGGTAGCGATGCGGAAGTATGTGCCGGAGAATCGGTACAACTGGGGGGCAATCCTACTGCTACAGATGGTACCGAACCCTACACCTACGCCTGGTCACCCACCGAAGGGCTGGATGATGCCACCTTGGCCAACCCGACCGCCACGCCTATGGCTACCACTACCTACACCCTGCGGGTGACCGATGCCAACAACAACACCGATGAAAGCCAGGTCACCATTACGGTGAATGCCCTGCCTACCGTTTCTTTCGCTGCGGTAGACCCTCAATGTATTAACAATGCGGTGGTAGACCTGAGTGGATTGGTGTCCCCGGCCGGAGGTAGCTTTTCCGGTAGGGGAATCACTGACAGCAGTTTTGATCCGGCAGAAGCTGGGATAGGCACCCATACGATTACCTATAGCTACACCGACGGCAATAGCTGTGAAAATACGGCCACCGTGGACATTGTCGTCAATGACCTACCTACCGTCACTTTCAATCAGGTAGGTCCCTACTGTCCTAACGATGCTGCTGTAGATCTGTCGGCTTCCGTTTCCCCCGCCGGAGGAACCTTCTCGGGTAGCGGCATCAACGGCACGAGCTTTGACCCAGCTTCCGTGGGCATCGGGGAGTATGACATCATCTATACCGTTACCGATGGCAACGGCTGTAGCAATAGTGATACGGTCACCATCATGGTGGGCGATGATGAAATGCCCATTCCCGATGTAGACCCGCTACCCGAACTCACCGTAGACGTAAACGATGAAATTACTACTTTCCCCACCGCTACGGATAACTGTAGCAGTGGCACTATTGTGGCCACTACTACCGACCCACTCAGCTACGACCAGCCCGGCTCTTACCTCATCACCTGGGAATATACCGATGCGGCGGGTAACGTGGCTACCCAGACCCAAACCATTATCGTAGAGTTAGCTGTGGTAGAATCCCTCAACCTCACCTCCGAGTGCTCAGATAATCCTCGGCAGGAACGTCGCTGGCGCGTCACTAACCCCAATGATTTTGAGGTAGCCTACACCTACGTAGTCGTAGGAACCAGTCAGACCGAAAACCTGATTGCCACCCCAGGGTTAAGCTACTTTACCACTGAGGCGGTCAGTGGCCCTAACACCACCAAGATCCTTTGGCAGGATGAAAACGGGGTAGAACAGCAAAAGGTGAAAGCTTCGGGCGGAGCCTTCTGCGACCCTACGGTAACCTTAACTACGTCGGAAGGAAGCTGTGAGATTGCACGTACCGACTTACCGGAGGACTTAGCCGAGATTGTGGCTTCGGCTCCAGCTACGTACGCCGACTTTACCTTCCGAAGAGGTAGTTACGTAGTAGGGGTGATTGCCGGGATGCGTACCGATGGTCGACCCGGTGCCTGGGAGATTCACAACGATTGCACCATCGAGCCGCTGCGGCAGGGTGCCCGTAAGAATAACAGCGAGTTGCCCAATAATGCTCACTCCGGTTTAAAGTACAGCCAAAACTGGCGCTTTGAAGTCACCGGTATTTCCCCGGATGGCGGTACTGTCTTCGCCGATGCTATCAACGATGAGGGATTTGTGGTCACAGGAGGGCAGTGTAAAGCCGCTGGGGTTCCCGATGTACCACCCGGCACCGTTGTACCCGTCTCCTGGGCACTCTCGGATCGTCCGTTCTACGGCCGCATCAAAGGAGCCAAGCTGGGCTACGAGTGTGAGGTAATCCGGTATAACTGTAGCAATGGCTACATCGTAGGCTGTGCTTCCTCGGTCGCCCGCACCGAAAATACTTCCGCTAAAGGCACTACCCCCAGCTTGGGAGCAGAAGCCGGCCTAGAACAGCAAGCTACTTGGCAATTACAGGTGTATCCGAACCCCGTGCTAGACTGGGTGAACTTAGAGTTTAACGGTGAAGCTCAGGCCGAGCAAACCCACGTACTCATCTACAACCTGTCGGGCAAACTAATGCAGCAGCAGGTGTTAAACAGCCGGGAGCGTTCGCATCAGCTAGATGTACGGGAGTTGCCTCAGGGTGCCTACCTGTTGCAATTACAGGAAGGTGATCGGCGCAAGACGCTGCGGATTCTGAAAGAATAGTTTTTAGGAGCAGGGGACAGTAGGCAGGGGGCAGGTATCAGAGGGTGAGCAAAGGGGTATTGTTATAGTACGAGGATACAGTCTGTATCCTGCTCCTGCCTCCTGATCCTGTTTCCTGACTTGGTGTTCGCTTGGGGGTTGATTGATGATACAAAGGCCTGCTATCAGTGGGTCTTTGTTTTTTCATCTAATGTACATTCCTTTTTTTCTCAATTACCAAGCATATGATTTACACCATGTGCAATAAGCTGTCTTCCCACCCTCTATTCATATCCAAAGCACTATTATGCCGAAGAAATCCATTGCAAGTTGTAACGGAATCTGCACAAATAGCGATCATCCCAATACGAATGGCTATAGTGACCAATTTCCAGCTTCTGTTAAAATAGCAGAAACTGATTGAAAATAATCATATAATTTCTATTCAAATGACGACTACTGATTTACCCAATTGTATCGTTGGAATAATACTTCACTAATGCTTGTCCGTTTGTGAGTAATAACATCTCCGTTCTTATCGCCTCTGCTTGGGTGCATTCTTCGTTACCCGAGGAGTACCAACCTTTACCCCCCGGTGGCGCAGATACTTATAGAAGGTACGTTTGGCAATGGAGAGCTGGTCACAAATCTGTTGCACACTCAAGTTCTCTTCTTCGTACAAGCGTTGGGCGATGATTGCCGTATGCTCCGCTTTTTGGGATAACCCTTTCGGCCGGCCACCCTTCCGCCCTCGGGCTCGGGCTGCTACCAAACCTGCTTGGGTGCGCTCACTTATAATGTCCCGCTCAAACTCCGCTAGGGCAGCAAACAGATGAAAGGTCAGTTTACCCGTGGGGGTCGTCGTATTAATATGATCGTTTAGGCTTAGTAGACCTACTCCTTTATTCTGAAGCTGGGTCATCAGATTTACAAGGTCTTTGAGTGAACGCCCCAATCGGTCTAGCTTCCAGATCACCACCACATCCCCTTTTCTCAAGTTACTCAACATATTGTCCAACTCGGGACGTTTCGTTTTGCTGCCCGTAATTTTTTCATGAAAAATTTGTTCACACCCTTCTTTTTCTAATGTATCCAGTTGGAGCGAAAGGTTCTGTTCTTTAGTACTTACTCGGGCGTATCCTATTTTCATGGGGTCTACTTAAACGGACGTTTTCTTATACTTATTCTTCTTTTTGAACGTAACACCGAAATCTGCTCTTGGTAAGTATACTATACTCGTATAGTAAATCAAAGTATCATAAACAGTTTTTTCACCCTTTTTGTAGACAGTTTATCCGACTACGACCGTTATATCCTAGCAACCATCAACCCTGCCTTATGGACAATACCCACCTAAAAATACTGTCCCCTCGAGAAGTGGGTGAACTCTGGGTTCGTTTACATAAACGGACGAAAATATCCGTAGGATTGACGTACCACATTGACTATCAGCCATTTATAATATGTGATTTTTAATAGATTTCTATGAATTTTTCGGTTTAGCAATCTGCTGAATATCAATACTTTAACTAGTTTCTATTGAGAATTCCGTCCCTTTATGTAGCGATACCCAGTGCGACAAGAAGTCGCAGTTAAAAATCTCAGTGAGCGGTGAAAACCGCAATTCTGAGTCAGTGAATCACCACTGCAAGCCTACCTCAGCGTGCAAAGGAGCAACCTAATGTGCGAAGCCTGGGGGACAATGGAGCATCAGGAGGTAGCACTAGCTGAATGATGCGCTAGGCTAGATGAGTAAGGCTAAAGGAATTGAACCGTCGTGCAACCATCGTAAGCTGCGATAGGCCAAAAGTGCTGACAGGCCTAAACCAAAAAGGTGCGTGGGTGGTACGGAAGCTTGGGTTTCTTTCGTATGTGATCGACATCCCACCGGTGGATAGACGGAGCCTACTCTCGTTGTAATGTTTTAGCTGCGGAACTTGGTAAGCCCGATGTTGTGCCCTCGTGGCAGTCTGACCGCAAGGAAGGATGATGCAACAGCGGGTAGAGGAAACCGGAAAAAGCGAATGCTTGGCTGTAATGGCCAAGATAGAAGCCATTGCTTCACCCGAAAGGGGGCTGACTTCCGGTCGGTGAATGATCACAAGAGTTAGAAGTAATTGCGTTTATAGAAACTGAGCAAATGGATTCATCAAATGAATGTGCTGTTTCTTCCCGAACGGACGAAGCCTCAACCAACCAATGGCACGCTATTGATTGGCAAAAGGCTCACCGCTCGGTTCGTAAACTTCAGGTACGGATTGTGAAGGCTGAACAGGAAGGTAAACGGGGTAAAGTGCAAGCTTTACAACGCTTACTGACTAGCTCGTTTTACGCCAAAGCATTGGCCGTGAAGCGAGTGACTGAGAATCAAGGTAGACGAACCGGGCCACGGCGGCTGCCGGAGTAGATGGCAAAACCTGGAGTACCCCCAAAGGCAAATGGGAAGCTATACACTCGTTAAAGCGAAGAGGGTATCACCCGCTTCCTTTAAAACGAGTGTACATTCCCAAAGCCAACGGGAAACTCCGCCCCTTAAGTATTCCGACAATGAAAGATCGGGCGATGCAGGCGTTATACCTGTCAGCCCTATCTCCGCTAGCCGAATGTAGAGCTGACGAAAACAGCTATGGATTCCGACCAGAAAGAAGCTGTGCTGATGCAATGGAACAATGCTATAAAGTATTGTCCAAAAAGTGGTCAGCGCGGTGGGTTCTGGATGCGGACATCAAAAACTGTTTTGACACCATTTCTCACGAATGGATGTTGGTCAACATTCCGATGGAAAAGCGAATGCTTAAGAAATGGTTGAAGGCAGGATTCATGGAAAAGAATCACCGGGGTGCCGGGCACTTTTACCCTACCAAACAAGGTACGCCACAAGGCGGAATTGCTTCGCCCACCCTAGCCAATATGGTGCTGGATGGTTTGGAGCAACAGGTCAGAAACTGTAGTACTCTCAAAGACCACGGTAAAGGTAGAAAGTCTACAGTAGACCGGATCAACCTGGTACGCTATTGCGATGACTTCATCGTGACGGCTAAAAGTAGGGAAATCTTGGAAGAAAAGGTCAAACCAGTGATTGAGTCTTTCTTGAAAGAACGAGGGCTATCCTTTTCCGAAGAGAAAACGCGGATTCTTTCCATTTCAGACGTAGACGAATTTGTATACACCAAATTAGTCCGATGGATGAACAGGAAGCATCCGAATAAGTCATGGAAATGGAAGATACGCAAGTACTTTCTCACTGATGACGGATGGCGATTTCATGATACTGACCGTGAGGGCAAAGCAGTTCGCCTGTTCCGTACCCAAACGGTAATTATCAAACGGCACGTCAAGGTGAAAGGTAATGCTAATCCTTATGATCCGGCTTGGGAAATATACTTCGAGAGACGGCAAGAGCAAAAGATGCAAGTACGTATCAAACCCAAGCTTCGTCTACTCTACCGAAGACAGCAAGGTAAATGTCCAGTTTGCCAAACCAAGATCACGACTGATACGGGGTGGCATACCCATCACATTCAGGAAAAACATCTGGGGGGCAAATGGACGATGAACAATCTAGTGTTGTTACACCCTAACTGTCACCGACAAGTTCATGACCAGAAACGCTCAGTTCAGCCGCAGCAGTCACCAAATCAGGCTGCTGTTTCGTTTGCTTGAGCCGCTTGCCGGGAAACTGGGCGGGGGACCGCCCCCACGAGCGGTTCTTAGGGGAGGGTATGATGGTAACATCGTGCTCTTACCCGACAAGGCGGGTAACCCATAGAGTTGGGTATCGCTACATAAAGGGACGGAATTCTCAATAGAAACTAGTTAAAGTATTGATATTCAGCAGATTGCTAAACCGAAAAATTCATAGAAATCTATTAAAAATCACATATTATAAATGGCTGATAGTCAATGTGGTACGTCAATCCTACGGATATTTTCGTCCGTTTATGTAAACGAACCCTTAGAAGAGCAGAACGAAAAACTACGCATCGAAGCTTACGCCCATAAAACGATGGACGAGATCGCCGAGAAAGAATTCCAGATTCCTATTAGAAAAAAGTCTGGAGCCAATCGGATCGCCGACCGACAGTAAACCATGTACTATGTCGCTATCCATTAACGGGAGTAGCACGGCTCTGCCAACTGTTTGGCCTATCCCGAGATGCGTTCTATAAGGCAGAAAAACGGATGAACATACGGTACTTACAAGAAGCGTTGGCACTGGGTAAAGTGCGCAATATCAAAGAAGATCAGCCACAACTAGGCACGGAAAAAGTGTACCTACTCATCAAACCTTTCCTTACAAAACACCATATCAAAATGGGTCGGGATAAGCTCTATGATTTGTTAAGGGCACACAATCTACTGCCTAAAGGCGGCGACCGTAAAATCCTCCGTCTCTGTTTCAAACACAAAATCTATTTCTTGCAACGCCAGAATGCCAAAAGCCAGTACGCCATGCTCTTATCCAAGTCCAGCCACCCCCGTAAGATTCGCTGTACGACCTATGAGAAAGTCTTAGAAGCTGTTGAAATGATTAAATCGCACAAGTACGAGCAAGGAAGAAAGCCTCAGTTCACGCCTGTTGATAAGCGGATACTTAATATTTCTCCAACTGACCCTAGTCGGATGAATCGGGTTAGAACAGATCACTATGATGAGAACGGGAAACCGAAGTGGGTCGCCGGGCGATGGCTGCCAGATAAGGAAAACAACTAGGGTTTATACGTGTAAATACTTAACTTGCTGCCGTAGATATTACTCTACGGCTTTATTTTGTAAGAGAAAAGGGGCAGCCTATTGGTTGGCTTTTTTCTTTATTAGCTATTATACTACATGACCGATCATGTTTGCATCGCTTTACATGATTAGTATTACCTTAGTATGTGGATAAAATTCGGATTTTAATGGTGGAGGAAAGGTGCTCACAACAGTAAGCACCTTTTTTTATGAAGTTTACCTATTACAGTACACCATTCTTACAAATGATGGCTATCTACTACAGAATTTGCTACTTTTCTGTTGTACAGATATTTGTCCGAAACCGCCTAGCGGTGTAAGCAATAATAGTCTATGAAAAAAGGGTAGTATATGGGCTACCTTTTTTTATCACACAATCAACAAACGTATTTGTGCAGTCCAATCCGATCTAAAATGTTAAGTTTGAATGTAATGGTGAAATAAAAAGGGAGGTGGTTTACTTCCCTTTTTTTGTAGGCTTGAACCTCTCAAGCAGAACCATTAACTTTCGTTGTCCAATCAAGTCTACTCTGCTATTTTTTTTAAGGTTTATGCGAAAAGGGGTAGCCACTAGGTTGCCTCTTTTTTTGGCATGGATCTTTCTACTCAATATCCGCCGCGAGACGGTCGCCAGCCATCATTTAAAGCTAATTAGTACTAGGAATTAGGGATTTGCTTATTACCTAGTTTTACTTCAACAACTATACTGAGCTCGTAGCCTTTAGAGGTCTGGCAACTATACGTGCCACGCTGGCCGATTTCTATGGATTAAGCAAGTGTTTGTATATAGTTTTTTTCATATTTTGTACCTCGCTCGACCTCAGAAAAAATGCGCTTGATTAGTTTGTTTCTCACCGATTTCTATGGATTAAGCAAGCGTTGGTGTATACTTTTTTTCATATTTTGTACCCCGTTCTACCACAGCAAAAATGCGTTTGATCAGTTTGTTTCTCACCGTGCCACGGCGGCCGCATTGATGACTGCCATTTTATTCTTGCCTTCTGAGACTTTTCGCTGGTAATAGATGGCTAGTTCACTCTGCATGTTAATAGCCGATAGTGCTGCCAGGGTGGCCCCGCCATATGCAATAGCTTTTTACTATCTTTATTTGCATAGGGCGACACGCGACTCTTCCCTCGGATACTAGTACCCGAACTGTTCTCGAAAGGAGCAGTCCCAGCATAGCAATCGAACCGCCGAGCGGCAAATTTTTTAGGACAGCTAAAATTTCTAAACCGCAGCGGCGGCCGCTCATTAGTAACGACAAGTAAGTGTCCAGCCGTTACTGGCCCTATAGCCTCGACCGATATCACTAATTCAAAAAGATAGTTAAGCT
>ERZ1740060.155-NODE-155-length-53820-cov-24.253957_pt1 | contig 53820 bp, 31 predicted proteins | sample MGYA00581743_ERZ1740060 | MGnify/ENA primary metagenome ERZ1740060 (study PRJEB43018, sample SAMN04849235) | marine metagenome | isolation source: floating plastic debris | place: Pacific Ocean | collected 2008-08-27 | study: EMG produced TPA metagenomics... | reverse complement strand
CACTCCTCACAGATTCACTCAAAATTCAAAAGATCTCAAATGGGTTCTATAGAGAACCCTGCTGGATGACGACAGTAACAAATTTGGGAGACCACATCATGCTCATGCGTATGTACATTATTTGAAGCAAGTGATTTTAGCTTAAAGTAATTCCGAGACGGCCGTGTCCCCCTCTAGCCCAGCCACCTAACCTTGCGCAGGAGCGGACGGAGTGTAAAATTTGGAAAGTGATGTCAAAATACCGACCGCCGCTCAGCTTGACGTTAGCCTTGCTAGCGTTGCGGCGAGATAATATAGAGCTAGCTGTTGCAAGGTTATTGCTATGACTTCGCATTCCAAGGGTCAAGCGGCTATTATTCGTACAGCGAGAGGGCTGACGATAACGGGCACACGCATCACCCTTTACGATGTGATGGACTACGTCACGGCTCAATATCCTCCCAAGTTTATTCAGGGCTTATTTGACCTCACGCAAGAGCAAATCGATGCGGCGCTGTCTTACATCGAGACGCATCGTGCAGACGTGGAAGCTGAGTATCAGCAAGTTCTGCACGAGACTGAAGAACTTCGACAATACTACAAAGAGCAAAATCGTGAGCGGGTTGCTCGAAGTGCCGCAAAGCCACCAAAGCCTGGAACTGAGACTGCTTGGGAGAAGCTTCAAGCAGCCAAGGCAAAGCGTGAATCCAGAGTATGATCTTTTTGATCGATCACAATCTCAAAGGTCATGCTTTGGTTTTGTTTGGCGCGATCGCAGTTCTTTTATGCGGTTAGTAGCGATCAAAACATTGCCCGATGGGTTTTCTCGTCAAGATATGGGTTTTCTTGTCAAGATAGAGTCACTGATTTCATGGCCTTACGTGATGAGAACTGCCACCTTATTGCGAATTGACCGCGATCGCCTCTAGCAGTGATTGGGTACTCCTGTCCCATGCGATCGCTAGTTGCGAATTTGCGATCGCTCTGAATCTTGGCTTCACCAGCAATGCTTACCTTCCGATACTTGTAACGCTTAGTCACGCCAAGACACCTGACTCAAAACCTAATTAACTGACGCGACTAAAATACGAGCAAGTCCTCTTCAACCTTTGTCACTATGCTCAGCACTACCGTCACTGACACCGGACAAATCACCCTGCCAGAAAAAATTCGACAGCATCTCAAACTAATCAGCGGCAGCCGAGTCGAGTTCGTGATTGATGAAGAGGGTCAGGTCAAAATTTTTCCTCTCAATATCGCTGTAGAAGAATTATCAGGTATCCTGCATCGGCCCGGTAAAAACCCAGTCAGCCTTGCAGATATGGATGCTGCGATCTCTGAGGGAGCGAATGATTGGGCTTGATACCAACATCCTGGTGCGCTATTTCACCCGCGACGATGAGTCACAATGGCGACAGGCTGCTGATCTGATCCAGCACAATCAACCTTGTTTTATTGCTCATATTGTTCTCTGTAAACTGGTTTGGGTACTCAGAGGAGCCAACTATCGTTTCCAAAAGCAAGAAATTGTCAGCGTTTTGGAAGCCATGCTTCACAGCGCTGCGTTCGAATTCGAAAACCGTTCAATTCTGGATCAAGCCTTGCAGCAATATAAACAGGGCAAAGCAGACTTCTCTGACTACCTGATTGGTGCGATATCTCGCCAGATGGATTGCACAGAAACCGCGACCTTTGATGGCAAGTTGAAAGGTGAGAAAGGATTTCGCTGTCTGGAATAGCTTCACCAGCCAACAAAGCGGTGCACCGACGTACTGGCTCAAGATCGCCCGATTTCATCCCTCTGACGCAGTTGGTAACTAGCAAAACATTGCCCAATCAACTTTCTGGCCAGGATAGAACCATCGATTCAATGGCCTTGCCCGATGGGAACCACAACCTTACTGCGAATTAACCGCGATCGCCTCCAGCAGCGATTGGATGCTCTTGCCACCATTGGCCAGCTCCCGGATGGCGGAGTCCGGCGCACCGCCTATAGTGCTGAGGACTTGGCGGCCCGACAGTGGGTGATCGAGTCTATGCAGACAGCCGGGATGATTGTGAACATCGATGCCGCTGGCAACATCATCGGTCGTTATGACGGCACCCAGGCGTTACCTGCCCTAGCGACCGGTTCCCACATCGATACCGTACCCGCTGGGGGACGCTACGACGGCGCGTTGGGCGTCCTCGCGGGCATTGAAGTAGTGGCCACCCTCAACGAATCTGGACAACGGCTCCGCCATCCCATCGAGGTGATTGTGTTCACCGATGAAGAGGGCGAAATGATCGGCAGCAAAGCCATAGCTGGAACAGCTAAGCTCACCGACCCAGAGCACTTTCGCCGCTTAGACGGGGAGGCCATTCAACCCTGCTTGCAACGCATTAGGGGCGATTGGGATGCTCTGACGACCGCCCAACGTACCGACCAAGACATCGCCGCGTATTTAGAACTCCATGTCGAGCAAGGGAGCGTGCTGGAATCGAAACAGTGTCAAATCGGTGTCGTGCAAGGCATTGTCAGTCTGCAGCGCTTTCAGGTTGCCATTACCGGACGCCCCAACCACGCGGGCACGACCCCCATGCCCCTGCGCAAAGATGCCCTCTACGCCGCCTCGCTCCTGGTGGCTGCCGTTCACGATGTGGCAGTGGATATTCCCGGTGATCAGGTAGCCACTGTGGGTCTGTTAAATGTCACGCCCAACGCCCCCAACATCGTGCCTGGTCGAGTGGAACTCACCATCGACATGCGAGATTTATCCCTAGAAACCTTGGGCCAAATGATAGATGTGTTGAAACAGCGCATTCAAGCGATCGCCGCCAGCACCGGTACCCAAATCGAGCTACAGCCCCAGCACTTTGTCGAGCCCACCCTCGCGAGTCCAGTCGTACAAGCCGCGATCTCGACTGTGTGTGCAGACCTCCAACTTACCCACTACTCCATGCCCAGTCGGGCCATTCACGATGCCCAAGAAATTGGTCGCTTTACGGCAATGGGCATGATCTTTGTGCCTAGCCAGGCCGGTGTGAGCCATGCCGAAGATGAATACACGTCTCCGGAGCAGTGTGCCCAGGGGGCTGATGTGCTGCTGCGCACACTGTTGCGGCTAGACGACCAACTCTAATGGAGGCGTTGCTGATTTTGGGGATGAATCGAATTAATGAGGGGACTGGAGCAGGCTTGTGCATCGGTTCTAAGGTATTCAGAAAAAACGCATCAATGGTGGGGTGAGCCTGGGCGATCGCCTCACAGTCAGGGGCAAAGGCATTCATGGTGTTATAAGTGTCTACTTTCTCTTCACTATCACGTTATTCTCAAAGCGCTGCGGTGCAGTCAGCATCATTGATCAACGCCCCTCTGACAGCAAGCATTAGTGACTCACGCGGCATAACACTTCTGAGGCCAAGTGATGACCCAGTCTGCTTCCCCCGCTTCCTTAACGACGCCGTTGGCCGATCTGCAAATCAACTGCGATCGCCTGCTGCATCGAATCGACCAGCTCGCCCAAATTGGCGCGATTGCCGGCGGTGGGGTGTGTCGGCTCGCGCTCACCGATGAGGACAAAGCGGGTCGCGACTTGGTGGTGAGCTGGATGCAGGAACTCGGACTCACCATCACGATTGACCAGTTGGGCAACGTCGTGGGGACTCGCGCCGGTTTAGTCGCAGGAGCGCCAGTGATGACGGGCTCCCATATCGATACGGTCGCCACCGGGGGCCGGTATGACGGCAACTTGGGGGTGCTAGCCGGACTCGAAATCATTGCCACGTTGAATGAGCACCACATCCAAACCCAGCATCCCCTGGCAGTGGCCTTTTTTACCAACGAAGAAGGCGCGCGGTTCCATCCTGACATGATGGGCAGTTGGGCGTTTAGTGGGGGCCTGTCTAGCGATGCGGCCCTGGCCGAAGTCGGAATTGATGGCACCACAGTGGCTGCAGAGCTGACCCGCATTGGCTATGCCGGCATGGTGCCCTGCGGTAGCCAGCCAGTCAAAGCCTTTGTAGAATTCCATGTGGAACAGGGACCAGTACTGGAACAGGCAGGGGTGCAAATTGGGGCCGTCACGGGGGTGCAGGGCATGTCTTGGCAGGAATTGACGGTCACCGGCGTTTCTAACCATGCGGGCACCACGCCGATGTCCCTGCGTCACGATGCGGGTTATGGAGCCAGCGCGATCGCAGTTGCCGCCCGCGAATTGGCGCTGTCTATGGGCGGCAATCAGGTCGCGACAGTCGGGGCCATGCAGCTAAAACCCGGCTTGGTCAATGTGATTGCCAAAGAAGCTCGCATGACCGTCGATTTGCGCAATACCGATGCGGCCCTGTTGAGGCAGGCCGAAGCTCAACTGGCAGAACAGATTGAGGCAATCGCTCAGAAAGCAGGCCTAAACGTCACGAGTCGCTCTCTGGCTCGCTTTGAGCCCGTCACCTTTGACCCAGTGATGGTAGAGCAGGTAGTGCAAACGGCGCAAGTGCTAGGCTATTCTGCCAAACGGCTGCCTAGCGGCGCGGGGCATGATGCTGGCATGATTGCGGCGATCGCCCCGACTGCCATGATTTTTGTCCCCAGTGTTAACGGCCTCAGTCACAACATCAAAGAATATACTGCTCCTGAAGACCTCGCCAACGGTAGCAATGTGCTTTTGCAGGTACTTTTACAGCTAGCTAAGCCGAATTCCGTTTGACGTCAGTTCAACAGCCTAAAAGATAGCCTCAGGGAGAGCAGTTAGCCCTTTGCCCTCAAGCTCTAACGCGGGTTTCTTCTCTTGATCGGTGTAGGCCACCCAGACCACCAGAAAGTTAAAGGGATTGCAATGTCGCGAATGCTCAATCTGACAGATATAGCAAGCCGCAATTTGATCCGGTCACTCTAGATAGCTGAAATCACCATCTGACGAGCCTTTTAACTCCGACTTCCGACTTCTGCATTCCGACTTCTGCTATATGTTTTAGTTGGTCATTAATGGTTTCAATCAAGGCGCGTTTGCGCAGCCTCGAAGCAGAACATCAAGAACTCTCCATTACGAAGACTCGTTAGAACAATATCGAGTCGAAAGACTACAGGCACTGATAGATCTGGCCCAGCCACGGAACCTTGAGCGGGTCAATCTGAATCAACAGATGTCCAGACCGACGAATTCCTTCAACGCCGCCTGAGTTCAAAAAAATCAGTCAAGAAGATAGGTATGCGGAAAGCTCAGCAGCTTCGCCGGTGTTCAAGACTATTATCCTATCAACAGTTCGCAGTGTCCGTGGATGCGATCGCACCACTGCTGTGCCGCTGCTGCGTCTCGTTGGCCCGTAACTCAGACCAACCTAGTTTCCAACGACTAAGTAACAATAGACTTAATCGGAATTAAGAAAATCAATCAATTCTTGGGCCGATGTACATTCAGAAAATAAATGACCATTCTAAGGAATTAATGTCTATTTTCTAGAGTGGCTGAAATCTCTGTTGTCAGGGGCTTGGAAGCAGATTGTTTTGATTTCAGCCTTTCTTGAGAGTTAAGTAATTAGTTGTCTTTTTCAAATATCCATAATGAAGTTTTTAAGGAAATAGCTGTCTTTTCTCTCGACCATAAAGTTCTTAGCTCAACTTTATCCATTTGAGCTGCAAGGGCCGTGGTAGAGACAATGAGTAAGATGCTGTTGCTTGCCACCAATGGACTTGACGAAATTGATGCTGTTGTTCCGCCCGCTATTTTCGGCATCGGTATGGCGAGCTGCAGTTGTCCTAGTGGAAGGCGCAATTCTAGCACCAGGAAAACGCACCGTGAGCGCGGTGTTGCGGGTGATGGGACTGGCCGAGCGATCCAACTACCAGAACTACCATCGTTTCCTCAACCGAGCGGTGTGGTCTAGCCGCAAAGCGAGCTTCATTCTGCTGCGTCATCTGATTGCGGTGTTTGTCCCTGTTGGTTCTCTAGTGATGGGACTGGACGACCCTATCGAACGGCGTTGGGGAGAGCAAATTGAGGCGAGGGGAATCTACCGTGACCCAGTGCGCTCCAGCGATAGCCACTTTGTCAAAGTCAGTGGACTGAGAGGGCTTAGCCTGATGCTGCTGGTACCGCTCCCTTGGGCAGAGCGCACCTGGACATTACCATTTTTGACGGCTCTAGCACCATCTGAACGCTACCATCAAGCACAGGGTAAACGTCATAAGCGTCTGACGGATTGGGCCAGGCAAATGCTCCACCAGGTGCGGCGATGGCTCCCGAATAGAGCGATTGTTGTTGCCGATAGCAGCTTTGCCGCTTTGGAACTGCTGTGGGCACTGGTGCAGATGAGTACTCCAGTATATGTGGTGACTCGCTTGCGGCTCGATGCACAGCTCTATGAACCGACTCCCCCTCGGCAACCCAGACAGATGGGACGTCCTCGTAAGGTGGGGCAACGCCTGTCAGCCCTGAAAACGCGAGTGGACAATCCCGATACTGCTTGGCAAGTGGTGGTCGTGCATGATTCGGCCAGGGAGACTACACCCTCAAAATCGCCTCAGCGACGGCCGTCTGGTACAAAACTGGGATGCCTGCGGTCCCCATTCGATGGGTACTGATCGTTGACCCAGAAGGCAAGTTCGCCCCTCAAGCACTTCTATGCACTGACACAATGGCCGCACCAAAAGATATCTTGCAATGGTTCCGGCAGCGCTGGCCGGTGGAAGTTACCTTCGAGGAGGTGCGCGCTCATCTAGGAGTTGAAACCCAACGCCAGTGGTCATCCAAAGCTATTTTGAGGACAACGCCTGCCCTGTTAGCACTCTTTTCGCTCGTGACCATTCTTGCCCACCAACACGACACATGTTGTGGCAGTATGCCTCGGCTCAAGGCAACTCGGTACGAAAAATCGCTGCCAACCTTTGCGGATGCTCTAGCTCTTGTCAGGCAACAGCTTTGGCAACTGCAGACTTTTCAGATGTCAGGCCCAGATATAGACATGCTTAGAGTCCCGCGTGCCCTCTTTAACACCTGGTCTGACTTGCTTTGCTATGCCGCCTAGTGGATAAAGTCGAGCTTAGAAGATGTTTGAGAATTCATCAGAAGTGTCCAATTAGGCCAAGCGCCGGAGCATGATGCGGTGCATCGCGAGGTAAATGAATGCTTCACTAGTTTCGGGCAAGACTTTGTAATCTTTGCTCAAGTGTTGATAAGACAGAGCCCTGAGCCGCTTCAGGGCGGAGGATGACCCAAATCATCCAACGCAGCGTCTCGATGGCCCACTGATAAAAGGGCTGATCATCGGAGCTGCCATCTACGCTCAAGTGTTGATAAGACAGAGCCCTGAGCCGCTTCAGGGCGGAGGATGACCCAAATCATCCAACGCAGCGTCTCGATGGCCCACTGATAAAAGGGCTGATCATCGGAGCTGCCATCTACCCAAACTGTGTGCACGCGCTGTACGGTTTGTCTCATCTGCTTGACTTACTTGAGAACGCGCTTGTCCCCTGTCCGTTCGGGTACATCGGTTGCCGTCACCAGGACGCGCAACACGAGACCTAAAGTGTCAATGCTCAGATGCCGTTTGCTACCTTTGAACTTTTTGGCTCCGTCATCGCCAACGGCGTCGGCAATCATGGTGGCAGTTTTGACGCTTTGACTATCGATAATCATCTCTGAGAGGCTATGACCACGCCCTTCCACCAAGCGGCTCGGGAAGTAGAGTTCGTCGTGAATCGACAAGAGCGTGCCCTTCTGTTTCCAGCGCCGGAAGTCAATGTAGACCGTTTGCCACGGGGGAAAGTCACCAGGCAAGCCTTGCCAAATGCAGCCTTCGCAGAGGGTACAGAAGATGGCGTTGAGAATTGCCCACAAGGTGTTGGTGCGGGGACGACCTAACGACTTATTGCTGGGTAGATGCGATGCTAACCATGCTAATGGGTGTGACGTCACTCGGATCCACTTTGCTCATGCTTTCTGGGGCGCTGACAGTGGATATGTTCAGTCTATGTCCAGGGCGCTCTTTTATCAGTCTCGCGATTTATGGTGATCCCAGATGAATTTGAGAACTGAATTGACTGCAATACAAGGCTTTTAGGATACTCAGTTTCTCATTCTTAGTTGGAATCACTACATCAAACATCCCTAAAAGGAGAATTCGGCCGAGTAGTCAAAGAGAGGAAAGCCGATTATCCAAACAAGTATTTGAACATCAATAAAAGCTTGATGCTGGCTAGATTCAGAGGCTAAACGATTTGGCTGATTTCTTTCTATGAGTTGACATGAACTTCTGTCCATCGCCTTAGAAAAGCATCAAGAAATATTGAGGAGAAATTTTCTTTCAAAAGAATCGCTTTAGATTTGGTACAACCATAGATAAATTTATATGGTTACTCTTCTGGGGGTTTGAGAGCGTAAACAGATTTGTGAGCAAGGGATGGACAAATTTGAGCGCAGCATCGCGATCTCGATTGGCATCAACAGTTACCGTCATGGCATTGCCACGTTACAAACGGCGGTCGCTGATGCCCAAAACCTGGCTGACGTGTTGCAGCGCGAGCACGGGTATACGGTTGAGACGTATCTCGATGCAGACGCTAGCTTGCAAAACCTGCGATCGCACCTAAAGAATCTGTCGCAGCAAATTACAGACCACGATCGCCTCCTGATTTATTTTGCCGGTCATGGCATTGCTAAGGAATCGAATCAGAAGTCCCAGAACGGACAGTCCTATGGGGGACCGGTAGGATTTCTCATTCCTCAAGATGCGCGGCCTGAGGATGAAAGCACGTTTTTACCCATGCAGGAACTGTACGAGGCGCTAGCGAGCCTGCCTTGCCAGCATCTGTTGTTGATTTTGGATTGCTGCTTTGCCGGAGCCTTTCGGTGGGCCAACACCCGCGATCTACTCATACCGGAGAAAATGTATCGCCAGCGGTTTGAGCGATTTCAGAACTCAGCGGCCTGGCAAGTATTAACCTCCGCCTCTCAAGACCAAAAAGCCCTGGACATTCTGCGCGATAACCGGAGCCTGGGCCAAACGAGCCCCCAGCATTCGCCCTTTGCCTCAGCGCTTTTCGAGGCCTTGGCAGGCGAAGCAGATTTGATTCGGGATGAGGTGATTACGGCCACGGAGCTGTATCTCTATCTGCGCGATGCGGTAGAAGACAACTCTGATGAGCAGCAAACGCCGGGATTATGGCCTTTGCCAAAGCATGATCGCGGCGAGTTTTTCTTTCTATCCCGTGACTTTGACCTGAATAACCTTGAGCAGGCCCCCACCCCTAGCCCTGAACTCAATCCCTATCGTGGCTTACAGTCCTACGACGAGCACCACGGCACATTATTTTTTGGGCGAGATCAGCTGGTCAAAACGCTGTACCACGACTATGTCTTACCTCATCCCCTAACCGTCGTCGTGGGAGCCTCGGGCACGGGCAAATCTAGCTTAGTGAAAGCGGGACTAATACCCTATCTGCGTCAAGCCAAGTTTTTGCGGCGGCGACGCGAGTTTGCTGACACGAGTTCTCAGGTCACTGAAAAATGGTACGTGCTGCCAATTTTGCGACCGGGAAATGATCCGCTGTTGGCGCTGGCCCAGGTGATGTTTCCCCTCGTAGACACGGCTTTGAGTGATCAAGCCTTGGCGGCCCTGGCAGCATTCCAGTCTGTGGTGGCAGGCAGAGAACAGGACTTGCCCGCCTCGTTCATCCAAACATGGGCGGCCTCAGCGTCGCAGCCTAAGACACAAATGCTCTTGGCGCTGGAATGGGATAAGACGCTACAAGATCGCTTACGAACCCAGTCAGCGGATTCTACAGAGTCTGACTTAGAGGCACTGCGGCAACTCACCCAACAGGTCGAGCACCAGGTGTGCGCGCTAGCTGACCGGCTGCAACAGGATAATGCCTTAATCCAGTCGTTATGGCAGCAGTGGCTCAGGGATGACCATGAGGCTCAAGTGCTGTTAGTGATTGACCAAGCCGAGGAGCTGGTGACCCAAACCCAACAAGACAGTCGTCGGCAGTGCTTTATCCAATCGGTGCAAAACGCCTTAGCTGCGCATCCCCATCAACTACATTGCGTGCTGACGGTGCGCATGGATTTTGAGCCGCTGGTCATGCCGCTATTTAAAAAAGATTTGCAGCAAGATTGTGCGGAAACGTATCCTCGGCTGGTGGTGCCGCCGATGGCGCAAGATGAGCTGCGAGATGCCATCAAAGGCCCCGCCAATGAAGCGGTGTTGCACTTTGAGCCAGCGAGCCTGGTGGATGAGCTCATCAACGAAGTGGTGCAAATGCCGGGGGCGTTACCGCTACTCTCGTTTACGCTGAGCGAGCTGTACATTCGTTGCGTAGAGCGGTTTCATCAGGGAGATCTCAATCGGGCGCTGACTCAGGAAGATTATGAGGCATTAGGCCAGGTTGGCGGGGCTCTGCGAACCCGAGCGAATGCGGAACTTAGGCATGTTGTTGAGAAGTGGGGCAAGGCAGGAGAACGCACCCTGCGAAACATCATGCTGCGGATGGTGGCGTTGGAAGGGGGAGAGCTGGCGCGGCGTCAAGTACCGCGAACGGAACTGGTGTATGCAGATCCCGCAGCAAATGAGCGAGTTGCCGATATTTTGCAGCGGCTGATTGAGCAGCGGTTGGTGATTTCGGGACGCACATCGGAAGGCGAATATGTAGAACCCGCCCACGATTTTCTGGTGCGCGGTTGGGAGAAGATTGATCGCTGGCTTAACGAAACAGTAAAGGTGCGTTCAGAGCTGACGTATCGAGAGCACCTGTTGAATGTCTTGCGGCCAGAAAATCAGCCGCTCTTGGGGGCATGGCAAGAGACACCACAGCTTGCCGTGGATGTAGTGTTGCAGCGACAGTTGACGGCGGCAGCGAAACGGTGGTTATCGGTGTGGGAGCAAGATGAGAAGGAGGGGTATAACACCCTCTGGACGAGAGATCCGCGTTTGGCGACGGTAAAACAGGTGACATCGGCAGAAGAGGGTAAGCGTAATTGGCTAAATGATCCGGAAGCTATGTTTGTTGGTGAAAGCCTGAAGCGGAAGCAGACGTTGCGGCGGCGATGGGTAATCGGGACAACGGGAGTTGTTGGGGCGATTGTCTTAGTCGCAGGGGTAGCAATTTCTCAGCGTCATCAGGCAGTTCTGCAGTCGCGGAAGGCTCAAAGACAAACTGTCAGAGCTCTTAATCAAGCGGCTACAGCACAATTGGAATCTGAGGCATATTTTGATGCGCTGTTGGAAGCAACAAGGGCAGGCAGCCTAATTCAGCAAAATACTCATTTATCTCATAATTCAGACTTAGTGTCTCAGACCTGGTCTAAGCTTCACTCCGCAGGAGAATATCTGAAAGTCTTTTATCAATTCAGTGGAGTTACGTTCGATTTTAGTCCTAATGAGCAATATTTTGCTTCTGGAAGTGAGGACGGAAAGGTCAAGCTTTGGCATATGGATGGAACCCTCATGTCGTTGAACAATAGTGTGCATACGGGTGGGGTCACTACAGTACATTTTAGTCCTGACGGTCAGCATCTTATTTCAGGGGGTATGAATGGTGAGATCAAGTTTTGGCAAATAAATGCATCAAACACAAATCAGGTATCTATCAAAGATGAAGACATGCATAAAGACCAGGTTGATGTAGTGAGCTTTAGCCCTGATGGTCAGCATTTTGCTTCGTGGAGTCGAGACAATAAAATCAAGCTCTGGGAAATAAATAGCTCAGGCGTAGATCTTGTATCTCTGGATGATCGCATACCTGAAGGAGCTGATTTATCCGCCAACATTCGCCAACTGGAATTTAGTCCCGATGGTCAATACCTCGCTTTTGTATCCGGTATCGGTAACTTTCATCTGTGGCAGATGGAGGAAAGAAACTGGACTTATGCTTCACCAAGCATAAGCTTGCCTAGGGGCAGTGTCTCTACAGTAGCGTTTGGACCTGATAGCCGATACCTGGCTATGGGAGATACTGATGGCCAGTTGTCGCTGTGGCAAGTTAGTAATCCCAACTGGATTTCGGTGCCTTTGGGCAACAGTAGGCATGAAGATGATATTGCCACAATTCAATTTAGTCCTAATGGTCAGTATCTGGCTTCGAGCACTAAATCTGTGGTGAAACAATGGCAACTAGAAAAGCCAGACATCACCTTAATTGATGACAGTGTAGATAGTGGGTCTTTTGGGGCTGCTAAGCTGCGATTTAGTCCTGATAGTCAGTATTTAGCAATTGGAACTAAAAACAGTCGCATAAAGCTTTGGAAGATGAGTAAAACGCAAGCTAACCCGATTGACTTACCGGCAGAAAATAATTTTGCAATCTTGACGCTAGAGTTCAGTCCCGATAGCCAATATCTGGCATCAGGAAGCTATGGCGGCAAAGTTAATTTATGGAAGCTGCAAGACCAGAATCAAAGATGGATTCGGATGAACAGTAAGCGTGAAGAACGACCTGTTGTGCGGTTAAAGTTTAGTGCGGATAGCAAATATCTGGCGTCACTTGTAAACGATAATGAGATAAAGCTACAGGATGCAGATAATGAAATAAAACTGTGGAGAATAGATGGAACCCCCTTTAGCTTAACTAATGATATGCATGGAGATGAAGTTACTGCACTAGCATTTAGTTCTGACAATAAATATGTTACTTCTGGGGGAAAAGACGGCCGTATAAAACTATGGCAAGTCAATGGAAATACGGTCGAACTTGAAAATGGTGTTCATCAAAGTAAGGTCATAGACCTGCAGTTTAGTCCCAGTAGTCAATACCTGGTCTCAGGTGGGCAAGATGGTCAGGTCAAGCTTTGGCAAATAAATTCAGGACTGGCAACTCCCGTTTCCCTTGATGACAATCTGCATGAGCTGAAAAATAGACATTCTCAGCAAGATCAAGTTACTACACTGAGGTTCAGTCCTGATAGTAAGTACTTGGCATCGAGAGGACGAGACGGCCAGTTTAAGTTCTGGCAGATAAACGGCACAACAGCAATTGTTCCCGACATCCCTTATATCGATAAGAGTGGGGTTAGTGCTTTTGAATATAGCTCCGACGGAAAGCACATTGCATTAGGGAGAGATGGTCAAATACAGCTTTGGCAGATTGGCAGTAATTGGGTTGACTCTATAAACATTCGTGATACCTTGATCCACTTCTTGAAATTCAGCCCTGATGGTCAATATTTGGCCGCTGGAGGTCTCATCGGAGAGATACGAAAAGATGCTGATGGGAAGGTGAAGCTATGGCAACTAGGGAAAAATTCAGCCGAATTACCCGACTTATTTAATAGTAATGGAAATAGTTATATCGACTCGCTAGAATTTAGCCCCAACAGCCAATATATAGCCTCAAGCATTGTTCAGTTTTCAGAATCTCCTATGAGCGTTCAAGTAAAACTATGGAAAACTAATGGCACTCCGGTCCCTCTAGAAGATGCAACACACTTAATAGGGATAACCGAGCTGCGGTTTAGCCCTGATGATAAGTATTTTATTTCTTTTGGGAAAGACAGAAAGATAAAATTATGGGACATGCATGGAGCTAAGGTTGATTTGCCAAATAGCCTCGGTTATGTCGATGGTCTAGAGTTTAGTCCTAATGGTAAATATATTGCCTTTGGCCATAGCAACCGAGTAGAGCTATGGCAAATAAACGAGGCTGAGACTAAACAGCCTATTTCCTTACATAATGCTGAGATTGCCTCGAATATGATTGAGTTTAGCCCTGATGGTAAATATCTAGTGTCAGGAGGACGAGATGGTCAGGTGAAGTTGCTGCCATTTGATTTAGCTTATTTGATGCAAAGAAGCTGCAATTGGCTGCAGTTTTACATCAACGCAAACTCTCACGACGAAAAGTCTAAAGAAGAAATAAAGGAACTATGCCCAAATTCATCCACAGCCAAGACTGCAATTCAAGAGTTCAGGACAATGCTGCCGGTAGCTGTAAATAGCTTATTGCTGACAAGCTATTATCTTGCTTCAAACATAAACCGGCAAGCAAAATTACAAAGTGACTGAAATCTTTAAAGGCTCCCAAGAATTTTATTTTGTTTCTCTGGATTTAGAAAATAACTTAGGAGGACTGAGCAATGAATCGAATGGTTTGGGTCTACCGCTCTTTTCTTCAAGGTATCTTAATTGGCTTATTCTTTGTTGTCTTATTAAGTCAAAACAGTGGGCAATTATTTCCTGATGCAATTAATATTGCAGGCCAGGCAATATCATTGCGAATTTTAGATCAGTCGGTCTTGGTTCTCATTTTCTCCGGTATTTTAGGCGGGTTGCTTTATACAATTGTTGTTGATGGCCATGTCGAATTACCCCAGTTCACCTCCAAAGAGGGCGACACCTTTGAAGCTGGTCTTTTTGGCGATCTTTTACTCGGCATTGCTGGTGCTCTAGTCTTTGAATACCTCACCACCTCACTCGTCATTACCAACACGAGTACTCCTCAAGATGTTGCTACGTTTCAAGCGACTCATCTCAAGCTAGTTGCAGCCCAGGGCATCATTGGTGGCTATGGCGGGCGAGCCATCATGAATATGGCACTCAAGAAATTTCTGAATAAGATTGACAAACTTGAGATTGAAAAAAGAGACGTCGCCGAAAAGAAAGTCAAATTAGAACAAGAAAATGTTCAGCTTAAGCAACGGCTAGACCAGGCAGAAGATGAAAAGATTGTCATCCAAGCGGCGGCGGATGCACCTTTGGTCATCGCCTCTGGGAAACCCTCAAGGAATTACGATCTCGCCACCGTCGAACGGATCTTAGAAGCCGAGGTGGATGGAGCCATCCACATTTCAAAATGGTCTCCAGAACTTACTCAAGTGGTTTACGTTGCTCTGGTCAAACTAGGTTTTTTGGACCCCTCAGACACTCTCGAAAAACTAGCGGATGGCTGGAAGATTTTCAAAGAGAGCGTCAACCAATCCTCTCCAGATATGATTGGCACAGGCAGTGCCCAATCGCTACTCGGTGCTTTGCAAACTTTCGAGGAATCGAGCACTCACGCGCTTGTTGTCTCTTCCCGTGAGGTTGACGGCATACCAGCCAGTGCCTTTAGCCTCATCAAAACCAGCGAAGATTTTAGGGCAGATGCCTACGCCGATCCTGGCCACGGTTGGAACCTGCCGACCATTGGATATGGCACGACGAAGTATCCCCCAGATGGTAGACCCGTTAAAAAAGGCGACACCATTAGCCGCGAAGAGGCCGAGCAATGCCTGAACTACCAACTTGAGCACGACTTTAAACCAGCGTTAAAAAAAATACCTACCTGGCCCCGCATGAACAGCAACCAGCGGGGAGCCCTCTATAGTTTTGCCTACAACTTAGGCGCAGGGTTTCATAAAGGCCAAAACTTTGATTCAATTACTGCCCTTTGCGACAATCCTGATTGGTGGAATGATGTTGCAGAGGTTAAACGGATATTTGGGCTATACAACAAATCCAATGGTGAAGTGATGCCGGGGTTAGTTACCAGAAGACGTGCTGAAGCTGACTTGTTTTGTAAACCAGTTCCAAAAGATAATGGCACGGCTTTAGTTTCTGGGGGGCAACATCCGTCGAAGCTACTGGAGCATCGCTATGTCAGCGATCCCAACCCTCCTTTGAATGTACGGTCAGGGCCGGGGACAAGATTTGAGAAGGTCGGGACATTAACCAATGACACCCGAGTCACAGTTGCTGACATGGATGAAGGTTGGCTCAATATTAGTCACCCGGCGAGCGGATGGATTTCTGAAAAGAATACGTCCAAGTTTTTGATGAGATTCACTAGTGATACCAACCCTCCAACTAATGTCCGTTCGGGACCAGGCCAACACCATGACGTCGTTGGCAAGCTAGATAATGGCACGTCCATCCAAGTTGTTGATGAAAAAGATGGTTGGGTGCATTTAGTTGGCCCAGTAGACGGCTGGATTTCTAAAAAGTTGGTGACCTCTACCACTCATGGAATCAGCGGTGGACCTGCACCAGCATCTATGCCAGATGCGGAAAAATATGAACATTACCGCCAGCTTGTTTTAACGAGCGGAGGCAAGTTTCGAGAAGGAGCCAGCCAGCGCAACTTAATCGGCTTCCGCAAAGAAACGAGTACTCGTGCCAATAGTGGTAAAGGTGAGTATGACGATCGCCTATTCATGGTTTGGAAAAGCCATTCGGGGCAACATCAAATCCGTGAATACTCCTACTGCACAGAACCGTCAGGACAGTATGAACATCGGAGCAAACTTCCGCATAGAAGGAAAGCCCAGGGGGTTGATGCTAACCGCGATGGCTGGAGAGATCTCGGCAGAATACCCCATGGATATTACGAATACAAGAAATGGAGTTCCAGTCTACATCCAAGAGCTCTACGGGTGACGGCAGAAATCATGGCTGAACGGGATACAGATCACGATGGCATCTTCGAGACCCATGAACCTAAAGCCGGTGAGCAACAAAGTATGTTGTTTCACGCGGGTGGTCGCAGCAATACGTTTAGTGCCGGATGTCAAACGTTTCATCCCACAACATTTAACAAATTCTGGAGTGATTTAAATGCTAATGGCAATCCTGGTGTGATTGGCTATACCTTGGTCGATTGGAAAGTATAAAGTCACGCATGAATACCAGAATATTTTCTACACAACATTGAGGAATCAGCATGGCAACTGTGGCAAGAGTCTCTGGACAAGAAGGTCCCTTGACCAGTCCCTATGATGCAGATGAAGATGCCATTATTCGTGAAGCCGAAGACTTCACGATTCGGATAACCACAATTTCTCACCGTACCTATGATGACTATACCGACTTTTACAAAGCCAATGAGCATAATAATGACTACTTTGCATTGATGAGCCGGGTTGGCATCGGCAATGCCGACAAGCCCGCCACCAAACTCCACTTTTTAAGACATAATAACCAACTGGGAAACGGCCCAATCAGAGATATGTGGGCTGATCAGGTCTGTGTTGTCGAAGACTTTCGAGAAGCTGGTGAAGCGAATCGGATTTTCCTGGCATTTCATTGCTTTTGCCAAACATTAGGCGGAACTTCAGAATCTGGACTGAGGAATGTTTTGTCGACAGTGGCAACGGCTGTCGGCTCAATGTTTCCGGGTTTAGCCCCATTTGTAATGGGGGCAAGTGTGGCCTCCGAAGGAATCAAGTATTTATTCGAGAAAATTGATGAGATTCCTCAAGAAGTCAAAGTTGTAGAATTTTCCTTATTTCCACGCCTTACTGAAGATAACTTTTCGGGTGACGCTCCCCTACAAACTGGGTCTTATATTCTCTTTTTCGAAGAAGTTGAAACAGAAGGGTTACATCTAAAGGAGGATGGCACTATTTCTGGTGCGGTACCTCAAGATATTAAGCCATATTTAGTGGTCAATGTTCAGAAGGGAATTATGTTGTCTCCAGGACAGCTTGATGCCGATGCAGCTAATGAGGTTTTATCAAGTTATCACGCCAGCCCTGAGTTTCTCTTTCATGGCGATCAACAGCCTTCAAACCAATATCTAGAAGCATTGCAAGTCTTGGGGCGATCGCATCGAATGGGCAAAAACATGAAACGATATTTTGAGCTAAAGAAAAAGCAGCAAAATGACCAGTTAACACCTGCTGAATCTTCAAAAATCAACGATTTGGCCCGGAAAATCCATGAAGCAATGCCAGATTTAGCATTTGCTTTTGAAGAGTTAGACGCTTGAAGCAATATACGTTCTTTCAAGCAAATTACTATAAGTAAGGAACTTGTTCGTGGCTAATAACACCTATGCTCTCGTCGTTGGCATCAATGATTATTCTCCTACCTCCCACGTACCCTCACTCCGGGGCTGCAACAACGATGCCCAAGCCATTTCTGCATACCTTAAAGGTCGCGTTGCCAATCCTGAAGAGAATCTCCACATCAGGCTTCTCCTCAACGAGCAAGCCACTCGCCAAGCTTTGATTGATAGCTTCCGTAACCATCTCTGCCAAGCGGGGCCGGATGACGTGGCCTTCTTCTTCTATGCCGGTCACGGTGCGCAAGAAAACGCGCCCGAAGAGTTCTGGCATATTGAGCCCGATCGCTTAGACGAAACGCTGGTTTGCTACGACAGTCGCACCGAGGGCAGTTGGGATCTGGCCGACAAAGAACTCGCTAAACTCATCGCCGAAGTCGCCGAAAAAAATCCCCACATTGTGGTGATTATGGACTGTTGCCATTCCGGTTCCGGCACCCGAGGCGATCTTGAATCCACTGTGGCGGTACGTCGTGCCCCAGTCGATCACCGCCAGCGGCCCCTCAGCAGCTTCATCGTGTCACCCGAACAGCTGCCCACTGAACCAGCGACCCGTAGTTTAAACACGCCCACCAGCGGCTGGCAAATGCCCCAGGGTCGCCATGTGCTGCTTGCCGCTTGCCGCGATATTGAAGAAGCCAAAGAATATGCCATTGACGGCAAACACCATGGCACGTTTTCTTACTTCCTGCTGGAGACCTTACAAAAAGCTAATGGGGCACTGACTTATCGAGAACTGTTTAAGCGGGTATCGGCCCTGGTACAGAGTCGGGTGACAGCCCAGTCGCCGCAGCTGGAAGCAAATAGTGCCGATGACATCAACCAGCCCTTCCTAGGAGGCCTGGTCAAACCACGACTGCCCCATTTTCAGGTCGCCTTCGATCGCACTTACGGCTGGACGATGGATGGCGGAGCAATCCACGGTATTGCCCAACCCGTCGCTGGCGAAACCACGGTACTTTCGCTGTTCCCTTTCAACGCTGCAGATGATGTCATTCGCCAAGGGCTTTCACCTATTGGCACGGCCAGTGTGACCGCTGTTAAGCCCAGCCTAAGTCAGGTGCAGGTTACCGGTATCCCCGAGCTGCAACAAGACATGACCTTCAAGGCAGTGATTAAGGCCCTGCCGCTGCCGCCCCTGGGAATTCATCTTACTGGGGAGGAAGCTGGCGTAGCACTGTTGCAGGAAGCGATCGCCAAAGCTGGAGACGGAGTCCAGCAGCCGTCCCTCTACATTCGCACGGTAGAAGATCCTGCAATGGCGGTGTTTCAGATACTGGTGCAAGATAGCCAGTACCGTATCAAACGCCCGGCGGATGATCGCATTCTGGTAGCCCCCATTGTTGACTACACCCATGCCAGCGCTGCCCAGATTGTGCAGCGTTTGGAGCATTTAGCCCGCTGGACCAACACCCTAGAACTGCAAAGTTCTCCCACCAGCCGCATCGCTGCTAACGCCGTACAGATGGAAATTTTGCAACCGGGGCAAACCACTGAAGGCACTGACCTGCGGTTGACCTATACCCCCGATGGTCAACCTCCAGCCATTCAAATCCGCCTGAAGAACACCAGCCATGAGCCGCTCTATTGCGCCGTAGTGAATTTAACTGAGCGCTTTGGTATACAGGTCCCCTTCTTTGAAGCTGGCGGGGTTTGGCTGGAGCCTGATCAAGAGGGGTTTGCTAAATACTTTGACAAACGTAGCGGCACTACTAAAACCTTGATTCCGATTAGCATCCCTAAGGACGTTTTGGCTCAAGGTATTACTGAGTACAAGGATGTATTAAAGCTACTGGTGAGCAATAACGAGTTTGATGCTCAGCTGCTAACCCAGGACAACTTAGATGTGCCCCGTACTCGGTCCCTCTCCCGAGCAGTGTCTCGAGGCATGCTGAATCGCCTGATGAATAAGGTGCAGACCCGCGACATTGGCGACGACGATGATGACATGACCGATGATTGGGTGATCAGTCAGATCACCATCACGACGGTTCGTCCCAACGAATCTGCTGACCTTGCGGCAACCTCTGAAACCCGATTGATGGCAGGTATTACCATTCAAAATGCAGCAGATTTTCAAGCAAAAGTACGCTTAACGACGGTCAACCAGTCAACCCGAGACTTAGGCAGCCATATTTTGCCGCCTATCCTGCGAGATCAGACCCAACCCTTTCAGTTCACCCCGACCCGAGCCACTGATCCAGGGCTGAGTGCCCTAGAACTCACCGACATTCATAACCGAGAAGCCGTGACTCCAGACAATCCGCTCAAGGTGGTCGCTGATGCTTCCTTGGAAACCGATGCCTATGTGTTGCCGGTAGCCTGGGATGGCGAATTTTATCTGCCATTGGGACGAGGAGTAGCTAAAGGCCAACACACTGAAATCACCATTGACCATCTCCCGGAACCCATCAGTCAAGGCACACGTAGTCTGGTTGGGGCCATCAAAATCTTTTTCCAAAAGGTGGTGGCCCACAAATTGGGGCCGGAACTAAGTCAGCAACTCGGGGTTGCGTTTGAATATCCCCTGCTTGCAGCAGTTGAAGTTAACGATGGTGAGGTTAACTACATCATCGATCAGGCAACAGTGACAGCCAAAGTCGTCCAGGCCCAGCGCATTGCCCTCTACATCCACGGCATTATTGGCGACACCCAGAGCATGGTGCCCAGTATTGAAACTGCGGTAGCCACGCTGGAGGGAGAGACGAAACCTTTGAAAGACTGCTATGACTTGGTGCTGGCCTTTGACTACGAAAGTCTGAATACCCCCATTGGCACCCATGCCCGTGAACTAAAGAAGCGTCTGCGGGACGTGGGATTAGGCCCCAACCATGGCAAGACGCTCCACATCATTGCCCACTCGATGGGAGGCCTGGTCTCTCGTTGGTTCATTGAGCAGGAAGGGGGCAGCGAAATCGTTCAACATTTAGTGCTACTGGGCACCCCTAGCGCGGGTTCTCCTTGGCCACAGGTGCAAGCAGGGATTACAACTTTGACAGCTCTGGTGATCAATGGTTTATCCACCGTGGCCTTGCCCTTGCGAGTACTGGGCTTCTTATTAGAGAAGATTGAGGACATTGATGTCACCCTCGACGACATGACCCCTGACTCCGAATTTCTCAAAGAGTTGGCCGCCAGTGATGACCCCGGCGTGCCTTACACAGTCATTGCCGGGAATACGTCTCTGATTACAGACTCTCCCGATACCTTGGCAGGTAAGCTAGTAGCCCGCATTAAAAAGGTGATGGAGTTACCGTTCTTTGGCGAGCCCAATGACCTGGCAGTAACGGTGAAGAGCATCAAATCCATTCCCCCTGGTCGGAATCCCGCTCCGGCGATGACGGAAGTGGATTGCGATCATCTCGTTTATTTCACCGATCCAGCTGGGGTGAGATCGCTAGGCACAGCTATCCAGCAGATTTTTTTGCCGACTGTCAGAGCAGCTTCAGCCCCTACTTCAGCAACCGATGAAGTTGCCCCAGCGACTCCTGCTGCCCCCATCCAACCTGCCAGTTCACCAATGACTGCTGCCCCATCTCCTAGCCATGAGCGATCGCCCTGGTTGACATGGCTGATTGGCCTAATCGTGGTGGTCATCTTAGGGGTTGTCGGGTGGCAATTGCTGCGATCTTCCGATTCCAGCGAACCAGATTCTTCATCGCCGCAACCATTCTTAAACTCAACGGCACTGCACTAGACTCGCGAACCAACCTGGGGCTTCATCTCTGGCACCGCGTCATGCGTTAAATCGAGTCACGATAGGTATTGCGTTCAATTTTCATCAGGCATAGGGCCTGCTGGGCCTTGAGCCGGAGTTGAAACGAACGACTCTGACCACTGTAGAACCCAAGCAACCCTAGAATTACCGCTCCACCCGCAGCACTCAAGCCTAGGGATTGATTGTCTAACCAAAATCGTGCCAACCAATAGCCACTAGTGGCTCCCAACAGCGCCCCCAGCAAGGTGTAAAGAAATTCGACGACTCGCGCTTGAGCATAGAGCTTATTAGCAAACGCTTGAATAAGGTCAGGGTTATATTGGACGGCCATGGTGACTTCAGCAGCGGTTATATGGTCGAAAATTGCCTGAATCCTACCGTATTTGTGGCTCTAGGAGTTTACAAATTACCGTTTATGATCAAAATTCTTGTTATAACGTTCGATACACGACCGCCGAGTTTCGCGATCGCTCCTGGGTGCAGCATCAAGCAATTTTTATCTACCACTTGCCGCTTTCGCTGTTATGGCATCGTTTAACCGCAATATTGCTATTGTCATTGGCATCAACCAATATCAACAGGGCATCCCGCCGCTAAAAACTGCCGTCAATGACGCTTATCGCCTCAGTCAAGCCTTAAAAGCGGATCATGGTTATCAAATTGGGTTGCTCTGCGATCAGAAGGTTACTCTAGACACGCTGCGATCGCTCCTGCTGGACAAGCTCCCCACGTATATTCAGGCAGACGATCGATTCTTGTTTTACTTCGCAGGGCATGGTCTTGCGTTTAACGGCGACGATGGTCCGGAGGGCTACCTGATTCCCCAAGATGCCAAGTTGGGAGACAGCAGCACCTATCTACCGATGACAGAGGTGCATGACGCGCTAACGGCCCTAACTTGTCGTCACTTTCTCGGCATTTTTGACTGTTGTTTTGCGGGAGCCTTTCGGTGGTCTGCGACCCGTGACCTATCGCCGGTGCCAGAGGTCATTCACAAAGAAAGATATGAGCGGTTCTTGCTCGATCCGGCTTGGCAGGTAATCACGTCTGCGGCGGACGATCAGAAAGCCTTTGATGCCTTGTCATTGCAAGATCATCGTGGGCAGAGTGGACACCACTCGCCCTTTGCGGCGGCTCTGCTCCAAGCGTTAACCGCCAATAGTGGAGCGGATACCAGCCCTCCGGCAACAGGAGATCGCTCCGCTGGCGACGGTGTCATTACTGCCACTGAGCTATATCAATATCTGCGCGACACGGTCGAACCCAGCAGCATCGACAAAGGCATGACCCAAACCCCCGGACTGTGGCCCCTCAACAAGCACGGTAAGGGAGAGTTCATTTTTCTCGTGCCGGGACGCCAACCCGATCTGCCCGATGCGCCCCCCCTGAATGAGGCTGCCAATCCTTATCGAGGCTTAGAGTCCTTTGAAGAAACGCACAGACATCTGTTCTTTGGGCGTCAGCCACTCATCCAAGAGCTGCAAGAATTTGTGGAGGCTCATCCACTGACTGTGGTGCTGGGAGCGTCGGGCACAGGCAAATCAAGTCTAGTCAAAGCGGGGCTAGTGCCCGCGCTTAAGCAAGACCTAGATATTGATGGTCAGCCTATCTGGCAGGTCTTGGCCCCCATCCGTCCGGGCGCAACCCCCGTTAAGGCTCTTATACAGGAGATACAAGCCAATGACGTTGGGCTTGAGATCGCCCCCAACACCGCCCCCGACCACCTAGCTACAACCCTCAACAACAGCCTGAAGCAATGGCAACGCACCCATCCCGGTAACCAGCTACTGTTAGTGATTGACCAGGCAGAAGAACTGTTCTCGCTCTGTCGCGACACCAAGCAGCGTCAGCAGTTTCTAGCCATGTTGTCCCAGGTGCTCGACCATCAGCACGCCTGCTTTCATATTGTGCTGACCCTGCGGTCAGACTTTGAGCCACAGTTTCGCAGCTCCTTACTGGACAGCTACTGGAGCGACCACCGGTTTGTGATTCGTCCGATGAACCGCGAGGAACTGCGGGTCGCGATCGAAGCCCCAGCTTCAGCTAAAGTCATGTATTTTGACCCACCGGAGTTGGTGGATCGCCTGATCGATGAAGTCAACGACATGCCGGGAGCTTTGCCGCTGCTCTCGTTTACCCTGCGGGAACTGTTTCTGAAATACCTTCGCACCGCCTCAACTCGTACGAATCGTGCCATCACAGAAGCCGACTATGAGGAACTGGGCGGTATCAAACAAGCGCTGGTAAATCGGGCAGATGAAGAATATCAGACCCTGGTAGACCAAGACTCAGCCTACGAGAACACTATTCGGCGAGTAATGTTGCGGATGGTGGCCGCAGGCAGCACCGGCAACACCCGCCGCCAAGTCTTACTCCCGGAATTGGATTATCAATATCCCGAGGGCGATCGCGTCCCGGTGGTAATCGAGCGCTTCAAGGAGGCGCGGCTGCTGGTCAGCGATACTACTGCCGATGGACAACCCTATCTGGAACCCGCCCATGATGCTTTAGTAGAAGGCTGGCCCCGGTTGCTGCAATGGCTGGAGTCCACCACTCAAGAGAATCAATCGGATCAATCGACCCGTAAAGGTCGGTGGGGTTGGGCGCGATCGCTCTGGAGTTTTGGCAACGACAGCCAGAGCGACACCTTTGACGAACGGGAAAAACTCCTCCTGCAACGCCGTCTCACCTCTGCCGCCAACGACTGGCGCCGAAAAAAAAAGGCCCAATTCCTCTGGCACGCTGATGCCCGCTTGCCGCTGTTAAAGCAGATTCGCAAACGGGAAACGAATTGGTTTAACAATACTGAAACTGAGTTTGTGCAACGCAGCCTTGGACGGAAACGTTTCAATGTGGGTCTGCGCTGGGCCATGATGTTTAGTCTATTGGCTGCCTCAGTCGGGGTGGGCTTTGGGGTCAACATTCTTAGAGTTAATGCCAATCTTGCTAGGGATGAAGCTCAAAAGCAAACTATTGAAGCCCAGAAAAACCGGACTCAAGATTTAGTTAATCGTTCTCAAACCCAATTTGAATCTGACCAACATTTAGAGGCTCTGATGTCAGCCCTTGAAGCCGTTCGAATTGTCCAATCATATCCAGAGCTTCAGCAAGATCCTGAAACTACTTCGCGAATCACCTATGCAATTCACCATGCTTTCTATGGCTCACGAGAACTTATGCAGTTACCATCTCGTCGTTCTGCCTTATCACCATCAGGCACCTTAATTGCCACTTTAGACGAGATATTTGTCAGAGTTTGGTCTACCGAAAAAAGAAAATATATCTTAGAAAAAGAGCATGATATTCCTATTGGTGATAATTATCGAGAGTGGTTGATTAACCTGAGCTTTAATCCCGATGAAACGTTACTTCTAGTGACTCGTAGGGCCTTTTGGGACTTTGATCAGCCCGATCAACAGACCAGGGTTTGGAAGATTAATGGGGATGAAGTCGGGCTTGGAGATCGTGAGATTCCTTTGGCCGAATTCACTCCAAATCCTGACTGGATTTACACTTTTGATGGCTTGTATCGAATTAGCGATAATCAGCACTTTGAATTCAATTCCTCCCAGCTCCCATTTATCAGCGCCGATGGCGATAAAATCGCTTGGTCAAGCGGATCTCAAGTTACTGACATCAAGAACTTTAATAGAGCACTAATTAACTCAGGCAAATCAAGGACTAGAAACACCCGAACTCACACTGGAGAACCACTAGGATTTATCGAAAATGGAGCTTTCATCCTAACTCATCAAGGAGATCGTTTTCATGCCTTAGATCAAAGAGGAAATCTGGTAGCTTCTCGCACTCAAGATACTGAGAAATGCCTTGTGGGTCAGAACAATCATTCAGCGCCTGATACCATCGAGCCCATCTTATCCCCCTACAGTCAAGTACTTGTGTTACGGTGTGGTGGTGGGTCAATTCTTCTTCAGGAATTTTCTGTCCGGGAGCTTAGCCACACTAATCATCAGAGGCAAGCGTTTGAACTCGACATCAATTTTTTGGGAGATGTCAAATTATTTGACTTGAGTAACGTCGGAAACAATCTTTCCTCCTTATCTGAGATTTCTTTCTCCAAGAATCAAGCAGCCTTACTAATCACTAATTCCCAAGGAAACGAGTATTTGGCAAAGTACTGGATGCTTAACAAAAAAGACATTCAGCAACCGAAGCTGATTGAGTTTGGAGAAAGTAAAATATTTGCTTTTGGTGTCTCATCAGATGGAGGCAAGATCGTAGCTCTCAATCAATTAGGCCAACTCTTATTGTGGAACGAAAATAGCCAACATATTAAAGAAGTTTCAAGATTAGAAGTTACTGAAACCGTACTCGAAAGAATCAGTTCTCCATACTTTGCGATAATCGGGCACTCACCCCCTCTAGCAATCATAAAATTCATCTCTCAAAAGTCATGCAGAAGCTGCTTTGCCGTAGCTTTAGGAAAAACTATTTCAGTATTTGATCGCTATGGGAAGCTGATAACTCGTGTAAGACACGATAGTGAAGTCACGAGTTTTGACCTTCATCCTAGAGAAACTCAAATTTTGTCATCCAGTACTGATGGAGTCATTAAGCTATGGGATTACTATAATGCAGATATTATTCATCAAATCAATACTCAGCAACAGGTCACTGCAGCTAAATTCGAGCCTACAGGTTTTAGGATAATCGTTGCTCATACTCAAGCATCAGATAGCTTAGCTGGAGAAACCGAATCCTTTGCATCCTTAAGATTACTTGACTTAGATGATGGCAAGGAAATCGTCTCTTTAGAAACCGGTGTCTATAAAGTTCTAGCCCTCGACTTTATATCCGATCATTTGTTGATCTTCTCTGGAATCACCCAATCTAAGAGAACAGCCAGCATTAATATCTTCAACCTTGAAGATGTCAGTTTTGACACACCAATTAATGTCGCAGGCAGTTCAGATGCTAAATATAGCAGCATTCATCCTTTAGGAAATATACTGGCCGTAGGTGTTACTCCTCAGAATAGCAATGCTTCGCTTCCTGAGCCGAGCTTTTGGCATGTCAGTGGAGAAATTTTGTCTGATTTCAAAAATCTGAACTTCGGTGACTCGATCAGTGATCAAATCTGGAATGATCAAACCTGGTATCAGAGGAATAGACAAGTATTGTCGACTCAATTTAGCCAAAGTGGACTCAGTGTCGCCGCGCTGATTAACGAGTTTGGTCTAGATAGATTGTCGTCTAGTGGAAGCAAGAACTACGTCGCCATTTGGAGCTTTGATATGAATCAGTTAGCTGATAAAAGTTGTGAACTGTTAGCGAATCATCTCATGAGCCCGTTAGCTACAGAAACAGAGAAAGCTCTTTGTGATAACTCTCTGAAGACAGAAAATCTTCCTTCAAAAGAACTTACTCCTCTGCCTACAGTCTTCTCTGCGCCTACAAATACAGCAGAATCAAACTTGCAGAAATCAAGTTCTTCAGACTCTAATAGTCAAGAAATGATCTTTAAATTTGTACAGAGCATCTCTGAGTCAAGGATTCCTGATATCGGTACTTTTATTGATGAACAGGCAGTTTACTACCAAATCAATACTCAGTCAGCGGCTTGGGATATTGAGGGGGTGCGTGGCAATCTGGAGCGGTTAAAGGCAAGCAAAAATCAATGCTTTGCCAACTTCGCCCGTCGCTTTGACGAAGCTTTAACTGAGTTGAGCTACGACGGTTTCTTTCAAATCAACGACATCAAGCGCGAACTCAACGAGCAGGAGGGTTGTGGATTACCCATTGTGTCGTTTGAGTTTGCACCTTAAGTGGATTGGTCAACTACTGTTGGCAAAGTTTCCACTCGTAGGGGTTGCTCGCGTGGCCAAGGTTTCAGAATCTTGACCATGAAACTATGTCAATCAAAAATACGAGTAAGTAGAGCATCAGGCCCAACTTCCGACTAACATAAAGGCCGCCCATTCTCTGGGATGTTTGTGGTTTCTAATCATGTTGACCATAGCTTGTCTAAGCGCTTGGGCTTTTCCAGTGCTGCCATCCTGAAGCTGCGCGTAAAATTGCTCCATTAAAGAAGCTGTTGAAATATCTGGTATAGCCCAAAGAGAGACTAAGACACTGGGTACACCAGCTGCTATAAAGGCTCTGGAGAGACCAATCACCCCATCCCCAGTAATCCTACCTCGGCCTGTATTGCAGGCACTCAGTGTGGCTAACTCTGCTTGTAGAGATAGGGGCAAAATTTCCGCCGCCGTAAGTAGGCCATTATCTTGATCGGCAGGGGCAAGGGCGATCGCACTGTCGTGCCCTTAATTTTCATCAAAAAATGCATGAGCAGCAAAATGAATAAATTTTGCTGCTGGCATACGCGCTAGTGCGACTGCCTTGGTCGCCCCACTCCCAATAATGGCTTCTGTATTAAGTAAGTTGGCAATTTGCCTTGCTTCCGATTCAGCTCCAGGCAAGGGTGACAACTCATAGCCGGACGAGCCAGTTGCAAAACCCACCTGAGCTTGAGCAGGATTACCAATAACCAATGCATCACTCTGGTTGGAACAATGGCTTGTGGTTGTGAGCCGACGCTGAGTCAAAATCAAAGTCTGAACTGAAGGAACCACCGCATAAGGATGATGTTCAACAAAGTAGCTATCATCCGAAGACATCAATGCAGCAAAGGGTATCAAGAACAGCACTCCTTGAGGGACAAAGACGACAGGTTGCTCTGGCGACTTAGGCAGTACCTCTTTGATGGGATGTACGAGGAGACGATAGAACTGTTTGAGGGATGTATTTAGAGCGATCTCTGAACTTTGATCAGAGTCAATTAACGCAGGACCGAGGTCCCGATGGTCATCTAGATCGTTCAGCTTCCCGGTTGCTCTTACCCCCACCCCGTTGCGGGTAGCTTTCACTAGAGTCATCAGCGACCGGCTTGGTTCAAACTCTTCAGCTAAAGTTACACGGTGGAAATGGAGATGCCCCTGAGGAGTAATCACCCAAATCAACAGGTACTCTTGCCCCAAGCCCTTCGTCTGGATAAGGGAATATTCAACTAAGGTAATCTGCTGTTGTCGAGCAACTTGGTAAATTTCTTTGATTGTTAGCACCGAAGCACTGAGGTAGTCATCGGTCGCTCGGCCATCCAACAGCTCGATCAAAGCTCGTGCTCGACCTCTTTCAGCAATCTCTAAAGCGGCTTCATAATGATGCTGGGTGGTCATAACCAACTGTAAAAGTTGATAGGGATCTGCTTGTCTTTCAAAGATGGAAATCTTGAGTTCATTTTCTGTTCCTAGCTTTGCCCGAAGCACTTCGGACAATTCGATCGCTTGTTTCAGAAAAGTTGCAGCTTCATCCAGCCTTTTAAGTTGCAACAGTGTTAGCCCCATCTCAGCAAGCACAACAGCTTCTGAAAACTGATCCTCTAATTCACGAGAAATGTTGAGACTTTTGCTTTGGTAGGATAAAGCCTGCAAAGACTGTCCTTGGAAAGTATAAGTCTGGCCGATGAGGCTATAGAGTCGGCCTTCGTTATAACGATTGGGAATAGTCTTTATTTGAGTTAAAGCACTCTCAAAACAGTCAATCGCTTGCGCATATTGACTCTGATTGGCCAACGCAATGCCGATACAGGCTAGAGCATTACCGGTGATGTTTGGATTGCCCTCTTTACCGACTAAAGCTAACGTAGCGTCGTAAGATTGCTTCGCCTGACTCCATTTGCCTAACTTAATCAGGGCATTACCGGCACTGTTGAGAGCATTAGCCTTGCTATCAAATAGATCTGGATGAATACTCGTCCCAAGTTCATCAACTATTCGCACAACCTGCTGCTGATATTCCAGAGAAGCCGTATAGTCTGCCAAGTAAAAGTACACTTCCCCCAGCTGTGCCAATACACGGACTTCATTAATGAGATCGTGACTGGCCTTAGCGTAAGTCAAACTTTGCTCATAAGCCCTGATGGCGTTAGCGTAATCGTTTTGCCAATAGTAAGCAAAGCCCAGGTTGAAGTAACTATAGCCCTTGCTAGAATCACTGCCCACTTGCCTCGCATCAGTGTATTCTCCCCAAAGATAGTCAGGAATGAACTCACTGCCGTCACTACCACGTTTCTTCCCCAAATTGGCCTGTTCATCAAGGACGATTGCTTCAAGGTGATGTGTGATCGCTTGCTCATAATCACCAAGCCAATGCTGCACAATCCCAAGATTACCCAGTGCAAGCCCTCTTTCTTGAAGCGTCGAACTCTCGGTCAAACACTGTTTAAAGAGATTCGCAGCCGTTTCTAAATCGCCAGTCTGAGCCTGATGAACCGCTGACTGGATCAGCGATTGAATATGCTTGACCATTGGATTTTTAATGAAGATTCCCTCTTTTCCATAGTGCAATGTATAACTAGATCACGCAGCTTGCTGTGCTTAATTCTTAAGATCTCTAAATGGATAATTTTTGAAACAATTACTTGAGTGTATTGTGACATCTTCCGCGCTCACTTAAAATTATTGATATCGTTACTGTTGTTCCATTCCCGAGTTCAACAATTGTGACAGGGTGCAGCATTAAGCAAGTTTCATCTACCACTTGCCGCTTTCGTTGTTATGGCATCGTTTAACCGCAATGTTGCTATTGTCATTGGCATCAACCAATATCAACAGGGCATCCCGCCGCTAAAAACTGCCGTCAATGATGCCTATCGTCTCAGTCAAGTCTTAAAAGCCGATCATGGTTATCAGGTCGGGCTGCTGCGTGATCAGCAGGTGACCCGAGCTGCGCTGCGATCACTCCTGCTGGACCAACTCCCGAGCTACATTCAGTCAGACGATCGCTTCATCTTCTACTTCGCCGGTCACGGCATCGCCCTCGATGGCGATGATGGCCCTAAGGGCTACCTGATTCCCCAAGATGCCAAACTGGGCGACAGTAAAACCTATCTGCCAATGGCAGAGGTACATGATGCGTTGGCGCAACTTCCTTGTCGTCACTTTTTGGGCATTTTTGACTGCTGTTTTGCCGGTACCTTCCGCTGGTCCAGCACCCGTGATCTGCTAGCGCTGTCAGAGTCCACCGAGATTTTTCAAGAACGCTTTGAACGGTTTCAAAAAGACCCCGCTTGGCAGGTCATTACCTCCTCAGCCGATGACGAGGCCGCCTACGATGTCTTTGCACTGACGAATGCCAGCGATCGCGGCCTCACCCAAAACCATTCCCCCTTGTATGTTGAGAGTAGTCGTGCTAGACCGTTTCCCCCAGGCATGTGGCCTAGCCATAATCCGTGGCGAAGCGAGGGGCAGCACGACGATTCATCCCCTGAGAACTCGAAAAATCGCCAGGTCCCTGAAGGAGACCGGATCGCGCAAGGATGAGTGCAGTGGATGGAGCCGTTCCCCCCTCATCTCAACGCTGTATTCGAGGTGCTTTCTATGTCAACTTCAGAAACGGACTATCGCTGGTTGGGCATTGATGTCAGTAAGGACAGCTTGGACGTCTATGACCCGAGTCAGGCAGTATCCACGCGCTATGCCAACACAAGTGAGGGCGTAGACGCCCTCTGGCAAACGTTGCAAAGTCGCTCCGACTGGGCCGTAGTTTGTGAAGCGAGTGGGGGCTATGAAACCCTCGTCGCCACTACCCTTGCCGCCCACGGTTGTCGGATGAGTGTGGTCAACCCCCGGCAAGTACGGGACTTTGCTAAAGCCAGTGGGATCTTAGCGAAGACGGACGCGCTGGATGCGCGAGTCATTGCCCGCTTTGGCCGTTTGCTCCAGCCACCCGCCACGGTGTTTGCCTCCGAGGCCGCACAGCAGCTCCAAGATTGGGTGAGGCGCAGGCAGCAACTCGTCGAGATGCTCAGTGGTGAAAAGAACCGACTCCAGCAGCTCAAAGGCCGGAACAAAGCCGTCCTAAAGGATGAAGTGGAGGCTCATATCGAGTGGCTCAAAGACCGCATTCAGCAACTGGACGAGAAGATTGAGCAATTGAGCCAACAGCAGTCACAATGGCGGGAAGATAAGGCCCTCTTGACTTCAGTGAAAGGCATCGGCCCCGTCGTTTCGACCACGCTGTTAGCCGACCTGCCGGAGTTGGGGCAGCTCAACCGCAAACAGATTGCCGCTTTAGTCGGATTAGCCCCGTTCAATCGCGATAGTGGGCGTTACCAAGGCAAACGCACGACCTGGGGCGGTCGCGCGACAGTGCGCTCAGCCCTTTACATGGCAACGCTCGTGGCGGTGCATCATAACCCACCCTTGCGGACGTTCTATCAGCATTTGCTCGACCAGGGCAAGGAAAAGAAAGTGGCCTTGATCGCCTGTGCCAGAAAACTGCTGACTTGTCTGAATGCCATGCTGAAGTTTCGTACCCCGTGGCAAGACGAACTCGTCACGGCTCGTTATACGCCAGCCTGAGAAGCACTTTTGACGGCAGCAACAGTCATATTCTGAGCAGTTTCCTTGACTTTCAAGATAATCGCTTCGCCCTAGCCCTGATGGAGGCGTTTCAGGGCAAAGCTGATGTGTTTCCTGCTGGAGAGAATGGTCGCCCCGCTGGGGATGGCGTTATCACAGCAACCGAGATGTATTTGTATTTGCGCGATCGCGTCGCCGACCTCACGCAGCACTACAGCCGTCCCCAAACGCCAGGTCTGTGGCCCCTGCGCAATCACCGCAAAGGTGAATTTGTTTTTACTGTTCCAGGGCATATCCTCAACTTGCCTCAGGCTCCTGAGCTAAGTGCCGCCCTCAATCCCTACCGTGGGCTGGAGTCCTTTGAGGCGCAGCATCAACACCTTTTTTTTGGTCGTGGAGAACTCATTCAAGAGCTGGCAGCGACAGTCTCGCAACAGGCCCTCACGGTAGTGTTGGGAGCTTCGGGCACAGGTAAATCCAGCTTAGTCAAAGCGGGGTTGGTGCCTTATCTCCAACAAAGTTTCGATGGGAACTGGCAAGTGCTCCCGATTGTGCGTCCTGGGATTGCTCCCTGTCAGGCTCTTTTGCAAGCTTTGCAGCTTCCGTCATTGTTAGCCACTCCCGTCAATGAGCTAACTACGAAATCGTTTATTTCAGCCATTCAGCAGTGGCGACCAACCCATCCAGCTAAACGACTATTGCTGGTTATTGACCAGGCCGAAGAACTGTACTCTCTGTGCCGCTTTCCAGAGGAACGCGATCGCTTTTTGCAATTCCTGAGCACGGCGATCTTGAATTGTGGGGAGACGCTACACGTTGTCTTAACTCTGCGCTCTGATTTTGAGCCTCAATTCCGCGAAACAATGCTTTCGGAGCAGTGGACTGACAGTCGCTTCCTCATCCGCTCGATGAGTCGCTCGGAACTAAGAGCCGCAATCGAAGAACCGGCGGCCCTGCGGGTCATGTACTTTGAGCCACCCTCCCTGGTCGAGACCCTCATTGATGAGGTCACCGAAATGCCAGGGGCGTTGCCTCTGCTCTCGTTTACCCTTAGCGAGCTGTATCTGAAATATCTTCACAGTGCGCACGAACGCATCGATCGCGCCATTACCGAAGCCGACTACACCGAGCTGGGGGGCATCAAACAATCACTCATTCAACGCGCCGAAGAAGAGTACACTGCCCTGGTTCAGAAAGAGGTTGCCTACGAGAAAACGATCCGCCATGTGATGTTGCGGATGGTGGCAATTAGCGGCAATGGTAATACCCGCCGTCAAGTGTCCCTCACCGAGTTGGAGTATCCCTATCCTGAGAGTGATCGCGTCCCTGTGGTGATCAAGTGCTTCAAGGAGGCGCGGCTGCTGGTCAGCGACACCACCGCCGAGGGCCAACCCTATCTCGAACCCGCCCACGATGCCCTGATGGAAGGCTGGCCACGGTTGCTGCAATGGCTGGAATCAAGCACGAAGCAGAAGCAGGCGGATCAGGTGACCAGTAAGGGGTGGAAGGGGTGGGTGCGATCGCTGTGGAGCTTTGGCAACGACAGCCAAGGTGACACCTTTGATGAGCGGGAAAAATTACTCTTGCAACGTCGCCTCACCCCCGCCGCTAACGACTGGCATCGCGAACAAAAGCCGAAATACCTCTGGCACGCCGATGCTCGTTTGCCTCAGCTTAAACAAATCCGCGATCGTGAGCCCGGTTGGTTCAATACTGACGAATCTGAGTTTGTGCAGCGCAGCTTAGCTCGTAAACGCTTTAATGTTGCCCTGCGTTGGGTAACTTTGCTGGGTATTACGGCTGCTGCTGTTTTGGTAGCCTTTGTGGGCAATGAACTGAGACGAAGGGCTGTTGTTGCCCAAGAGGAGGCTGAAGAAAACCGCATTGAGGCTGAACGTAGGAATGTAGTGAACCTGGCTGAAAATTCGAGATCGGCTTTCGAATCTGAGCATTTTTCAGAAGCTTTGATATCAGCCATTCAAGCAGGCGGAATTGTGCAGTCCGAACCTGACCTAAGAGAAGATGAAAGTCTAAAGATTCTAGCCACCACCACTTTATTCAGAGCTTTCTACGGGCTCGGCGATGAGAAAAACAGTTGGGAATACTACGGGTTATCGGGAAAATCTTCAGCAATCAATACTGAAGCCAACCTGATTGCTAGCGCTGAGAATACACTTGTAAAAGTTTGGCAAATCAATTCAGGCGACTTAACTCTAGAGAAAAACCTGGAGTACACACCCGAAAGAATTATCCTTCTTCCAAACAGAAACTACTTCGCAACGCTCGGGAATCCAAGACTTGTCGATGGTGACAAATGGGAGTTGAGCATTGATCTTTGGCAACTCGGTGAAGGGGAATCCGTACCGCTCGAAGACTTTGTGCCGGAAGACTGGACTAATGTTATTCACTCTTTATCTCCTTCTGTCATTGAGTCGTTATTAGTTGCCTTTGATCAGGATAAAAATCTTGACGGCCTACTATCGCAAATTGGCCCTGAAGAATTGATGGCTCTTCAAAAAATTGCTTACCATCCTTTAGAATATCAGGTATTAGGCTTCACCAAAAATGAACTTTTTCTACTTGATTTAGAGTTTGGCCAAAAAACCATACTCAGCACTGTGAATGAATTAGATACACAAACAACTTCGTCTGATCAGTGTAGGCTAGATTCTGAATGCTTAGAAGAGACTGACGAGTATGGCTTCCCTGTTTTGGCGAGAGAAGTCATTGCTGATGACATTGCCTTTAGCCAAGATGGCAAAACTATAATTTCAGTTGGTGGTTTGACCGAAGTCAGCAAGTGGAACTTGAATGGTGAACGGCTTGATACTCTGAAATTTGATGCTCGACTTTGTAACACCTTGAGGCAAGCAGGCGTTTCTCCGAATCCCTATGTTGCTAGAGACACCGTTCGTTTAAGCCCTGATGGTAGCCTTGTGGCTGTTGCCTGCAATAATGGTGCAGTCAAATTTTGGAATACGCATTCATCTCCGGATAATGAAGCGATACCGGTTATGTCGGTAGAGATTAATTACTTTAGGAATGATGATGCAACTGGAACTTTCGGTGGATCTTTCTCTAAAATGATTTTTGATTCGGATAGTCCGATCATTGGGATCGAAAATATCTTGAACGGTAGAGAGAGCGTTAAGTTCATATACCTCGAGGAAGATACTGTTGCCAAGCCAAACTCTTTCGATCAAGCTATTTATGATTTCGCCTATTCTGCTGATGAAAGCACGTTGGCACTGCTGAAAGAAGATGGAATGATTTCAATTATGGACATAACAGGTGAGGAAATCATCACCTTCCCAGTTATCGAAGAAAACTATTCATTTTTCCTCGGTAACTTTGGACATATAGAAAATGGAGGATTACGAGGTTTCAAAGGACGTGCCAGAGTCACTTTCAGTCATTCTGGCAAGGAAATTGCGGTTTCATATGGGGATTGCAAATATGAGGAAAACGTTCAAATACAACTCCCAAACATTATTCTATACGATGGATCGATTCTTGAAGAGCATAATGATTGTTGGCAGAGCATTGTAAAGATATTTGATTTGTTAGGTAGAGTTATCAGCACACTCGTTTATCCCGAAAATATTGAAAACATTGTCTTTTCCGCCGAAGATGAATTGCTGATAGTGTTCGGAAATCTTTCTGAAATCGGAATTTTTGATCGGCAGAAAAATACATTCGGTAGTAGCGATCTATATTTGCCTGATATTGAGTATTCAAATTTATACGCATCTGCTCTCAGTCCTAGTGGAAAGTTGATCGCGATTGCCACTGGAGAAGACGAGTTCCGAGATAATGAGTCAGCAGCTTCTCTACAAGTTTTAAGCTTGGAAACTCAAGAGGCTTTTACACTTCCGGTTGGAAATGCCGCCAATCAAATCGTAGATTTATCATTTAGCAAAGACTCAGAAATCTTAACCTTAGGGATGAGCAATAGTGCCCGAGTGCAGGCTTGGAACCTTGAAGCGTTAGAACCTATCGTCAATCAAACCGAAATCAATCGTGTCGGCGGTAGTCGGCTTGTATCAGCAAGTCTGCATCCCTCCGAATCCTTGTTTGCTGTTACAACTGGGCAAGCACAAGTAGGTAAGACATTAACTATTGGGACCCAAATTGTAGATTCTTCTGGTGAAGTCGTTGTTGATTTCAAGGATGTCTCTCTCGAAAAAATCATGTTTAGTCACGGGGGATCTCGGTTGAATGCAATTCGTCTAGAGAACTCTGGTAGAGGAACTAGGTTTGATGGCTTCTTAACTTGGGATTTTGACCTAGATCGATTACTAGAAAAAAGCTGTGACTACTTACAAAACTATCTGAATAGCCCTGTCTTATCTGAACAAGAGCAGGCCTCCTGCGACGCTAATTTTCGGAGTGCGGCTAGCCATGCTACTAATAATAGCGAGAATGAGTCCAGACAATCATCTTGGAAGTGGCCGTTTCTAAGGAGAGAAGCCGATGTGGCGAGTGAGTCCTCTAAACCACCTACAGTTAAAACTAATTCAGAAACCAGTGGGGAAAGCGATAACTCAAGTTCATTTGGCGAGTCAGCCTCAGCCCTAGCTTTGCAGCCCTTTGCCAATGAAATCGACCTAATAGGGTTAGACGGGCCTCTGAGCGAACAAGAAACCTGGTCTAAGCTACACTTGCAATCTGCTGTTTGGGATATCGATGCCGTATTCACTAATTTGAATACCCTACAGCAAAGTCCGAATATATGTATTGCCAATTTTGCGGTTCAATTTCATGCCACGTTAACTGAGTTGAGCTACGACGGCTTTTTCCAAATTAACGACATCAAACGTGAACTCAACGAGCAAGAAGACTGTGGGCTGCCCATTATACCGTTTGAGTTTGCGCCGTAATTTGACTCCACTTACATTTATCTGTCGGCTGGCCGGGAGAAATAATGGGTGCTCAGTAAAGGTGATAAGTAGCTTGGGGTAAATTAAACCCAGGTGGAAACGACTGGAACCCTTGTCCTGACATTATCCTTACCTCGAATTAATTATCCTTACCTACTTATTCATAGCCATGGGGTGTATTCTCTATCGAGCTTGCTCCAGCGATAAGGTCTGACGCTGAGACGATACCGCGCTTGCAGTTGAGATTGATGTCACAAGAACTATATGAGCTAGCGTTTCCCTGACTTGCTCAGGGCTAAGCGACTGAACTGAGAAGACTGCCTGTCTTCGTCTGACAGGTGCAGCGAAAGTTGTGTAAGCCGCAAGCCGTTTCCATCACATCATCAAGATAGTGATTGAACCAATTGCGAAACGACTGTACCAGAATCTGACAGTGCTTGCTCCCACCGATGTGATTTTCGACTTCAACGCGAAGGCGAGAGATGCTGCGGTTGTTCATCTTCTCGATAGTCGTGAGAGAGCCGTCTTGGGGTTTCTTCTGGGGCTGCTGAATGGCCACGCCCTGCGGGGCAAAGCCTTGAAACCCCATATCCTGCCACAGTGTACTCTCCTCAGCAAACTGAAAATCTTCCTCATAAGCAATTGCTTTGTCATGCTTTTTGCCTTCATAGGTGTCACTCAAGTAGCGCACCTTTCTCTTGCAGTTATGACTCATCAGGTTCTTGACGTGATGAATCTTCTGCTTGCCGCTGTAGTACTGCTTCTAATCCTGGACGAGTGGCCAGCATATAACCAAATTGGTCAAATTCCGTAAATAGCTGAATTACTTATGGATAAAGTTTTTAACCTTTCAAACAAGAAAACTGATTGTTGGGAAAGTACACAAAGCTGATACGCAAAGTAGTCCAATCAGGGTTTTTATCTGAAACTTGTCTGACTACACGCCATCTTTTTTTGAGCGAAGTCAATACGCAGCTCACTGAGCAAAAATTGGTGAGAAACTTTAATTAGCTGTCTGTCTTTTTTCTCTTAAGCCTATGTCAGAGCCGATCGCCCCACAAACAACCTCCACCGAAGCTGACAACCAACAGCCACATCAGCTTATAGCTGAACTGATGGAGGATGCTGAAGCCAAACGTCAGATGCTCATGAAAATCGACGCGATGCAGGACATCACTCAAGCGCACAGAAATGCAAGGAGATCGCGCATCGACTACTGGGCCAAGCAATTAGAAATTAGTCCTCGAACCTTGGACCGCTGGCATAGTCGTTTTCGAAAAGAAGGTTGGAGCGCGATCGTCCCAGCGGTTCGCGCCGACAAGGGTAAGGTCCGAGGTGGTAAGAACTGGAAGCCCAGCACAGACTATTGGGTCAAATTCATCCAGAGAACCTATAAGGATGGTAATCGGCACAGTCGCCGCATGAACTGTAGCCAGGTCTATAACCAGGTGAAGGCCCATGCCAGGCTGGAATTGAGCCTCAGCGACGGCGAATACCCCTCTCACTTCTTCGTGTACCAGGTGCTAGAACCGCTTGCGAAGAAACCCAAGATTCGCCATCCTGGTCAGGGACCTGGCATCCTCATCAAGACGACAGCAGAGACGTTGTCCGTCGAGTACAGCAATCAAGTTTGGCAAATCGATCACACTCCCCTTGATATCTTGCTTACCAATGAGGGGTACGAAATTCTCGGAAGGCCTTATCTGACCACTATTATTGATAGCTATTCGGGCTGTGTTCTGGGCTTCTATCTCGGCTTTGCTGCTGCCGGTTCTCATGAGGTGGGTCTTGCGCTACGCCACGCCGTTCTCCAAAAGCAGTATGGTTCTGAATACGAGCTGACAAACGACTGGGAGCCCTATGGACTACCGGACTATATTGTTACTGACCGGGCCAAAGAATTCAAATCTAAGCACCTCAAGCATGTTGCGGCTGACTTAGGTATAAAACTGCGGTATCGGGCCTACCCAGAGCAGGGTGGGATTATTGAGAGCTCGTTCGATAAGAACAATAAAGAATTGCTCTCGTTACTTCCTGGCTACACAGGCTCCAACGTGCAGAAGCGTCCTCAGAACGCTGAGAAGTATGCTTGCTTAACCTATAAGGATCTAGAGCTTGTCTTCACCCGATATCTTGTTGATCACTATAACCATCACCACCCTCCGGGGGTCTATAACCAAACCCGTAATCAGCGGTGGTGGGCAGGATTAGTTGGAGGGCAGCCCAGAACCATTGACGAGCACCGACTCGATCTTTGCCTCATGAAGACACTGCCCCGCAAGGTTCAGAAGCTGGGGTCAGTCTTATTTAAGGGGCTAACATATCAAGCTGACTGGCTAAAGGACTATGAGAGTCAGTGGGTTGTCCTCCGATACGATCCCCGGAACATTGTCGCGCTACTGGTCTATAGTGCCGAAATAGAGGGGAAGCCTGCACGGTTTCTCGGGATGATCAAGCCTAGAGGCAACGAAAGGGATGTCTTGATTCTCAGAGATGTGGAAGATAACAAGAAACAGATGCGTCTCGAGGGGCGAAAAATCGACCAGGCATCAATCCTCTCTGAACGGATTGCCCTCAACAGATTTGCTAAAAAGGAAATCAAGACGCTAAAGCAAAGGCGACGAGCTGAGCAAGATCGAATTAATAAAAAAGCACCGCCGATCAATGTAGTTGAGCTACGGCCTACATCCTCGTCAACCCCTGAGTCAACACCGTTAGATGTTCCAATTGCTGCAACTGACCATCACAAACACAAATCTCCCCCTAAGCCTGCCGATGAACGGAAATCAGAACGCGCATCTGAGATAATTTCTTTTGACTGGAATCAGCTGATGGACGACGCCTAAACTATACCAATGGTTCAGCCTAAGCCTGTTGAAAAGCAACCAGACAGCGGCATCCAAAAGCCGTTGCCAGTTCTGTTGGGAGCTGAACCGGAACGATCCCCCGACCTCCAAGCAGAAGTTGAACGAATTCGCCAGAGCGATATTTTTGAGATCACGCAGCGCGATCGCAACCTGTTTGCCTGGTTATCGGCACAACGCGATGCGCTGGTGAACGGGTTCATTATTTCGTCTTGCTATGCAGACTTGCGAAAAAGCTGTCAGTTTTACCAACGCTTATACGTGAAGAAGCGGGGCAATCTCTACCCGGTTCCAGCCCCCATCATCACGGTGGAAGTCCACCAGTATGGAACACCGACGGATTTATTCAAGGCGATTTCGAGGGAACTCGGGAATCCGTTCGCTGAGGTGGGACGATTGGGCAATCTTAGAACTCGGGCACAGGGGACGTTGAAGTCCCACGGAGTCAAGCTCCTGGTCATTGGGAAGGCAGATTACCTTAGCTACAAAGCGTTCAACGAACTGGTGGAATTGACACGTGCTCTAAAAATTGCGGTGGTACCGGTGGGCTCTCCGTATCTCAATGAAATCCTGACGCGCAAGAGCCGCAAGTATACCGACATCTCGAATACATTTTTGGAGTGGCATGAGTTTCCTGCTTTCCTCAAGGCGGATACGGCAGGAATAATCCGGCAATGGGAATCGCAGGTTCTGAAAGAATGGTCTGTGCCGTTAAAGCTCTATGAGGACGGTAACGCTGTGAATTTTCTCTATGAGCGTTCCAAAGGACATGGTGAAGTGCTCTATGAAATCTTGCGAAAGCTAGCGGTAATAAGGCTGGACAATCCGTCAATGACGCTGAGTGCCAGGCAACTGGCTGAGGTACTTCAGCATCGCGATGCTCCGGCAAACAAGTGGTGATGGATGTTTCAGACTCCCAAGAAAAGCCTTCATGGTATCTGGAGCCGTTTGAAGGAGAAAGTGCCAGCCACTATTTTGGGCGCTTTCGGCGTCAGCCTGAGGTGAATATGTCTTCGGCGGCCAGCTTGAGTCGACTCGCGAAGATGGGGCCGGTGCTGTTCAAGTGGGAGCATTTCTATTTCAATCCACCACCAAAGCGGATGGAGATAGAGGCGATCGCGAAGCTCATCAGCCTCGATATGGAGAAGTTAGAGGCGATGTTGCCACCGCCGGGAGAACACGTCGTCCATCGTTCGACGCGGCTTTGTGCGACCTGTTATCGGGAAGCTCCCTATCATCGGATGATGTGGCAGTTTCAGTCGGTAGCGGGGTGTGAAAAGCATAGGCTACGGTTGCTGTCGAGATGTCCAGGATGTAGCACAAAGATTCCGTTGCCGAATGAGTGGGAAGCAGGGGCGTGCAAGCAGTGTGGGATGAAGTTTAGGTCAATGATGAAGCGGCAGAAGCCTTACCAATGAAAGCCAAGCTTAGTAGATGTCAAAAATGTTAAATGTTAGTTGCTGCAGCCTAACCAACACTCAGCCGAGCTTGCTCTCAATTTAATCAGCCAGAGTTTATGAGTTCCTTCGTGGTTTGCCGGGCGGAGGCATGTACCCTTATTCAGTACTGATCAACTCGCTGATAGGGTTCATGTTTGAGCAAACCTTCCGAAATATCGATGATGTGCTCTGGAAGGAGGCGGGCTGCACCACAGAGCTGGACTACACCGAGCAGACGTCGTGGCTGTTGTTTCTGAAGTATCTGGATGATCTGGAGCAGGAAAGGGCACTTAAGGCTGAGTTAGATGGCAAGCGGTACACCTACTTGCTGGAGGGGGGCTATCGTTGGTCGAGCTGGGCGGCTCCAAAGACAGCGGCGGGGGAGATTGACCACGACCAGGCGCTGATTGGGGATGACCTGATCGACTTTGTGAATACCGCGCTGTTTCCTTACCTGCAGGGCTTCAAGCAGCGGGCCAGTAGCGCCAACACTATTGAATACAAGATTGGCGAGATTTTTGGAGAAATCAAAAACAAGTTTACGAGTGGCTACAGCCTGCGAGATGCGCTGGAGTACATCGACGAGCTGCGGTTTGGCTCCCAGGAAGAGAAGCACGAACTCTCGCACCTGTATGAGGCCAAGATCAAAAACATGGGCAATGCGGGGCGTAACGGCGGCGAGTATTACACGCCCCGGCCGCTGATTCGCGCCATGATTCAGGTGGTGCGGCCCCAACTGGGGGAGACTATTTACGACGGGGCCTGCGGCTCGGCAGGTTTTTTGTGCGAGAGCTACGAATACCTACGCCAAGGCCAACTCACCACCCAGCAGCTCGCAGACCTGCAAACCCGCACCTTTACCGGCAAAGAGAAAAAGAGCCTGGCCTACGTCATCGGCATCATGAACCTGATTCTGCATGGCATCGATGCGCCGAACATCATCCACACCAACACCCTGACAGAAAACCTCAGCGACGTGCAGGACAAGAACCGCTTTGATGTGATCCTGGCGAATCCGCCGTTTGGGGGCAAAGAGCGGAAGGAGGTGCAGCAAAACTTTCCGATCAAAACGGGGGAAACAGCGTTCCTATTTTTGCAGCACTTCATCAAAATGCTGCGAGCAGGCGGCAGAGCGGCGGTGGTGATCAAAAACACCTTCCTGTCGAACTCTGACAATGCCTCCCGCGCCATCCGACGAGAGCTGCTGTCGAGCTGCAACCTGCACACGGTGCTCGACTGCCCCGGCGGCACCTTCATTGGGGCGGGGGTGAAGACGGTGGTGCTGTTTTTTGAGAAAGCCCCCTTCGGCTCCGCTCAGGGTGCAGCCACTAAGAAGATCTGGTACTACCAGCTCGACCCCGATCGCAATCTGGGCAAAACTAACCCGCTGAATGACGATGACCTGAAGGAGTTTGTGGACCTCCAGGCGACGTTTGCGGAAACGGAGAAGTCCTGGCTGCTGGATGTGGCGGAGGTTGACCCCGAAACCTTTGATCTGTCAGTAAAGAACCCCAACGTCCCGGAAGCAGCCCCCCTCCGCGACCCGCAGGAGATTATGGATGAGATTGCGGCGCTGGATCGGGAGAGTGCGGAGCTTTTGGCTGGAATTGGGGGGATGCTATGAACTCGCTATGGCGGACAGCACCTTTACAGGAAGTTGTGGAGGAAGATTCTCCAATAACTTATGGGGTCGTTAAACCGGGCAAAGAAGGAGATGTTCTATTTGTTCGTGGAGGTGATGTCTCTAATGGACGCATTCTCCATAATCAACTCCGCACTATCTCACAGGAAGTTTCTGCTCAGTATCAACGTACTTTGCTGAGAGGTGGTGAGCTTGTAGTATCCCTCGTCGGACAACCTGGGCAAGTAGCTGTCGTTCCTAGCTTTCTGGCAGGAGCAAATATTGCTCGACAGGTTGGGATGGTGCGTCTACAGAGTATCCTGAATGCGAACTTTGTCAGCTATTTTCTTCAATCTCCTGATGGACGGAAATCTCTAGGAACGTACACAGGAGGTTCTGTTCAACAGGTCATTAACCTTCGCGATCTAAGAACAGTCAATGTTCCAATTCCGCCGATCGCTGAACAAAAACAGATTGTGGCGATATTGGATGAGGCGTTTGAGGGGATTGATAGTGCGATCTCCAACACCGAAAAGAACCTCGCCAACGCCCGCGAACTCTTTGAAAGCTACCTGAACGCCATCTTCACCCGCAAAGGTGATGATTGGGAAGACAAGAAGATCAAGGATGTTGCCGAGAAGGTTGAGTACGGAACATCCGCTAAATCATCGCCAGATGGCGAGGTGCCTGTTCTGAGAATGGGGAACATCCAGAATGGCGTTCTTGACTGGAACGATTTGGTTTATACGGACAACCAGGAAGACATTGATAAATATCTGCTCAAGTACAACGACGTCCTGTTCAACCGAACTAACAGTGCTGAGCATGTTGGGAAAACAGCGATTTACAAAGGCGACATGCCAGCGATCTTTGCTGGATATCTCATCAGAATTCACCGCAAAGAGGATTTGATCGATGCCGACTTTTTGAATTTCTACCTGAATAGCTACAGGGCCAGGGAATACGGAAAGTCAGTCATGAGTCAAAGCGTTAACCAAGCCAACATTAATGGAACAAAACTCAAAGACTATCCAATTCCTGTACCTCCTCTGACGGAACAAACACAGATCGTCAAAAAGTTGAGCTGTCTTTTGACAGAGACTCAACGCCTGGAAGCCATATACCAACAAAAACTCGCTGCTCTCAACGAACTCAAGCAGTCGACTTTACAAAGGGCGTTCTCTGGTGAGTTGACGGTTGAGGTGGGCGATGCGGCTGTGGCGGGGGTGATCGTGGCAGCGTGAGCAGATTAAGTCCGGAACTGAATAGCTTCAGAGAGTATTTTTCTTCAGTGTACTGAAGGCACTGTAGATGCCAGCGTGACTATGGCAAATGAAGATCAAGTCGCTTTGATCGCTAGAGGTAGCAAAGTTTGGAGAATTTGGAGGGAAGAGCATCCCAATACCAAGATAGACCTTCGCAGTGCTTATCTAATTAATTTCAATCTCTCCTATGCTGACCTTTCTGAAGCTAGTCTTTGGAAAGCAAACCTTAGTGGAGCTTATCTTCGCGGTGCTGACCTTGGTAATACTGATCTTCGCAATGCTGATCTTCGCAATGCTGATCTCAGTGGCGCCAACCTTTATAATGCCGACCTTCGTAATGCAGATTTTACCGGTTCAGACCTTAGTAGCGCTAACCTTGTTGGTGCCTGTCTTTGCGGTGCAGACCTCACTAATGCTGTTCTTATCAATACGTTAGTTGCGGGTGCGGATCTCAGTGAAGTAGAACTTCGAGGTGCTATCTATAACAATCAAGAACCTCCTAGAACTGAAACTGAGAAATCAAACTTTAGCAAGGAACAAATGGATTTGCTAAAGCAGGGAAGAGAGGTCTGGAATGACTGGAGAAGAAACAATTTAGGTAAAAAGATAGCGCTTGAGGGTGCAAATCTTGTAAATGCTGATCTTATGGGTTTTGATCTTAGAGAAGCTGATCTAAGACAGGCTGATTTTCATGGAGCCTTCCTTAATAGTGCGGAATTTAGTAGAGCCAACCTTAGTAAAGCAAACTTTGAAGAAGCCGAACTCTTTTGCGCTAATTTTGATGGTGCTGATCTTTCTAATGCCTACTTTTCATATGCAAAGTTAAATGAAGCCTCATTTAGTAAAGCGAAACTTTGCAATGCTTATTTTAATGATGCCTATATGAGTGATGTTAATTTTACTGAGGCCAACCTTCGTGCAGCAGATCTTAGAAGAACTGACTCTAGTAACTCTAACTTTAGCGATGCAGATCTCTGTAATGCTTTGATGTGTTTCGCTGACTTTTGCGCCGCAAGTTTTAGCCGGGCTAACCTTAGTGGAGCAGACTTAGGCGGTAGCGATCTTAGAAGCGCTGATTTTAGTAATGCTGCTCTTATGGATACGTATTTTTGCAAGGCAAATCTTGAAAGAGCTAATTTAAACAATGCTAATTTGAAAAATGCTGATTTAGGCCGTGCTATTTTGCGTGAGACTGATTTGTCTGGCTCAAACCTTACTGGGGCATGTATTTCAAACTGGTATATTGAAGAATCAACAATATTAAATGATGTCAATTGCGATTATATATTTCGCACCTTTGATAACAGACTTATGGAATTTTCAGGAAGGCTTCCAGTGGATCCTGAAAACATATTTGCTACAGGTGAGTTCACTAATCGCTTCCAAATCATTGCTAGTGCTTTAGAAACCATTGACCTAACTTTCACTAAAGGTATTGATTGGCAAGCCTTTTTTGAATCTTTTCAAGAACTGAAATCTGATTTGCCTGAAGAGGATATCTCGATCCAAGGGATGGAACGAAAAGACGATGCCTTTATTATTCGCATAGAAGCGGCATTTGAGGCAGACAAAGCCGTGATAGAAACTAAAGTTAAGCAACTATATTTGGCGAAGCTAAAAGCGATAGAAGCTCGCTACAGGGAGAGGTTTCAATTACAAGGAGCACATCTCAAACAACAAGGAGCACATCTCAAAGATATTCGAAGCCTACTTCAACATGAGCGCCGAGAAAATACTCGTCTCAATAAAGCTGTCGAAATACTTGCGCTTAGACAGCAAAGCTTGAATGAAGATGCTAGGGAGATTCGAGACCTTCTTATTACCTTGGCCAACACCTGCAACATGGCCACCGATACTGGAAAAGAGAAACTGATGGAGCAACTGGGCCAGGAGGTCAAGCGGCATCCCAAGTGGCGGCGAGCACTAAAGGAAGGGGGGATTGAGTTAATTAAGGTTTTGTGTGCGCCAATTGGGGTTCCGCTAGAGATGGCAAGGATTTATCTGGAAGAGGAGTAAGTCAGAAAGTTGATTCATAACCTCTACAGTCCGGGAAAAAACAAGAGCAGTGGGAAAGCTGAATTTAGATAGGATTCTGCTGAGCTGACTTCCCGCATTTCCAGGCTGACTGCTCTATGAACGAAGCCGAAACCCGTGCCGAACTCATTGACCCCGCCCTCCGCGCTGCTGGCTGGGGCCTCGTCGAGGGTAGCCGCATTCGCCGCGAAGTCATCGCCCCCGGTCGCCTCGTCGGTAATGGCCGCCGCGCCAACCCCGAATATGCCGACTACGTGCTCGTCTATCGCGGCCACAAACTCGCCGTAATCGAAGCCAAAAAGCGCGATGCCCCCGTCACCGAAGGCGTCGGCCAGGCCAAAAACTACGCCCAAAAGCTCGAAACCCGCTTCGCCTACTCCACCAACGGCATCGGCATTTACCAGATCGACATGCGTACCGGGGCCGAAGGCACTATCCTCCAGTACCCCGCCCCCGACGATCTCTGGGAGGCCACCTACAGCGAAGCGAATGCGTGGCGCGATCGCTTCGCCGACATCCCCTTTGAAGACCGCAGCGGCACCTGGGAAGCCCGCTACTATCAGCACAACGCCATTCAACATGTGCTGGAGGCCATTTGCAAAGGGCGTGACAGAATTCTGCTGACCATGGCTACCGGCACCGGCAAAACCTTCGTCGCCTTCCAGCTCACCTGGAAACTCTTTCAAAGCCGCTGGAACCTCAGCCGCGAACCCACTCGCCGCCCTCGCATTCTGTTCCTGGCCGATCGCAACATCCTTGCCAACCAGGCCTACAACGCCTTCTCCGCCTTCCCCGACGATGCCCTGGTTCGCATCGACCCTGACACCATCAAAAAGCGGGGCCGCGTGCCCAAAAACGGTAGTGTCTTCTTCACCATCTTTCAGACCTTCATGGCGGGCAAAGACGAGGCGGGCAACCCCGCCCCCAACTTTGGCGATTATCCCCCCGACTTCTTCGACTTCATCATCATCGACGAATGCCACCGGGGCGGGGCTAAAGACGAGAGCACCTGGCGCGCCATTCTGGAATACTTCTCGCCAGCGGTGCAGCTCGGCCTCACCGCTACCCCCAAACGGGAAAACAACGCTGACACCTATGCCTACTTCGGCGAGCCCGTTTATACTTACGCCCTCAAAGACGGCATCAACGACGGCTTCCTCACCCCCTTCAAAGTGCGGCAGATCGAAACCACCCTCGACGAATACTTCTACAGCCCCGACGATGACGTGTTGGAAGGAGAAGTGGAGGGCGATCGCGTCTACACCGAATCCGACTTCAACCGCATCATCGAAATCAAAGAGCGCGAACGCTACCGGGTTCAGCTCTTCATGGGGATGATTAACCAGAATGAAAAGACCCTGGTGTTCTGCGCCACCCAGGACCACGCCCTGGCCGTCCGCGACCTGATCAATCAATACAAAATCAGCACCGACCCCGACTACTGCGTCCGCGTCACCGCCAACGACGGCAGCCTCGGCGAACAGAACCTGCGCACCTTTCAGGACAACGAGAAAACCATCCCCACTATCCTCACCACCTCCCAAAAGCTCTCCACCGGCGTCGATGCCCGCAACGTCCGTAACATCGTCCTGCTGCGAGTGATCGGCACCATCATCGAGTTCAAGCAAATCGTCGGACGCGGCACCCGCCCCTTTGAAGGCAAAGACTACTTCACCATCTACGACTTCGTGAAGGCCTACGAGCACTTCAACGACCCCGAATGGGACGGTGAACCTGAGGAGCCCGAACCAGTCATCCCTCGTAGTGTCCGCGAACCGGCTGGCGAATACACCGTCAATGCTCCCGCTGACGACACCGACGACGAACCCACAGCGCCTCGCCGTCCCCAGAAGATCCTTATCAGGCTCGCCGACGGCAAAGAGCGCACCCTTCAGAACACGATGCAGACCCGCTTTTGGAGTCCCGAAGGTAAACCCATCGCCGCCGCCGAATTCGTCGAAAAGCTTTTCGGCGACATCCCCGACTTGTTCAAAGATGAGGCCGAACTGCGCCAGCTCTGGAGTCAACCCCACACCCGTAAGTCCCTCCTCGAAGGACTCGCCGAACGGGGCTACGGCGACGAGCAGCTCACCGAAATCAGCCGCCTCATTGATGCTGAAAATAGCGATCTCTATGATGTGCTGGCCTACATCGCCTACACGACCGAGCCGATTACGAGACGCGATCGCGTCTCCACCCGCAAAGCCCGCATCTTCGCCCAGTACGACAGCCCCCAGCAGGAGTTCCTCGATTTCGTGCTCGATCAATACATCACCGTCGGCGTCCGCGAACTGGGCGAGGAGAAGTTAACGCAATTGCTAGAACTGAAGTATCACGGTATTCGCGAAGCGGCGGCAACTTTAGGGAATGTACGAGGCATCCGCGATGTCTTCCTGGGCTTTCAGCGGTACTTATACTCCCAGGACGATACGGCTTAAGTAAGTAGTTCTCTTATCACAGAGCAGTATGGGTTAAGACTTCATCTCTATAGCTGCTATCAACGTGTAGGCTGCTGACGCTTCAGGGGTATTGTTCCATCCCTGGTGACCAACAACCGCCACATAGAATTCTTCTCCTAACTCTGAACGCTTTACCTCATCAACCCAGTCCTTTTGAAGGGTACTATCGCTCCGTGAGAGTCGGGTGGGTGTGCCTGTTAGGCGATCACGCCGCTTCCGGTTCCCAATCACCCACTTGAAATTGCCCTTCACCTCATTAACGGCTTCCGGGGCTTCAAATTCTTGCAAGACGCGACCTAAAAAGGAAAGCTTTGGTTCTCCCGGTCGGCTACATTGCCAGTCCAGCCAAGTTGATAGATATCGACTCCGTCCCTGCTCCGTTCGATGCGGCTGTGCTTTGTAAGAAAGCACCACACTAATTCGAAGTGGTGTCTCAGGTGGTTGGTCTAAAAGAGTTTGAGGAACCTGAACCTGATACACATCTGCCTGCAACGGTTTAATCCACTGTTCCCCCTGAGTTGCATAGCGAGCTGATTGCTCGTCATCAGGCCACAGTCTGTTCACGTTGGGGACACCATAACCGAATTGATAGAGGAGCTTTGCTTGACTGAGACCAGAAGATTGCACCCACTTGGGCCATTGGGCGGCGTGGGCGATCGCCGCTCGATACAGTAAATAGCCATCATCTGGCAGACTATCGCGCAACATAGCGAACACCTGTTGCGCCTCGTCTCCTGCTTGCCCGATGACAATATCCGGCTTGATACTGCCCCACAAACCAGAGACGCTTTCAGTGCCACTGCCAACCGTCAGCGCCATCAGGCTTTGGGCTAAATCTCCCCCCTCTGTCGCGGAAACGACAAACAAGCGATCCGATTCCCACGTCAACTGGTCGATCGCGGCAGCCCCAGTACTCAGGTGAGTGCTGTTAATTTCTGAAGTTCCTAGACGACATTCTTGAAGCCAGTGGAGTCGCTGTGAACTTCTTTCGGTAATGGTCTGCAACACATTGGGCACAAATTGATTGGGTGCGATTGTATTGCAACATATGCCGTCATCGTCGAGTGACAAGTGAACTAATTGCTCCGCCTGAGGAACGTCCTTTATTTCGAAGACATAGGGATAATTCAAAGCGAGTTCTCGCAATCCGGCTTCAGTTAGAGCAATGCGAACCGTGAAACTGTCTGCCAAATCCGCTGCGTCAGTGACTTTACCTTCAACAAGGCTGGTGATACTTCCCTCAAAGCACTGAATGAATTGTCGCAGGCTCTCTAAGCGCTCCTCCCGGACCACCTGCCACTGCCAGCGTTGCCGCTCACAGATCTTCTGCCAGCGGTCAAAGCGTTTTAAGTAACGCTCATTAGGTTCCTCTGGCTTCTGTTGCGGTGGAGAAGGAAGTTGGGTTTCTCCTCCAAGACAAGCCACACCGACATCAACGATGTAGGTCTGGTCATCACCCAAACTGTCCCACTGCCTAAGCAGATTCGGAGAAAGAATGTACTGCAAGCGCTCTTGGCCATCCAGAATCTCCCAAATACCTGCGACTTTACCGCCACCACGGGATTCATCGAGAAACAGCGTGATTTTGTCTTGCAGCTGGCTCAGATCCTGAGCCGCAACAACGGCATAGTCATCCGGCAGGGAGGTCACCACTTCGAGGCCACAAGACTTGAGTTGGTCTTTATGCTGGAGGCTTTGCTCAGCACGAATCAGAAACGGCATTGGAGCCGAAATATCAGCTGATGGGGAAGGCGAATTAGGCTCCTCTAATCGTTGAGGAGCTTGGAGACGCTTAAGATCCGATTGCAACTTCTGAGCATGGCGCTGCCGCTGGGTTCGGTTTATTTCCGTCTCAGGTGGCTTGTTGCGTGGGAACGGATGAGTCTGTACTTTCCCTGTAGCAATCTTTTGCAGCGGTAGAAAGAGAAATTTCATTGTTTACCCTTCCCAAACCCACTCACGCCAATTGGCTGGAATAATGCCGTCCCGCAAAGCACCCATAATCATGCCCTGGTGAGAATGATTCGCCCGCAAGCAATGGCAGCGCCGACAGAGGATGCGTAAGTTGACATCATCGTTGCGTCCGCCCCTCGATAGTTCATGGATGTGGTCGACGTGTGCCTGCTTCAATGGCAGCGACCACTCCGGGTAGTCCTGGCAATAAGGCCCCTGGCACTTTCCCCGGTCACGCTGCCAAATGCGTTGCCGAGTTATCTGCCAGCGTTCTTGCGGTTGGCGTTTACATCGCATCTGCATGCCATCTCCCGATGCTTAAGCTTTGTATGAGTCCTTGTCTTGCCTTAACTTGCCGGACCTGACCACGCCCCACCTAGTCTTGCTATGCTGGATCCCGCCCTGTCCCGACATGCCTGGTGGGCTGACAATCTCTATGAGGTGTCAGCACAATCAAATTGCTTCACTTCAAAGCGTCCAAAGCCCATCGTGCGACCATCACCAATACCAACCAAGGTGCCAGCATCAATGCAGATGGACTCCATCAGAGACGTGGCGACAACGGTTTTGTCCCACAGCAGATGAAAGTGGCAACACCAACCGGGAGAAGTCGCGACACGATAGCGTACGTTACGAGCCCCACTACCCGGATTCTTGACCGCCGATACGTCTACATACACTTCTGGTCGCTCATGAGCGTCATACTGTGTCACAAACTCCGGCTCCTTAGGTACAAAGCGATCACGGATCAAAACTACAGACTCGTGAATTTGGAGGGTGGCCACAATATCCCGCTGAGTCTGGCGTTTGCGCGTTGTTAGATAAGCCGCCTCTCGCAGGCAGCTGAAGAAATAGGTTCCCGGTAGATATAGCTGGCGCTCTGACGTCATCAGCACCGTTTTCTTCCACTCTTCAGGATCGTTGCCAGCTACCCCCGTCCGTTCTCGCTTCTCTAGTGGAATCGCATCAGGGGTGAAGTGATGTTGTAGGAGGGGGCGTGTGCCCTCAATGGCAACCGTCGCTGTGACAATGTTTTTGCCCATTACTGATTTGTGCTGCGTTTGATGCCATTCAACCGCCTCAGCTAGCGCAGCCCCAAGCAAATATTGTCATCGTGACAGGGTTATGAGCTTTCAGTTGGCCCACAGTAAATAGCTACCAAGCGTGGCGACACCTCCTGAGCGTGCTGCCAGAGCCGATGCACCACGGCTAATCGGCGACGCTGGGTCAGGGTCGGTTCACGGCGCGAATCTCCTTGAATAAACCAGTGCTCCACCGTTGAGCGGGAGCAACCAGCTAGCTGAGCTAATTCCAGGTAAGACACCTGCCAGTACTGGAGAAATTGCTCAGGGCGAAGCGGAGGTGGATTTTCTTGGTAGCGCTGGAAGAGTCTCCATTGGTCAGAAGATGGATAGCGAGCAGTCATACTGGCAACCACGGCTCTAAGTCTGCTTCAAAAGCCTGATCCTGAGCGCAAAAGCAGCGTGAGGGACTCTGCGCGTCTAGCAGTATCAAATAATGAATGCCCTGGGATTGAGGGCGATAGCCCTCCGCATAGAAGATCCCCACAACCCTTCCAAAATCTGGTTCAGAGACCACTGCCCATCGTACAGGCGCACCCAATTGGAAACGCGGTTGAGGCAAGACGATTGGTAGAAGATGGGAAACGGGAAAATCAGTCAGATCCAATTACAACTAAGTTAGCAACAACCCTACGCTACCGAAAAAGTTGTCGTATAGACAAGAAATACTTGCCAAATGGCAAGTCGCTGATCCAGAGTCAATCAACGGTTCTGCGACGATTTCGGTGATACATCTCCCGCAATGTTTGCAGATACTCCGGTTCCGTTTCCACTGTTGTCCAGATGTGGTGAGCTAAGGCTAGCCTCTGCTCATGCTTCTCGTTTGGCACTCGCCGATGATCCCCTTGAGAGAACCAGTGGTTAACTGTTGTGAGTGAACAATCGCAGATATACGCCAGCTCTTCTCGCGTGACATTCCAAAACCGCAGAAACTCCTCCAGCGTCATTCGCGCTCCATCACTGAGATTAAGATATGTATTCAGTGCTTCCCAGTGTCGGTCAAGGGGATATTTTGGAGCAATACTCATGGTCAGCCTGCTTGTCACAGTGGCAATGTTCTTCAGTATGCTACTGCCATCCTTGATGACGCGAATGTCTCAGGCAATCCATCTCTGGAGGTGCTCATCCTATGCCAGCCAATTACGTCACGATTCGCTGCGCGCTCACCGCTAACCGAGAGACCCGAAAGTATCTGTGGGAGCTGATGCAGTCCTACACATTGCTCATGAATGATCTGTTGGAGCAAGTTCCCCAACAGCCGGAATTCAACCAGTGGCGACAGCAAGGCCATATCCCAGATGGTAAAGCGATAAAGCCTTTGCTGGATGCGCTGAAGCAACAGCCCGCTTATGCTCATTTGCCTGGACGCTTCCATGATTCAGCCAAACGACTTACAGCTGAAATCTATGCCTCATGGTTAGCTCTGCATCGAAAACGTCTAGCTCAAATCCTGGGCAAACAACGCTGGATGCGAGTAGTTGAAACCGAGTTGAAGCTGGCCAAAACCCATCCCTTTACGCACGATAAAATTCGCAAAGCTGCTCAACAGGCGCTCACCGCCGCTAAGAAGAAGCAAGTAAACCGTCAGGCAGGTGCTTCATCATCGCGTTTAGAGCGAGAGCTGTTAGGTATCTTGCTAAAGATGCACGAGGGCACCAAAAGTATCCTTAGGAAACGCGCTATCAATCATCTGCTACTCCATAGTCTCCAAATCAATACTGAGGAACTCAATCTGCAGAGGCCTCAGGAGAGGCTTGAAGCTAAGACCATTGAAGCACAGCGACTAGAAACACAAATTCAAAGCCAGCTTCCGAAAGGTCGTGATCCCAACGGGCAGCGTTACCGGCAAGCGGTGTTGGATGTAATCGCCTTTCCCAGCCAATCTGACCTAGATGAAGACGACGGTTCCATTTCAGGTAGCCTGACTCAACAAAAGCAAATCCCGTTGCTGAGTGGATTGCCCTACCCAGTGAGCTATTCTGGCTCTGGCGAATTTTACTGGAAGCAGGAGCATGACAAAATCTGCGTGAGTTTTAAGGGCCTTTTGGGCCACTCATTCAAAGTGAATTGTGGTCACCGCCAGCTGCCAGTCTTCCGCCAGTTTGTTGATGATTATCAGACCAATCGCTCTAGAACCAGTGAGGATATGTTCTCTGGGACACTTTTCACACTTAGGTCAGCTCAGTTGCTATGGCTGCCGGACCCACGGCTGAAGTATCGCAACAAGGTCAATCGCAAAAAGGGCAAAGCCGAGTACAACCAGCCTTGGGAGACTCACCGACTGTATTTGCATTGCAGTGTAGATAGACGAGCTCTAACCGCTGAAGGCACTGCAGAAATCCAGCAGCAGGAGCAAACCGGGGTAGTGCTACACAAGTAATGATGCATTGTAGTGATGGATGAAATACCAGATGGC
>ERZ1740060.154-NODE-154-length-54207-cov-22.825602_pt1 | contig 54207 bp, 51 predicted proteins | sample MGYA00581743_ERZ1740060 | MGnify/ENA primary metagenome ERZ1740060 (study PRJEB43018, sample SAMN04849235) | marine metagenome | isolation source: floating plastic debris | place: Pacific Ocean | collected 2008-08-27 | study: EMG produced TPA metagenomics... | reverse complement strand
CTCCCGCCTTGAGGGCCGTTTTGTGTTTAACGCTCTTTGAGAGCTTTTGTCAGCACTTCGCCTTCGTGCAAAAGCATATCCGCCCAACGGGGATTCCCGACGAAACGCTCATACACGCTCACGAAAACGGTCGTGTCGTCCAAAGCGCGCCGACGCTTTTCACCGCATGGTTCGTTGCGCACAACACCGCACACGCGAGATTTGACGCGCTCGTAGGCCTCATCGGTCTCGGTATAAGCCAAATCGCGGTTGGACCTGTCATAGCGGACCGCTTCATGAACCGATGTTTCGCCAAAAATCGCCAGCGCTGCGGTGAATTGCCGGGCACATTTATCCTGAAAGCCCGTGAGATAATGCGTGCGCAAATCGATGCTGGACGGGTCCGTGTCATAGAGCCGGTACCCCCGCCCGCGCTCTGGATAGCGCGCCACTTCGGTGCCCAGATCGGATTTGCGTATGTCGCACACCCGGACCAGCGTGCCATAGGGCAGAAGACTGCCTGGGGCGATTTCGGACGCATCTGTCACGGGCACCGATGGGTCTGTGGCCGGCTCCGTAGGCCCCGCGTCAGGCTCCACGGGGCCACCGCGCAAACGGCGCAAAAACCCAAACGGGTCATTCCCTGCCGCTGTGCTTGCATCGTTTTCCGCAATGGTGGGGTCCACGGGCGCAGCTGAAACCGGCGCTGCGTTAGTGTCTTGGGCGACAAGATCGGCCAGCGTCTGGTCTTCCGGGGCGACCATGTCCTCTTCGCTTCTGGCGGATGCCATGTCTGCGTCTGGATCAATCTCGACCTGGGCCAGACGCGGCAAGCTTTCAAAGGCAGGACCGCAGGCCATCAACGTCAGACAGATAAAGATCAACAGATGCCGCAACACGCTTTCCCCAAGCCATGATCCGGTGTCTTTACCCACCGCACTTTAACGGATCAAGACGGGCGGCGGCGTTGTGCCTACACGTCCTCGACATCGAGAACGCCAACCAGTGACTTGATCGCCCCTTTGATCTGCGGCGTCACGGGGTAATTTCCCGGCAGATCAATCTCGATCTCACCGGGCAAATCTGGGTTCATCAGGCAAAGCTGAATGGGGCCCTTGCCCGCATTGCCTTTGGGAAGGTCGTGTAAAACACGGGCCACAGACTGAACGGCGCTTTCTTCCTCGACAAAGACCTTGAGGCCCATCGACCCGACATCGACAACAGCCGTGTCCAATGGTGTCACTGACCGGCCAAGCAGCTTAAGCTGATCGCTTTCCATCGTCGCCTCGACCGTGAGCATCACCTTGGCACCTGTTTCCAAGTGATCGCGCGCCGTTTCCAGCGTATCCGAGAACATCGTGACCTCATATGCTCCGGTCGTGTCAGACAATTGCACAAAGGCAAAGCGGTTGCCGCGGGCGGACTTGCGCTCCTGACGGCCCGAGACGGTGCCCGCCATTTTGGCGACATGGGCCCCACGTTCAGCTTTTTGGCTGACCTCATGCAAAGTAAGCACGCCTTTACGCTTCAGAGGCCCCATGTAATCGTCCAAAGGGTGACCCGAGAGGTAGAACCCGATCGCGGTAAACTCCTCGGTCAGGCGTTCAGCGGGGAGCCAATCATCAGCCGGGGACAAGCGCGGTTCGGGCAGATCATCGCCCGCTTCGCCAAAAAGCGAGACCTGATTTGAATTGCGCTGGTCGTGGATCGCGGCGGAGTAGCCGACGAGGCCATCAAGGCTGTCAAAGACCCGGCGGCGGTTGGGATCCAGTTGGTCGAACGCACCTGAGCGGGCGAGCATTTCGAGCGGGCGCTTGCCGACACGCTTGAGGTCGACCCGGCGGGCAAGGTCAAACAGCGTGATGAACGGCTTGTCGCCGCGCGCCTCTGTCACGAGCTTCATCGCCTCCACGCCGACGTTCTTCAACGCGCCCAGTGCATAGACGACACGGCCCTCAGAAACGCTGAACATCGCCTCGGACCGGTTCACACAAGGCGGGATGATCTCGATCCCCAAGCCGCCGCGGTCGATGGGCTTGCGGACTTCGTCGGCATAGACGGCCAGCTTGTCGGTGAGGTGCAGATCGCAGTTCATGACACCTGCCATGAACTCGACCGGGTGGTTCGCCTTTAACCAAGCTGTCTGATAGCTGACGACCGCATAGGCGGCAGCGTGGGACTTGTTGAAGCCGTAATTGGCGAACTTATCCAGAAGGTTCCAGACCTCCATCGCCTTGTCCTTGTCGACACTGTTCTTGGCAGCACCTTCAAGAAATTTTGGGCGCTCTGCGTCCATGGCTTCCTGGATTTTCTTACCCATCGCACGGCGCAGAAGATCAGCGCCACCAAGAGAGTATCCCGCCATTTCCTGCGCAATCTGCATCACCTGTTCTTGGTAAACAATGATACCTTGGGTTTCGTCGAGGATGTGATCGATCGAGGGATGAAGGCTTTCGCGTTCTGACAGGCCATTCTTGACCTCGCAGTATTTCGGGATGTTCTCCATCGGACCGGGACGGTACAGGGCAACCAGCGCGATAATATCCTCGATACAGTTGGGTTTCATGCGCTTAAGCGCGTCCATCATGCCGCTGCTTTCCACCTGAAACACGGCGACGGTTTTGGCAGCAGAGTAAAGCGCGTAGGTCGGCTCATCATCCAGCGGGATCGCGTTGATATCGATCTCGACCCCGCGATCTTTGAGCAAATTCAGGGCGTTCTGGATCACGGTCAAGGTCTTGAGGCCCAGAAAGTCGAACTTCACCAGCCCCGCCTGCTCAACCCATTTCATGTTGAACTGAGTGGCGGGCATGTCGGATCGAGGGTCTTGGTAAAGCGGGACAAGCGCATCCAGCGGGCGGTCGCCGATCACCACACCAGCGGCGTGGGTGGAGGCGTTTCTAAGCAGCCCTTCGACCTGCTGGCCATAGTCCAGAAGGCGGGCGACGACCTCTTCGTTCTTGGCCTCTTCGCGCAAGCGCGGCTCATCGGCCAACGCCTTTTCGATGGAAACGGGCTTAACGCCTTCGACGGGGATCATCTTCGACAAGCGGTCGACCTGCCCATAAGGCATCTGCAAAACGCGACCTACATCGCGGACTGCGGCTTTGGACAAAAGTGCGCCGAAGGTGATGATCTGGCCGACCTTGTCGCGACCGTACTTTTCCTGCACGTAGCGGATCACTTCCTCGCGCCGGTCCATACAAAAGTCGATGTCAAAGTCGGGCATCGACACGCGTTCGGGGTTCAAAAACCGCTCAAACAGAAGCGAGTATCTGAGCGGATCAAGATCGGTAATGGTTAATGCATAAGCGACCAGCGATCCGGCACCAGAGCCCCGCCCGGGCCCCACAGGAATGTCATTATCCTTGGCCCATTTGATGAAGTCGGCAACGATCAGAAAGTAACCGGGGAAGCCCATGCCTTCGATGATGCCCAGCTCAAACTCGAGGCGTTTTTCGTATTCATCAATCGGCGCGGCATGTGGGATCACATCAAGGCGATCCTTGAGACCCAGCACCGATTGACGCCGCAGCTCTTCGATCTCGTCATCGGCAAACTTCGGCAGAATGGGGTCGCGCTTATAGGCCTTAAACGCACAGCGCCGTGCAATTTCAACCGTATTTTCAAGCGCTTCCGGAAGATCCGCGAACAAGGTCGCCATCTCTTGTGGCGTCTTGAAGTAATGTTGCGGTGTGAGGCGACGACGTGGCTGCTGCTGATCGACATAGGCGCCTTCAGCAATGCAGATCAGCGCGTCATGGGCCTCATACATCTTGGATTTCGGAAAATAGACGTCGTTGGTGGCGACAAGCGGCAGATCCATCGCGTACGCCATTTCGACGAAGGGACGTTCGGTCAGGCGTTCGACATCGGGCTGACCATCCTCGGACGGATGGCGCTGTAGCTCAACATAAAGGCGGGTCGGAAATGCGGCTGCAAGGCGGGTCATCAGCGCCTGCGCCTTGGGCAATTGACCTGCTTGCAGCAGCTTGCCCAGCGCACCTTCGGGGCCACCCGTCAAACAGATCACACCCTCGGCATGGGCGGTTAGTTCATCAACTGTCACCTGTGGAAGTTGGCCCCCTTTATCCACGTAAAGACAGCTGTTGAGCTGCATGAGATTTTCATATCCCAGCTCGTTTTGAGCCAACAAAACAAGTGGCGCCGGCTCTTTAGGTTGCGCGCCAGGCTCGGCAGGATCATAAGCCAGATCAATCTGACAACCCATGATCGGTTGGACACCCGCTTTGGCCGCGCCTTCGGCAAACTCCAACGCACAAAACATATTGTTCGTGTCTGTCACAGCGACGGCAGGCATGCCCATATCAACGCATAAACCCGGCAGCTTTTTGACCGGAATCGCGCCTTCAAGAAGGGAGTATTCGGTGTGAAGACGGAGGTGAATGAATCGGGGTTGGCTGCTCATAATGGCAACGTATCCGCGTGGAGCAGGTGATGGAAGCGACCGCGCGCGGAAAAGATGCTTGCGGTCGCGCAGCGTCCGGGTAGCCTTGATGAAGATGCTTAATGTCACGCGTTTTTTTCGTGAATTGCGACGGGTGGGAGGACGGGTTTGACCAACGTCATCATCATTGGAGGCGGAATTGCCGGGGTTTCGGCTGCGGCCGCAATCGCTGTGGATGCATCGGTCACGGTGCTGGAAGCAGAGGACGCGCTGGCCTATCACGCGTCCGGACGTTCAGCGGCTATGTTTCTGAAAGCATACGGAAATCAAACTGTCCGAGCGCTGAATGAAGCGTCCGAGGATGCCTATCTTGCTGCAAATGTCCTTTCGCCTCGCGGTATGATGCTGCTTGGCAAAGCAGATGAGGCCGATGATTTCGAAACCGAGCGTATCAGTTTCGGCATGGAGCGTGTCAGTATCGCTGATGCCCAACAGGTCTTGCCGATCGTTAATGCAACCACCTGCGCGTTTGCGGGTTTTCTGGCGACAGCACAGGATTTGGACACCGACCTTTTGCTACAAACCTACCGCAAAACCGCTTTGGCCGCGGGGACGGAATTTGTGACAGGGGCCCGCGTGGACGCAATCAAGAAAAGCGGCAGCCGCTGGACCGTTCAAGCCGCCGAGCAAAGCTGGAGTGCCGACATCATCGTTAACGCAGCGGGGGCTTGGGCCGATGAGATCGCCACCCTCGCCGGTCTCACCCCTCTGGGCATCCAGCCTTACCGCCGATCAATTGCACGCGTCCCGGCGCCGGGCGATCATGATGTGCGCGATTGGCCATTTGTCGATGGCGTAAACGAGGCATGGTATGCCAAGCCCGATGCCGGAAAGTGGCTCATCTCACCAGCAGACGAAGACCCACTGACACCGCAAGACGCCTGGGCCGAAGACATGGTCCTGGCCGAAGGGATCGCGCGATATCAAGAGATGGTCACCACAGAGGTAACCCGCGTGGAAACCACCTGGGCTGGCCTGCGCAGCTTTGCGCCAGATCGCGCCTTGGTCATCGGGCCTGACGAAAGCGACCCGACATTTGTATGGTTAGCGGGCCAGGGTGGCTATGGCTTTCAAACAGCCCAAGCGGCCTCCCAGCTTTGCGCCGACAGCGTGCTGGTACGCGCTCCTGAACTGGACGCCAAAACCATCGCAGCCCTGTCGCCTGCCCGGTTCGCATGAAACGCCTGACCTCACCATCGGCGGCGCGCAATCGGGAGCCGATTGTCGAACTGCTGCGCAGTGTCGCACCAAAGCATGGACGCGCTTTGGAGATCGCAAGCGGGACTGGCCAACATATGTTGTATTTTGCTGCTGCCTTTCCAAGTATAACTTGGCAACCTAGCGATATTGACCCGGCCCGACTTGCTTCAATCCGCGACTGGTCCACCGATCATGCGGGCACCAACCTGAGGCCACCGATCCGTCTGGATGCGTCCAAATCCGACTGGGCCGCAACTCAAGACACCTATGATCTGATTGTGCTTATCAATCTTCTGCATCTCATACCTGCCGAAGCAGCGCACACGATTCTAGAAGAAATCGCCTTGGCGCTTGGCAAAGGCGGCACCGCTTTGATCTATGGGCCGTTCTTGCGTAATGGCGTTGCAACCAGTCCGGGCGATGCTGAATTTCATGCGCGTATCCAAAGCGAAAATCCCGAGGCAGGATATAAAGATCTAACCGATATTTGCACTTATATTGAATGTCTTGGGCTAGGTGTCACGACACATCATATGCCCGCAAACAACGTGGGCCTTGTGCTTCAGAAGTAACCCAGACCAAACGGCAATTCGCGCCGGGTCAAGATGCTTATCTGTGCCGCACATTCAGGTGGGACCGCTGATTGAAGCGTCGCCAATTCGGCTTCGATGATGCGCGCGAGGCAGGCCAGGGCTTCTGGTCCGGGCGCGTCATCGGCACGAAGATTTGTGAGAAATGTAGCGTTCAGAAGAACCGTTTTAATGCTGCCTGCAGGCTTTAACGAAATGACGCGGACCAGATCAGGAGCGTCTTCCAATTCACAAGCGGTGCCGCATTGCGCAACCGCGCCCGGAATAAACTGAAGGTTAAACCACTCAGCCACACTAACAATCCGTAAGCGTGCTTTATTGATATCATCGGTATAGCTAAGCCCGTCTGGCAAAATGATCTCGGCACGCAACGCATCTGCCGCATCACCGCTCAGATGGACCTGAACCGGGTCTGTGCTGCGCACAGTCAAAAGGATGCCAAGGGCAACCACAAGCAGGCCAATGGCGCTAAGAAAGATAAGGCGGATCATACCGACCTAAAAAGCGTTTAATCTGCTTACGTCAAGGTTAACCATCAACGCGGATCGCCGCATTCGTCGGATCATAGGGGCTGTCATCGACAATTTCGGCATCCCAGAGCTGATCCAACATTTTGACCTTCAATCTGGTGCCCGGCACCGCCAGATCGGGCGTGACATAACCCATCCCGATCGACTTTTCGAACGTCACCGAATACCCGCCCGAGGTTAGGCGACCAACACACGTGTCCCCATGATACAACACCTCGCGGCCCCATGGATCAGCGTCTGCAGGTCCATCAATCAGCAGCGTCACACATTTCGACCGCACCCCTGTTTCAAGCATTGCCGCCTTGCCGTGAAAGTTTTTGCCAAGGTCAATAAAGCGCGGCAGATCAGCCTCTTGGGGTGTGGCATCGCGGCCAAGTTCCGTGCCGAAAGCGCGATAGGATTTTTCCTGCCGAAGCCAGTTTTGCGCGCGTGCTCCCACCAGCTTCATGCCATGTTTTTCGCCCGCCTTTTCAAGCAGATCAAAGAGATAATTCTGCATCTCGATCGGGTGGTGTAGCTCCCAGCCAAGCTCTCCGGTATAGGCCACACGGATCGCGCGCACCGGGCACATGCCCAGTTCGATATCGCGGCATGACAACCACGGAAAACGGGTGTTTGATAGTGCCGTTCCGGGGTCAACATCTTTGATGATCTCTTTCAGAACATCACGGGATTTCGGTCCGGCGATGGCGAAAACACCCCATTTTGATGTAACATCTTCTTCGTTTATGCGGCCAAATTCAGCCTCTTTATCCATGATCGCTTTGTAAAGAAAATCCTGATCGTAGGCGTGCCATGCCCCGGCTGACACAAGGTAATAATCATCCTCGGCGACCCGAACGATGGTGTATTCGGTGCGCGTCGTCCCTGCATCGGTCAGCGCGTAAGTCAGGTTAATGCGACCGACTTTGGGCAGCTTGTTCGTGGTAAACCAATCAAGGAATGCGGTCGCACCGGGACCGCTGATACGGTGCTTGGTAAAGGCAGTGGCGTCGACAAGGCCGACCCCCTCGCGGATCGCCTTGGCTTCTTCAAACGCATATTTCCACCAGCCCCCACGGCGGAACGACCGGGCGTCGTGATCGAAAGTATCGCCGGCATCCAACGGACCAAAATAGTTCGGGCGCTCAAACCCGTTGACGCAACCGAACTGCGCCCCGCGGGCCTTTTGCCGGTCATATGCCGGGGCCGTGCGCAGCAGGCGACAGGCAGGGCGCTCTTCGTCTGGATGGTGCAGAATATAGACGTGTTCATACGCCTCTTCGTTCTTGCGGGCGGCGTAATCTGTCGTCATCCAATCGCCATAGCGCTTCGGATCGAGGGAGGCCATGTCGATCTCGGCCTCGCCTTCGGTCATCATCTGGGCAAGGTAATGCCCCGCACCGCCTGCAGCCGTAATGCCGAAGCTAAACCCTTCAGCCAGCCACATATTCCGCAAGCCCGGCGCCGGACCGATGAGCGGATTACCATCCGGTGTATAGCAGATCGGACCGTTGAAATCATCTTTCAAACCAACCTCTTCCGTGGTCGGGATGCGGTGGATCATCGACATGTATTCCTCTTCGATCCGTTCAAGATCGAGGGGGAAAAGATCGGCGCGGAAGCTGTCGGGCACCGCATATTCAAAGCGCGCGGGGGCGCCCCGTTCATAGGGGCCAAGGATCCAGCCGCCGCGCTCTTCGCGGACATACCATTTGGCGTCTGCGTCGCGCAGAACCGGATGCTCAGGGTTGGATTTACGCCATTCGACGAGTGCGGGATCAGGCTCGGTTACGATAAACTGATGTTCCACCGGGATGGCGGGGATCTTGATGCCCAGCAGTTTGGCCGTACGCTGCGCATGATTGCCTGTGGCGGTCACAACATGCTCTGCCGTGATCGTTGTCTGTTCGTCGGAAGCAACCAGATTGCCCCCCTTTTCGACCATCTTGGTAATGGTCACGACCCATTCAGACCCAGTCCAGTGATACCCATCAACCTGCCATTTCCGTTCAATGGTCACGCCGTGCTGACGCGCACCCTTGGCCATCGCCATCGTCACATCAGCAGGGTTAATGTAGCCGTCTGTGGGATGGTAAATCGCACCCTTCAGATCCTCGGTGCGCACCAGCGGATAACGCTCTTTGATTTGCGCGGGCGACAGCCATTCATAGGGCACGCCGCAGGTTTCCGCTGTGGACGCATACAGCATGTATTCGTCCATGCGTTCATCAGTTTGCGCCATGCGCAGGTTACCGACCACGTAAAAACCGGCGTTCAACCCGGTCTCTTCCTCAAGAGTTTTATAGAACTTGATGGAATAGTCATGAATATGGGTCGTCGCATAGCTCATGTTGAAGTAAGGCAGCAGACCCGCAGCATGCCAAGTAGATCCCGACGTCAACTCGTCCCGCTCAAGGAGCATCGTGTCCCATCCGGCTTTGCCAAGGTGATACGCAATCGACGTACCAACGGCACCGCCACCGACAACAAGAGCTTTGACATGGGTTTTCATCGACTGACTCCACTTCGTTCCAGCAATACCATGCCCAAACGACCGCTTGGGCCGTTTCAACCGCGCGACCCATTGCAGCGCGTTTCCGACGCAGGGGCGTTTCTTGGCAGCCAGAGGGAAAGTCGGTAGGGTGATACCAACACTTGGAGGCTTTTCCGATGCGCGCTTTGAAACTTATCATACCCAGTTTCCTGCTAGGCGCCGTTTTTGGAGCCGCGTTTTGGTATCTCGCCTCGCCGCTGTGGATCGATGTCGAAGTGAATGAGACAATCGCAACAAGCGGCACCCAGACCATCGCCGTTGGCACGCTGCGCGATGCAGATGCGGCGCATAAGGGGACGGGCGATGTGCGGATCGTGACCCGCGCTGATGGCGGGTTTGAGCTGCAACTGACGGATTTCGAGGTCACGAATGGCCCCGATCTGGAGGTATGGCTGTCCGCCCACCCCGATCCGCAGACGTCAGCGGACGTCAAAGAGGCCGCGTTCCTGTCGCTGGGCCAATTGAAAGGCAACATCGGCAATCAAGCCTATCCGATCCCTGCGGATGCGGATCTTGCAGCCTATGGATCCGCTGTGATCTGGTGCGAGCAGTTCGGAGTGTTGTTCTCTCCGGCGGCGTTGAGCCCTCCCAGCTAAAATACCAATAAAAGAGAGACTTACGTGATTACGACATCCACCGTTTCGGACACGCGCGCGCAGGTGGCGCGCTATCGTGGGGCCGGTGAAACCGTTGGTCTGGTGACAACGATGGGCGCGTTGCATGCCGGTCATCTTAGCCTGATGCAAGCGGCGCGGGCCAACCATGACCGCGTGGTCGCGACGATCTTTGTGAACCCGACGCAGTTTGGACAAATGGCCGATCTGGCCACTTACCCGTCAGATGACAAACGCGATCTGGAAATGCTATCCGACGAAGGCGTGGATTGCGTTTTTCTGCCCAAGGCGCCGACGATTTATCCGGCAGGCGACGAAACAATCGTCGAGACAACGCGCATGGCGAATATGCTACATGGCAAGGTGCGCCCAGGGCATTTTCGCGGCGTGACGACAGTGGTCGCGCGGCTTTTTAATATCGTGCAACCCGATGCCGCCTACTTTGGCGAGAAGGACTATCAGCAGTTGCAGATCATCAAGAAGATGGTGCGCGATCTGCATATGCCGCTGACCATCGAAGGGGTCGCAACGATGCGCGAGCCGGATGGGCTTGCCATGTCATCGCGCAATGTGCGCCTTGGCCCCGACGACCGCGCGGCAGCGGTGGTTTTGCACCGCTCGCTGATGGCGGCCGAGGCGGCAGCTGCCGCTGGCACTACGGTGGAAGAGATGTGGTCGGTCATTGCCGATCTTATCACCGCAGAGCCGCGCGCGACCCTCAAAGCGGTTGATATTGTCGAGGCCGAAAGCCTTGATCCGATCAGCGGGCCGCTGAAAGGCCCCACCGCCATTATGATCTCGGCCGAGTTTGGTGGCGTTCTTTTGATTGACCAGCATGTTGTGCATCCCGGAGCCTAAGCCATGAGTACTCAAAGCAAAATTCGCCGCACCACTGTTCCGCAGATCGCGGCGCGTAAAGGAGGTGAGCCGATTGTGTCGCTGACATCTTATCACGCGCATACCGCTGCAATCGTAGATAAATATGCGGATTTCATTCTAGTGGGCGACAGTCTGGGGATGGTGATGCATGGCATGGACAGCACTGTAGGCGTGTCGCTTGAAATGATGATCGTGCATGGCAAAGCGGTTGTGCGCGGGACACAAAAGGCGCTGGTCGTGGTCGATATGCCGTTTGGCACTTACGAAGAATCTCCAGCCATCGCGTTTCGAAACGCGGCTCACATCATGAAGGAAACCGGCTGCGGCGCGGTCAAGCTGGAGGGCGGCGCACGCATGGCCGAAACGATCCGCTTTCTGACTGAACGCGGTATTCCGGTGATGGCGCATATCGGTCTGACCCCGCAATCAAGTCACGTCATGGGCGGGTTCAAGACCCAAGGGCGGGATGAAGACAGCTGGCCCCTGCACGAGGCAGATGCGGCGGCTGTTACCGAAGCGGGTGCATTTGCGATTGTGCTGGAAGGCATGGTCGAGCCGCTGGCGGCCAAGATCACAACGCAGATCGCAATCCCCACGATTGGGATCGGTGCATCGGCGCAATGCGATGGCCAGATCCTTGTGCTTGAGGATATGCTGGGCCTAAATGCGTGGACCCCGAAATTCGTGAAAGTCTATGGCAATCTTGGTCCACAGATCGAAGAGGCGGTCAGCCAATACGCTGACGAAGTCAAATCGCGGGCATTCCCAACCGATGATGAGACTTATTCCTGACCGCAGCGGGCAGCAAAAAAAGAATATTCCCATCTTGTACTTCACCCTATAAGGCAATGTAACAGTTTTACGACGCCTTACAGGGTGGGGAACAATTCAATGCGCGAGCTGAACTATTGGACGAGCAAACGGTTGGTCATAACCGTGCTTGTTCTGAACGCCATCATGATCCTTCTTGGATATCTGGACGACAATATCTTCAAGCATTACGGCGAACGCATGGCGGGGACCTATATCTCGGTGATCTTGCTGCTTTTGCTTGGCGTCACGAATTTTCGGATCTATCTGCTTCGGCGCAGCCATTTGATCTGGTTGCTTATGGCCGTTGGCTTTGTTTTTCTGGCGTATGATGACCAATTCAAGTTCCACGAAGGGCTTGATCGGGACATTCACCGGTTCTTTGGCATGACCCAGACCCCGCTGACGGATCGATTGGATGATTTCATCATCGGCGCTTATGCGATTTTGGGGGCCGGCGCGCTTTACCTCGCCCGGGCCGAGATCATGCGCTACAAAATGCTGTTCGGTTATCTGGCGGTTGGCTTTTCGATTGTCGCGGTCTCCGTGGTTCTGGACGCAGTGACCAACGATAAGGCAGTTCTGGAATGGATGGGCCTGTCAGATGCGATGGTATCGACACTCAAAAAGATGCTCGGCACATTTGAAGAGGTCTGCAAACTAATGGCCGAAGCGGTCTTTCTTGCAGGGTTCTTTGAAGTTCTGCGCCGGGTCAGACGCGAACAAGCCGCCACGTCGGCAAACCTCGCCTCGGCCTAAAGCACCGCTCTTAATCAAGCCGCTTTTCAAGGTAATAGAACGCCTGCGAGCCCTTGTAATCGCTCAGCTGTCCAAAGACGCGGTAGCCCACTTTCTGGTAGACTGCGCGGGCCGCTTCACTGCGAGTTTCGAGGTGGATGCGCATACAATTGCGGGCCAGTGCATGGGTCTCTGCACGGTGCAAAAGCGCACGGCCGAACCCCTGACCTTGGTAGGCCTCGTCGACCCAAAGCTCGGCTATATGGGCGCTGCGAAACGCGATATCGCCTTTGCAACCGCCGCAAAGCGTGCCCGCCTCGTCTTCGAGCGTGAACAGAAACGTCTCGATATCGGCAGTCCGCAGAGTTTCGCCTGTTTCCACCAATCGCTCATGAAGGACACGCGCCTTGTCAGGATCGGTCGGGGTGTGCAGACGAAATTTTAGATCAGCCATCAGGGGTGGGCCGCCTAAAGCATTGCCGGAACAACTTGATCGGGTGGACGGTGGCCATCATCGAAGGTCTTGATATTAATCAGGACCTTCTCACCCATCTCCATCCGGCCTTCTTGTGTCGCCGATCCCATATGGGGCAGCAAAACCACATTGCCCAACTCGCGCAAGCGCGGATTTACATCAACACCATGTTCGTACACATCAAGACCCGCGCCTGCGATTTCGCCGGCACGCAGCATCCGTGTCAAAGCATTCTCATCAATCACCTCGCCCCGCGACGTGTTCACGATCACGGCTGACGGCTTCATGAGTTTCAAGCGCCGTGCGTTCATCAAATGAAAGGTCGAAGGCGTGTGCGGACAGTTGATTGAGACAATGTCCATCCGGCTCACCATCTGATCCAGGCTTTCCCAATAGGTCGCCTCCAGCTCGGTCTCGATCTCGGGACGGAGACGCTTTCGATTGTGATAATGGATTTGCATCCCAAAGGCCTTGGCGCGGCGGGCAACGGCCTGACCGATACGGCCCATGCCCAATATACCCAAACGCCGACCACCAACACGACCACCCAGCAAGGCCGTCGGCGCCCAACCCGTCCAGCGCCCGGTCTGCATCATCGCAAGCCCTTCAGGAATGCGCCGCGTGACACTGAGGATCAGCGCCATGGTCATATCTGCAGTGTCTTCGGTCACAACACCCGGCGTGTTGGACACCAAGATGCCCCGCTGCCGTGCGGTCGCCACGTCGATATGATCGACCCCGGCCCCATAATTCGCGATCAGCCTAAGACGCTCCCCTGCACCTGCGAGAGCTGCGGCATCAATCGTGTCGGTTACTGTGGGAACCAGAACATCAGCGCGCTTCATCGCTTCGGCCAGTTCCGCTTTGCTCATAGGCGCGTCATCACCGCGTAATTCAACGTCGAAAAGCTCTTTCATCCGCGTCTCGACGGCTTCGGGCAACCGTCGCGTAACGACAACACTCAGCCTTTTGGTGGGCATTGCGCGCCTCCTGATGCTTTCCTTGAATATCTCTTGATGGCAAAGTGGCAGCATTGAAGACGCGCCACAAGAGCGTGTGCAAAAAACTGATAAACGAGCAGTCGATATGAAAAGATTGGGAAAAAGCGTGGCTATCACGCTGCTGTGCCTTATCGGAGCACAAGCAGTAGCGTCCGAGCGTGGGCCGGTCACAAATTTGCCGATCCCAAGATATGTGTCGTTGAAAGCGTCGGAAGGCAACGTGCGGCGCGGCCCCTCTTTGACCCACCGGATCGACTGGGTTTTCAAGCGGCGGGACATGCCGCTGCGTATTACCGCTGAACACGGCCATTGGCGCCGCGTGCAAGATCGCGATGGCGCGGGTGGTTGGGTCCATTATTCGCTTTTATCAGGCACGCGCACAGTGATCGTGGATCAGGATTTACTGCAAATCCGCCGCAAACCAAATACGGATGCCAGCGTTGTGGCCCAGCTTGAGCTGGGTGTCGTTGCGCGGCTGGGCCCGTGTGATGATACATGGTGCCGCGTCAGTGCCGGAGGGCATCGTGGCTGGGCGGATAAAACCAAACTTTGGGGTGTCGCCAAGGACGAACTGCGCGATTAAGGCTTCCGCGCTGTTCCCATATAGATAATCGCAGTACCGGGCAGCCGCCCGAACGTAAAATCAAGGCGTCTGTTGATGCCGCGCGGACCCAGACCGGTCAACGCACCAACTTGAAAATCCGACTTGGCAAGGGCGGCCTTCAACTCGGCCGGTTTGATGAACATCGCGGGATCATGGGTGCCCTTGGGCAGCAAACCCAAGACATCTTCGGCCATGGTGATGACAGCGAGCCGCGCCAGCGGGTTGCGATTGATCGTATCAAACAAGAACATGCCACCGGGTTTGAGGACGCGTGCGGTTTCGTCCAGAACCTTTTGCAGGTCGCTGACATGCTCAAGCACATCAACGCAAACAACTGCATCAAACTGCGCGTCAGTATAGGGAAGCGCTTCACCAACGCCGACATCGTAGCGGATGTCGTGGTTACCTTGTCGCGCATGGGCCTGCGCTGCGGCGATTGCCTCGGCTGCCGGGTCGATGCCTGTCACATGCGCGCCACGCTCTGCCAACGCTTCGGCCATGAAGCCCCCTGCGCAGCCCAGATCCAAAACGGACTTTCCTTGCCAATCCATGAACTTGTCGAAATATGACAACCGTCCCGGCACCATGTTTTTCAACGTGCGCACCCAGCGGATATCATCCGACCACCAATCGGCGGCCACCTTGTCATAGATCGTCAGATCATTGCGTTGCATGTTCATAACAACGGACCTAGGCCCTTAGGCAGCCGTGTCGAGGCCGCGCCCTTTGAGCAACGCATCAACGCCCGGCAAGCGCCCACGGAACGCCGTATAAAGCGCTTCGGGATCTTTAGAGCCACCGGTCGAAAGGATATTTTCCTCAAGCTTTCGGGCCATTTGCAGATCAAACGGGCCGTCCGCTTCCTCAAAAGCGGCGAAAGCGTCGGCATCCATCACCTCGGACCACATGTAGCTGTAATAGGCGCTGGCATAGCCACCGCCGGAAAAGACATGCGCAAAGTGCGGCGTTGCGTGGCGCATACGGATCGCTGGGGGCATGCCGATACGGTCAAGGATTTCAGCCTGTTTGGCCATTGTATCGGCCGGAGCCTCACCATCATGGAACTCCAGATCAACGAGGGCAGAGGCGACATATTCAACCGTCTGAAAGCCCATGTCGTAATTGGCCGCTTCAAGCAGCCGTTCGAGCATATCTCGCGGCATCGGCTCGCCCGTTTCGGCGTGGGTGGCAAATTGCGACAAAACCTGGGGCACTTCGAGCCAGTGTTCATAAAGCTGGCTGGGCAGTTCGACGAAATCACGTGGGACGGATGTACCGCTGACCATCTCGTAGGTGACATCGCTCAGCATTTGGTGCAGGGCGTGGCCAAACTCATGAAAGAGTGTACGCGCATCATCATAAGAGAGTAATGCAGGCTGATTTTCAGGCGGTTTCGCAAAATTACACACATTTACGACGATGGGCCTGATATTGCCTTCCAACCGCTGTTGGGCACGCATCGCGGAACACCAAGCACCAGAACGCTTGCCGCTACGGGCGAAATAGTCCCCCACAAAAATGGCAATATGTTCGCCGTCGCGGGAGACCTCCCAAGCGCGGCATTCAGCATTATAAAGCGGGACGTCGACCGATTTGAACTCAAGACCAAACAGACGGCTCGCACAATCGAAGGCTGCGTCAATCATCCGATCAAGCTGCAGATACGGCTTCAAAACGGCCTCATCCAGATCATGTTCTTGCTTGCGGCGCTTTTCGGAATAATACCGCCAGTCCCACGGCTCCAGATCTCCGTTGACGCCATCGCTTTGCATCATCTGCTTGAGGATCCAAGCATCGGCGTCGGCCTGCGCTTTGGCTGGGCGCCAGACGTTCATCAGCAACTCGCGCACGCGCTCAGGCGTCTTGGCCATTTCGGTTTCAAGGCGGTAAGTGGCGTAGTTTTCATAGCCCAACAGCTTGGCCTGTTCGTGGCGCAGTTCAAGCATTTGGCGGGTCAGGTCGCGATTGTCAGTCTCGCCCCCCATTGCCCCGCGCGAGGTCCAGGCCTCATAGGCTTTCGCGCGCAGATCGCGGCGGGACGAGAATTGCAGGAACGGCACAATCAGCGACCGCGACAGCGTGATGACGTACCCATCGACGCCTTTTTCCTCGGCCGCTGATTTGGCAGCCGATTGCAGAAAATCGGGCAGGCCATCAAGATCATGCAGATCAAGCGCCATGAACCAGCCACGTTCATCGCTTAGCAGATTTTGTGAAAACTGCGTACCAAGCGTGGAAAGTGTCGTGTTGATCTCTTTCAATCGGTCCCGATCCGCACCTTGAAGTGCGGCCCCCGCACGCACGAAATTCCTGTGTTTAAGGTACAAGACACGCGCCTGCTCGGCTGTCAGATCAAGGCTGTCTTTGGTTTCCCAAAGAGCATTGATCCGGTCGAAAAGGGCTGCGTTCAGGGTGACATCGGTCGAAAATGCCGCCAGTTGCGGCGAAAATGCCCGCATCAACGCTTCGCGCGTGTCGTTGCTGTCCACGCCAGCGACTGTGTAGAAAACCGTCAGCACCTGATCGAGCTTCTTACCCGCTTTTTCAAGCGCCTCGATGGTGTTTTCGAAACTGGGCGTTTCAGCCTGATCCGCAATCGCATCAATTTCGGACCGGGCCTGCGCAAGCGCAACGTCAAAGGCGGGTTCAAAATGCGCATCCTCAACCTGATCGAAGGGCGGCATTTGAAATGGCGTGGTCCAGTCGGCAAGCAGAGGGTTGGTCATTGGCGATCTCCTTTGTTGAATAGGTAGGGGCGCAAGGGCCCTCTGTCCATTCAGCCAGCGCTGCAAACCGGACAATCGCGGCGCTTTTTCAGCGCGATTTTGCGCGTCTCGCCGTAAAGCGCATCATAAATCAGCATCTCGCCGCGAAGGGGTGTGCCCGCCCCCGCTGCCAGCTTGAGCGCCTCGACCGCCATCATGGACCCCACAACACCAGGAAGTGGGCCGATCACACCCGCTTCGGCACAGCTGGGCGCCAATGCATCGGCCGGAGCTTGCGGGAAAATGCACTGATAGCAGGGGCCACTATAGGCAGGGTCAAAGACACTGATCTGCCCTTCCCACTGGCTCAACGCACCGGAAATAAACGGTTTTTGCAGTTCAACACAGATGCGGTTTACCAAGTATCGCGTCTCGAAGTTATCAGAGCCATCAAGGACAATGTCGTAGTCTTCGATCAGATCGCGCGCGATGTCTTCGGTCAAACGGCGATGATAGGGACGGACATTCGCAAAGGGGTTTTGCGCCATGATGGCAGCTTCAGCACTGAAAACCTTGGGCGTGTCGATGTCAGCATCGCGGTGGATAACCTGCCGTTGCAGGTTCGAGTTATCGACCAGATCATCGTCAATCACGCCAAGCATGCCGATCCCTGACGCCCCAAGGTATAACAGCGCAGGAGAGCCCAATCCGCCTGCCCCGACGACCAGAACCCGTGTGTTCTTGATGCGCTTTTGGCCAGGGCCGCCGATTTCGCGCAGAACAATGTGGCGGGCATAGCGCTCTAGTTCGACCGCAGCAAAGGTGCCTTCTGGAGCGGGATCCGGATCAGCTTTCACAGGGTTTGTTTTGGCCCGGATCGCCATCAATCCGCGACGATAAAGCAAGACCACACCGATACCCGCGCCGATCAACAACCACAGAACGGGGCTATATCCTGTTGCCTCGCGCAGTGGATGACCATCGGGCAAACCGACCTGAATAATCATGACGCCCACATAAAGCAGACCGATCATGATCCAGCGCGCCTGATGCGGCGTTTTCATGAGATGACCAATCACCCAAAGCGTGATGGCCATGGTGAAAACCACGATCATGTGACTGTCATTCCTTAATGCGTCCCTGTCGATCCAAAGCCGCCCTGCCCGCGTTCCGACGCCGCAAGACCACCGGCCAGTTCGAACCTAGCTTGCACCACCGGCGCGACCACCATTTGCGCAATGCGCATGCCATGCGAAATGTGGAAAGGGCCTGTGCCGGCGTTCAGCACAATGACGCCCAACGGACCGCGATAGTCACTGTCGATCGTGCCCGGGCTGTTGGGCAATGTAATGCCATGCTTCAACGCAAGGCCCGATCTGGGACGGATCTGAACCTCAAACCCGGTCGGAATTTCCAAACTCAAACCCGTTGGGATCAGGGCGCGGCCCTGTGGTTCCAGATGGACACCCTCCTCACGCTCAGCAGGTGGGAAGTTGGCGCGCAAATCAGCGCCGGCGGCACCCGGCGTTTCGTAGGAAGGCAAGCCAAGCCGGATATCGGCGTCTTCAAGCCATTGAAATCGCAAGAGAGTCGTCATCCAAGCGCCTCTGCGATGCGCGCTGCAAGCTGGCGTGAGACGTCTGATTTGGGCATCCGTGGCCAATCCTCGGCACCGTCTTGGGTAATCAGCGTCACATCATTTTCCGTCCCGCCCATGATGCCCGTCTCTGGCGACACGTCATTGGCGACGATCCAATCACAACCCTTGCGAAGCCGTTTCGCAGTAGCATGGGCAATCACGTCATCTGTTTCGGCCGCAAAGCCGATCACAAGCTTGGGCCGCCCCGTTTTCAACTGCGCGACACCCGCCAGAATGTCTGGGTTTTCGGCAAAGGACAGGATTGGCAGGCCATCCCCTTCTTTCTTGATCTTGCTGTCTGACGCGCTTGTGACATGCCAGTCGGCCACGGCCGCTGCAAAAATCGCCGCATCTGCCGGCAAAGCAGCCATAACCGCGTCTTTCATCGCGCGCGCAGTTTCCACCCGAGTAATCTGTGCCGCGCGTGGCATTGCAGCACTTGCAGGCCCGGTGACGAAATGCACCTCGGCACCCAAATCGGCCAGCGCGTTGGCAAGCGCAGTGCCTTGCGCCCCGGACGAGCGGTTGGCGATATAGCGCACAGGATCAATCGGCTCGTGGGTGGGACCTGACGTGATAAGAATGCGCTTGCCCTGCAACGATCCCTCGCCCAAAGCGGCTGCGATACCATCAACAATTTCAAGGGGTTCACTCATCCGGCCCGGGCCATATTCACCGCATGCCATGTCGCCACTATTTGGCCCGACCGACAAAACACCGTCCGCCTGCAGCGTGGCCAGATTGCGCTGTGTTGCGGGATGATCCCACATCCTCACATTCATTGCAGGCGCGATCAGAACACGTTTGTCAGTCGCCAGAAGCAAAGTGGAAGCCAGATCATTCGCCAAACCCGCCGCCATCTTTGCCATCAGATCAGCAGAGGCAGGCGCCACAACGACCAGATCTGCGGCGCGCGACAGCTCGATATGGCCCATTTCGGCCTCGTCGGTCAGATCGAACAAATCGCGGTAAACCTTTGTACCCGCCAGTGCAGACACTGAAAGGGGGGTCACAAACTGTTCTGCGGCGCGGGTCAGGACAGGCGTGACTTGCACATCGCGCTCTCGCAAACGACGGATGAGATCGAGCGATTTGAACGCAGCGATTCCGCCGGAAATAATCAAGAGAACGTGTTTGCCCGCCAACATGTGCAGTGCCTTTTGCCGTGTTCAGTGCCCCAAGCTCTAGGCAAGAGGGGGGCTGGTGGCAAGGCTATTGGCAGGATGCGACAGCGTGAACCACTGTCGCATCCAGAGTTTTAGTTAAAGAATTCAAAGACTTCTTTGGACTGCCCTTCAAGGCTTTTGCGCATCTTGCCAAAAGCGGCAGCCTCAAGCTGGCGAACACGCTCTTTAGACAGACCCAACTCATTGCCAAGGCTTTCGAGGGTGCGCGCATCATCACGAAGCTTCCGCTCGCGGACAATAAAACGCTCACGCTCGTTCAGTCCGGACAGCGCTGTCAAAAGCCAATCGCGCAGGGTGTCATTGTCGTGATTGTCTTCGACAATGGCCGAACTTTGTGGGCTGTCATCTTCAAGCGCGTCAATCCACTCGCGACCTTCGTCCTCGGTAGATTGCGTCGCGTTGAGCGAATAATCAGAACCCGCAAGACGACCTTCCATCATCTCGACGTCGTGCAACGGAACGCCAACCTCGGTCGCGATCATCTGGCGCATCTGGTGCTTATCAAGACGCTCACCAACGGCTGCCGCTTCCCGCTCAAGCCGGGCTTGAACGCGGCGCATGTTGAAGAATAGCGACTTTTGCGATGACGTTGAGCCGGTGCGCACCATCGACCAATTGCGCATTACGTAGTCTTGAATAGACGCTTTGATCCACCAAACGGCGTATGTCGAAAACCGAACACCACGATCCGGGTCAAACTTGTCTGCGGCCTTCATAAGGCCCAAACCCGCTTCCTGGATCAGGTCGTTCATCGGCGCGCCATAGCGCTTAAATTTCGATGCCATCGAGATCGCCAGACGCATGTAAGCTGTCACCAAACGGTGCAGGGCGGCCTCGTCGCGCTCGTCGCGCCAAGCATAGGCCAACCTAAGTTCAGTTTCGGCGTCAAGCAGTTCAGCGCGCATTGCGCGGCGGGAAAGGGATTGATCTGAGTAACCATCAAGTGCCATGTCTAAACCCCCGGTTTTGGCTGCCACACTTTGTGGCGTTTGATAGGGATACGGTGCGACAAAGTGGTTGGATCACAACGGGACGAAAAAAATCGACTGCCGGCCTTGTCTTTCGTTTTGGGAGGATCAGCGAGCGGCAAGTCCAGTTTCGCAGAACAGCTTGTCGTTCAAGACGGCGGCACGCGGGGCTATATCGCGACGGCCCAGGTCTGGGACGCCGAAATGAAGGCAAAGGTGGCACGCCATCAAGCAATGCGTGGCGAAGGTTGGCTGACAGTGGAAGAGCCGCTTGATATTGCTGCGGCACTCGCAAAGATGAACGATGTCGACACAATTTTAGTCGATTGCGCGACGCTTTGGTTAACGAACCAATTGCTGGCAGAGGCTGATCTTGACGCCGTTTCGAATGAATTCGTTGCTGAACTAGCCACCGCTCCGCAACGTATTATCATCGTCTCAAACGAGGTCGGTCAGGGCATCGTGCCCGACAACGCAATGTCGCGGACCTTTCGGGAAGCACAGGGGCGGCTGAACCAGAAAATCGCAGCGGAGGCCGATTTGGCAGTCGTGGTCATGGCCGGTTTACCGATGGTTTTAAAAGGGATCTTGCCATGAGCCGTTTCTGGATGGTGCGCCATGGCCCCACCCATGCCAAATCTATGGTCGGCTGGTCGGACATCCCAGCAGATCTGAGCGATCATGCAGCACTGGCCCGGTTGCGCGCCTACCTTCCAGATGCGCCGGTGATCTCATCCGACCTGATACGGGCAACGGCCACCGCCGATGCCGTTCAAGACGACCGACCGCGCCTGCCCCACAATGCCGATCTGCGTGAAATCAATTTTGGCGCGTGGGAGCTGCAGACCTTTGCCGATGTCGAAGCCGAAACACCCGAACTGATCCGCGCCTATTGGGAACAACCCGGCGATGTACGTCCGCCCGGCGGCGAAAGCTGGCACGACGTGCAGGCCCGTGTCGATGCCGCCATTGATGCACTGATCGGAACTGCGCCGGACATCATCGTTGTTTGCCATTTCGGCGTGATCCTGACGCAAGTTCAACGCGCCCTCGGGATCAGCGCCTATGACGCCTTTGCCAACCGGATCGACAACCTCTCTGTCACGGATATGAGTTTTGACAACAGCTGGCATATCGGCGCGATCAATCATTGCCCGTGATGCAAAACCCAACAATTTCGCGCTGTTCAAACGCTTGAGCCCGCGGTTAACTTTCATTTTATGACATATGACCTTTACATCGGCGACCGGACTTTTTCTTCATGGTCGCTGCGCGGCTGGCTTATGCTGAAGGCTTTTAAGCTGCCCCATCGTACGCATTTGGTGGGCCTTTATTCCGGCACGATGCGCGAAGATCTTGCAGATATGGCGCCCGCAAGACTGGTGCCTGTTTTGAAGATGCCGCAAGGCGACGTAGTGCAAGACACGCTCGCGATGGCCGAAACACTTCATGAACAGCACCCTGACGCGGGCCTGTGGCCCATAGACCCATCAGCGCGGGTCTTCGCGCGGTGGATTGTCGCCGAAATGCACGCGGGATTTGGCGCATTGCGGGACGCGTGCCCGATGGATCTAAGCCATAGTTGGGTGGATTTTCCGGTGAGCGATGCAGTGCAGGCCGACATATCCCGGATCGAAACCCTCTGGTCCGAAGCACGGTCGAAATTCGGATCAGGCGGGCCTTGGTTGTTTGGATCCTATTCGCTGGCAGATGTGTTTTATGCACCCGTCGCCGCGCGCATCGCCGGCTACGACTTACCGGTGAGCGCCGCCGCTCAAGCCTATGTCAGCGCCCACCTTGCCGATCCACTGTTTCGACAATGGCGCGCCATGGGCGCAACCCGATCCTACGACCCGCACCCTTATCAGCAGGCGCTCAAGACGCGCGACTGGCCGGGCCCAGCGCCCTTGACCGCACGCGCTGTTGAACGTGGGCCTTCGGTGAATGCAGCCTGCCCCTATTCCGGCAAGCCGGTCACGCATTTCATGGAATGCGGCGGGGTAATCTATGGCTTTTGCAATGCCTTTTGTCGCGACAAAACAATTAACGACCCCGCGGCGTGGCAAGACTTCATGGACGTTTACCAATCGTAAACACCTTGTGCGTTAACCATCCCTAACAACGGTTAACGGAGATATCATGGTCGCGCACGCCTACACGGTCGCTTTTGAAGGCGTCGAGGCCCGCATGGTAGAGGTACAATGCGCTGTCACGGCGGGCCTGCCGGCTTTTTCCATTGTGGGCCTGCCCGACAAGGCGGTGTCAGAGGCACGCGAGCGTGTGCGCGCAGCGATGACGGCCATGTCGATCGCGCTGCCGTCCAAGCGGATCACGGTCAACCTCTCGCCCGCAGACTTGCCGAAAGAAGGTTCGCATTTCGACCTGCCCATCGCGATGGCACTTCTTGCTGCGTTGGACATCATTCCGGGCGAAGACGTCGAAAGCTGCGTGGCGCTTGGGGAATTGGCCCTGGACGGTGTGCTTGTGCCAGTGATCGGCGCGTTGCCCGCCGCAATGGCAGCCGCAGAAGAAGACCGCGGTTTACTATGCCCGAAAGCCTGCGGGTCTGAAGCAGCCTGGGTCGGCGCAACCAAAGTGACGGCGGCCAACACATTGCTGGACGTGGTGCGGCACTTTACCGGAGAGCACGTGATCGACGCCGCACAACCCGGCGAGGTCGCCCTTTCGAGCTTTGGCAAGGACCTGCGCGATGTCAAAGGCCAGGAACGCGCAAAACGCGCGCTTGAGATTGCGGCGGCTGGGCGGCATCATCTTTTCATGGTTGGCACGCCCGGTTCGGGTAAATCGATGTTGGCAGCACGCGTGCCCAGTATTTTGCCGCCACTGTCGCCAGTTGAGGCGTTGGAAACCTCGATGATTCATTCGCTTTCCGGGCTTCTTGACGAAGGTGGCATTTCCCGTGCGCGGCCCTTCCGCGAGCCGCATCATACGGCCTCAATGGCCGCCATCGTGGGCGGCGGACGCGGCGCAAAGCCCGGCGAGATATCTCTCGCCCATAACGGTGTCCTGTTCATGGACGAGTTTCCAGAGTTTCCGCGCGCAGTTCTCGAGACACTGCGCCAACCGATTGAAACAGGTGAGGTGATGGTCGCACGCGCCAATGCGCATATCCGCTATCCTTGCCAGTTCATGCTGATCGCGGCCGCAAACCCGTGTAAATGCGGATATCTAAGCGATCCCGCACGGGCCTGCGCCCGCGTCCCGCATTGCGGCGAAGACTATCTTGGGCGCATTTCGGGGCCATTGATGGACAGGTTCGATCTACGTGTCGAAGTGCCCCCTGTTGGCTATCAGGATCTCGATTTGCCGCCCTCGGGCGACAGCTCTGCCGACGTCGCAGCACGGGTTGCTGCTGCGCGCGCGGTACAGGCCAACCGTTTTGAGGGGATCGCAAACGCACGGGTGAACGCAGACGCAGAAGGCCCGCTGCTGGCTGAGATCGCGACACCCGATGCCGAAGGGCGCGCTTTTCTCAGCAAAGTGGCCGAGCGCTTTGGCCTGTCCGCACGCGGCTATCACCGCGTTCTGCGTGTCGCGCGCACCATCGCCGATCTAGACGGATCAGCCGCCGTGCGACATCCGCATATCGCCGAAGCTGTGAGCTACCGCATTGTCACGGCACGAGAGGTCTAGCGTTTTGCTTCAATCGCTTGCCAGATTTTTTCGGCAACATTGATGCCGTCAAATCGCTCAAGCTCCTGAATGCCAGTGGGCGAGGTCACATTGATTTCGGTCAGATAGTCACCAATCACATCAATCCCGACAAAGATCTGTCCGTGCTCGCGCAGCGTTGGCCCAATCGCTTCGCAAATGTCATGCTCACGCTGGGTCAGACCCACCTTTTCAGGCTTTCCGCCAACATGCATGTTCGACCGCGTTTCGCCTGCGGCCGGAACACGGTTGATGGCGCCAACGGGGGCGCCGTCGACCAGAATGATCCGCTTATCGCCTTGAGAGACGTCAGGCAAAAACTTTTGGGCGATCAAAGGCTCGCGGTTGATACCAGTGAAAAGCTCGTGCAGCGAAGCCAGATTGCGATCATCGGGGCCAAGGCGGAACACACCCGCACCGCCATTTCCATAAAGCGGCTTGAGGATCATATCGCCATGTTGGGCCTTGAACGCCTTGAGCGTTTCAAGATCGCGCGCAATCGTGGTGGGGGGGGTCAGCTCTGGGAAATCCAAAACCAGAAGCTTTTCTGGGTAGTTGCGCACCCAAAAAGGATCGTTGACGACCAGCGTCCGGGGGTGGATCCGGTCCAAAAGATGCGTCGTGGTGATGTAGGACATATCAAATGGCGGATCCTGACGGAGCCATACAACATCGAAATCTTCGAGATCGACCGCACGTTGGGGGCCAAGGTCAACGTGATCGCCTTGCACGCGTCGCACGGTGAAATCATGCCCGCGCGCTGTGATATTGCCTGCCTCATAGGCAAGCTGATCCGGCGCATAGTAGAAAAGCCGGTGCCCGCGCGCCTGCGCCTCTTCAGCCAAACGAAAAGAGCTGTCAGCATTGATATCAACCTGAGCAATCGGATCCATTTGAAACGCGACTTTAAGAGATTTGGCAGGCATCGCAGGCACTCCATCACAGCGGAGCCTTTACATGACCCAGCCGGACGACAGGTGCAATGGCGTCAAAACTGCCCGAAGGCGTTTTCAAGAATTTCAACGGCACCGCCATCATCGACAAGCGCCACATCAAAGCGCGCATCGGTGTCCTGCCCATTCGGCTGTGTGCCCAGAAATTGTGCAGCAGAGGCCATGATCCGCCCAATTTGACGGGCAGAAACGCGCGCTGCAGCAGCTGCGAAATCGCGCGCTTTCTTTACTTCGACAAAAATCACACCGCCTGTGTCGGGATCACGCAAAATAAGATCAATCTCGCCACCGCCACCGCGCCAGCGTTCGGCAAGCGTTGCACACCCGGACGCCCCATACTGGCGCATGACGGCGCGTTCGGCAGCAAGCCCGCTGTGATAACCAACCGCCCCTGTCATGGCTTTTTTCCTAGTTCGAGCGCCATCTGATAGACTTCGCGGCGCGGTACAGACAGCGCACCAGCAACAACTGTTGCGGCATCTTTCACCGAGTGATTTTGCAATGCATCTTTCAAAGCGGCCTCAATATCTTTTTCACCAGCGGCGACCTTTCCAGGCCGGTCAATCAGCACCACAACCTCGCCCTTTACCGCGCGCGATTGAAAATCATCCGACAAAGAAGCGAGCGTTCCGCGCGCCACTTCCTGAAATTTCTTAGTCAGTTCCCGGCATATCACCGCCAAACGATCTTGCCCAAGACTATCGCGCGCATCGGTTAATAACCCATGAAGCCGTTTAGGGCTTTCATAAAGCACAAGCGTCCCGCTGATCTCGCGCAGGTCTGACAGCCATGTCTGACGATGCGACTTGGATGAGGGTGCAAAGCCCGCAAAGAAAAACCGATCACTGGGCAAACCGGCAACTGTCAGGGCGGCAAGGATGGCCGATGGGCCGGGCGTGCTGTCGACTGCGATCTCGGCCTCGATTGCGGCCCGGGCCAGTTGGTAGCCAGGATCGGCCACAAGCGGCGTGCCTGCCTCGGAGGCATAGGCGAGCGATTTGCCAGCACGCATTTCAGCCACCAGCCGGTCGCGCACAGTAGGGGCGCTGTGTTCGTGATAGGCCACGATCTGACGGTCGCGCAACGGAACGCCATGAATTTCCATCAGTTTTCGCAAAGTTCGCGTATCTTCCGCTGCCAGAACATCCGCAGAGGCCAGCACATCCAACGCCCTCAGAGTGATGTCGCGCGCGGTGCCAATTGGCGTCGCCACAAAGGTGAGACCGGCGGATAATGGCACGAGGCGGTGATTCAAGCCTAGACCCTTTGGTTGAGGCGTTTATGCTCGGGTTTAACGCGGAGAATCCGCATCGAGGGAGTGTTATGTCCATGTTCGCCGTTTTCCAGAAGACCCGCAAGTATGCCATCCGGGCGATTGCCGCGCTGTCGTTTGCAGCCCTTGCCGCATGTGAACCGATCCAGTTGACCGGCCCTGTGGGCGGCGGCGGTGGCCCCACGATCAACACCGCAGCCCCCGTTCCGGTGGCCTTGCTGGTGCCGGGTGGCGGCAGTGCGGGTGATGGCATCGTTGCGCGCGATCTGGAAAATGCGGCCCGTCTTGCAATGGCAGATCTGCGAGGCGTCGAGATCGATTTGCGCGTCTACAACACGGGCGGCAATGCCCAGCAGGCCGCAGCCCTTGCCCAACGCGCGGTTGACGACGGCGCAAAGGTGATCCTTGGGCCCCTGTTTGCCGAAGCTGCCAACGCGGCCGGTGTTGCTGTGGCCGATGACGGCGTCAACGTGCTCTCGTTCTCGAACAACACCTCGATTGCTGGCGGCAATGTCTTTGTTCTGGGCAGCACATTCGATAACACCGCCAACAGGCTGGTGAATTACGCCAAGCGGCAAGGAAAGCAGCGTATCCTTGTTGTTCATGCCCGCAACCTTGCAGGTCAGGTCGGGCGGGACGCGATCCGCAAAGCGCTGGCACGCCATGGCGTCGCGCAAGCTGGCATCACAGAGTATGAATTTTCGCAGGAAGGCGTTTTGTCAGCCGTGCCACGCATCGAAGGGGCAATCTCGGCTCAGGGGGCTGACGCGATCTTCCTGACCTCAGACACCGCGGGCGCCTTGCCGCTTTTCGCACAGATGCTGCCAGAGGCTGGCGTGACGCCTGCGGATACGCAGTTCATCGGTCTGACCCGCTGGGACATCCCCCAGCAAACGCTGGCGCTGTCTGGTGTACAAGGCGGCTGGTTTGCGCTGCCGGACCCCACAATGTCGGCGCGTTTCCGGTCGCGCTATGAGGCAGCTTACGGCGCAGCCCCGCACCCGCTTGCCGGGCTTGCTTTTGATGGGATTGCGGCCATCGGTGCCTTGGTTGGTCAAGGCAACCGTGATGCGCTGCAGGGATCGGCATTGACCCAGGCGTCCGGGTTTGTCGGGACGAATGGCGTCTTTCGTTTGCGCGCGGATGGGACTAATCAGAGGGCATTGGCCGTCGCAACGGTCCGCAACAATCAGGTGGTGATCCTTGACCCTGCCCCAACAAGTTTCCGCGGCGCTGGTCTCTAGTCCGGACGAGCTGACATTCGAAACAGCCCCTCAACTGATCCGCCCGGCGTCTGACATCTTTGACGTCGCGGCTTTGGACCGGGCGTTGGACGCTGCTTTGGCACCGATCAGCGATCCGGCCAAAATTCGGGCCGAGACCGTCAAACACCTGTCAGCTGCGCGCAAAGCAGGGCGCACCGTGATCGCAGACGCTTTCACGGCAGATCCGTTCAATTCGAGCGATGCGACCCGCAGTTATGCCTGGTTGACCGACCGCCTTGTCACAACAGCGTTTCGAATTGCCACCACCGTCTTGCATCCGCTTGCCAACCCGACCGAGGCCGAACAGCTTTGCGTGATCGCCGTAGGGGGATATGGCCGCAACGAGATGGCGCCCCATAGCGATGTCGATTTACTATTCCTGACGCCTTACAAGATCACGCCCTGGGCCGAGAGCGTCATTGAATCGATGCTGTATATCCTGTGGGATCTGCGCCTGAAGGTGGGCCATGCAAGCCGCACGGTGAAAGACTGCATGCGGCTCGCGCGTGAGGATTACACGATCCGCACATCGCTCCTTGAGATGCGCTGGCTGGATGGCAAGCAAGGGCTGTTCGACACGCTGAGAACCCGCCTTTCCGAGGGCCTTTTTTCAAACACCGTCAGCGATTTCATTGACGCCAAACTGGCCGAGCGTGATACCCGTCACACCAAACAGGGTGGGCAGCGCTATGTGGTTGAACCAAATGTAAAAGAGGGCAAAGGCGGGCTGCGCGATCTACAATCGCTGTTCTGGATTGCGAAATACATGCATGGCGTTACCGATGCGCGGCAATTGGTCGATCTGGGCATGTTCTCGGATGAAGAGTTCGAAACCTTCGTGCAGGCAGAGGATTTCCAATGGGCCGTACGCTGCCATCTGCATCTAATTACCAATCGCGCGATGGATCAGCTGACCTTTGATCTGCAAGTCGAAGTGGCCGAGCGGATGGGCTATACAGATCGCGCCGGCAGACGCGCGGTCGAGCATTTCATGCAGGACTATTTTCGCCATGCCACGTCGGTGGGCGATCTAACCCGCATCTTCCTGACCGGGCTCGAGGCGATCCACGCAAAGTCCGAACCAATGCTGGCCAGGTTCTTCAAGCGCAAGAAGAAGGTCGCAGCGGGGTATGAGATCCTGCACAACCGCATCACAATCGCCGATGAAGCCAGCTTTCTGTCCGACAAGCTGAACCTGCTGCGGCTTTTTGAAGAAGCGTTGCGCACGGGCTATCTGATCCACCCGGACGCGATGCGCCTCGTAGCTGCCAATCTAGACCTGATTGATGACGAGTTGCGCAACACTGCCGAAGCGCGGCGCATCTTTCTTGATCTGTTGCTCAAGCATGGCAACCCTGAACGCGCGCTGCGGCGCATGAACGAATTGGGCGTGCTGTCCGCCTTTATTCCCGAGTTTGAGCCCATCGTCGCAATGATGCAGTTCAACATGTATCACAGCTACACGGTCGACGAGCACACGATCCAGTGCATCTCCAACCTCGCGCAGATCGAGCGCAAGGAACTGGTCGAAGAGCTGCCCGTCGTCTCTGGGATTTTGAAGGATGGTGTGAACCGCAAGGTTCTCTATGTGGCTTTGCTGCTCCACGATATCGGCAAAGGACGGGACGAGGATCACTCGGTTCTGGGTGCCCGCATCGCACGCAAGGTGGCGCCCCGGCTGGGGCTGAAGAAGAAAGAGGTCGACACAGTCGAATGGCTGGTGCGCTATCACCTGCTGATGTCCGACATGGCGCAGAAACGCGATATTGCAGACCCGCGCACCGTGCGCGACTTTGCAAAGGCCGTGAAGACGAAAGAGCGGCTTGATCTGCTGACCGTGTTGACCGTCTGCGATATCCGGGGCGTTGGTCCGAATACGTGGAACAACTGGAAGGCCGTCCTGATCCGCGCGCTCTACCGCCAAACCCAGCGTGCCTTGGAAACCGGGCTGGAAGATCTCAACCGCGAGAACCGCGGCGCTGAGGCGAAAAAAGCCTTGCGCGAGGCGCTGACCGATTGGGATGCAAAGGAAATCCGCGCCGAAATCGCGCATCACTATCCGCCCTATTGGCAAGGCTTGCACGTCACCGCGCACATCGTTTTCGCCAATATGCTGCGGGGTATTGACCCCGATGAAATCCGCATTGACCTGCATCCTGACGAAGACCGCGACGCCACACGTGCCTGTTTCGCGATGGTCGATCATCCCGGCATTTTCAGCCGGGTCTGCGGCGCGTTAGCCTTGGTCGGCGCAAACATCGTCGATGCCCGCACCTTCACAACCAAAGACGGCTTTGCCACAGCCGCATTCTGGATACAGGACGCTTCCGGTACCCCCTATGAGGCCAGCAAGCTGCCACGCCTGCGAAAGATGATCGAGCGCACATTGGCCGGAGATGTCGTCGCCCGCGACGCGTTGGTGCCAAAAGACAAGATCAAAAAGCGCGAGCGGGCTTTCAAGGTGCCGACCTCGATCACCTTCGACAATGAAGGCTCGGATATCTACACCATCATCGAGGTGGATACCCGCGACCGCCCTGGCCTGCTCCATGATCTGACGCAAACGCTTGTGGCTTCCAACATCTACATCGCCAGCGCTCTTATCGCGACCTATGGCGAGCAGGTGGTGGACACGTTCTACGTCAAGGACATGTTCGGGCTGAAATTCCACTCGGAAGCCAAGCAGAAAAGCATCGAAAAACGCCTGCGCGATGCCATCGCCAAAGGCGTTGAACGGGCTGCCGAATGAAGCCGATCCGGCTGGTCTCGGGGTTTCTGACCGTTGGCGTCTGGACCTTGCTCAGCCGCGTGCTGGGCTTTGTGCGCGACGCGACTATCGTGGCGCTGCTGGGCACCGGGCCTTTATATGAGGCCTATGTGGTCGCGTTCCGCCTCCCCAACATGTTCCGCCGTTTCTTTGCCGAAGGCGCGTTCAACACGGCCTTCGTGCCGATGTTTTCGAAGAAAGTCGAAGCGCAGGACGGCGCGCATGAATTTGCACAAGACGCATTCAGCGGGCTGGCCTCGATCCTGATTGTGCTGACCCTGCTCGCACAGCTCTTCATGCCATGGCTGATCTACGCCATCGCCAGCGGCTTTGCCGGGCAAGAGAAGTTCGACATCGCCGTCGATTTTGCCCGCATCGCCTTCCCCTACATCCTGTTCATTTCGCTGGCCGCATTGCTGTCCGGCGTGCTGAACGCAACGGGCCGCTTTGCCGCCGCTGCCGCCGCGCCCGTGCTGCTCAACATCCTCTTTATCTCAGCCGTGGCCATCGCCGTTCTGGTGGATGGCAGCGTCGCCGATTGGCTGATCTGGGCGATCCCCATCGCCGGTGTCGCGCAATTGGCGCTGGTCTGGGTCGCCGCCTCCCGTGCTGGTTTCCGGCTGACCTTCCGCTGGCCGCGCATGACCGCCGATCTGAAACGCCTCGCTGTGATCGCAGCGCCCGCCGCGCTGGCTGGCGGCGTCGTGCAGATCAACCTTGTCGTGGGCCAACAGGTCGCCAGCTACTACGACCGCGCGGTCAGCTGGCTCTACAACGCAGACCGCCTTTATCAATTGCCCCTCGGCGTCGTCGGGATTGCCATCGGCATCGTCCTGCTGCCCGATCTCTCCCGCCGCCTGCGCGCGGGCGATGCAAACGGCGGCCAACACGCTCTCACCCGCGCGGGGGAACTCGCACTCGCCCTGACAATCCCTGCGGCTGTGGCGCTGATGATCGTGCCCATCCCGCTCGTTTCGGTCCTCTTTGAGCGTGGCCTTGTGACCGCCCAAGACACCGCTGCCACCGCCGCCGCTGTCGCGATCTATGGCCTCGGCCTGCCCTCCTTCGTGCTGCAAAAAGTGCTTCAACCGCTCTACTTTGCCCGCGAAAACACCAAAACTCCGTTCTATTTCGCCTTGGTTGGCATGATCGTGAATGCCGTGCTCGCGGTGGGTTTGGCCTATTCCATCGGCTGGCTCGCCTCGGCCATCGCGGCAACTGTCGCAGGTTGGGTCATGGTGCTTCTGCTACTTGTCGGCGCACGCAAACTCGGTCCCGAGGCCCGCTTTGCCGCCGGGTTCGGCGCGCGCATCTTCAAGATCACACTGGCCTCAATCGGTATGGGTGCGGTGCTTTGGGTCGCTGCCCTTCTGATGACGCCGGGCCTGAACACCGCTGGCATCCGCTATATCGCGCTTCTGGCACTCGTCAGCATCGGCATGGCCAGCTACGCGATGTTCGGCCAGTTGATCGGTGCCTTCCGCCTGTCCGAGCTCCGCGCCGCTCTGCGCCGTTAATCCCGCCGGATCCGTGCGCGGATATAGCGCCAGCCACCGGGGCAAACGAAAACGGATGTGACAAAGCCCGCCACGAAGCCGGCGATATCGGCGACCCAATCCATGCCGCCCCCAAAGAGCAGCCCGAAGATCAGCTGAATGAACAGTAAAAACCCGATCAGCGTAAACGCCCGAAACTGGTTCGCCCCATCGTTCACCAAACGCACCCAAAGCAAAAAGGTGAACGCTCCGATCAGCCCGTAAACCGCCGGATAGCCCCCGATCAGCGGAAACGTCTCGTCCAGCAGCAACCCATAGGCCAAAGCCCCAGCAATCGAAGAGACCACGAAAACCGCAAGCACCGCCCAAGCTGCGAAAATCTCGCCGACCATCTTACCCAGCGCCAAAAGGAACACACAGACAAACAGCGTGTGCGTGAATGTCAGATGCACGAACGGATAGCTGACAAACCGCATCCAATCGCTGGCCGTGCCTTCGCCGCGCGCCACCATCCGGTCGAAGATCTGATTGAAGAACGAATAATCGTTGATCGCCTGATTGCGCCAGCCCACGGCCTCTTGCCCACCAAGAAGGCCGCGCTCGCCCAGCAGGAACATCAACTCAATACCTGCGATAAACAAAAACAGGGCCACCACAATCGGCGGCAACGGATTGACCGGTGAGATATTGTTCTGCTCGCTCATCTGGCTCTCTTTCTTGACGGGCCGTTACACCATGGGTAAGCCAACCCGACTTGAAACGCCAGCATGAGAGACCCCATGTCCGACAGCTCCTTCACCCCGCGCGTCTTCTCTGGCATCCAGCCGTCCGGCGGCTTGACGCTGGGCAACTATCTGGGCGCGATCAAGCGCTTTGTAGACATGCAGGAAGACGATTTCGAGACGATCTACTGCATGGTCGACATGCACGCGATCACCGTCTGGCAGGACCCCGAGGCACTGCGCCACCAGACCCGCGAATTGGCAGCGGGCTACATCGCAGCAGGTCTCGATCCGACCAAGTCGATCATGTTCAACCAAAGCCAGGTGGCCGAGCACGCGCAATTGGCGTGGATTTTCAACTGCGTCGCCCGCATGGGCTGGATGAACCGCATGACGCAGTTCAAGGACAAGGCCGGTAAGAACCGCGAGAATGCGTCGGTCGGCCTTTTCACCTACCCCGCGCTGATGGCAGCTGATATTCTGCTCTATCATGCAACCCATGTGCCCGTGGGCGACGATCAGAAACAGCACCTTGAGCTGACCCGCGACGTGGCCACCAAGTTCAACCACGATTTCGACGTGGATTTCTTCCCGCTGACCGAGCCTGTGATCGAAGGCGTTGCCACGCGCGTGATGAGCTTGCGGGACGGCTCCAAGAAGATGTCGAAGTCCGACCCGTCCGACATGAGCCGGATCAACATGACCGATGATGCGGATGCGATTGCCAAGAAAATCCGCAAGGCCAAGACCGACCCGGAGGCACTGCCCGCCACAATGGACGATCTTGCCGACCGCCCAGAGGCCCGCAACCTCATCAATATCTACGCCGCTTTGGCCGAAGAGGACGCGCAAACCGTGCTCACTCAATTCGAAGGCAAGCAGTTTGGCGATTTCAAACCGCAGCTTGCAGATCTCGCCGTGGCCAAGCTGTCGCCCATCGCCACTGAAATGGCCCGGTTGATGAGCGATACGGCTGAAATTGATCGCGTGCTCGGCAAGGGCGCTGAACGCGCCCGCGAGATCGCCCAGCCCATCCTCCAGCGCACCTTTGACATCGTAGGGATGATCCGCAGCTAGGTGCGTGCCTTCGGCGAGGATATTTGGAAAAAGCGAACGAGGCGGCGCGCGTCAAGGTTAATGGCGCGGCGCGTGTCTTCTTTTGTCTTCAAATACCGAAATCCTCCCCTTGTCGCTTGCGCAAAGCTGGACGATTACACACCACCCACCTAGCTTGCCAGCCGAGGGAGAAGCATCATGGCCACCGGCATCAATATCCGCACCTATTTCGAGGGCGCCTGGCACGAAGGCGACATGCCCGTAATGAAAGCCGCCGATCACGCCATGTGGCTCGGCTCCTCGGTCTTTGACGGAGCGCGGTATTTCGATGGGGTGTGCCCCGACCTGCATGCGCATTGTGCACGGGTAAACGCATCGGCAGACGCGCTGATGGTCACACCCACTGTATCGGCCAGCGATATGGTCGAGATTATTTGGGAAGGTCTTTCGCACTATCCCAAGACCGCTGCCGTCTATATCCGCCCGATGTACTGGGCGCTGGAAGGCGGGCCTTTGGGTGTGCTGCCTAAAGAAGGGGCAACCGGCTTTGCGATCTCGCTTGAAGAAATTGCGATGCCAAAGTCCGGCGCTTCGACCACGCTCACCCGGACGCAGTTTCGCAGACCCGTCCTTGAAGACAATGTTTGCAATGCCAAGGCAGGCTGTCTTTACCCCAACAACGCGCGGATGCTGCTTGAGGCGAACCGCAAGGGATTTGGCAACGCCCTTGTCGCGGACGCCATGGGCAATGTCGCGGAAACGGCGACGGCCAATGTGTTTATGGTCCGCGATGGGGTTGTTTTCACACCGATCCCCAACGGCACTTTTCTGGCCGGCATCACGCGCGCGCGGCATATGGCGCATCTGCGTCAGGACGGCCATGACGTTGTCGAGAAAGTTCTATCTTTCAAGGATTTTCATGAGGCCGACGAGGTTTTCCTCACCGGGAATATGCAGAAAATTACGCCTGTCACCGCTTTTGATGACACGCAATATCAGGCTGGGCCCGTCGCGAAACGCGCCCGTGAAATGTATTGGGACTGGGCGCATTCCACTGGTTGAATTGCGTTGCCAGCACCCGCGGCCTCGTCCATGATGCTCGGTGACTACGGGAGGGTTCATGCGTAAGTTTCTGGTCGTTCTTGATGACAGCCGCGAGTGCCTGAACGCGATGCGTTTTGCGGCCATGCGGGCCTCAAATACCGGTGGCGGGGTCGAGATCCTGTCGATTATTCCACCGGATGAATTCAACCACTGGATTGGTGTGGGCACCATCATGCGTGAAGAAGCGCGTGAACGGATCATCGCGCATTTCGAGGTTTTCGCGAAGTGGATGCGTGACAAGCAAGGCGTTGATCCAGAGTTGGTGATCCGCGAGGGTGAACCCGTCCCCGAAATCATGGCGCAGGTCAAGGAAGATCCGGAAATCGGCGTGCTTGTACTGGGGGCGGCCACCGACAAGAAGGGGCCCGGACCGTTGATTACGCAATTGACCAAAAATGCAGGCGAGCTGCCGATCCCGATGACGATTGTGCCGGGGGATCTGTCCAAAGAGCGGCTTCAGGCCATTACCTGAGGTTGCGGCGTTTTAGAACAGTTCTAAACCTTGACACATCTCCGGGCCAGGCGCATATCTAGGATACACCCACCCGGAGGCTGCCTCATGTTTATTCAGACCGAATCCACGCCAAACCCTGCGACGTTGAAATTCCTACCTGGGCAGACCGTTCTTGAAACGGGCACAGCGGATTTTCCCTCAAAAGACAGCGCTGGAAAGTCGCCGCTTGCGACACGGATTTATGCGGTGAGCGGTGTTTCGGGTGTGTTCTTCGGCAATGATTTCATCACCGTTACCAAAACAGACGAAACCGATTGGGATCACATCAAGCCATCCGTTCTGGGCGCAATCATGGAGCATTATCAGTCTGGTCAGCCTGCCATCGAAGGCGACGCGGCCGGCGCCTCTGGACATGCCGAGCATACGGGCGAAGATGCCGAAATCGTTGGGCAGATCAAAGAGCTTCTGGACACGCGCGTGCGCCCTGCTGTGGCACAAGACGGCGGCGATATCACGTTCCACGGCTTTGATCGCGGTATCGTCTATCTGCATATGCAGGGCGCCTGTGCGGGCTGTCCCTCTTCCACGCTGACGCTGAAGATGGGTATCGAAAACCTGCTGCGCCACTACATCCCCGAAGTGATCGAGGTGCGCCCGGTTGCCGCCTGAGGCTGACACGACCGACACACATCTGACAGGGCGCTGCTATTGCGGCGCCTTTTCGTTGTCTGCGACTGAGCCGTTAACCGTTGCCTATTGTCACTGCGCTGATTGCCGCCGTGTCAGCGGCGCGCCGGTTTCAGCCTTTGCGGCGTTTGCACCGCAAGACCTACGGATCACGCCCGCGCCTGACACATCCGTCAGTATCGCCCCCGGCGTCAGGCGCTGGTTCTGCAGTGCCTGTGGCACCCATCTGCAAGCAACTTATGACTACATACCAGGCCAAATCTATGTGCCCATCGGGCTTTTCGATCAGGCCGCAGACCTGGCACCTGAAAGCCACTCGCATCGCAGCGCGCAACTTCCATGGCTGTGCCTGACCGACACGCTGCCACAGGCCAGCGGCTCTGCCCGCGACCGCTTGAACGATGCAGGAACGCCATGACAGGAACACCGCTCCTGCTCGCGTTTGATACGTCGGCGGCACATTGCACGGCCGCACTGCTCTCCGGCAATCAGGTTCTTGCCAGCGCGCATGAAGACATGACCAAAGGTCAGGCCGAACGCCTGATGCTCTTGCTACAAGAGGTCCTTGAGGCGGGCGGCGCGGGGTACCGGGATCTGACCGCCATGGCTGTCGGCACGGGTCCGGGAAATTTCACAGGGATTCGTATCTCGGTCTCTGCCGCGCGCGGCCTTGCGCTGGGCCTTGGCATTCCGGCAATCGGTGTGTCCGTGCTGCAAGCACAGGCCTTCGGCACAGCCGGGGCCGTCCTGTCATGCGTTGATGCGCGGCGCGACAGCGTCTACCTGCAAGGCTTTGGATATCGCCCCACGGATGGACCGGAACAGCATGCGCTGGATGTACTTCCCGACACGGCCCGCCATCCCGACCTGTCCGTGATCGGCGGTCGCAGTGACATCGTCAGCCAAAAGCTCAACGCGCGCGCGACCGCTCCGGCCTATCCTTTGGCCGAAGCGATGGCACGGGTTGCTGCCACACGGCTCGACACGCCGCAACCACGTCCAAAGCCGCTTTACATCCGGCCCGCAGATGCCGCCCCACCGCGCGACCCCGCGCCTGTGATCTTGCCATGACACCTGCCGATCTGGCCGCCACGCATGCGCTTTGCTTTACAACGCCGCGCCCCTGGAAAGCGCAAGAGTTTCAAACCCTGCTCGACAGCGCGCATGTTCGGCTTTTCGGCAGCTCAAACGCCTTTCTGATGGTGCGCACGATCCTTGATGAGACCGAGGTGCTGACCCTCGCCACCCATCCCGATCACAGGCGCACTGGGCAGGCGCGGGCGTTGTTGGCGCAGCTGCATGACACCGTGCAAGGCCGCGTCTTTCTTGAGGTGGCGGCCAACAATATTGCAGCCCAAACGCTTTACAAACATGCGGGCTATAAAGTGGGCGGGCGACGCAAAGACTACTACCGACATCCAGATGGCAGCCGTGTCGATGCTCTTTTGATGGCACGAACGCTTGGAAACTGACTAACCAAGCGTCAAATACCTGTCAGGTCCGGCAAAGGCACCGGAATCTCCCCAAAAACCAGTTGACGGTCCTGCCACCCTGCGGCCTACTCGCGTGCAGGATCAGACCGATCTGTCTGTTTGTGCAAAGGGCGGCTCAACGTCCTGTACTGAAAATAAACCTGGGAGACATTACCATGAGCCTCATGAAATCGCTTCTTGGCGCTGCCGCCAGCCTTGCCCTTACCGCAGGCGCGGCCCTCGCCGAACCGGCCCTGATCTTTGATCTGGGCGGCAAGTTCGACAAGTCCTTCAACGAAGCCGCTTTTGGCGGAGCAACCCGCTGGGCCGAGGAAACCGGTAACACCTTCCGCGAAGTTGAACTGCAATCCGAAGCCCAGCGCGAGCAGGCACTGCGCCGCTTCGCCGAAGCTGGGCTGAACCCCATCGTTATGGCTGGTTTTTCGTTCGGCTCTTCGCTTGAAACAGTCGCACCTGATTTCCCCGACACCAAGTTCGTCATCATCGACATGGTCGTGGATCAGCCAAATGTCCGCTCTGTCGTCTTCAACGAGCATGAAGGCAGCTATCTGGTCGGCATGATGGCCGCGAAAGCTTCCGAGAGCGGCACCGTCGGCTTCATCGGCGGCATGGATATCCCGCTGATCCGCAAATTTGCTTGCGGCTATGTGCAAGGCGTCAAAGCCGTGAACCCCGATGCGACCGTCATTCAGAACATGACCGGCACAACACCAGCCGCATGGAACGACCCGGTGAAGGGTGGCGAGCTGACCAAAGCCCAGATCAGCCAGGGCGCTGACGTGGTTTACGCAGCGGCTGGCGGCACGGGCGTTGGTGTTCTGCAAACCGCAGCCGACGAAGGCATCCTGTCGATCGGCGTGGACAGCAACCAGAACTACCTGCACCCCGGCAAGGTTCTGACCTCGATGATGAAGCGCGTGGACAATGCCGTCTACGAGGCTTTCTCGGCTGGTGTCGATGTGGAAACCGGTTTCAACGTCATGGGTCTGGCCAATGACGGTGTCAGCGTCGCTGTGGACGAGTTCAACGAGTCGCTCATCAGCGATGAGATGACCGCCGCCGTCGAAGAGGCCACCGCCAAGATCGTCGCCGGTGACATCACCGTGCACGACTATATGTCCGACGACAGCTGCCCGGTGATGTAATCCCGATGGATGGGCACAAGACGACGGAGCGGCTGGCGACGGCCGCTCCTGCTATCGAGTTACGCGGTATCTCAAAAGCCTTTGGGCCGGTACAGGCCAACAAGGATATCTCGATCAGCGTCCAACCCGGCACGATCCACGGGATCATCGGTGAAAACGGCGCGGGCAAGTCGACGCTGATGTCGATCCTGTATGGCTTTTACAAAGCCGATAGCGGCACGATCCTGATAAATGGATCGGAAATCGCGATCCCCGACAGTCAGGCCGCCATCGCGGCAGGCATCGGGATGGTGTTCCAGCACTTCAAACTGGTCGAAAATTTCACCGTGCTAGAGAACGTGGTCCTGGGTGCCGAAGAGGGCGCGCGGTTGACCCCGTCGCTCGGCAAGGCCCGCAAACTGCTGACAGAACTGGCGACAGAGTATCAGCTCAACGTCGATCCCGAAGCCCTGATCGAGAACCTCAGCGTCGGTCACCAGCAACGCGTCGAGATTCTCAAAGCGCTCTACCGCCGCGCCAACATCCTTATTCTGGACGAACCCACGGGCGTGCTGACGCCGGCCGAGGCCGATCACCTGTTCCGCATCCTCAAGGGCCTGCGCGACGAGGGCAAGACGATCATCCTCATCACCCACAAACTGCGCGAGATCATGGAGATCACCGACACTGTCTCGGTCATGCGGCGCGGGGAGATGACCGCAACGGTGAAAACGTCCGAGACCTCGCCCGAGCATCTGGCCGAGCTGATGGTGGGCCGCAAGGTCTTGCTGCGCGTGGACAAAACGCCTGCCAAGCCTGGCGATCAGGTGCTTGAAGTGGACAACCTGCGCGTCGTCGATGACAAAGGCGTCGAGCGCGTCAAGGGCATCCACCTAGAGGTACGCGCCGGTGAAATCCTTGGCATCGCTGGGGTCGCAGGCAACGGGCAATCCGAACTGCTGGAAGTGCTGGGTGGCTATGCCAACGGCTCTGGTATCATTCGCGTGAACGGCGAAGAGATTGACATCACCGGCAATGCCTCCGATGCACAGACCCGCCGCGAGCGCGGCATCGCGCATGTTCCCGAAGATCGCCAGCGCGAAGGCCTCATCATGGACTTCCACGCTTGGGAAAACGTCGCCTTTGGTTACCACAAAGACGTCAACTACAACCGTGGCCTATTGATGGACAACACCGCAATCCGGCAAGACACCGAGGCCAAGATGGCGCGTTTCGACGTCCGTCCACCCAATTGCAATCTGCATGCCAAGAACTTTTCAGGCGGCAATCAGCAAAAGATCGTCCTTGCCCGCGAGATTGAGCGGAACCCCGAGCTTTTGCTTATCGGCCAACCGACACGCGGCGTCGATATCGGCGCGATTGAGTTCATCCACCAGCAAATTGTCGCCCTGAGGGATGCAGGCAAAGCAATTCTTCTGGTGTCTGTCGAGCTTGAGGAAATCTTATCGCTCTCGGACCGCATCGCTGTGATGTTCGACGGCCAGATCATGGGCGAACGCGTACCCGATCAGACCGACGAAAAAGAGCTTGGCCTGCTGATGGCAGGCATCTCTGGCGAGGCTGCATAGATGGACCGCATGCCAAAATGGGCGGACGTCCTGCTGATCCCGCTGATTAATCTGCTGATCGCTTTTGCGCTGTCGGCTCTTGTGATCCTGGCGATTGGCAAAGACCCGGTCGTCGCCCTGCGCACCATGGTGCAAGGCTCCTTCGGATCGACGAACGGCCTTGGCTACACGCTCTACTACACTACGAACTTCATCTTCACGGGCCTCGCCGTGGCCATCGCGTTCCACGCGCGGCTCTTCAATATCGGCGGTGAAGGGCAAGCGGCTTTGGGCGGGCTTGGCGTGGCACTCGTATGCCTCTCGATCCAGTGGCCCCATTGGCTTGTCGCCCTGCCCGCCGCGATGATTGGCGGTGCGCTTTTCGGTGCCGCATGGGCCTTTATCCCAGCCTATCTGCAGGCCAAACGCGGTAGCCATATCGTCATCACGACGATCATGTTCAACTTCATCGCCGCCGCCCTGATGGGCTATCTGCTGGTCGAGGTTATCAAGGCCCCCGGCTCTATGGCGTCCGAAACCTCACCCTTTCCGCCCGGAGCGTCCTTGCCCACGTTCCATGAAATGCTGGCCCCCCTCGGGATCGAGTTCAACCGCAACACGCCCGCCAATGTCAGCTTCCTTGTCGCCCTCGCCTGTCTGTTGTTCTTCTGGGTGCTCGTCTGGCGCACCCGCCTCGGCTATGAGATCCGCGCTTTCGGCCAATCGGAATCCGCCGCGATCTACGCAGGCATCAACCCGGTGAAAATCACCGTCGTCGCCATGCTCATCTCAGGTGCGTTCGCAGGCCTGATGGCGATCAACAACGTCATGGGTGAAGCAGAGCGCCTGATCCTGAACTCCGTCGAAGGCGCGGGCTTCATCGGCATCGCGGTCGCGCTCATGGGTCGCTCGCACCCTGTCGGCATCCTGCTTGCAGCCCTGCTCTTTGGCTTTCTCTACCAAGGCGGGGCCGAGCTGTCGCTGTGGGAAAACATCCCCCGCGAACTGGTGGTCGTGATCCAAGCGCTTGTAATCCTGCTCACAGGCGCACTCGACGGCATGGTGCGCGGCCCGGTTGAAAAGCTCTTTGCGAAACGAAAGCCCGCCTGATGGATTTCATTACGATCATCCAAATCCTCGACAGCACAATGCGGCTGGCTACGCCACTGCTGCTGGCTTGCCTCGCCGGTCTTTTCTCTGAACGCGCAGGCATTTTCGACATCGGGCTGGAGGGCAAGATGCTCGCCGCCGCTTTCCTGTCCGCTGCTGTCGCTGCCGCCACAGGCTCCGTTTGGTTCGGCTTTCTGGCAGGCGTTGGCGCCTCCATCTCGCTTGCCCTGATCCACGGCCTTGCCTCGATCACCTTCCGGGGCGATCAGCTGATTTCGGGCGTCGCGATCAACTTTCTGGCGGCAGGCTTAACGGTGATTGTCGGGCAAAGCTGGTTCGGCCTTGGCGGACGCACGCCCTCTCTTGCAGGAGACGCGCGGTTTAACCCGCTTGAATGGCCTCTCGCGGAAACGCTCGCGGACATCCCCGTCGCAGGCCCCCTTTACGCCGAGTTGATCTCGGGCCACTCGATCCTTGTCTACGTGGCCTTACTCGCCGTTCCGACCTCTTGGTATATCCTGTTTCGCACGCGCTTTGGCTTGCGTCTGCGCGCGGTGGGCGAGAACCCTGGCGCCGTCGATACGGCTGGCATTTCCGTCGTGCGGCTGCGCTTCACCGCCGTCATCATCTGCGGATTGCTGTGCGGCATCGCCGGGGCCTATCTGGCAACCGGATTGGCCGCTGGCTTTGTCAAAGACATGACCGCCGGGCGCGGGTTTATCGCGCTTGCGGCCCTTATCTTCGCAAAATGGCGTCCTTGGTATGCGCTTTATGCATGTTTGCTGTTTGGCTTCTTAGAGGCCATCGGAAACCGCTATCAAAGCATTGAACTTGCTGGCTTTATTGTGCCTGTCCAGTTCATGCAGGCGCTGCCCTATATCCTGACCGTTGTGATCCTTGCCGGGTTCGTGGGAAAGGCGATTCCCCCTCGTGCAGGCGGTGCGCCCTACGTCAAAGAGCGTTAATTTACCCAAAACAAGGGCTTCGATCCGATTTGTCGCAACAAGGGGGCTACACGGCAGCCAAAACCTTTTGTAAGGCAGGTTAAGGAGTCGATGCCCAATGCAAATCTATCTACCCATCGCCGAGGTTTCGGTGAACGCGTTCCTGCTTTTGGGCTTGGGCGGGATTGTGGGTGTTTTGTCGGGCATGTTCGGCGTCGGTGGTGGCTTCCTTATGACGCCGCTTTTGTTCTTCATCGGCATTCCGCCGGCCGTGGCTGTGGCAACTGAGGCCAATCAGATCGTCGCGTCCTCGTTTAGCGGGGTTCTGGCCCATCTAAGGCGACGTACGGTCGATCTTCGCATGGGCACTGTCCTTCTGATCGGCGGCCTGATCGGGGCGGCCTTGGGCGTTGTGATCTTCAACTATCTCAAGGCGCTGGGTCAGGTCGACCTGCTGGTCAAGCTCTGCTACGTCGTATTTCTTGGCATCGTCGGATCGCTGATGTTTGTCGAAAGCCTGAACGCGATACGCCGCTCCAAACGGCCCGGCGCGGCCCCCAAGCGCAAAAAGCACAATTGGATCCACGCGCTGCCCTTCAAGATGAAGTTCCGCGTCTCGGGTCTGTATATCTCAGTGATCCCGCCAATTGTCGTCGGCATCACCGTCGGCATTCTCGCCGCGATCATGGGCGTGGGCGGCGGCTTTATCATGGTGCCTGCGATGATTTACCTGCTGGGCATGCCCACGAAGGTCGTCGTTGGCACCTCGCTGTTCCAAATCATTTTCGTCACCGCGTTTACCACGTTGCTGCATGCCACCACGAACTTCACCGTAGATATCGTGCTGGCTGTCCTGTTGCTTCTGGGCGGCGTCATCGGCGCACAGATCGGCACCCAGATCGGGGTCAAGATGAAGGCCGAACAGTTGCGTATCCTGCTCGCCATCATGGTGCTCGCCGTGTGTGGCAAGCTCGCCTTTGATCTGCTCGTCATGCCGTCCGAGCTTTACTCCATCGGGTTCGAGGGTCACTAGATGCTGCGCCTCGCTCTCGCCTTTCTGCTCCTCGCAACGCCCGTCTCCGCCGAAGAGGTCGTCCTCGGCCTCAGCCAGGATGAGGTCGCGATTACCGCAACATTCGACGGCGATGACATCCTCATTTTCGGTGCGGTAAAGCGCGAAAAACCCATCCCTGACGGCGACCCACTTGAGGTGATCGTCACCGTCGCAGGCCCGTCCGAACCGCTGACCGTGCGCCGCAAGGATAAGCGCGTTGGCATCTGGGTGAACGTCGACGCAGTCGAGATTGACGCGGCGCCCAGCTTTTACGCCGTCGCCTCAACAGCGCCCCTATCCGATGTGCTGAGCAATACCGAAGATCTGCGCCACAAGATCACGATCAACCGTGCGATCCGCTTTGTCGGTGTGCCCGAACAAATCACTGACAGCGGCAAGTTTACCGAAGCGTTGATCCGCATTCGCAAAGAAGCCGAGCTCTATCAAACTCTTGAAAGCAATGTCGATCTCGCGCAACAAACGCTGTTTCGCACTCAGATCGATATGCCAGCTAATCTGGTCGAAGGTGCTTATAAAACACGTATTTTTCTGACCCGTGGCGGTCGGGTTATCAGCACCTATGAACGGATGATCGAGGTGCGCAAAGTCGGGCTTGAACGCTGGCTCTACAACATGGCGCATGACACGCCCTTGCTTTATGGGTTGATGTCGCTGGCCATCGCCATCGCGGCAGGCTGGGGTGCCTCTGCTGCGTTCCGCGCGATCAGGGGTTAACCACGCCCCACGTAAGGCATCTTGGTCGCCATCAGCGTCATCGTCTGCACATTTGCGTTCAGCGGTAACTCAGCCATATGAACGACCGCATTGGCCGCATCCTCTGGGGATATCATCGGCGGCAACGGCTCGCCCTTGGCTTGCGCAGCCTCTGCGATATCCTCAAGAATACCAGTCCGCGCATTGCCAATATCAATCTGCCCGCAAGCAATATCAAAGGGCCGTCCATCAAGCGAAATCTGTCGCGTGAGCCCACTAATCGCGTGTTTCGTCGTGGTATAGCACACCGCCCCGTCCCGCGGCGCATGCGCCGAGATCGAGCCGTTGTTGATGATCCGCCCACCTTGCGGCTCCTGCGCACGCATCTGCTTGAACGCAGCCCGCGCCGCATAAAACATCCCGTTCAGGTTAACTCCGATGGAGGCGTGCCAATCTTCCAGCGGCACTTCGTCGATGGGGGCCGCAGGCACAAAAATGCCCGCATTGTTGAACAACAAATCAAGCCGTCCCGCCTTATCGGCAAACGTATCAAACGCGCGTTGCACCGCGTCAGGATCGGCCACATCACAAGGCAAAACAATGCCACCCTTGATGGCCTCCAACGCCTCCCGACGCCGTGCCAGCACGCCCACAGTCCAATCCGCCGCGACCAGCGCCTTTGCCGTCGCCAAACCGATCCCACTGCTCGCGCCTGTCACAATCGCCGCCTTCATTCCACCTCTCCCTCCAAGGTCAACGGCGCAGGCGCGACCGCCAGATCATCGGTCCGCAACGGCCCGGACGGGCGCGACAACCGGTTACGCACCACCCAGAACAACCGGTTCTGCGCCCGCGTGATCGCCACGTAAGCCAGCCGCTTCCACAAGGGCTGCCCAGCTTCCGTCCGCCCCATCCGCGCTGCCGCATAAAGGTCAGGCGCAAAAACCTGTACGTTCTCCCATTGCGAGCCTTGCGCCTTGTGGATCGTCACCGCCGCCCCATGCAAAAACGCCGCCCCCATGCGCGCCGCAAAGGGGATGAACGGCTCTTCCTCATCGGGCATTTCAATCTTGATAATCGACGCGGCACTCACCTGCGGATCCTCTGCGCCCATCACGTGCAACCTTGAAAACCCCGGCTTGCGCCCTTCTTCAAGGTAAACGCATTGCGCCCCCTTAATCAGCCCGCGCGCCTCTAAATCAAGCCGCTTCTTGCGATGCTTCAACGGCAACTCGATCCCGTCGCAAATCAGCGGCTCCCCCGGCAGCAGTTCCGTCTCTGGCGCGCCAAAAGCGTTCCGAAACGCATGGATCAACCGAATACGCGTTGCGTTGCGCCAAACCAGAACGGGCGAGCGCGCCATCAGATCCGCCTCCACCCGCTGCGCCCAGACCACCCGGTCATCCCGACGCGCGGCGTCCTCGACCATCCGCTCAAACTGCTCAAACCCGATGCTATCATCGCCCAAAGCATGCGCCAGATCGAGGATCGGATTATCCTCCGCCTGCCGGAAAACCCGGTTCAACTCGCGCTTTCGCGGTCCTTTGATCTCATCAAACACCATGCTGCCAGACTGGTTCACAGGCGCCAACTGCGCCGGATCGCCAAACAGCAAAAGCGTTGGAAAGATCTCCTGCAGGTCTTCATATTGCTTGGCATCCAGCATCGAGCTTTCGTCGACAAAGCCAATGTCCAAAGGCTCCTCGCGCCGCTTCCATCCGGTAATAAAATCCGATCCGCGCAGACCCGCCGCCGCCAAGGCACCGGGGATCGACTTGTTATGCTCATAAAACGCCGCCGCCCGGTCCAGCGCGATCTCGGTCAGCCCTTCGATCTGGGGGCGCTTACCGTTCCCCGCCAGCCATTCGGCGATTTTCTCGTATTCAGGATCATAGACTGGCGTGTACAAAATCCGGTGGATCGTCGTCGCCGGAACCCCGCGATTGCGCAATACGCTTGCCGCCTTGTTCGTCGGCGCCAAAATCGCCAGCGTGCGCCGATCCTTGCGCTTGCGCCCCTCGTAATCACCCGAAACGACATCAACGCCCACCTCGGCCAGCGCCTTGTAAAGCTCTGCCAACAAAAGCGTTTTTCCCGACCCCGCCTTACCGATCACTGCCATCACACCCGATGTGCCGCTGCCCGGCGGCATCAGACTGCCCTCGTGCAAATCAATTCCAGCCCGCGCCATCAGCTCGGCCACGGCATCGTAAGCCTCGGCTTGATCGTCAGAAAATGTGAGCGCAGGGACCGTCATAGCGCGACCCTACAAGGGCCACGCCGCACGGGCCAGCGGTTATGCGGCCCAAGCGACCCGATCGCTGTCGCCAAACGCCCGCCGCGCCCAATGCTGCGAGACGGCAAGGCTCACGCCAGCGCGCTTTTGCAATCGAAGCAACGCCGATTGCGTAAAAGACCACAGCCCAACGCTGATCTGATCGCGCCCTTCGCCAACGCTGCCCAACACCTCGGGTGACGCACCAATCCGTTGATAAATACGCACCATACGGGCATCGAACACGCCCACGAAATGCGTGACCCCGAACCGCGTCATCAACTCGGATCCTGCCAGCATCAACAAGGCCGACACATTCGGCTCGGCATCTGCAGCCAGACAAAACCGCGTGCATTCCCAAATCGCAGGGCTCGCGATCTGCGTGTCCGCCAGATGCGCAAAATGATCGTTCACCATGGTGCGTCCGACGCTCGGCAAAAACCGCATCGAGCCGCCGTGGCTCCCATCCGCCCGCTCCCAGATCACGTAAAGCGGGTTCAGATCATCATATTCATCGCGCTCAAAGCCATCCGCATCCACCGAGACCTCCCAGCCAAGACGATGTTTGAACTGATCGGCACGGTCGCGAAACATGGCATCGCGCAGCTTGGGAAAATCATTCAGCTGGTCGGAATAAAGAAATCTCATCATGGGGCTCTCCGTCACGTTAATGACGATCAGCCTCACTCAGTTTGGTTAAAAAATCGCTGCGCCCGGCTCCGTCAGAAACCGTTAACCTTAATGGCCCGCCCTGCCTTCTTTTGTCCAAAAATACCGAATCCAACGCCGCCAAACGCGCCTAGACGACAATCAATCCCAACGATGTCGCCCGCGCCACCGCATGAGTCGTGTTCATCGCGCCCAGCTTGAACCGGGCGCTCTCGATGTAGGCGCGCAGCGTATGCTCCGAGATATCAAGCGTATTGGCCACCTGCGCGCGCGAATAGCCCAGCGCCAGATACGTCATCGCATCAACCTCCCGCGGGGACAGCGCGCGCGGGTTGTCCGGGGTGGCGCTTGGCTCAAATTCCAACGCCTTTTGGTTAAAGAAATGCGCAATAAGGATCAGATTGCGCAAGTTGCGTTCGGTGAACGAAGCCCATTCAACATCGGTTGCGGTATCGTTTAGCGTAAAGAGCGCGAACTGCCCTTGCGGGCCCCGGATCGGGATCGAAAACCCCTGATTTCCCAGACCAAAGTTGATGGCCTCTTTCATAAAGCCGCGTGCGGCCTTGCTCGACCAATCCAAGCGCTTCCAATCCACGGGGTGAAAACGCTGATAGCACCCCTGAATGACAGGATCGATGCGCAGGTAATCATGTTCGAGATAATGTTCGACCCACGACATCGGATAGGTGCCGACACCGTATTGTTCACCGTCGCTGTTTACCCAGTGGTAAACAATATGGGCAATCTCATAGAGGTCACGCAACTCAACCGAGAGCGTCTGAAGATCGTCACGCGACTGGGCCAGCCAAAGCCGATCTATAAACGGTTCCAAATTTGGCGCCATCTGTGGCACACTCTCCCCTGGACGCAATCTCAGCGGCAGCGACGAGCGTTGCATCGTCAAGCTGTTCTGCCAGAGCCGTGAGACCATTGGCGCCTGCGTAGGTTCGCAGATCAGCCAGTACGTCGATTATCCAATCATTTGCCATATAACACTCGCCAGAGAAGGTTAACAAAACATTAATACAACTGTAGCACGAGCAATCTTTCAAAAGTATTAGCGAATATGTGCACCCCGCAATTAGCGGGAGACTGAAAAGCTAACCTATTGAAAATAAACAGTCTGTGTGAGGAGATTGATAAAACTCTCACAAAAAAGGCTGCCAGCTCGCGCTGACAGCCTCTGCTTTTTTGTTAACACTTAGCGTGCAGCAAGCGTATCCTCGAGCGTCCGCAAGCCCGTCTTGGGGGCCTGAACCAGCACCGACATATTGCCCGGCTTATGCTCGTTGCGCAGCATCTTCATATGCGCCTCGGGCAGATCGTCCCACGGGAACACTTCCGACATGCACGGGTCCAGACGGCGCTCGACCATCAGGTTGTTGGCGGCAGAAGCCTGCTTGAGGTGCGCAAAGTGGCTGCCCTGCAGACGCTTCTGGTGCATCCACATATAGCGCACGTCAAAAGTCAGGTTGAAGCCAGTGGTGCCAGCGCAGATCACGACCATGCCGCCCTTTTTGCAAACAAAGGTCGAAACGGGGAAGGTCGCCTCGCCGGGGTGCTCAAACACCATATCGACATTGTTGCCTTTGCCGGTGATGTCCCAGATCGCCTTGCCGAACTTGCGCGCTTCCTTGAACCACTCGCCATATTCGGGCGTGCCAACCGTGGGGAGTTGCCCCCAGCAGTTGAAATCCTTGCGGTTCAAAACGCCTTTGGCGCCCAGACCCATCACAAACTCGCGCTTGTCCTCGTCCGAGATGACACCAATCGCGTTGGCCCCGGCCGTGTTAATCAGCTGGATCGCATAAGAACCCAGACCACCAGAGGCCCCCCAGACCAGAACATTCTGACCAGGCTTCAGATCATGCGGCTCGTGGCCGAACAGCATCCGGTAGGCAGTCGCCAGCGTCAGCGTATAGCACGCCGCCTCTTCCCAGCTCAGGTGCTTGGGGCGCGGCATCAGCTGCTGCGCTTGCACGCGGGTGAACTGGCTGAACGAGCCATCGGGCGTCTCGTAACCCCAGATGCGCTGGCTCGGCGAATACATCGGATCGCCACCGTTACAATGCTCGTCGTCACCATCGTCCTGGTTGCAGTGGATAACCACCTCATCGCCCACTTTCCAGCGCGTCACCTTTTCGCCAACAGCCCAAACAATGCCAGCCGCGTCGGATCCTGCAATGTGATAGGGCTCTTTATGACCGTCAAACGGGCTGATCGGCTGGCCCAGAGCAGCCCAGACACCGTTATAGTTCACGCCAGCGGCCATCACGAGGACCAGAACCTCGTTGCTGTCAATCTCGGGCACATCGACAACTTCTTTCAGCATCGCTGTTGTCGGCTCTCCATGGCGCTCGCGGCGGATCGCCCAGGCATGCATCTTCTGAGGCACAAACCCCATCGGAGGCATCTCACCTACATCGTAAAGCTCCTTTTCAGGCGCTTCATAGGTGAAAGCCGCTGTGTTTGTGTCGAGAGCCATGAAAACCTCCAGATATGTGGCGCCGCAGCGCAGAATCGCTTTGTATCGCCCTAGAGGTATGGAGATTTAGGTAATAAAGCAACCCGATCTGAAATGATTTTGTAATTATATAACCCTGCAGTTGCAGAAATTTCGCAATTCTATGCCGCATCTGCATCATCAAGATGCGAAATTGAGCGAGCGTAGTACCGCAAAACATGGGTTTCTTCCGGAGTGATTGTGTAAAGCGCGTTCTCGAGCCGGATAAGGCCCCGTTTGCGAAGCTGACGTAGGCCGACTTCGACAGCATAGCCCAGATCATCGCGCGGCAGATGCACATGCGCGGATTGCAGCCCGTTGATCCGGTCGGCGACAGCAGCCTCAACGGCAGCACGGGTCATCGGCGCCTCGGCGGCAAGCAGGACATCGCTGACCAAAGGCACTGGCAAAACAGGCATGACGTCTTCGATCCGGCCCATCAGGGCCCGTCCCAGCGCTTTTATCTCGCCGCCGCGCTGTGTCGCGGTGTGCTCCCGCAATGATAAAGGCTGCCCAAAGCTGACGCTGGCATATCCCATGCGATGATATCGAAACGTGATCCACAGCCACAGCTGCTTCAGCACGAAGCCCATCACAACACTCATCCGCGCCCGAAACTTCCGGTTCCCGGCCTCGCCCGCAGCAATCAGTATACGGTCTTCCAGCACCCGGTCATAGTTGATCGCAACAGGCACAAAAACGATATCGCGGCCGTCCGGATCGAACCCATCGACAATATAATTCAGCAAACCCAGTTTCGGCGGCGCCAACGCACCATCCAGGCTCAGCCCACCTTCGGGAAAAACCGCCTGTGTCACACCATTGCGCGTCGCCATTTGCACATATCTTGCCAAGACCCGGCGATACAAAGCGTTGCGCGACTTGCGCCGAATGAAATACGCCCCCATCGCCCGGATCAGACGCGACAGCGGCCAGACCTGCGCCCATTCGCCCACCGCATAAGAAAGCGCCGAGGCCCGCGCAGCTAGATAAGTGACCAGCACATAATCCATGTTACTGCGGTGGTTCATGACAAACACGACCGTCGCGTCGCGCGGAACCTCGGTCAGGGTTTCATCATAATGCCCCAGCCGAACGCGATAAAAGGCCGTGGCCAGCCACTTTGCCAATCGTGTGCCGATGCCGAAATAGGCCGTTGCGCTGAAAGACGGCACAATTTCCCGCGCATAGCGTTGCGCTTTTTGAAAGGCCACGTCTTCACGCACGCCAAATTCGCGCGCATGTTCAACGATGGCTTGGGTCACCTCAGGATCATAAGACAGCCGCTGAATCATGTCCGTGCGGCGTGCCAGCTTGAACGGCTCAATCGGGCGCGTCAGCTTTTTGTTCAGCCGGTCCACCACCCGCTCGGCCCGCTTACGGAAGAACCAGCGCACCGATGGAAACAGAAAATGGCTCAGCGCTGTGACGGTCGCAAACAGCACCAACAGGATAAAAAGCCAAAGGGGAAGGGTGATCGTCGTGAACATTACGCGCCAACCTACGCCACAGTCTGGAAAATCCCAATCCCTGCTCTTAGGTGCGTTGTATGAAGATCACGCTTTTGCCCGGCTTCACCGAAGCCGAACGCGCCCACGCTGCCCAGCTTTACTGGCAAGCCTTCTCTGGCAAACTTGGCAAGTTGATGCGCCCGGACGCCAAGGCGCTTGGATTTCTGGAAGATGTCCTGAACCCCGATTTCGCGATCAGCGCCCGCGATGACGCAGGCGCGCTTCTGGGTCTGGCGGGGTTCAAGACCGCCGATGGCGCACTTGTCGGGGGCGAGCTTAGCGATATGCAGCGCCATTATGGCCTGTGGAGCGGTATTTGGCGCGGCGTCCTTTTATCGATCCTCGAAAGGGACCTCGAAGAGGGTATCCTTCTGATGGACGGCATTTTCGTCGATGCCCGCGCCCGCGGCCATGGCGTCGGCACCCAGCTGTTGAACGCTATTCTGCACGAAGCACGCCGCCGCAAACTCTCTCAGGTTCGTCTCGACGTGATCGACAGCAACCCACGCGCCCGCGCGCTTTATGAACGCGTCGGCTTTGAAGCGGGTAAGACCGAGCATATCGGCCCCTTGCGCCATCTTGTTGGGTTTTCATACGCCACACGGATGACCCACGGCCTCTCGTAACGCCGCAACGCAGCGAAAACGCTTGATTATAATGTTTCGTGGATTTAGGAATTCACAGAAGATTATTACCCAGATCGAATCGAGGCTTCCATGACCGACGCGCCCAAGAAAGACCGCCCCTGGCTCTTCCGCACATATGCCGGGCACTCCACGGCCAAAGCCTCAAACGCGCTGTATCGCGGCAACCTGGCCAAGGGTCAGACGGGCCTCTCCGTCGCGTTCGATCTACCCACGCAAACCGGCTATGACAGCGATCACGAGTTGTCGCGCGGCGAGGTCGGCAAAGTCGGCGTGCCCGTCGCTCACCTCGGTGACATGCGCACGCTCTTCGACAATATCCCGCTTGAGCAGATGAATACGTCGATGACGATCAACGCGACGGCGCCTTGGCTGCTGTCGCTCTACATCGCCGTGGCCGAGGAACAGGGCGCCGACGTCTCGAAACTGCAAGGCACCGTGCAGAACGATATCATTAAAGAGTATCTCAGCCGCGGCACCTATATCTGCCCGCCAAAACCATCCCTGCGGATGATTACCGATGTTGCGGCCTACACGCGCGAGCATCTGCCCAAATGGAACCCGATGAACGTGTGTTCCTACCACCTGCAAGAAGCCGGCGCGACGCCCGAGGAAGAACTGGCTTTCGCGCTGGCCACTGCCACGGCCGTTCTGGATGACCTGAAGGGCAAAGTCCCCGAAGAGCATTTCCCCGCCATGGTCGGCCGCATCTCTTTCTTCGTGAACGCTGGCATCCGCTTCGTCACCGAGATGTGCAAAATGCGCGCGTTTGTTGAGCTGTGGGACGAGATTTGCGCCGAACGCTACGGCGTCGAAGACCCCAAATTCCGCCGCTTCCGCTACGGCGTTCAGGTGAACTCGCTGGGCCTGACCGAACAACAACCCGAAAACAACGTCTATCGTATCCTGATCGAGATGCTCGCCGTGACGCTGTCCAAAAACGCCCGCGCCCGCGCCGTGCAGCTGCCCGCATGGAACGAAGCCCTTGGTCTGCCCCGCCCGTGGGACCAGCAATGGTCGCTCCGTATGCAGCAGATCATGGCGTTTGAGACGGACCTCTTGGAATATGACGACCTCTTCGACGGCAACCCCGCCGTCGATCGCAAGGTCGCTGCGCTGAAAGAAGGCGCCCGCGCCGAACTCGCCCAAATCGACTCCATGGGCGGCGCGGTCGAGGCGATCGAATACATGAAATCCCGCTTGGTCGACTCTAACGCCGAACGCATCATGGGCATCGAAGATGGCGGCACCACCGTCGTCGGCGTGAACCGCTATCAAGAGGCCGAAGAAAGCCCCCTGACCGCAGGCGACGAGGCAATCATGGTCGCTGACAAGGACGCCGAAGCCGACCAACTTGCCCGCCTCGCCACGTGGAAAGACGCCCGCGATGACGCCGCCGTGCAAAAGGCGCTCGAAGCTGTCCGCCAAGCCGCCGCGACAGGCACCAACATCATGATCCCCTCAATCGAGGCGGCCAAAGTCGGTGTCACAACCGGCGAATGGGGCGATGTCGTCCGCGCCGCCTTCGGCCAATACCGCGCGCCCACGGGTGTATCGAAAAACCCGTCGAACCGCACCGAAGGGCTCGAAGAAATCCGCGCCCAAGTCGATGCCGTCTCAGACAAACTCGGCCGCCGCCTTAAGTTCCTCGTCGGCAAGCCGGGCCTCGACGGCCACTCCAACGGCGCCGAACAAATCGCCGCCCGCGCCCGCGATTGCGGCATGGACATCACCTATGAAGGCATCCGCCTGACCCCCGACGAAATCGTCACCGCCGCGAAAGCCGAAGAAGCGCACGTTGTCGGCCTGTCGATCCTGTCGGGCAGCCACATCCCCCTGATCGGCGAGTTGATGGAGAAGATGCGCGCTGAAGGCCTTGGCCACATCCCGGTTGTTGTCGGCGGGATTATCCCCGAAGACGACGCCGACCGCCTGCGCGCTATGGGCGTCGCCAAGGTCTACACGCCCAAGGATTTCGAGCTAAACCGCATTATGATCGACCTTGTCGGTCTGGTGGATTCTGCACCGATGGCCGCAGAGTAATTAAAACCTTCCAGAAAGGTTTTGCAAAAGTCTTCTAAAGACTTTTGCCCGCATCCCCCCTATGACAGGCTCCCTGAAAATAGGAGCCCGCCATGACACCCCATATCGCAGCCAAACCCGGTGACATCGCCGAAACCGTTCTCATGCCCGGCGATCCTTTGCGTGCCAAATGGGCGGCTGAGA
>ERZ1740060.153-NODE-153-length-54658-cov-24.496163_pt1 | contig 54658 bp, 57 predicted proteins | sample MGYA00581743_ERZ1740060 | MGnify/ENA primary metagenome ERZ1740060 (study PRJEB43018, sample SAMN04849235) | marine metagenome | isolation source: floating plastic debris | place: Pacific Ocean | collected 2008-08-27 | study: EMG produced TPA metagenomics... | reverse complement strand
GAGATGCGATGCGCTAGGAAATCGAGCACGCCATCATCAAGCTCAAGCCCCGGATATTGCGCACTGTATTGATCGACTTTCGACTGCAAGACACCTAGACGCAGCTCAAAATCGGTCGGGTGCAGGTCCACGACCAGACCGCATTGCAGACGCGATTTGATCCGATCTTCCATATCCTTAATCTCGCCGGGTGCGCGATCAGCCGAGATGATGATTTGCTTGTTCTGGTCGACCAAGGCGTTGAATGTGTGGAAGAATTCTTCTTGCGTGCTTTCTTTTCCAGCAATGAATTGCACGTCGTCGACCATCAGGACATCGACCGACCGGAACAGGGATTTGAAATCCATCATGCGCTTTTCACGCAAGGCCTGGACGAAACGATACATGAACTGTTCCGCCGACAGATAGACCACGTTCAGTTCGGGTTTGCGTTCTTGCAACTCATGCGCGATGGCGTGCATCAGGTGCGTTTTACCAAGGCCAACGCCACCGTAAAGAAAGAGCGGGTTAAACGTGACCGGGCCCCCTTCTGCAACTCGTTTGGCGGCAGCATGGGCCAGCTCATTGGGCTTTCCGACGACAAATGTCTCAAAGCGGAAGCGTTTATCTAACGGTGCGCCGGGCACTTCCTTCTTGGCAGACTTTGCAACGGCAACGGGTTTCGCGGGCTGTGGTCTTGTCGTCTGATTTGCGGGAACTTGAAACACAACACGCTGAACTGCTTCTCCGGCAGTTGTCAGTTGGTACAGGATCTGATCGCCAAAGTTCTGGGACACATAATTGCCCATAAAATTGGTTGGAACGAAGAATGTGGCGATACCATCATCCAACGCCGAGAATTCCAAAGGCTCAATCCAATTTCTGTAATTGTTCTGACCTACAGTCTTAATCAGATTAACCCGAACCTGTCCCCACTTCTCGTCAGTCATTCTGTTCCTCAGCCTTTCCTGTCCCGCATAGATCTGCCACGCGCAGATGGTTTCCCTTACGCTCACATCAGACAAAGATATCCTGTGCTCTGAACAAGAGTGCTCAGACGCTACCCCACGTTACAGGGTATCTTTGAATGGCAGGTTTCCCTGCTCGTCACCTCAAACGGGTGTAAAGACAGCCACCTTTGCCCTGAAAATACAGAGCCTGCGCATCAAGGACTGGCTTATAACGGCTGGCCAGTTTGCTTTCGCGCCGCATATACGATTGGCGGTGCCAATCCTGCGATCCGGTGTGATGTCCCCCCAAGGACGATGTGAATCGATAACTATTGCTAGCAAGCGTCGCCGGAGCCGATCAACCGACCTTTGCTATTGACTCAAACAAAGCTGAAATCGAATCTGGCAAGCCGTTGCGATACCTTATTTTCATGACAAAAATGCAACGACGCCCAAAAATGAAAAACGCGGCCCAGAGGCCGCGTTGTTAACCATTTCCGAAAGGAATCGGTGTCAGCCGATTGCTTTAACACGCGAAGACAGGCGCGACATTTTCCGTGCAACTGTGTTCTTGTGCAGGATGCCTTTCGACACACCGCGCATCAGTTCAGGCTGTGCCTGCTGCAACGCAGTGCTTGCAGCATCCTTGTCACCGGATGCAATCGCCTCTTCCACTTTGCGCAGGAAGGTGCGGATGCGCGACCGACGCGCTTTGTTGACGGCGAAGCGGCGTTCGTTCTGACGCGCGCGTTTTTTAGCTTGAGGCGAATTTGCCATGTGCAACGTCCCACTTTTCGGGTTCGTGATAATCTGAAGCCGCGTCTCTAAGACCGACTCGCGTGCAAGTCAACAGGGTAGACCTGTCTATTTGTCCCGAAACTGCGCTTCGCGTTTGTCCAGGAACGCAGCCATGCCTTCTGTCTGGTCCTCGGTCGCGAAAAGGGAATGAAACGCACGACGTTCAAAGAGCAGCCCCTCGCGCAGCGTCGTCTCGTAAGAGCGGTTGACGCATTCCTTCACAACCATCGCGGTCAGCATCGACTTTTCGGTGATCTTTTGCGCGGCGGCCATCGCTTCTTCCATCAACTTCTTGGCCGGCACAACGCGGCTGACAAGCCCGCTGCGCTCTGCCTCGTCGGCATCCATAAAGCGACCTGTGAGATGCATTTCCATCGACTTCGATTTACCTACGAAACGGGTCAGACGCTGTGATCCACCAAGACCGGCAACGACGCCCAGATTAATCTCGGGCTGGCCAAATTTGGCGGTATCGGCCGCGATGATAAAGTCGCACATCATTGCCAGTTCACATCCTCCGCCCAGTGCATAGCCTGCGACCGCCGCAATGATTGGCTTGCGACATTTGAGGATTTGTTCAGCATCTTCGGCAAAGAGATCGGTGGTAAACACCTCAACGAATGTCTTGTCAGACATCTCTTTGATGTCAGCACCTGCAGCAAAGGCCTTTTCGGATCCGGTCAACACGATGCAACGGACCTTGTCGTTGGCCTCTGCCTCGCGCAGCGCCTGGCTTAGCTCGCCTAGCAATTTGCTGTTCAGCGCATTGAGCGCATCAGGACGGTTCAGCCGGATCAAGGCGACGTGGTCGTCGATCTCGACGATGATGGTTTCAAATGCCATGGCGCAAGCCTGCTTCTGTTGAACTTAGGCACCAAGGCTTAGCACCGTGAATAGTGTGTTCAAGCTATCTTTGGCATTGCGTGCAGTAGAAACTTGACCGCCCGGACTGCACGATTCGCTGGATCGTTCCGCCACATCCTTCGGTGACACATGGCGCGCCTTCGCGGTCATAGACCCGGAACGTGTGTTGAAAATATCCAAGCTCTCCATCGGTTTGGCGGTAATCGCGCAGCGAGGAGCCACCTGCTTCGATGGCCTCGGCCAGAACGTCGCGAATGATCGGAACAAGGGCACCAGCCCGCTTGACAGAGAGGTTTCCCGCTTTGCGTTTAGGAGAGATTTTCGCGCGATGCAGCACCTCGCAGACATAGATATTGCCCAGACCCGCTACGATTCTCTGATCCAGAAGTGCTGATTTGATCGGCGTGTTCCGACCCTTCAGACGTTCGGCGAGGTATGTTTCGTTAAAGTCATTGCCAAAAGGTTCCGGTCCGATCGGGGCAATCAGCCAATGATCCTGAAGCTGCGCTGTCTTTGACAGATCCATCGCCCCAAAGCGGCGTGCATCATTGAAGGTAACACGGCCGCCACCATCCATATCAAGGACGACATGATCGTGTTTTTCGGGCACTGGATGCGGATGATGAAACTCACCAATGGTCTGACCCGAGATCAGCATCCGGCCTGACATGCCAAGATGAATAATCAGCGTCTCGCCACTGTCGAGATCGGCAAGGATATATTTCGACCGCCGCCGCAGCGCTGTGATTGTTTTCCCCGTCAGCCGCTTTTCCATATTTTCAGGAAAAGGCCAGCGCAGATCAGGCCTGCGAATGTCAGCTTTCGCGATGCGCTGCCCTTCCATCACGGGCAGCAATCCGCGGCGCACTGTCTCGACCTCTGGTAATTCGGGCATGTCGCACTTCCTTAGCAGGAGCGCACATTGTAACGCGCCCGGGACGCTCTATAAGAAAGAGCAGATGCAAGGACGGCAAGACCTCATGAGCGACAAACCTGAAAACACGACACATTTTGGCTTTGAAACGGTTGCTGAGACCGAGAAAGCGGGCCGCGTGCAGGGTGTCTTTTCCAGCGTGGCCTCTCGATATGACGTGATGAACGACGTGATGTCGGTTGGCATACACCGCTTGTGGAAAGATGCGATGATGGATTGGCTGGCCCCACGCGCCGGGCAAAAGCTGTTGGATGTCGCCGGTGGCACGGGCGATATTTCGTTCCGGTTTCTCAAACGTGCAGGGCGTGGGCATGCGACAGTTCTGGATTTGACCGAAGACATGCTGATCGAGGGGCGCAAGCGCGCCGAGGCGGCCTCTCTGTCGGACAGTCTTGATTGGGTTGTAGGCGACGCGATGGCTTTGCCTTTCGAGGATAACACATTCGACGTCTACACAATCAGTTTCGGGATCAGGAACGTCACGCGACCGCAAGACGCGCTGAACGAGGCCTTTCGCGTGCTTAAACCTGGTGGGCGTTTGATGGTGTTGGAATTCAACCAGATACCAAACGATCTGATGCAGAAGGCCTATGATATCTATTCCTTCAACGTGATCCCACGGATGGGTCAGTTGATCGCGAATGACCGTGACAGCTATCAATATCTGGTCGAATCGATCCGCAACTTCCCGGATCAAGAGACCTTTCTAGGCATGGTCCGCGACGCAGGTTTCGAGAATGCGAAGTACCGCAATCTGTCCATGGGGATCGCAGCGCTTCATTCGGGTTGGAAACTATAACCGATGCGCGGACCGCACAATATCTGGCGTCTGATCCGAACAGGCGCAACCTTGGAGCGCACGGGCGCGATGAGTGTGGTGCTGGATGCATTTCAGGCTCCGCCCGGCCTGCGATTGGTCGCGCGTATTTTGGGTTGGCCGTTCAAATGGCTTGGCCTGAAGGGCGATCCAAGCATGCCACCTGCCACACGTGCTTTGACGGCGCTTGGGCCTGCCTACATCAAGTTTGGACAGATTTTATCAACCCGTCCGGATGTGGTCGGCGACGATCTGGCGCTTCAATTGCGGGTTTTGCAGGACAAACTGCCACCCTTTCCAAAAGCAGAAGCCAAGCGCGAGATTGAGCGTGAACTAGAAGTACCTGTCGATCAGGTTTTTGCAAATTTCAGCGAACCCGTGGCGGCGGCCTCTATCGCGCAAGTTCACAAGGCCACCCTGATCGAAACAGGCGAAGATGTTGCAATCAAGGTGCTGCGGCCCGGGATTGAGCGGGCCTTCCGCAAAGATATTGATGCATTTTATCTGGCTGCGACCATGGTCGAGATGCTGTCGCCCTCGTCTCGCAGGCTCAAACCAATGGACGTTATCACCCATTTCGAAGGTGTCGTGATGGGTGAACTGGATCTGCGTTTGGAGAGTTCGGCTGCCGCGGAATACGCCGCAAACACCGGTAAAGATGATGGCTTTCAGCTTCCTGTGGTGCAGTGGGATTTATCGGCCAAACGCGTGATGACGCTTGGCTGGGCCGAAGGGATCCCTGCAGGAGACGTTGTGGCGATTGATGCAGCCGGCCATGACCGCCGTATTTTGGGCGAACGGATCTTGCAATTGTTCCTGAGCCACGCGCTGCGCGATGGCTATTTCCATGGTGATATGCATCAGGGAAACCTTAAGATCGCGGCCAATGGCGATATCATTGCCTATGATTTCGGGATCATGGGACGGATTGATGAATATACCCGAAGGGTCTATGCGGAAATCTTGTTTGGCTTCATTCGCAAGGATTACAAACGCGTCGCCGAAGTCCATTTCGAGGCGGGGTATGTCCCGGCTGACAAGGATGTTGATGAATTTGCCCGTGCCTTGCGCGCGGTGGGCGAGCCAATTTTTGGCATGGACGCGACCCGCATTTCGATGGCGCGCCTGTTGACCTACCTCTTCGAGGTCACCGAACGCTTTGGCATGGAAACCCGAACCGAACTGATCTTGCTGCAGCGCACGATGGTCGTCGTGGAAGGCGTGGCACGCACGCTTAACCCCCATATCAATATCTGGGAAGTCGCCCGCCCCGTGGTCGAGGATTACATCAAGGAAAGCATTGGCCCCAAAGCCTTGCTGGCTGATCTGGCAAAGACTGCACGCGTTCTGGCACGGTTTGGCCCAAGGCTACCACAAATGGCAGAGGCCGCTTTGATCCGGCAGGCAGGTAGCCCATCGCCTGAGATGCCAAAACGCAACTGGTCACCCGTATTTTGGGCAATGAGTGGCCTTCTTGTCGGCGGCGTGGCTGTCTTTGCAGCGCTGTCGCTCTAGCCGCCTTTTCGGATCGCTGTCACCTCATCCGCTGCCAGTTTAGCGCCGCCCTCAAAGATGAGAACAGTGCGTCCATCCTCCATCCGGGCTTCTTGAATTTCGGCGTAAACGGGCACAGGATCGGACCCGATCACAGCCCCCTGAGAGTGGTTTTCAACTTCAAAACTGTAGGTTGCATAGGGCAGCGGGTTGCCATCCGACGCCACACCAACCCAATCCATAGCACCGCCTGACAGGTTCAACTCAGACCGCTGAACCTCGGCCCCGGTTGCATCACGCACGACGAGGAAAGCCTTGTCAGCAACGCTTCGCGGAACCGGATCAAGCGTGATCGGACTACCATCAAAAGGCACTGAAACCGCGGCACGCCCCTCCATGCCGACCCAGCCAGACAAATGCGCCATCCCCATGACGCCCATCTGGCTGCCAAGCGACTTCAACAAATCATTGGTTTGGACCTGCTGCTCGACCCCAGAGAACGTCGCCAGCTGGGTTGCGTAATCAGTCGACTCGATGGGATTCAGCGGATCCTGATTCTCCATCTGTGCGGTCAGCATTTTGAGAAAAGTCTCAAAATCGGAACTGATAACCGTCTTTTGCACCTCGTCAGAGGCTGCTCCGGAACCGGCTGATGGTGTTTGCGCATTGGGCAAAGGGGTAGTTTGTGTCACGTCCATTGGGTTCTCCTATAGGCGAAGGTCAAGACCGGTTGTCTGGCCAAGCGTAACGATTTGGGGCTGCGCCTCACCTTCTACTGGATCAGCAGATATGGCAGCGCTATCCGGCGCGGCGGGATGTTGATCGGCGGGGGTGTCTTGGTCGGTGAAGCTGAAATTCAGGTCGGTATATCCCATCTCCTGAAATTCTTGTGCCAATTGGTCGATGTGACGGCGCATCAAATCCAGCGTTTCAGGGCGTTCGGCACTCATCACAAGGGTCAGGCTTTGATCCTGAGACGATAACACCATCCTGACTTGGCCCAATTCCTGCGGGTCGAGGCGCAGTTCAACGGGTTGGTCCGGTTTAAGCGGGACCTGAGCCAATTGAGCCATCACAGCGCGCTGTGTTTCTGGCCTTAAGGTCAGCGGAGAGGCGCTGGGCCCTTCGGTGCGGCGCATGTCGAGAGGGGCTGCCAACTCTGGGTCTGCAGGCTGAGCTGAGGTGGTTTCTATATCAAAATCCATCACCGCCTGAACCGTAATTTCGGAGGTATTGGACCCTAGAACAGGCTTATGTTTCGCTGGTTCCAAGGTTTTTTCAGCCGCGGCCCGGCTGAGAGCCGGTGCCTTGGCCTTTTCGGAATTTACGGCATACGAAACGGCCTGGACATCTGCGCTGTCGCCGCTGTCCAGTTTGACAACCGCCTTTTGTACGCCGCGCGGATCGATTGGCGTGGGCTTACCCTTGGCGGGTAACGTGACCTCTTCTGCCAGATCTGGCTTAACAGGAACGGCGCGCCGCATTTCTGGGGGTGCCGTAACCTGCTGACCGGTCGAAGTGAGAGACGTTTTTCGCAGTGCATCGGTCCCAAAGTCAGCCTGCACAACATTGGCTGTCGTCGCAACTAGAGCGGGCGCAACGGCCAGTTCAGCTTTCACGGTAGGATGATCCGGCGTATCGACTTTGGAGGCCTGCCTGGGCGCAATATGCGAGATTTCTATCGTGTGCTCGGGCTTTGCGGGCACTTTATGCGCCACTTCCAAATCTGCTGACCCTGGCTGTGATGCAACGATATCGCTTGGCGTATCCACACCTTTTGATGTCATTTTTACCAGCGTCGCCCGTCCCTCTTTGGGATCCAGGCTTAAGGGTGGTCGATGATCTGCCGGCTGCTCTTCATTCATCGCTTCCGGTGCTGGCGTCGCGGGTATCTGAAGAGGCAAATCTTCAGAATTGTCAGGTGGCATCGGCACCGCGCTCTCAATCAGAAAGCTGAATTGAGCATGATCGGCCTTGACGGTTACAGGCGTCTCCAGCGGGATCAGTCCATCGCCAATCGGCGTCTCTGGAACGATGCTCTCGTCCACCAAATCGATTGAGAATGTGGCGATTTCCACACGATCAAAAGGCTCCTCAACGGTTTTGATGGCAGGGATGGCACCCCCTTCCTTAACGGACGGTGCGATTGGGTCAGTCGGGAAAGGCAATTGCATCTTGGCTCCGGAATTCTTCCGCATGTCTGGTGCCGGTATGGCGCAGTTTCGTTACGAATTTCTTTACCTCTGTCAGGCAACACTCAGCGAAATACAGACGATTTGAGGCATTCGAAAATGACCGACCCGATAGGACCAAGCCCAAAGATCAATACCCCAGCACAGATCACGAAACTGCGTGAGGTTGCCGATGATCTTGAGGCTACTTTTCTGTCTGAGATGCTCAAATCGGCTGGTGTCGGCAAATCTCGCGAAGCGTTTGGTGGCGGTATTGGCGAGGATCAATTCGGGTCATTTCTGCGCGACGCCCAAGCCAAGGAAATGGTGCGGGCGGGCGGGATCGGACTGTCAGAGACCATTTTCAACGCATTAAAGGAGCGATCAGAATGACCGCAATCGAGCAAAAGATGACCCGTCTTCTGGAAAGCGAACGGACCGTCCTGATGGGCGGAAATCTGGAGGCGCTTAGCGAAATCGCAAAGCAAAAAGAAGCGATGCTTCCAAATGTGCGGACACTTGATGCTGATGCACAGGCACGGTTGCGCGCATCAGCCGATCAAAACCACGCACTTCTTGGTGCCGCAATGCGTGGTTTGCGCGGCGCCATTCGCCGGATCAAAGCAATCAGCGGCGCAGGTGCGCCATTGCAAACATATTCAGCGAACGGTGCGCGATCTGCCCTGAACGAGCCGCGCAAACGCGACTTCGAATCGCGGATTTAAGCTGCGATTTCGAATAAAATCCTAAGTAATTTCAGTGCCTTGCTTAGAGATCTATTAGGACTTTCCCTTTCATAGTGACCACGCAGCCAAAACGGATGCTGTGCCCCGGAAAACGGGACAAATGTAATGTCAGAACGACAGAATTCCGGCTTTCGCCGGTTCTTGAAACGGACGCAAAAGCGCCCAGAAAAAAAGGATAGGCACCTATGTCTAGCATTCTGACGAACAACAGTGCGATGGTCGCGCTTCAAACACTCAAGTCCATCAATACGGATTTGTCCAAAACCCAGAACGAGATTTCGACTGGTAAATCTGTCGCGTCCGCCAAGGACAATGCCGCCGTTTGGGCCATCTCGAAAGTGATGGAATCCGACGTAAGCGGGTTCAAGGCGATCTCGGAAAGTCTGGCACTTGGCGAATCGACGGTTGCCGTTGCGCGCCAAGGTTCTGAAACCGTCACTGACCTGCTGACACAGATCAAAGGCAAGGTCGTTGCCGCGCAGGAAGAAAATGTTGATCGTGAGAAGATCCAGACAGACATCTCGGCGCTACGCAATCAGATCAACTCGGTTGTGAATGCTGCGCAGTTCAACGGCCTGAACATGCTCAAGGGTACGGAAGATGTAAACATCCTCTCGTCGCTTGATCGTAGCGGTGATGGTAGTGTCGAAGCGCAAAACATCACAATGCAGCGCCAGGACATGACGACCTCGACGGGTACGTACGGTAATGGTGGCCCATTGGATGCAAACGGCACCCGCAGTGCGCCGACAGCAACCAATGCCGCAAATACCGCCACCATCACGATGGCGACGGATGCTGATTATAGCCATGAAGGCCTGACCTTTGAAATTGCCGGTACTTCACTTGTGATCGAAGCAGGCGAATTGAGCGGGGACCAGGATGCAGCTGCGGCAGAAATTGCTGGTCGTATCAATGCGCTGGGACTTGAAGGCATCAGTGCTTCTGCATCTGCTGCTGCAATTTCTGTCAACTCAACACGTGCGTTTGAAACCGTTGATGTGACAGCAACGCTATCGGTCGACGGCACTGGCGCGGGTGATGCGTCTGTCACAGGCGGAACAATCGCAGAGCGGGCCGAAAATGTGACGTTCTCAACGTCGGCAAACGTGAACTCGGGCGACGGTTACAAAATGACGGTCGGCTCTCAGACCTTCCAATATGTCGCCGGCCAGGGCGAGACATTTGAAGATGTTGCTAAAGGCCTGAAAACTGCCATTGACGGTGCCGGGATTGAAGGTGTCACAACCAAAGTCAGCCAAAACGACTCTGGCGCCTGGATGGTAAAGGTTGATAACGATACGAGCACCGCAAAGAACATTGCGCTGGTCGGCCAATCAGGTGGTACAGCCTCTGGCGGATTGTTCGGTCTTGATAAGATCGACGTGAGCACAAATGAAGGTGCCGATGCAGCGTTGGCCAACATTGAGAACCTGATCCAGAACTCGATCGACAGCTCTGCATCGTTTGGTTCTGCACAAGGACGGATTGAGACGCAATCCGACTTTATCAGCAAGCTGACCGACTCCTTGAAGACCGGTATCGGCACGCTCGTCGACGCGAATATGGAAGAAGCTTCTGCACGACTGCAAGCCTTGCAGGTGCAACAGCAGTTGGGCACCCAATCGCTGTCCATCGCCAACCAGGCGCCACAGTCGCTCCTGTCGCTCTTCCGGTAAGATATGTTGCAGGGCCGGCTGGCGCTGGCCCTGCACTTTACTCGATCTCGTCAAAACAGTGATTACACGCTCAAGGGAAGGATTCCCCCGTGATAGCACCACACATGGCACAGACCGCCTATTCTGTGACCGCAAACTCCGTTCGCACACCTCGCGGTGCCGAGTATGAGGCGATTGCCAAGATTACTGGCCGTTTAAAAGCAAGTATGACAGCCGACAGCGCATCCTTCGCCGCCCTTGTTCGCGCCCTTCACGATAATCGGCGCCTTTGGACACTTTTGGCTGCGGATGTTTCGGATGACGACAATCAACTTCCCACGTCGATCCGTGCACAGATTTTCTACCTGTCCGAATTTGTCTCACAACACACAAGCAAGGTTCTGCAGAAAAATGGGGCAGTCGATATTCTGATCGACATCAACAGCGCCATTCTGCGCGGCCTGAAGCCGAAAGGAATTTGAAATGGCCGGACTGGTTTTAAAACTGGGACCACGAGAACGTGTTCTGATTAATGGTGCAGTTGTCGAAAACGGGGATCGCCGCAGTCGGTTGGCTGTGATGACCCCGAATGCAAACATCCTGCGTTTGCGCGACGCGATCCATCCTGAGGATGCGAAAACACCTGTCAGACGGGTCTGCTATATCGCGCAGCTCGTTCTTTCGGGCGATGCTGATGCAGCTGACGCCAAACATCAACTGCTGCGCGGGATTGAACAGCTTAGCCTTGCGCTGACCGATCATGACAGCAAAAGCTGCATGGCATTGGCTACAAGCGCTGTTCTGGATGAAGATTACTACAAGGCTCTTAAAGCTTTGCGCAGCTTACTGCCACGGGAAGACCGTTTGCTTTCCGCCTCCTTCGCATGAGCTTTCAGCCGATCATTCCCCTGTCCGGGCTTGCGGGTTGGAACTTTCTCAATCGCACAATGGACACGCAGCGCACCGCGTTCGAGAACAGTCCAACCATCAAGCGCGATACCGACTACTTCCGGGAAAAGATCGGCGAGATAAGCAGCGCTAAGGATCTTGTCGCGGATCGCAGGTTACTTGGCGTTGCGCTTGGTGCGTTCGGGCTTGAGGCTGATATCGGCAATAAGTACTTTGTTCAAAAGATCCTTGAAGACGGCACGCTCGACCCCGAAGCACTTGGCAATAAGCTTGCTGATAAGCGCTATCTCGCGATGGCCGACGCATTTGGGTTTGGTGATAACGCGGTTCCGCTTAGCCAAGCTGCTGGGTTTGCGGATCAAATAGTAACGCAGTTTCAATCTCGCCAGTTTGAGGTCGCCGTTGGCGCGCAAGACGATGATCTACGGCTCGCACTGAACCTGCAGCGCGACCTTTCTGACATCGTCAGCCAATCCACAACTGAAAACACAAAATGGTTTTCAATCATGGGTAATCCACCCTTGAGGCAAGTGTTCGAAACCGCGCTCAACATGCCTGGATCCGTCGCGCAGCTTGATCTGGACCAGCAACTTGACCTGTTCAAAGAACAGTCTGACCGTATCTTTGGATCAAGTGATCCTGCAATCTTTTCAGCCGATGAAACGCGGGATGATCTGGTTGAAACCTTTCTTTTGCGAAGCCAGATTTCCCAAGGCCAATCGTTTCAATCTTCGGCGTCTATCGCGCTGACGCTGCTTAGCAACCTGTAGCTTTTGACAAACGGAGCGCCTTTAAGCTGACGAGGGCTGTATTTGCTTTCCTTGCTTCATCCCTCGACCGAGGGAATATCAGGTGCTCCGACCTGGGCTTCGAAACCTATTGCCTGCTGCAAGGCGACGTAGCTTTCCATAATAGGGGCGCGCAGGCTCATGAGTTCATCCAATGCTTGATGACTTGCGACTGCTGCATCAACAAGTGGATCGGAACCCGGTGCGTAAAGCCCTGCCTGAACCATCATTTCAGCCGATGCATATGCCCCGGCAAGACTGCGACCGCGCGTCAGCACAGAATTTTCATCCGCGGTCGCAGCATCCGGTAGACTACGCGAGACAGAGCGTAGCAAATCAATCGCTGGAAACCGTCCACGTTCCGCGATTTTGCGATCAAGAACCACATGTCCATCCAAGACACCGCGCACGATATCCGCGATTGGTTCATCCATGTCCGAGCCTGCAACAAGCACCGATAGCACCGCAGTAATGTGCCCAGCATCAAAACCGCCGGGCCCCAAACGCTCACATAATGACATAAGCATATGTGCGGTCGAGGGGGGATACCCCCTTAGACTTGCCGGTTCACCCGCAGCCAAAGCGATTTCGCGGTGCGCTTCGGCAAACCGGGTGAGGCTGTCAGCAAGAAAAAGGACATGGTGTCCTTGGTCACGAAAAAACTCGGCGATGGTTGCGGCCGTCCAGGCACATTGACGCCGCAAAAGCGGTGAGCTGTCGGATGTCGCAGCGACGATGATCGTGCGCGCCATCCCGTCAGGCCCCAAGATGCGATCAACAAAATCGCGCAGCTCGCGCCCGCGTTCACCGATCAGGGCAATCACGCAGATATCGCTCTCAAGGCCTTTGGCCAAGTCTCCCAACAGGGAGGATTTTCCAACGCCAGAACCCGCAAAGAGGCCGATGCGCTGCCCCTCGACAATTGGCAAGAACGTGTTGAATGCAGCCAAACCTGTTTCAAGCCGTTTACCAAAACCGCCCCGGCTGGCAGGCAGCGGCGGTGTTGCGTGGATCGGGCAAATCTGTGCGCCCGGCATTAACGCGCGTCCATCAAGCGGACAGCCATTCGGATCAATCACCCGGCCAATCCAGCTTTGATGTGGCGCGATCTGAAGCGGATCAAGATGGCGGACCTGCATCCCTGTTACCACGCCACCAAGCGGGCGTTCGGGCAACATGGTTAATGTACCGTCATTCAGCCCAATGACTTCGCCACCGATCGGATCGAGCGATGGGCCGCATACATCAAGACGATCACCCAAAGCCGCAACATCGTTTAGGCCCGAGATCCGCAGCAAACCCTTTTCAACCAATTCAACACGACCAACACGCCGCGACGGAACCGCATGCGACAGGCGTTGCGACAAGCAACCGAGATCAGGATGGGCCACGTTGGAACTCCTTTGGTTCATTGAAACCCTTTCTAAAGGAATCAGGGTTAAGCCTTGGTTGAGATAGTTCGAGGGAGAAGCCCCGATGTTTGATAATCTTGAGATTTTCCGCTCTGCCGGAGCAATGGCGCGCCACGCGGCGCAGCGCCAATCCGTCGTTGCTGAAAATATCGCGAACGCCGATACACCCGGATATCGCGCTAAGGATGTGACCACGTTCACACCAATAAGTGACGCATCCCGGACAGAGATGAGGGCAACGCGCAGCAGCCATTTCGACGCCGGATCGCGGACAACCGCCGCTTCGATCATTCTGGGCGATCAATCCGGGCTTTCGCCAAACGGCAACTCCGTTTCGCTTGAGAGCGAAATGTTCAAATCAATCGAGGCAGAGCGCCAGCATAGTCGGGCAATGACGATCTATAAGTCGTCGCTTGATATTTTGCGCGCGAGCCTTGGTCGGCGATAGGGGCTGATGCGATGAGTGATTTTTCAAATTCCCTACAGACTGCGGTTAGCGGAATGCGCGCGCAATCGACGCGGTTGCGGCACGTTTCAGAAAATATCGCCAATACCGACACACCCGGTTATCGGCGCAAAATCATGAATTTCGAGCAGGTGTCGAAAGACGGGGCGAAGACCGGGGAGGTGCGCTCGGCCGGGATATCGCTGGATCGCACAGAGCTTTCCCGGATCTTCGACCCCGCCCACCCAATGTCGAATGAAGACGGCTACTATGATGGATCAAATGTCGATCTGGTGGTCGAAATTGCAGACGCCCGAGAGGCGCAACGCAGTTATGAGGCGAACCTCAAAATGTTCGAGCAGACGCGGAATATGTCGTCGAAATTGCTTGAACTGCTGCGCAAATAAAGGAGACCAGAATGGACATCCGATCCTCTTTTGCAGCCCAAGGATATGCTGCAACAAAGCCTGCGCTAACGCCAAAAGGCGATGCTGGCGGGGCCTTGCAAGATGCAGCAAAGTCTTTTGCCGCCACTTTGCAGGAAAGCGAAGCGACCGCAAAAGCGGCGATGTCGGGTGGCGCCGATCCTCATGCGCTGGTCGAAGCGCTTGCTCAGACAGAACTTGCGGTCGAGACGGCGGTGACCGTCCGCAACAAGGTTGTCGAGGCGTATCAGGAAATCCTCAGGATGCCGGTGTAGTCAGATGGATGACGTCCTTTTCTACGATACATTGCGACAAGCGCTTTGGATTTCGGTGGTCGTATCAATCCCGATCCTCACTGTTGCCCTTATCACTGGTCTGTTCGTTGGCCTGTTTCAAGCACTGACATCTGTGCAGGAAATGACGCTGACATTCGTCCCGAAACTTGGCGCCATCGTTGTCGTATTCTGGATGACGATGGGCTTCATGTCGGAAACGCTGGTGTCGTTCTTTCAGAACCAGCTTGTCCCATTGATCGCGGGGATCTGATCGATGGAGAACGGCAGCTACACAACCCTGACCCGGCAATCAGGCCTTATGCGCGAGATGCAATCGGTCGCCAACAACATCGCCAACGCTTCAACCACCGGGTTTCGGCGCGAGGGAATCGTGTTCTCGGAACATGTCACAAATCTTGGCGATGTACCGTCCCTTTCGATGGCGCAAGCTGGTGGCCATCACATTGACACACGTCAGGGCGGCTTTGAGAAAACGGGCGGGCCGCTTGATCTGGCGATTGAGGGCGACGGTTACTTTATGATCGAGACGCCGGATGGCGAACGCCTTACCCGCGCGGGACATTTCATGTCGAACGGCGAAGGTGATCTGGTCACGCCCGAAGGGTTTCACGTGCTAGATGCGGGCGGGGCGCCGGTTTTCATTCCGCCTTCCGCCGCAAGCATAAGTATCGCCGCAGATGGAACGATGAGCGCGGATGGTGCGCCTATCTCTCAGCTTGGCTTGTTCACAGCAGATCCAAACGGATTACAGCGGGTTGGCAGCACAATGTTCGAGGCCACCACAGGAGTTGAGCCGCTGATTGGTGGGACAGTTCTGCAGGGGTTTCTTGAAGGATCCAATGTCGATCCAGTGACCGAAATTGCCCGCATGATCGAGGTTCAGCGTTCATATGAACTGGGCCAGAAATTTCTTGAGAAAGAAGACGAGCGGCTCCGCTCTGTCCAGAAACTCGTAGGCCGATAGGAGGTGCCAGAATGCGCGCCCTGAAAATTGCAGCCACCGGTATGACCGCGCAACAGATGCGGGTTGAGGTGATTTCAAACAACCTCGCGAACATGAATACGACAGGGTATAACGCCCGCCGTGCAGAATTTGCCGATTTGCATTATCAGCAGCAAAGCCGCCCGGGAACGATCAGTTCATCCAGTGGGTCTGTCCTACCTGCCGGTGTGCAACTTGGCCTTGGTGTGCGGCCCACTGCTGTTTCCGTTAACCTTGCCCAGGGCGCCCTTTCGATTTCGGGCGGCGATCTGGATATTGCGATCGAAGGCCAGGGTTATCTTGAAGTGACACTGCCGTCTGGTTTGTCCGGCTATACGCGAGACGGCGCGCTGAAACGATCTGCTGATGGATTGATCGTCACCTCGGACGGACATCCGGTTGCACCGGAAATCACCGTACCCAACGACGCACGCAGCATCTCGATAAACGCCGACGGTGAGGTTTACGCCTATTTCAACGACCGGGTTGAGGCAGAGCTTTTGGGTCAGTTCACCCTTGCAGGATTTGCCAATCCAAAGGGGCTTGAAGCGATGGGAAGCAACCTCTTTCTTGAAACATCCGCCTCGGGTCCGGCCACAGTCGGCACACCGGGCGAAGAGGGATTGGGCATTGTACGTCAAGGATACCTTGAAGACAGCTCGGTCGATGCGGTTAAGGAAGTCACTGATCTGATCGAAGCACAGCGTGGGTATGAACTGAACGCCAAGGTCATAACCGCAGCGGATCAGATGCTTTCGGCAACAACGCAAATCCGGTGATGAAACTGGCGATCCTCCTTTGCCTTATGGCCGCACCGATGGCGGCTGATACGGTGTTCGCAACGCGCACGGTGCGCAGCCAATCGGTAATCACAGCCGAGGATGTGACCCTCAAAGAGGGTGTGCTTCCCGGCACGTTATCGGCGCTATCCCAAGCGATTGGGCGCGAGTCGCGCGTCGTGCTTTATGCAGGACGCCCAATTTTAGCCGACGACATTACGGCGCCCGCGCTTATCGAACGCAACCAGATCGTGACGCTGATCGTCAGTCAGAATGGTTTGAAAATATCGACCGAAGGGCGCGCACTTGAGCGCGGCGCAGTGGGCGACATGGTCAAGGCGATGAACCTGTCATCGCGCAGCACAGTTAACGGCACCGTCACGGCTGACGGTCACATCCAGATTGGACAATAAATGCACAAACCTCTTCTGATTTGCGCCTTAGTAGTTGCAGGCTGCGCGCGTGTTGAAAGCATCGGGCAAGCCCCAGAATTCACGCCGGTGCAAAGCAACAATGAAAGCCTTGCGATGCTGTCGCCTGGTCTTCCTGCACGAACCGAGGCCGAAAGCCCGCTAGATCAAGCATCGTTGTGGGATGGAGGCCGGCAATCGCTTTTGGGTGATCGACGCGCTGTTCAACAGGGGGATATTCTAACCGTCGTGATCGAAATCGACGAAAAAGCCGAAATTTCAAATTCCTCAAAACGTAGCCGGAGCGGTAAGGAGGCACTTGAGATCCCCAGCTTGCTTGGCATCCCGGAGCGGATCAATCCAAAGTTGCCAGCGGGTGCATCGCTTGGCAGCGCCGTTGATCTGAACTCATCCAGCAGCTCAGGTGGGGACGGCTCTGTCAAACGGCGCGAGAAGCTGACGTTGCGGGTTGCTGCAACGATCGTCAACGTGATGCCAAATGGTGTTCTGGCGATCAAAGGTTCACAGGAAGTGCGCGTTAACTTCGAGCTGCGTGAGCTTCTGGTCAGCGGTTTTGTGCGGCCGGAAGACATCTCAAGGCAGAACGAAATCACCTCGGATAAAATTGCGTCAGCACGCATTTCCTATGGCGGTCGCGGGCAAATCACAGATGTTCAGCAACCGCGATATGGGCAGCAGGTCGCCGATATCTTCCTGCCGTTCTAGGAGGGTATGATGGGTAAGATACTTCCAATCCTAATGCTTGCGCTGGGCGCGGGTGCGGGCATTTTCGGTGGTAAGCTCATGAAGCCTGCGCCAGACCCCGTGACCGCCGAAGCCCCTGCAGAACCAGTCGAAGTCGAGGCGGAACAGCCCGATGACGTGGAATATGTCAAACTGAACAACCAGTTTGTGGTTCCCGTCATTTCAGAGGGTAAAGTGATATCGCTTGTCGTGCTAGCACTTACCGTCGAGATTGCGCTAGGTGAACGCGAGGCTGTTTATGCGCGCGAACCGCGTCTGCGGGATGCGTTTTTACAGGTGATGTTCGATCATGCCAATATCGGCGGGTTCGATGGCGCCTTTACGAATTCGTCTTCCATGGACACGCTGCGGCACGCCCTTAGAACAGTGGCGACCGAAAGTCTTGGCCCTGCTGTTCAAGATGTTCTGATTACAGATATCGTCCGTCAGGATAGCTAGGCACGCGTCTGTTTTTGACGTTGTGCCAAACGCTCTTTTTCCAACAAATCATCAATCGCTGCAGACCGACCGAACGTCTTTCTGAAAACAGCGAGCCGTGTTTCAACTTCGGCGCGCTGCAGCGCCTGTTTGGACTGCGCAGCACCAATCTGCGCCCGCGACCACCCCAACCAGGCTTCGATTGCAGCGGCACCCTGCGCGTCCGCAAGCCCGTCCATTTCAGCCTGACGCGCATCACGTAGCGATGCGATTTCGTCCTGCGTTGCGCGTTCAGATTGGCGCGCGGACGCCAGCTGGGCTTCCTGCCCTGCGTGGATCAAAGCGGCGAGAGCTTTCAGTTGCTCAAGCTTTTTGATGCGTTCACTCATTCTTTTTCTTCGCCTTTCCACGCAGTGCATCTGCAAACCGGATGGCGGCCGCAACGGGTTTGTAGTGCTCAGGCAAAACTTCTTGCCCAATCTCGACAGCTGCGAAAATCGCGCGCGCTGTCGGGGGATCCGAATGGATCGCGACACTGGCTTCCGTTGCAGTTTCGCGAATGCGTGCTGCGATTTCATCGACACCCTTGGCGACGACAATAGGCGCCGCACCGGCCTGTCGGCTCCAACTCAAAGCAACCGCGTAATGCGTTGGGTTCACGATAACAACGTCGGCCTTGGGCACGTCAGCCAACATCTGATTCATCGCAATTTCATACCCACGCTGACGCCGCTGCTGCTTCATCTGCGGATCACCCTCAGACGATTTCACTTCGTTCTTGAGATCTTCATGCGACATGCGATTTTTCATCATATGGTCATAGCGTTGCCAAAAGAAATCGACGCCGCCAACGGCCAGAGAGATGACGAGCACAACGCCCAGAAACTTGACTGTCAGCGCTGCCAACAGCGAAAGCGCCATGGCAGGCGACAGGTAAATCGTGCTGACAATATCGTTCAGATTGGCCATCAGAAAGACGCCCAGCAAGATCGAGTAGATCGTCAGCTTTGTTGTGCTTTTGGCAAATTCAAACAGGCCGGTTCTGCCAAATTTATTCTTTGCATTTGAAAGAATCGAAACGCGCGAGGCCTTGGGCATTAGTTTATCCGGTGTCACGATGAAACTGCGCTGCGCGATGATCGTCACAAGAACAGCCGCCGCAGGAAGGCCAAACCAAGGCAAAAGCGAGCGACCAATGCTTAGCATCGCGCCCCCAACAACCGGCGCCGCCGGACCCTCAAACATCAGTTGGGATAGCTCATTCGAACGATCAATGAAGACCATCAAAGCGGTGCCGGTGTCTTTTAAAAGTGCAGCTCCCAAGGCAATTGCCACAATCAGAAAACCGCCATAGGCGGCGGCAGTATTAAGATCAGTTGATCGGGGAACCTCCCCTTTCTTACGCGCATCATCGAGCTTTTTCTGGGTCGGTTCGTGCTGCTTTTCACCGCTTTCATCTTCGCTCATTCCGCACCTCCAAATGGATTGAGGAAGAAGTGACCCAGATCATCGACCCAGATACTCAGCATGATCGGGATGGCGATTACCATCAGCATCATACCGCCCGCGGTGATCGCAGGTGCGCCGACGAAGGCGACCATCAACTGTGGCATCGCCTTGTTAATGACACCCAAGGCGACATTGTAGATCAACGACGCGATGACAAATGGGGCGGCCAATGTAAACGCCAGTGCAAAGGCGTGCGCGACCTGCTGTAGCCCCCAGGCGCTTAGATCGGAGGCGACCGGAAATGCGCCGCTTGGCATGATTTGGTAGGACAGCAAGATCAGTTTGACTGCTTGCAAATGCAAGCCGGACATCACCGCAATCGCCAGCCCAGACACCAAAAGAATACCGCCAATCGCTGGCTGTGGATCAACGCCAACACCGCCAAAGACTTGCGACAGTGATGTCGATTGCGCCGCAATTGCCGCCGAGGTTTGCAACGCAAGTACAAACAGGCGGACTGCGATGCCCAGCGCGAGGCCTGCCAGAACTTCGACGAATATGATCCGTAAAACATCAAGCGGTGCCAGATCTGTTTGGGCAGGGATTTGGGTTATCAGCGCGGGGATAACGATCAGGCTAAAGCAAAAAGCCAGGATCAAACGAATACGCTGCGGCACACTTTGTTCCCCAAAGCCGGGCATGAGCGACATCATTGCCCCGACCCTCAGGAAGACGACGAAGCTGATCCAAAGCAAATCCTGCGACAGGCCCGCGATGGTATCGAGCCCCTCGATCATGATGTCACAAGCCCAACAAGAGAGGGCCGAGCATCTGTCCCAATTTCGTCGAAAGACAGTACAGGATTGGTGATACCTTTGGCGACCATAACGGTACGCAAAAATCTTCTACGTCGAACAGAGGTGACAATCGCGGGGTAAATTCCAGTCTCGCTCGCCTTGGCAAGCTTGTCTGCAACACCGGTTGCAAGACGATTGAAGTCAGACGGTGGTAGTGCAACATCACCCGGGTTTCGCTCAGCATCAAGGGTATACGTCGCGAAGGTTTCTTCCCACTCGGGCGCAAGTTGGATAAGGGGAATGGTGCCATCTGGGCGACGTAGCTCGGCGATCATCTGGAACCCAAGCCGCTGGCGCACATGCTCGCAAATCGCTTCTGCATTCGGATAAATCGCACGCGCTTCCGCCGTGGCCTCAAGGATAAGAGGCAGGTTTCGGATCGACACACGCTCTTCCAGTAGCAGTCGCAGAACAGACAAAAGCAAGTCCGGTGATACCTTGTCGGGCATCAGTTCGTCGATGATCTTCCGGTTCGCTTCAGATCGCTTTTGATCTGAAAGGTTTACCATTTCATCAAGTAAACGACGCAACGCTTTGAGCGATAAAAGGCGCGAGAAGTTGCTTTTAATGATCTCCAGCAAATGCGTCGCGAGCACTTCGGTCGGGGTGACGGTCGTGACGCCGTTCAACGCAAGCTCATCCTGATCGTCGGGTGACACCCAACGTGCAGGCGCTTGATAAACAGGCTCACTGACATCTTCACCTTCGGGAAGTTGATGCGGCTCACCGCCGATCGCAAGCACATGTGAAGGGCGAAGCCGATCTTCCGCCTGCTTGACCCCTTGAATTTTCACCGCGTAGTGGCCCACGGGAAGTGACGGATCATCTGTCAAACGAATGTCAGGTAGAATAAGCCCAAAGCTGGTGGCGACATGCACCCGCATGTTTGCGATACGGGCATCCAATCCGGTCGCCGGATCAAGCACCATGTTGATAAGATCGGGTGCAAATTCGACGTGGATATCATCCAGATCAAGAATATCGCCAAGGCTTTGCGCCTCTTCTTTTACGTCTTGCGGGGCGTCTTCAATAGGTACGACTGCGTTGGCTTGATCGCGGTAAATCTTGAAAGCGCAGGCGCCAAGAACAAGCCCACCGACGATGAAGGGGGTAAAGGGCAGACCAGGCACAAATGCGAAGATCGCCATTAGGACAGCAACGGTTGCAAGCGCTGCAGGATAGCGGCCAAGTTGCCCCATCAAAGCCAGATCAGCAGTGCCTTTTGCGCCGCCCCTCGCCAGCAATAAAGCCGATGCGATAGAGATGATAACGGCGGGGATTTGCGTCACAAGACCATCGCCGACGGTCAGGATCGCATAGGTTTCAAATGCTGTCCCCAAAGGCATGCCATGCAATGTGACGCCGATCACAAGACCCATGACCATGTTCAAAAGGGTGATAAGCAACCCGGCGACTGCATCACCTTTTACAAACTTTGAGGCACCGTCGAGCGATCCAAAGAACGTTGTCTCGGCCTGTTCGATTTCACGGCGGGCCTTGGCCTCGGCATGATCGATGGCGCCAGCGGACATATCGCTGTCGATGGCCAGCTGTTTGCCCGGCATACCGTCCAACGCAAAGCGCGCCCCAACTTCCGCCATACGGGCTGCGCCCTTGGTAATGACGATGAAGTTCACAATCAAAAGCACACCGAAAACCACAAGGCCCATCAGGACGCTGCCACCCATGATGAAATTTGCAAAGGCTTCGATGACGTCGCCCGCTGCGTTTGTGCCAGTGTGACCTTCGCCAATGATGAGTTTGGTCGACGATACGTTCATCGACAGGCGCAGCATTAAGGACGCCAACAGAACCGTCGGGAAAACAGAAAAGTCGAGCGGGCGCTCAATAAAAAGGGTAATCGTGAAGATTAGAATTGCTAACGCAAATGATCCAGCAAGGCCGATATCAAGAACCCAGGAAGGCATCGGCAGGATCATCATCAAGATGACGGCCATTAACGCGAGAGCCAAGAGGATCGTCGGTTGGAATATCTTGTAAAGGGTCAAGGTCACTGGATTATCCCCGTGGTTGACCAAAGAACGGCTGCGCGCCGTTTTCATTCAAAGGAACAAGGGATCCAAGCGCCCCGCGCTGCGGAGACTCAATTAGGAACGGGAAGCGGTTCTCGCGGGTTGTCTCTGGGGTGCGCACGGCGACTTTGACGGGTGCCGGCGTCGTCGGGATATCCGGGCGCGCTGGCACTTGATCTGCGAAGGATGCATGCAAAGCATCAAATCGTTTGCGATACTTCCGCGCGTATTTTTCCGTGCGAGAGTGGTAAGCGCCTGCCGCTTTGCTCCAGTCGCCTAACTCACGATACAAGTCGGCAAGAAACTTTGCAGCGTAGAGCGCATTTGGGATCGGCTCGAACATTTGTTCGATCGATGTAAAGTTTTCACCGTGCCATTTGTAATTGATTTGAAAGCAACCAACGTCAAAGCTGCGGGCACCCTGTTTGTAGTGCTTGAAAACATAGGCCCGCGCCTCTTCATCTGAGTCAAACCAAAGCCCTTTGCCTTCCATGTTGACGGTCCATGGCCAAGGTTGGAATGACCCTGATTTCTTTCGGCCAGTCTCGGTCAGGCTGATTGCCCACAGAACAGAGACCGGTACGCCCATTTCTTCTGAGGCGATATGGGCCGCTTCGAGGCACATGTCGGCGCTGGCATCCACCTTTGACGATGCGGAAACACCAGCAAATACAAGAAAAGAAAGAGTAAGTACTGTGGAATAGTTCACAAAAAAGCGCCTTCTGCTGCTTATTTGTGAACGTAGGGAACGGGTCTTTACATTTAGTAACCACGATCCGTTTTATGGCGTTGCGAAAGTTGCCAGCGCATCTTTTATTGCTGCGCTCTTTTGCTGTGTGACCTCGATCAGATGCTGGTCAGCCGACAGGCTTGGATCGTCTTCGGCGGATTCCGGTAGCGGCACCAGAAAGCTTTCAGCTTGTTCCGCAACCCAATTCTGCGCGATCAGCTCAGGCTCATTCGCTAGGAATGCAGCACGCAAAGCAGGGGCGTCCATGTCGATATCTGCAAAGATACGGGCAGCATCAGAATAGGCGCGCTGCCTTAAACGCACCTTGGCCCGCAACATCGTGGCAGGTCTTGAAAGCTGACCCGAAAGCTCTGTCAGTGCATCTTCAAAGCGATCACTTTCTAGAAAGACACGCGCGCGCATCAGACGGGTTTCGGGCGTCATATCGTTGGGCAGCCAGATATTGGCCAGATCAAAAAAGCCAAGCGTCATCATCCGCTCGGCGATCTTAAGATGTAGATTTGCATTAAGAGCGGGGACCTCCTGCGCGCTGTGGCGGAGGAATTGAATATCTGAGCCATTCTTTGCGAGCAGGGCAAACGCGCCTGTCAACAGCTCGATATCCTCTGGTTTGTTTTGGAGGCTCCCGAACAGGGTTCCAAAATCGCCCGCCAGGCCCGAAGCCATAATGCGTGCACGCTCAAGATCTGCGCCAAGAGGTGTACCTTTGGATTCAAATGCATAAGCGTCGATAAGGTTTGGGATATCGGCCGGCAACGGCTTTTGCTCACCAAATTGCAAGGCGACATAGGCCACCAATGCCTCAGACGATTCAGGGTTTGAACTGCGCGCCAGCTCAAGCAGTTTGATCTGTTCCGATGATGCTGCAAGCGACGCAACAGGCAGCGTATTTGAAAGCGTCTGGGCGTCGGGTCCGATAAGGTATCGCAACTGCGACGCAAAATCGGCAGCAAGCTTTGGTTGCTCGGCCAAGTAGGCAATTTCAATAAGCCGTGGCACAACAATTCGGGCAAGGTCCAAGGGTAACCGGGGCAATGCCTGCAGTGCATTCTGTTTGGTTTCGTCCGAAACTTGATCGGTTGGTGACGACAAGATTTGCCAGATCGCCGAGGTTCCCGGACAATCATCAGGCACAGACAGCCATTTGGTCGGGTTGTCCGACTGGTCGATCAGCAAAGCAAGATGTCTTAGAGTGTTTGCTTCCTGCGAGGTGTTATCCGCAACGATGTCTACCGCTTCAAGCGTAAATCCATGTGCCAGATAGTGCCGCGCAAGCGCTAATTGTCGAGCAGGTGATATCGCATCTGTGGGATCAGCCAACTCTGTCCGCAACTCGGCAAGACCGTCCGCGAAATTACCGGTTCGGCTCCACTCCCTTGATGGCAGCCAGTTTTCAGAGAGGCACTCCGCAGCATGCCTTTCAGCTTCTTCGGCTTCCGGATCAACGAAGTCTATTGTGCTGGATGTCGTCAGCACATCACTTTCAATGGAGGGCACGCGCGGCGTCATTGGGGTAATGCGCTTAGGATCGACAGGCACGGTCTGTTCTCGAGGAGAAGCAAGGCCCTGGCTTGCAGCTCGACCCAATTGCTCGATCAACAAGGCCTCGGCAATGGAAATCGCCTCGGACAACTCATTGTCCTTCTCTAATTGCTGCAGATCCACCGGTTGAACTTTTGCTTTGGGCTTTGCCAATGCCGCCTGTAGACCCGCACGCTGTTTAGGCGTCAGAGCCGCACGGGTCAGGCCAAGGTCGGTGCCAGAGCCGTCGTTGATATCAATAACAACCATATCCGGAGCGAGAAAAAACGCGTTGGCATTGCAATCACATGCGACATTCAGAAACACGCCGTCGTCGGTTGCAATAAGATCTGACACACGTGTTTTCGACATACGCTGAAACACTTGAGACGTATCAAATTCAGCATTCGGCTGCCGCAAGAGATAGCCTTCCGATGTCTTCAGAACCGCCCAGTCATTGGCAGTCTGGCCATAAAAGACAATACGCGAAAAAGCGTCGTGATCGGCTGCTTTGATTTGCAACGCCTCTGCATCGGCCAGTCCCGGCGCAAATAGCAGAATAACCGCCCAGATCACCCTCATGCAGCTTCTTTCTTTATAACAGCTAAGGCTTCATCGAGGTCTGTGAAGGACGGGCGATGCTGATGAGGCATGTTCTGGCGCCCAACTTCGATACAGATATTCGTGGCGTGGTTGTGCAGATTTGCAACCAAGACCTCGCGGATCAACAGGTAGAAGTGGCTGTCTTCTTCGATCACTGCTTTCACTTTTCCAGAAAAAGGACCAACGATCCCATACGCCAGAAAGACGCCCAAAAACGTACCAACAAGCGCACCACCAATGAGTTTGCCAAGTATTTCAGGCGGCTGATCGATAGAGCCCATCGTCTTGATAACGCCCAAAACAGCCGCAACGATACCAAGCGCAGGCAAGGCATCCGCCATACTTTGCAGGGCATGGCTAGAGTGCAGGGAATGGTGCAGATTTGCATCCATCCGCTTTTCAAGAACCTCTTCAACCTGATGCGGATCATCGTAATTCATAGAGGCGGATCGCAGCGTATCACAAATGAGATCAACAGCTTCGTGATCCTTCTGAATTTTCGGATATTTCGAGAAAATCGCGGATGCTTCAGGATCTTCGATATGCTCTTCCAGCCCGACAGGATTCGAACGGGCCAGCCGAATGAGTTCAAACAGCAAGCACAAAAGATCACGGTAATCATCGGCTTTCCAAATGGGGCCTTTGAAGACCTTTCCGATGTCCTTGATCGTTTTTTTGACGGCAGGAAAATCATTTGCCAACAGGAAGGCGCCAACTGCAGCGCCACCAATCATCGTCATTTCGTATGGAAGCGATTTCAGGATGATCGCCATCTTGCCGCCGGCAGCAATGTACCCGCCGAACACCATGATGAAGATCACAGCAATGCCAACAATACTAATCATGAGACGCCTCCGTTGCGTTGCGGCCAGACTTTCAGAAACCTGTTAAGAAACCGTCTCTATTCGGTTGGCGCGTTCGCATTTCGCCCAGCAAGCAAGACGCTGATACCGTATGCTTTTTCAGGCGACAGCCCCGACAGGATCGCAGCAGCGCCATCTGGTTTCATCGCGCCCAAGAAACCTGCCGCAAACTCGGGTGTCATCTGTTCGAAAACAGCCGCTGCATCCTTTGGTTTCATCTGTTGGTAGACACGCGTCAGTAACGCGATATCATCACTTGATGCGGTCTCGGACAGGGCGATGGTTGCGGCCAGTTTTGCTTCTGCAGCGTCAAGCGCAGCAAGCATTTCTGTCAAATCTGCTTCAGCAATTGCAAGCATCGCAAGGCGTTCTTCCAGCTTCTGCTCACGGTCGCGAAGTGCAGCATCGCGTTCAAGCAGTCTGGCAAGTAGCGCATCGTTTTCAGGATTCTCAGTCGGCGTATCGGGTTGAGAAAAATCCATCTTTTCAGATGCCGCCGCGATTGCAGGGCCCGCAATTTCAACGCTTCGCAAAGCGGCTGAGCCAAGCAAAAGACAGCAAAGGATCATCAGAACCTTAGGTCTGGATTTTCGCGTCTTCGCCATTTTATGCCCCACCTCTTTCGCGATGCCGCACAAAGGCCGTCGGGGGCGGAGCAGTTTCATTGACTGGCACCGGGGCGGGTGACGGCTGAGTCGATGGTTGTTCCGGCAAGTCGTGAAGCGAGGCCAAGAGCAGCTCAAGACGTGTCACCGCCGCTTCTGCCCGTCCAGTCGCAGCCTCAAGATCAGCAGCGGAGCGTTTTGCTTCAGCCTCTGCTTGCTTGAGCGTTTTGGTCATGTCGTCAACTTGCGCCGACATCACCGCCACTGCGCCGCCAACACCCTTTTCAAGATCATTTAACTTGTTGAGTTTACGCGCCAGTACGATGCAATAAAGCGTTGCACCCAGTGCACCGGCGATCAGTAAAGCGTCTGCAATGAGGGTCATTTCACCTCTCCTAATTCAGCACAAATTCCATAATGAGCAAGTCGCGCACACGGCCATGGCCAACAACAACCTGAACCCGCCGCAACATCTGAGCGCGCAAGGAAACCAAAGCCGATGTTTCGCTTAACAAAGCGATATCAACAGCCCTTAGGTAATTGTTCAAAACATCGACCACGCGGGGCATAAGCTGCTGCACATCGTCGGCCGCCACACCTTCCACTTCAAGCTGAGCCCGGAACTTCAAGTAGCGATTCGTACCATCTTCGTTCAGCGAGATAACAAGCGGATCAACGGGCACAAAGGTTATGTCTGGCAATGCATCCAGCGGCGCTTCTTCGGCATGGGCCGCCGCATCTTCACTGCCGAAAAGTAAGCCCATCTGCACAGCAAAATAACCTCCGGCACCGCCGAGGATTGCAAGAATAAGCCCGATAAGGATCGGCATTTTAAGCGATTTCTTCGGTGTCTCTTCTGCACCATCTGCTTGAGCGGTTTCAGCATCTGCCATAGCGGCCCTCGTTTTCGATTTCCTCATCTATAGACCGAAGAGCACTAACCGATTGTTAAGGCCATTCCGTCATGAAGGAGGAGCCGGCGGGCAGAAGGTCCGCCTTTACAGGAGCTATATCGTGCAGCAGATTCTCTCTGTTTGGTCGTCACTGACACTGCAACGTCGAGTGTTCGTCACCATCGCGACCCTTTTGATGTTCGCCGCGATTCTTGGCGTTTCAAGATTGGCCACAACTCCGAATATGGCCTTGCTGTATTCAGGTCTTGAACAAGGGGCTGCTGGCGAAGTTGTCGCCAGGCTTGAACAGTCAGGCATCCCTTTCGAAGTCCGTGGCGGGGCGATTTACGTTCCACAAGCTCAACGCGATCAGTTGCGTATGACCCTGGCACGAGACGGTATTCCCGCAAATGGATCAGCCGGATACGAACTACTTGATTCGCTGTCAGGCTTTGGGACCACATCGCAAATGTTCGATGCAGCCTACTGGCGCGCCAAAGAGGGTGAGCTGTCGCGCACAATTTCCGCCAGCCCTTGGATCAGAAGCGCGCGCGTCCATATTGCGACACCTTCATCGCGTGCATTTGCACGTAACATCAAACCAACAGCGTCGGTTACGGTCACTGCTGCTGGCGACGGCGTTTCAGCAGGGCAAGCGAAAGCTTTGAAATATCTGGTGTCTTCGGCCGTTTCAGGACTGACCCCGGATGACGTTTCGATCATCACCGAGGATGGCATATTGGTTGGGCGAGACGATGCAGTGTCGAGCGGAGCCAAAGCCGACCGCGAACAGGCCTTGCGCGCGAGTGTCGAGCGGTTGTTGGAAGCGCATGTTGGCTACGGCAAGGCCATCGTTGAAGTGTCACTTGAGACGATCACAGACCGCGAATCCATTGTTGAGCGTCGCTTTGATCCCGAAGGGCGGGTCGCAATCAGCACTGATACGGAAGAACGCTCGACCGAGGCAAACGATAGCGCGGCGGGCGGTGTCACAGTTGCATCGAACCTGCCAGATGGCGATGCGGCAGGGGGCGGCGGGGCTTCGTCTTCGCAAAACTCGGAAACGCGGGAGCGGATAAACTTTGAAGTATCAGAAACCCAGCGCGAAGTGTTGCGCGGCCCCGGTGCGATCAAACGCCTGACGGTCGCCGTGATGGTCGACGGCATCCGCACGACCAATGAAGATGGCACAACAACATGGACGCCACGTAACGAAACCGAGATGGAAACGCTGCGCGATCTCGTCGCTTCTGCCATCGGGTTTGACGAAGCGCGCGGTGACGTCATCACGCTGAAATCGCTCGAAATGGCGCCACTGGAGCTGCCTGGGACCCCAGCAGCGGGATCCATGCTTGACGGTATCACTATCGATTTGATGTCTATCATTCAGGTCTGCGTTCTGGCGCTCACCTCTCTTGTTCTTGGGCTGTTTGTCGTCAGGCCAATTTTGACAAGTTCAGCCACAGCCAGCCTGCCCGCACCAGTGGATTTGGCTAATGCTCCGGATGGGGCGCTTCCGGCTTTGACCGGCACGACAATGCAGACTGGCGAAGTGATAGCACCCAGTGTGCAAACAGGCAGTGTGACATCGGAAGATCCTGTCTTGCGCCTGCGCCAGATGATCGAAGAACGGCAAGATGAAACGATGGAGATCCTCCGCAACTGGATGGAAGAGGAAACCGCATGACCGACCAGCTTTACGCATATGAGGATTTCAGCACACCTGTCAGACCAGCTTCGTCTGCGGAAGGCGGCGCAGGCCTGTCCGAAGATCAGCGTCTTGAAGCGTATGAGACAGGCTTTAAAGCCGGTTGGGACGACGCCAATGCCGCAATGACAGATGGTGCGGCAGCCATTGAAACTGCCGCGACACAGACCCTGTCGGATTTGTCTTTCACATTGGCTGAGGCAAAAGCTCATACTCTTGCTGCCTTGCGACCGCTGATGGAGCAATTGGCAACGAATATCTTGCCGCAAATCGCACAGGGCAGCCTTGCGCCGCTGATCGTCGAGAAGGTGCTCGCTACGGCTGAATCAAGCCTTGAGACAGAGCTGACAATACGCATTGCGCCAGAAGATCGTGCATCGCTTGAAGCAGCACTGGAAGGGCATACGGACCTGCCGCTTCGCCTTGTGGATGAAGCGACACTTATGCCGGGACAAGCCAATCTGGATCTGGGCGCGATCCAACATCAGATCGATCTTCCCGCCCTGAGTGCTGAGATTGCGACCGCGATTTCCGATTTCTACACCTTGCAACCAAACCTCTCTGAGGAGCATGCAAATGCCGTCTGACACCTCCGGTTTCAAAGACGTCCCGATTGAAGTCACGATCTCGGTCGGGACGGCCAGACCAACCGTGAAAGAGCTTTTGTCTTTAGACGAGAACGCGATTCTGACGCTGGATCGTCGCATCGACGACCCGGTCGAACTGTATATTGGTGATAAGCTGATTGCACGTGGTGAGCTCCAGGAGATCGATGGGGAAGGCGGGCAGTTGGCCGTACGGCTGACCGAGGTAACGGGCTTGGGCGGCGCTGCAGAATGATCCTGCGATGCGCTTTGCTTTTGCTGGCTTTGGGCTGCTTGGCGCTGCCTGCTTCCGCTCAGGAAGTCACACTATCATTGGGTGATGACAGCTCGTTGGCGGCGCGAAGCATCCAGCTTTTGGTGCTCGTGACGATCCTTAGTCTGGTACCCGGACTCGCGATGATGATTACCTGCTTTCCGTTCATCGTGACTGTTCTTGCAATCCTGCGGCAAGCGATTGGACTGCAGCAATCACCGCCGAATATGCTGATTATCAGTTTGGCCCTGTTTCTAACTTACTTCGTGATGGAGCCTGTTTTCACATCAGCATGGAATGCCGGGATGGTTCCGCTGATGGCCGAAGAAATTGCGATCGAAGAGGCATTTCAACTTGGGATCACACCATTCCGCGAGTTCATGTCAGCACGGGTCGATCCCGAAACGTTCCTCAGTCTTGCTGATCTACGTGCAGCAACTGACATTTCTGTCACTGACGCGGATGTGCCATTATCGCTGCTTGTCCCATCTTTTCTGATTAGCGAGATCGAACGTGCCTTTCAGATCGGCTTTCTGATCTTCCTGCCCTTCCTTGTTATCGACCTAGTGGTAGCAGCCGTGTTGATGTCGATGGGTATGATGATGGTCCCCCCCGCAATCGTTTCGCTGCCGTTCAAGCTTGCTTTCTTCGTTGTTGCAGACGGGTGGAGCCTTATCGCCGGGAGCCTTGTGCGCAGCTACTTCTAAGAAGTTTGCATTTTAGTTGTTAAGCCGCCCTTCACATTTGCCGCCTAAGACTGCTCTTGGGTGAAAAATGTGGTGGTGTGATGGGTGTGCAAAAAAACGCACCAGTCATCATCAAAAAGAAAAAGATCGTTCAAGGTGGCGGTCATCATGGGGGTGCCTGGAAGGTCGCCTATGCTGACTTCGTGACCGCAATGATGGCCTTTTTCATGCTGATGTGGCTGTTGAATGCAACAACGGAAAAACAACGCAAGGGCGTTGCTGATTACTTCTCGCCGACGATTCCGATCAATCGGATCTCAGGTGGTGGCGATGGTGCCTTTGGGGGTGACAGCATCTTTTCAGAAGAAACCATGGCGCAGAATGGTACCGGGGCGAGCAAGCAGGTGCCGACGGCTTCGAATAAGTCGAAAGGGGCCACGGGCGTCAATGATAACGCTGATGCAAAGGGCAAGAATGACGGCGCGGAAGAAGACGCCAGCGCGTTGAGTTCTGTGCAAGAGATGCTTGCCGCGAACAGCGGTGAAAGCATGGTGGATCAGGACTTGCTTCGACATATCGTGACCAAGCGCACTGAAGAAGGTCTGCTGATCGAATTACGGTCCCAACCGGATAAACCGCTCTTTGTGAATGGGGCAGAGCCGACAAAGCTGATGATTGCACTTGGCGAAATGCTGACACGTGTTCTTGGGACAATCAGCAACGATATCGCCATCGCTGGACACATGCGCGCGCAGCCTATTGTTCTCAAGAAGAATGCGACGTGGGATATCTCGATGAACCGGGCCCGTGAGATGCGGCTACTAATGTCAGCTTCCGGCTTTGCCAATGATCGGATCCGAACGGTGCGTGGTCACGCAAGTCAGATCCCATCAGTTGCTGATACAATGGCGGTGATGAATGATCGGGTCGAGGTGATTGTGCTGCGCTAAAGTAAGTTCAATTTTAGATGTTAGGCTGGTGTTAAACCTGCGCCCTTAACTGTTGTGCCAGACCAATCGGTTGATGCAGCAGAAAGGCGCACCTTATGACAATTTCTTCCTCGCTTAATGCGGGCGTTGCAGGCCTTGCGGCTAATGCAAGCCGTCTGGCAACAATTTCCGACAATATCGCAAACTCAGCCACATACGGTTATAAACGTGCCTCGGCGGATTTCCATTCGATGGTTATCACAAGCGGCACGGGCTCTTATTCTGCAGGTGGCGTGCGCGTTACAACACAGCGCTTGATCGACGAACGCGGCCCTCTGGTTTCGACATCCAACGCAACCGATCTTGCCGTTCGCGGGCGCGGCATGCTTCCCGTCACATCCGAAGCTGCTGTGGGCGTCGAAAATGGTGAGAACCCCCTTTTCATGACCACAACCGGATCGTTCCGAACCGATGCCGATGGCTTTTTGAAAACCGAATCCGGCCTTGTTTTGATGGGGTGGCCTGCGCTTTCCGATGGCACGATGCCAACCTATCCCCGCGATACCTCAGACGGGCTTGAACCAGTACAGATCAACGTCAACCAGTTCGGTGGCAAACCGACGACACGGATGACGCTTGGGATGAATCTGCCTGCAACAGAGACTTCTTCGACAAGTGTCGGCGGCCCCAAAGATCTTTCGGTTGAATACTTCGATAACCTAGGAACCTCGAAGAATGTGATGGTAGAGTTTACGCCTACGATCCCTTCCAGCGGCTCGTCGAATGAATGGACAATGGTCGTCACTGACTCTGCACAGCCGGGCGTCACAATCGGTGAATATGTTCTGCAGTTCCAAGACAGCCGCACGGGTGGCGGCACCTTGTCGAATGTGAGCATGACAAGCGGTGTTGGGTATAATGCAGCGACCGGCGATATCACAGTCAATGTCGCGGGGGGGCCGATTAACATCAACATCGGTGTCTATGGCGATTCAAACGGGATTACCCAGCTGTCCGATAAGTTTGCACCGGTGAACATCAACAAAGATGGCTCACCAATCGGGAACATGACCTCGGTCGAGGTGGATGAGAACGGTTTTGTGCATGCCTTCTTCGATATCGGCCTCAATCGCGTCATCTATCAGGTACCCCTGATTGACGTGCCAAATCCAAATGGACTTATTCCGCTGGATCATCAAACCTATCAGGCTTCACCAGAAAGCGGATCTTTCTTCTTGTGGGATGCCGGCGATGGGCCAACCGGTGATGTGGTCGGCTTTGCGCGTGAAGAATCGGCCACGGATGTTGCGGGTGAGCTGACACAACTGATCCAAACCCAGCGCGCTTATTCATCGAACGCAAAGGTCATCCAGACTGTGGACGAGATGTTGCAGGAAACAACGAACATCAAACGCTAAGCGCCGGTAGTCCTGAAAGGATGACGCGATGAGCATTTCTTCTTCTCTTTCAAACGCTCTATCCGGGCTGACCGCTGTATCGCGATCGGCAGAGCTGGTATCGGCCAACCTCGCCAATGTAACCAACCCCGACTATGCCCGCCGAGAGATTGAACTCTCGGCGCGCGATGGTGGCACGTTGTCGGGGGGCGTTTCGGTTGCAGGGGTAAATCGTGTCGTCGACCAGGCGTTGCTTACGGACCGCAGGCACGCTGATGCGGATGTAGCGAACGCACAAACGCGCAACAGCTTCTTCCAACGCGTTGAGACAAGCGTTGGAATACCCACTGACGCAAACTCGCTGTCCACCAAGATAAATGCTTTTGAGCGCGATCTGATTCAGGCGACCAGCCAACCGGCATCTGATGCGCATTTGCGCGCTGTGGTGACGGCTGCAGGGTCTGTGGCGGATCATATAAATGCAGTATCCGAGGATATTCAGTCACTTCGTATGGATGCAGACACCAGCATCGCGACCGAGGTTAATGCGCTCACGACGAAGCTTGGCCAGATCCGTGATCTTAACTTTGACATTGCCAGGCGTGGCCTGGGCGGTCATTCAACCGCGGCACTTGAAGATCATCGCGCAGCACTTCTTGACGATGTAAGCCGCATTGTTCCACTGCGCGAGGTGCACGGCGACAATGGCCAGATTTCACTTTTTACGACCGGCGGCACACAGCTGTTAAGTGGACAGGTCAGTGACATTACATTTAACGCCTCTGGACTGATTGTCCCGCAAATGACCCAGGACAACGGCCTTCTTGGCGGCCTTGAGATCAATGGCACACCTGTTGATGCCGCAACAGTTTTTGCCGGTGGTTCACTTGCTGGGCATTTTGAGGTGCGCGACGAGCTGGCAGTGACGGCCCAGCGCCAGATTGATGCGGTTGCGCGCGACCTGATTGGCCGTTTTGAATCTACCGCGGTCGATGCGACACGCGCACCTGGTGATCCGGGGTTCTTCACAGATGGTGGAGCCGCCTTAAACATCGCAGATGAAACAGGCCTCGCCGCCCGCGTTAAGGTTAACGCGGGCCTGGATCCAAGTCAGGGTGGTGATCTTTGGCGACTGCGTGATGGTCTGGGCGCGGCGGTTCAGGGCGCACCGGGGGATAGCAGCCGTTTGACAGCAATGGTTGATGCGCTGCAGGCACTCAATCCGACGCAGTCAGGGGGATTTACAACAAGTGCGCGCTCTCTCACTGGTTTAAATGCCGATTTTTTATCCGAACTTGGGCGGCAAAAACTTGATACCGGATCTGAGGTTCTTTTCGCGACGACCCAACAAAACGGCTTTCGTTCTGCTGAGCTGGAAAATGGTGTCGATACCGATCAGGAAATGCAGAAGCTGCTTTTGATCGAACAGGCTTATTCTGCCAATGCTCGGGTAATCCAAACCGTCGGCGAAATGATCGACGCGCTGTTAAGGATTTAAGCATGACAATTTCGAGCATCGGTGATCTGGCACAAAGCATGTCGATGCGCCGTCATAATGCAGACCTGCGCAGTGATTTTCAGCGGCTCACCAAAGAAATTGCGACGGGGCAACACCACGATCTCACCGACGCTGTGCAGGGTGGATTCCGACTCCTTGCAGGCCTTGAGGCATCGTTGACCCGGCTGTCGGGCTATGAACAATCCAGCCAGCAGGCGGTCTTGTTGACCGACGGGCTTCAGGCGGTTCTTGAGCAGGTAAACGCACGCAGTAGTGAAATGGCGCCGCGCCTGCTATCAAGCGCCAACAGTGGCAATTCAAAACTGCTGTCCGCATCCAGCCAAGCGGCCGAGGTCGAATTTGCAAGCGTTGTCTCCGCCCTGAATACACAAATCTCTGGACGGACTTTGCTTGCAGGTCAGGACATTGATACCAAACCACTTTCACCTGCTGCTGATATTATGACCGCAGCAAAGGCAGCCGTTAACGGCCTGACAACGGCAGCGGATATTTCAACCACGCTTGAGACCTGGTTTCAAACAGGCGGCGCGTTTGAGACCAATCATTATCAAGGCGCGACTGTTCCAGCATCGGCCCTTGTCGTTGGTGAAGGCGTTTTGGTCAGTGAACCGCTGACTGCCATTGATGACGATATTAAAGAAACGCTACGTGGCTTTGTTATGGCTGCGATCGTTTCGGAAAATAGCAATACGCTTCCGGACTCAGAACGGGCAACGCTTGCGGCAACATCGGCCGAAACGCTTATTGGTGCGAACGCCAAACTGATCGAGCAACAAGGCCGTATCGGCACCAATCAGGCGCTGCTGGAAAATCGGCTCACTGAAATCGGAACAGAACGGCATGCAGTCGAATTGGCGCACAGTTCGATCACGGCGATCGATCCGTACGAAGCCGCAACAGAATTGCAGAATGTCGAAAGCAGTCTTGAGTTGCTTTACACCATGACCGCGCGTCTTTCGCGCCTGAACCTATCGGATTTCCTCAGATGATGCGTCTTTTTCTTGCCGCCGTTCTTACCTTATTGCCGCTAATGGCGGGGGCCAGCCCGATCCGCTTGAAAGACCTCGTAGAGTTCGACGGCGTGCGCGGGAACGACCTTGTCGGCTATGGTCTTGTCGTCGGTCTGAACGGAACCGGTGACGGTCTGCGCAACGCACCGTTTACCGAAGAAATCATGTCGAACATTCTTGAGCGTCTTGGCGTCAACGTCGCCGGAGAGCAATTTCGCCCCAAGAATGTCGCGGCGGTTTTTGTCACTGCAAGCCTGCCACCTTTCGCGCGGGCGGGAAGCAAGATCGACATCACGGTTTCTGCAATTGGCGATGCAAAAAGCCTTTTGGGCGGGACGCTGGTGATGACCCCGCTCAACGCGGCAGACGGGCAGATTTATGCGGTGGCGCAAGGCACTGTAATCGCGGGCGGGGCGGCTGCTGAAGGCGAGGCCGCACAAGTTGTGCAAGGCGTTCCAACAGCAGGTGTTGTGCCAGATGGTGCCCGTGTTGAGCGTGAAATTGCGTTTGATTTCAGCGCGCTCAGTTCAATTCGTTTGGCTTTGCGAACACCGGATTTCACCACGGCATCTCGCATCGAACGCGCGATCAACACCGAATTTGGGCGCCGCGTGGCCGTCATGTCTGATGCGGGGACCGTTGAGTTGGATATTGACGCCACCCGTATGGCATCGCCCGCGCATGCGTTGGGCCGGGTCGAGAATATTCTGGTCGAGCCGGAACGCAGGGCGCGCGTGGTTGTCGATCAGCGCTCAGGAACGATTGTGATGGGAGAGGATGTTCGCATCTCGCGTGTCGCTGTTTCCCAAGGCAATTTGACGCTGCGGATCGAGGAAGCGCCAATCGCGGTACAGCCAAACCCGTTTGCAGAAGGCGAAACCGTCATCGTACCGCGCACGCGGGCAGGTATCGAAGACGAACCGGGGATCGGCTTGGCAGAGGTGCGCGGTGGCACGTCCCTATCCGAAGTGATCGCAGGGCTGAATGCGCTGGGCGTCGCACCACGAGACATGATCGATATTCTGAAAAGCATCAAAGCTGCAGGGGCGCTCCATGCCGATTTTGTGGTGAGGTAATCAGTGAAAATCACGCGATTTCGGGATCACGCGCACATTGCGCGGATGCCCTGAATGGCTATTGGGAATTTGTTTGAGAACCTCGTCCGCGCGTGCAAGTTGGATCGGAACAGGTTCGTTCGATAGCCGGTCCAACGCATCGCTTCGATCATGAAGCTCTTGCGCGACGACATGGATGACATCCTTGTCACGCTGCACATACCCCCGCACATCAATCAAACGGCTCTGCATAACTGCCTTGCGGAATTGCGCCATGATCTTGGGCCAAACCACCAGATTGGCGACACCTGTTTCGTCTTCAACCGTGATGAAGCACACGCCTTTTGCACTGCCAGGTTTTTGACGGATCAGAACGATTCCAGCCAACGACACGGATTGACCGTTCCGCATCTGTTCAAGATCCGACGCTGCCGTATAGCCCTGCCGCGCCATGCTTTTACGCAAGAAGGAAAGCGGATGCGCTTTCAGTGACAGGCGCAGCGTCTGGTAATCAGCGACGACGTGTTCGCAGGACGGCATATCAGGAAGCGTGACCGCATAATCCACACCCTCGTCTGCGGTGTCTTTTTCCGCGAAAAGCGGCAAGTCGGGGGCGTCTTTCAAGGCGCGCGCCTCCCAAAGGGCGGCACGACGATCAAGCTGCATCGACCGAAACGCATCTGCTGCGGCAAGTCGGTGTATAGTGCTGCTGTCCAGCCCTGCGCGTGTCTTTAGATTTTCGAGAGTGGCATAGGGATTGACCCGATTGTCTACGATACGGTCCGCCATTTCCGCGCGAAACCCATCGACCTGGCGCAGACCAAGTCGAACCGCGAAGACACCCGGAGTACTGGGTTCAAGCGTGTTGTCCCAATGGCTGAAATTCACATCCGGCGGGCGCACTTCGACCCCGTGCTCGCGCGCATCGCGGACGATTTGGGCTGGGGCATAAAATCCCATTGGCTGCGAATTCAACAAGGCGGCGCAAAAGACATCGGGGTACTCATATTTGATCCAGCTCGAGATATAGACGAGCAGCGCGAAGCTGGCGGCGTGGCTTTCGGGAAAGCCATATTCACCGAAGCCTTCGATCTGGCTGAAACAGCGCGCAGCAAATTCTGCGTCATACCCGCGCTCAATCATGCGGTTGACCATCATTTCCTTATGCGCCGTCACCATCCCACGGGACCGAAACGTCGCCATAGCCTTGCGCAACTGGTTCGCCTCAACCGACGAGAATTTTGCGGCGACCATCGCAATCTTCATCGCCTGTTCCTGAAAGATTGGCACACCAAGGGTGCGCTGAAGAATTCTTTCAAGCTCATCGGGCGGGCCATGCTCAACCCCCGGAGAGGGATACGTTGCCTTTTCCAGTTTTTGTCTGCGCTTGAGGTAGGGATGCACCATATTGCCCTGAATGGGTCCGGGCCGCACGATGGCAACTTGAATGACAAGGTCGTAAAACTTTTCAGGCCTTAACCGTGGCAGCATGTTCATCTGCGCCCGACTTTCGACCTGAAACACGCCCAGACTGTCGCCTTTCTGGAGCATTTTATAAACAGAGGCTTGTTCGCCTGGAACAGTCGCGAGTTCGTATTTCTTACCGTAATGGGCCTCAATCAGGTCGAAGGCTTTATGGATGCAAGTCAGCATGCCCAGCGCCAGCACATCGACCTTGAGGATGCGCAGCTCGTCAATATCGTCCTTGTCCCATTCGATGAAACTGCGATCTGGCATGGCACCGTTGCCAATGGGAACCATCTGGTTCAATGGCGTTTCCGTCAGAATGAAGCCGCCCACATGCTGGCCCAGATGGCGTGGCATCCCGATCAGTTGGTCCGCAAGTTTAATCGCCCGCGCGAGAAGCGGATCATTCAGATCAAGACCGGCCTCTTCGGCCTCTGCCACACCGATCTCACGCCCCCAGCTGCCCCAGATCGTCTTGGCCAAAGCCGCCGTTACATCCTGACTAAGGCCCATGACCTTGCCAACCTCGCGGATCGCCATGCGCGGGCGATAATGGATCACGGTGGCACATAGGCCCGCACGCTGGCGCGTGTATTTGCTGTAAATATGCTGGATCACCTCTTCGCGCCGTTCATGTTCAAAATCGACGTCGATATCAGGCGGCTCCTTGCGTTCTTCAGAGATGAAGCGTTCAAACAAAAGATCATGCTGAGCGGGATCAACGGCGGTGATCCCAAGCACGTAACACACGGCTGAATTCGCAGCTGAGCCGCGCCCCTGACACAGGATCGGTGGCTTTGCTTCTTTGCGCGCGAACATCATGATGTCGTGAATGGTCAGAAAATACTGCGGAATATCCAGCTTAGCGATCAGCTTGAGCTCTTTGACAATGCTTGCACGGGTCTTCTCGGGCACACCATCGGGATAGCGGGTTTTGGCACCCGCCCATGTGAGTTCTTCCAGATACTCTTGTGGGGTACGACCGGCCGGGACGACCTCTTTAGGATACTCATAAGACAACTCTGTCAGATTAAAGGTACAGGCATCGGCAACGTCTCGTGTCGCACGGATCGCATGAGGCCATTCAGAAAAGAGGGCAATCATCTCATCAGGAGATTTCAAATGCCGCTCGGCATTCGCATGTAGAAGGAACCCAGCTTTCGCAATCGTCGTCTTTTCGCGAATGCAGGTCATCACATCCTGCAAGGGGCGCCGTTCGGGTGCATGATAATGCACATCATTTGTCGCAAGGATCGACATACGATTTTCACGAGCAAGCCTATCAAGAAAGTTAACCCGGGCGCGATCATCACCACGATAAAGATAACTGGCAGCGATATAACGCAACCCTGGCAGCGCCTTCTTCAAACGGCGCAGACCCGCGGCAAACTCGATATGATCGGCTTGCGGCAAAGCGATTAGAATAACGCCGTCGCTTTGTGCCGCCAGATCTTTGAGCGAGATGTCACAAGCGCCTTTGGCCTGCCATTCGCCAGTCTGATCGTGCATTTTACCTTTGGTCAGAAGCTGGCACAGTCGGCCGTAGGCCAAGCGATCGCGCGGATAGGCGAGGAATTCCTCGCCCGTTATTAAACGCAAACGACACCCGATCACCGGACGAATATAAGCTTTACGAGCCTCGGCATGCAGACGCACGATCCCGGCCATCGTGTTCAGATCAGCAATGCCCAGCGCGTCATAACCGTGCTCCCACGCAGTGACGGTCAGATCAACGGCATCAGACGCGCCATAGAGAAACGAAAAGCAACTGGTGACGCCAAGCTCAACAAAAGGTTTGCGCGTATTGGGCGTAAAGCCGCCCTCGGCCAAAGTACGTTTGGGGTGTTGATGATCGTTCTGCGGCATCAGGCGAACATCCCATGCACAAACCAGCGCGGGTCCCCTCCACGGCCATCACCATGCAGGCCCTCGCGATACAGCCAGAACCGGCGACCCCGGTGATCTTCGACCTTGAAGTAATCGCGCAGCCGCGTGCCAGGTTTGTCATGCCACCATTCCGGCGCGATCCGTTCCGGTCCGGCATAGCGCGTGATCTTATGGGTTTGCCTGCGCCAAATGAATTGCACCGGCGGGCCTTTGGGAACCGCATACAAAACGCGCACTTCCTCAGGCGTGTAAAGTAGACGGATTGGGCGGTCCGGCGCTGTGGTTTTAGTGCGCTCAAGCGTATCGCCTAACGCGGCAACCCAATTTTGTGCACGCTCTGGTATATGGCTTTCACGCAGGGCAGGCCTGGTGACAGCGCGGGTCCCAAAGCGGGCCGTCAGCCGGTCAGTCAACCGGGACAGATCCACGGCTTCGTCGGTGCCGCCTTCAAGCTGGGCCTGCACAACCTCCATCTGTTCGGTTTGCGCGGCATCAAGGGTTATCAGATCAAACCCATAGCCTGGATTAATCGCCTCAAGTTTATCGCGGAAAAGATAGAGCAGATGGTCAGGATCGCGGCTATGCACTGACATCGCCACCTCGATCCGGTGAGTGTCGCCATCGGTATGGTAAACAGTCAGCAGCAAGCGACGACAGCCATAGCCCTGCGCCTCCATCTGGTCACACAGATCGGCGCATAGATCAGGCAGGAACGGTGTCGGGTCCATAATCGGTTCGGGCAAACGCGCATGCGCGCGAAAGGACGGGGCCGCATCGGGGCTTGAGACAGGCTCTGCCGTGTGTCCCATCGCCTGATCGAGCCGGATCACCGGGTTTTCATTCAGCTTTGCTTTGACGAAACGGCGGGTCAGCGAGAGGCGTGGTACATCAGCAAGCGCACCGATGGTTTTCAGGCCCAGACGCCGCAACAACGTAACAGTCCCATTGTTCAACCGCAGCGCATCAACCGAAAGCGCCGAAAGCTTTTGCGGGATCTCACCTTCGGGACAAATGCTGCGCACGGTGCCATAGCGCGCCAAGGCCCAAGCTGCGCCCCATGTGGGGGCAAGCGCAATCTGCGCAGTCAGACCCAACATCGAAAACTGCGCTTCCATATCAGCAAGCATCTTGGCCTCGCCACCCCACAGGTGATCCGAGCCGGTGGTATCCAGAACCAAGCCATCTACACCGTCCTGCACCGACCAGGGGCACCAGCGGCGCACCCAGAACATCAACTGCTCCATCGCGCGGCGGTCGCCGACGATATCGGCATATTCGATACGCAGATCAGGCAGCAGCGCTTTCATGTCGGTGACACGCGCGCCACGCTGCACACCAGCCAAGCCAGCGGCGCGGTTGATATCGTGGATCACTGGGCCGTGCGGACCTTCAGCAACCATTGCAACAGGCAAATCATCGGGCGGCGCGTTGCCTGTCCGCTCCATCACGCGTGTCCACCGCTCTATCGACAGATGCGGCAGAAAAATCGAGACGACCCGTCGTCCGGTCATAACGCACTGCCCATATGCCAGGTTGTGCAGCGCGCGAACGAAACAGTTCGACTTGCCAACGCGGATCGCCAGGCGCTTGGGCATCGTGCGGATGCGCGGCAGAGGGCAGGGACGCGATCCGCCAGCGATTGCGTGCTGCACTTAGGTTTGGACTGGCCGCACGCCGGATCAACCAACACGGCACGCCATTCGCTTCGGCACGTAAAGCCAACCGCTTGGTTGCCGTAAAATCGAGCGTGGGCGGGTCGCCCCATATCTCGCCGATCACGGCGCTGACCGCCTTGCAGCGTAGTGCATCCTCCATCGCGACCAGCACATCGGAAGGGCGGCTGACATTGACCCGCATCACCGGCTGTGGGACCCCAATGCCCGGCATATAAGGCTGACCTGCCTCTTTTTCCGACAATCGATCCTGCGCCCAAAGCACTGTGCCCGCCTCGCGTGGCAGGTGCGCCAATACGAATCCCACGGCTGCCGCATCCGCAGCCGTGTCTGCAAAAACGTCTGACAACACTTTTTGCGCACCAATACTGCCCAAGGACAGCCTTGTTTGGCTGGAAAGGCGTTTGGAGGGAGCAAGATAAGACATTCAAAGGGCAGCGAATCCATTATTTGTTCTTCTTTTGTTCTAGCTCTTTCCTCAAACTCGGTCAAATGCGGTTAACCAGTTTGTGAGTAGGAAACTGACGCGCAAATGTCTTTGATGATTTTGGTAACGTGCTATGTGCCTGACGCAGAAACGGAGTTTTCCTATGCGCCTGCTATCCTGTCTTATGACTTTCGCCTTCATCTTGCCCAGCGCCACGCTTCACGCGCAGCAGGGACCGGCGGCCGTGGGTGTGCAAACAGTCGAAGAACGGATGCTGGCCGAAACCGTGCCTGTCTTTGCCGAAGTAATCACAGCGCGTGACGGCTCTGTCGCGAGCCGTGTGGCTGGTACGGTCGAGACTGTTCATGTTCTGGCCGGGACACGCGTTGCCCGCGGCGATCTGCTGGTTGAGTTAGATCGCGAGTTGCTGGAAATCCTTGTTGCACAATCCGAAGCACAAATGAGCGAAGCTGAAGCGGGCATTGCAACCGCACGGGTTCGGCTTGACCGGGCACGCACGACCTTTGCCCGGATTGATGCATTACGTGGGTCCAGCTCGTTCAGCCAGGGACGCTTTGATGAGGCACAATCCGATGTGCTTGAGGCGCAATCACAGCTCACCGAAGCGCAAGCTCGCGAGAAGAGCACCCAAGCGCGTTTGGCCGAAGCGCGCTATCAGCTGGAACGGAGCACCGTCACCGCACCCTTCCCCGGTACTGTGATCGAAGTGAACACAATTCCCGGCGCTTTTATCGCGGCGGGGACACCTGTGGTGCGCTTGCTGGATACGGATGCATTTGAAGTAGAGGCCAGTGTGCCCGCACGCTATCTGGGTGCGTTGGAGCCGGGTCAAAAACTGGATGCAACGACGGAAGCAGGCGAAGAACTAACACTTGATCTACGCGCGATCCTACCGCTTGAAGATGTCTCGACCAGAACACGAGCAGTCCGGCTGAAAGCGGCCGAGCTAGACACCCTCCCGAATGTCGCTGTCGGCCAGTCGATTACGGTTCAGATTCCGGTCGGGCAAGCACGTCAGATCCTGTCAGTTCCCAAAGACGCCCTGGTCCAGGCTCGCGGCGGTTGGACGGTGTTTGTAGCCGAAGATGGCAAAGCCCAACCTCGGACCGTGCAAATCGGTTTGCCGATGGGCAACCGCTATGAGGTCGTCGATGGTTTGGCAAATGGCGATCTGGTTGTTGTGCGCGGCAATGAGCGGCTGCGTCCTGGCCAGGATATCGCGCCCAATCCAGTGGAAACCAACTGATGGACATCATTCGCTACGCCATTGACCGGCCCATTGCTGTTGTCGCGCTTGTCATTATGGCAATCCTGTTCGGGATCATTGCTCTGACACGCATCCCGATCCAACTGGCGCCAGATGTGCGCAAGCCAATCGTTGTTGTTGAAACTGAGTGGCCCGGTGCGGCGCCTTCCGAGATTGAGCGCGAGATCGTGAACCCGCAAGAGGAAGCCTTGCGCGGTCTCGAAGGTCTTGAAATCATGACATCACGCTCGCAAACCGGAGAGGCCGAGGTCACGCTGGAATTTGCAGTTGGGACAGACATGACCCAGTCGCTTTTGCTGGTGTCTAACAGGCTCGACCGGGTCAGTAGTTATCCCGATGAAGCCAATGAACCTTCACTGAACACATCCGGATCAGATGACAGCCCGATCGCTTGGGTTCTTTTGACCGCACAGGACGGCAATACACGCCCCATGCCGACCTACGGCGACTTTGTTGAAGACGTCATCAAAGACCGCATCGAACGTATCGAAGGCGTGTCCGCAGTAAACGTGTTTGGCGGTGTCACCCGCGAATTGCAGGTGGTTGTCGATCCACGGCGGCTGTCGCTTTATGGACTGACAGTGCCACAGGTCGTGCGAACCTTGCAGGCCGAGAATATCTCGATATCGGCAGGAGACGTTGACGAAGGCAAGCGCCGTTATGTCGTGCGCACCGAAGGTAACCTGAACACCGAAGATGCAATTCGTGATGTTGTTCTTACATCAGGAGCCAGTGAGGGCGGCGCAGGCCGCGTTCGCGTGGGGGACGTGGCCGAGGTTGCGTTTGCCTTTCAAGAGCCGACAACAAGACTGCGCTTCAAAGGGGAATCTGGTCTTGCCTTTAATGTGGTGCGGGATGCTGGTGCCAACGTCATCAGCGTCATGGAAGAGATTCGCACAGTTCTTCAAGACCTCTCGGACGGGCCGGTTGCGGATGCAGGCCTTGTGATGAAGCAGGTCTATGATGAAACGATCTATATCGATGGTGCGATTGATCTAGTGACGCAAAATATCTGGATTGGCGGCGCATTGGCAGCGTTGATCCTGATGTTGTTCTTGCGAAGTCCACGCGCAACGCTGGTGGTCTCACTCGCCATCCCGGTGTCTATCGTCGCGACCTTTGTGGTCATGGCTTTTACCGGGCGAACGCTTAACGTCATATCGCTTGCCGGGATCGCTTTTGCGGTCGGTATGATCGTGGATGCCGCAATTGTTGTGCTCGAAAACATCTTCCGATTGCGCGAAGAGGGCCTGAACCGGCGCGAAGCCGCACGCAAAGGCGCACAACAGGTCTGGGGTGCGATTCTTGTATCGGCCTTAACGACGGTTCTGGTCTTTGTGCCCATCCTCATCATGCAGCTTGAGGCGGGTCAGCTTTTCCGCGACATCGCGGTTGCAATTTCTGTGTCGGTGCTGCTGTCACTGGTCGTTGCAGTGACTGTGATCCCGGCGCTAGCAAGCCGTGTTCTGCGTTCAGGCGATCAGAAGCCGATCCGCCTTTGGGGTATCGATCACCTCGCACGTGGCTTTCATGGGCTCATTATGTGGTATGTACGACTGACCCTACGGTCGCGCGCAATCGGGGTCATGATGGTCAGCGTTATCGCCGGCGGCGCAGCTGTGGCCAGTATCACATTTCTGCCCCGGCTCGAGTATTTGCCCGAAGGCAATCGCAACCTTGTTTTTGGTCTGATTATCCCACCACCTGGCTACAACCTTGATACAACAGAAACCATCGCCCAGCGCATCGAAGGTGTTGCTCAGCCTCTTTGGGAGGCTGCGCCCGAGACGCAAACTGAAGACGGCATACCGACGATCGATACCTTCTTCTTTGTTGCAACACCCGGCAACTCTTTCGTCGGTGCAGCAGCAGTCGACGGACAGCGCGCAGCAGAATTGATCCCAGTGCTTAGCACTCCAATCTTTGCGGAACCCGGAACATTTGGCTTCATGACACAGCCTTCACTTTTTGGCCGCGGTGTCGGCGGTGGGCGGGCGATTGAGCTAAATATCTCAGGTCAGGATCTTGATGAAATTTTAGGCGTCGCGGGTCAGGCTGCAGGTCTTGTGTCGGGCATTCTACCGCGCTCGGAAGGGCACCAGTTCCGACCAATCCCGGGTCTTGAGCTGGGTGCGCCCGAGGTGCGTCTGATCCCTGATCGCTTGCGCCTGGCGGATGCCGGGCTGGATAGTTCAGGCTTGGCCCAGACAGTGGACGCTTTCAACGATGGCCTGCGCGTCGCAGAGATTACCATCGGCTCGGAACGGGTCGATCTGGTCTTGAAAGGTGATCCGATCATCAGCGATGCCGCGCGTACGCAAGATGTTGGTACCTACCCGGTCGTTACACCAGACGGGCAGATCGTACCTGCATCGGCCTTGGCCGAGGTCGTTTTGACGGCCGGCCCAACCGAAATACGGCACCGCGACCGTCTGCGCACCGTTACGCTGGAAGTCCGTCCGGCTGATACGCTGCCACTTGAAGAAGCCGTCGAACTGCTTGAGCAAGAGGTCGTTACTGTGCTGGAAGAACGCGGTATTCCAAGCGATATCCGGCTCTCCGTCTCTGGTACTGCAGATCAACTCAGTCAAACGTGGTCTGCAATCCAGATCAATCTGGTTGTCGCTCTCATCATTGTTTTCCTGGTAATGGCGATCCTTTTCGAAAGCTTTGTACTGCCGCTTGTGATCCTGATCTCAGTCCCTGTCGCTGCAGCTGGAGGAGTCGGTGGCCTTGCTTTGCTGAACACATATCAAACTCAACCGATGGATATGCTCACACTCCTTGGATTTGTGATCCTGGTCGGCATTGTGGTGAACAATGCCATCCTGATCGTTCACCAATCGCTCTACCACCTACGCGAAGACGGAATGGAGCCCGTTGCAGCGATCGAAGAAGCCACGCGCAACCGTATCCGCCCGATCTTTATGTCGACCCTGACAAGCGTGATGGGCATGCTGCCACTCATCATCTTTTCCGGAGCTGGGTCTGAACTCTACCGTGGTCTTGGTGCTGTGGTCGTGGGGGGACTATCCATGTCAGCTTTCTTGACGCTATTGACTGTGCCGCCACTGCTGCGTCTGTGCTTGCGCAAGCCAGAGGTCCAGGAGCCTATGACAGAACCAACCCGCGCCTGATCTTAATCAGTGAATTCAAGAAAAGTGGTGCCGCTGAGAGGACTCGAACCTCCGACCCCATCATTACGAATGACGTGCTCTACCAGCTGAGCTACAGCGGCCTTGGGCGTGGCTCGTATCACCATGCCACGCCTGTTGGAAGGGTTATTTTGCGGCTTCAGCCTTTTCAGCTTCCGTGGTTTCGACGGGCTCTGCCTCGGCCAAAATCGCGTCTTCAACCTGGTCTGAAATTACCTCAATTTCGGCCTCTTTTGGTTCTTCTACGATCAATGGCAACATTGTCGCCGATGCGGGAACCGCAGCCTCTCCGGTGGTTGGTTCACGCCAGGTGAGCGTGTCGAAACTGGAACAATTCTTGCAAACCGGGCTCCAGTTCGTGTCGATGTTATGGCAGTTGTCGCAAATCCACTGAGGCCCGCGCGGCGCACTCAATGCTTTGGTCAGCCAACCACGCACAACAGCATCATCTGCACCTTCGCCACGCTCAATCGCGGCCATAATTGTGATGGATCGCGCTGTCGGTTTGGTCTCGACAAGATCGCCAAGCGCTTTGCGGGCAGCAGGAAAGTCTTCGGCAGCAATATTAAGCTCAGCCAACAGCATCCGTGTTTCGGGATGATCCGGTTTGGACTTTGTCAGCGCACCAAACCGCTTGACCCGCTTGTTGGCGTCCTCATCGGGTTCGATATCGGCGAATGCAGCGGCAAGATCAGGATGCGGGCGTACGTCCCATGTCTTTTTCAAGACGCGTGTCGCATAACGCGACTTGCCTTGCTCGATATAGGCTCGCGCTGCCATGACGGCCGCCGGGATCAGATCGGGCGACAGGCGATTGGCTTCAATCGCAGTTTCGCGCGCCTCAATCGTTTGGCCTTCGGCCAGCACGTCAGACGCCTCTGATAATGCAAGAACCGCATCCCGACGCTTGTGCACATCACGCGGCAGACTGCCATGGCGCAGCTTTGCATTCAGCGTCTTTCGCGCGCCTGACCAGTCGGCTGTTTCCGCCTGCAGCTTCAACAAAGTATCTTGTGTTTCGACATGCTTGGGCTTCAGCGCAAAGGCCTTTTCAGCCAGCTTCAAAGCTGTCTCTGTATCTCCATCAGCAAGCTTTTGTTTCATGATGCCGCGCACACCTACGAAACGGGTACGTTCATCCTTCAAAAGCCGCTTGTAGACTTCCTCTGCCTTTTTGCGGTCGCCACTGACCTCAGCGGCTTGTGCCGTAATCAGATTGGTCAGTTCCGGCCTGCGCAAATACTTTTCGGCTTTCGCAGCCTTGGCCATCGCGGTGCGCCCTTCGCCAGAGGCCAGTGCCATCATGCCGTCAGAAAGCGCCTGAAAGCCCTTTCGTTCGCGATTACGGTCGAAATATCGCGAGATGGCAGTTTCGTCGCCGTTGATAAATTTTAGCGTCGCAACGAGGAGGCCCAGAACCTTGAGGAAAATCCAAACGGCGATGACCAAAACCACCAACGCAATCGTCGCTTCAAGCACACCGAACGTGTATTCAACGCCACCAATCGTGACCATGACACCGCCATCGGTTTGCAGCAGGTATTCCGCACCCAGCGTCAGCGCCGCGATGATACCAATAAACAGAACAACTTTTATCAAAGACCAAAGCATTGCAGGACCGCCTTAATTGGAAATGAGTTCTTGAGACAGCGCATCCGCTGCTACAAGTGCCTGATGGCGCGTTTCAGCTTGCGCAAGCCAGTCCGTCATTGCGCTGCGCGCTTGCTCGGGCAGCGCATCAGCTTCTGCCAGCGCATCCCCGATGTTGCCAGCGCCGACGCTGGCGCCGATACGTGAAAGGACCGCATCCGGGTCGTCACCTTCACGTGGCTCGACCGATCGCGCACCGGTTCGCGCGCGCAAGAAAGCACCAAGACGGTCCCCAACGCTGGCATCTTCGTTTGAAGCCGATCCCCGTGCCGCGGCCAAAGCCGCACGTGCGGCGGGATCAAAGCTCTCTTGCAACGTGGTCAACGCGGGAACGCCTTCTGCTGCGGTTGCAGTCAAAATTTCAGGGATCGCGATGTCGGCAGAATTTTCGACATCACCAAGAGCATCAGCAAATGGCGTACCTGTTTCGAGATTTGCCATGACACGCGCCAAAGCGGCCCGCGCCAATTGCTCTTGTGCAGCAGCGGCTGCGCTTTCTTCGGCAAGATTGGCCTCGGCAAGCAATGATGCGACTTGTTCTTGCAGGCCCGTAATCTCACCCTCGACCTCAGCCATATCAACCGATGATGTTGCACCGTCCGTAACCGGGCGCGCTTCCAACTCGGCAAGCCGCGCATCCAACGCTGTGATTGATGCAGAAGCCTCTGAAATCTGAGCCGCAACTTCGGGTAAATCTGACGCAAGCTGCGCCTGTTCAGCGATTGCACTTTCGGTACTCAAAAGACGATCTTCCAATTCAGTCACAGTGTCCTGCGCCGCTTGTGCTACAGCAAGCGGATCGGTCGATGGTCCGGGTTCAAATGGCCAGCTTTGTGACGCGTATTGCGCGCCCAGAAATCCGGCACCTGCCGCCAAAACACCCGCAGCGATGGTCTGAAAGAAACCCGTTCGCTGAACGATAACGGTCTTTTCAGGCTCTGTTGCATTCGGTTCAGTTTGACGATCCGCAGTGATCTCTTCGGCATTAATATCGTCGTTCACCGGCTCGACGTCCAAAACCTTCGTTTCTTCTGGTTTCTCGTCAGATAGATTTACCGTCGTTTCATCCGTAGCAGTGTCTTCCAGCTCGGGCGCTTTTTCGGAAACGGTTTTCTTGGAAGACTTGGATTTTGTCACGCCGCACCCTTTGCGAATCTGATTACAAGCTGAAAAAGCTGGTTTCACACATAAGCTTATCTCGCCCCACCTTGTGTCTCAACCCGCGATGATCTGTGCAATCTCGGCATGCATGGCGTCAGCCGTTGGCGTTTTTGCAATGCGCAAGGAGACGATCCAATCGCATGGGATCACTTCGGCAACCGCATGACTCAGCGCGATGACATGGACATTGCCAGACACGGTTTTAACCTGCCTTGCAAATAATGCAGCAGTCCGTGGCGAAAAAAGGGGGACAATACATGGATGGCCCCCGTGCAAAAGATCAAGAATATCATGCGGCAAGAGCACTTCATCTTGAGTATAGATCGCGTTTGAAGTCGTCTCTATTCCACCGGAACTCAATCGGTTTGCGATATCTCCGCGGGTATGCGCCCCATGCAGATGCAACAAGGGCGTCGCGGGCTGTAAGGCGATCAAAGCCTCGACAAGCTTATCCGCCGTTTCAGAGGATAGGTCAGCTTTGAAGCCAGCGCCGCGGGCAGCATCTTGCGTGCGTTTTCCCACACAAAACGCAGGCAGGCCAGATCTTGTCGAAACATAGTCAAGCGCAGAAGCCGAGCTGAAGATTACCCCACGGTAACCGGAAAGATCAGGCGCGTCGCTCAATGCTCTGATCGCCAGTAAGGGTGCGATATGAACCCTCAAATACTGCGCAACCTCAGGTGAAAGGTCTGATGCAAAGCCATGTGCCCGTTGAATTGGCCGGGTCAGGATCAGATCGTAAGATTTCTTGGTCATGCCCGCCCCTTATTGTCTGGCTTGTCTGGTGGTGATACCTGCGACATGGCGATCAGACAATCGAGGCCACAATGCGCCTGACAAGAACCGTGCTTGGAATCGAAAGCAGTTGCGATGATACCGCGGCCGCTGTCGTGTCGGGTACGGCAAAACATGCTGTCATCAAGTCGTCCATCGTCGAAAGCCAAACAGATCTGCACGCAGCCTTTGGCGGGGTTGTCCCCGAACTTGCGGCCCGTGCTCATGCTGAAAAGCTTGACCATTGTGTCGAACTGGCTCTTCGCGACGCAGATGTAGCCCTTAAAGACATCGACAGCATCGCTGTTACGTCAGGCCCGGGCCTGATTGGTGGCGTCTTGTCTGGTGTAATGTGTGCGAAAGGCATCGCTTCTGCGATAGAGAAACCACTGATTGGCGTGAACCATCTTGCCGGTCACGCATTGACGCCTCGGCTCACCGATCAACTGCCCTTCCCGTATCTGTTGCTTCTTGTTTCTGGCGGACATTGCCAATTTTTGATCGTCAAAAGCCCTTCGGACTTCACGCGGCTTGGCGGAACAATTGATGACGCTCCGGGGGAGGCGTTTGACAAGGTCGCAAAATTGCTTGGCCTACCGCAACCAGGCGGTCCGTCTGTCGAGGTTGCTGCACGAACTGGGGACGCATCGCGGTTCAAATTGCCTCGCCCTTTGCTGGATCGCGACGATTGCAACATGTCTTTCTCGGGCTTGAAGACCGCCGTTCTGCGCACGCGCGATGCACTTGTGTCAGGAGACAACGGATTGACCGAGGCGAAACGCAACGATCTTTGTGCAGGTTTCCAAGCCGCAATCTGTGATGTTCTTGGTCAAAAAACACGGCGTGCGATTGCAGAGTATCTTTATCTTAAACCGATCGCACCCAGCTTTGCTGTTGCAGGTGGAGTTGCAGCCAATCAGGCTATTCGCGGTGTATTAGAGTCTATTTCACAAGAAACCGGCCTTGTGTTTTGCGCACCTCCACTACCACTTTGCACCGACAATGCTGCCATGATTGCCTATGCGGGATTGGCGCTGCTTGAAGATGGACAAATCAGCGATCTCACCCTCTCCGCACGTCCGCGCTGGCCGTTGGATAGAACGACAGCGCCGATGCTTGGCTCTGGCAAGAAAGGCGCAAAGGCATGAGTGTGGCTGTCCTTGGCGCCGGCGCATTTGGCACCGCTTTGGCGATCAGCCTGGCCCGTTCACGTCCGGGGGTCATGCTTTGGGGGCGCGATGAGAATTCCATCAACGAGATGGAGACCAGCCGTGAAAACAAAGCATATCTTCCGGGGATCACCTTACCTGACGCCCTGAGTTTTACTGCCGATCTTGGCAAAGTCGGCGATGCTGAGACTGTTCTACTGGCCTTGCCTGCGCAGCAACTGCGGGGGTTTCTAACAGCCAGTGCGGCTCATCTTGATGGAAAAACCCTGGTTGTTTGCTGCAAGGGGATAGATCTTGAGACCGGCATCGGGCCAAGCGCGCTGATTGCAAGCGCCTGCCCGGCAGCGCGTGTCGCTATCCTGACAGGGCCAAGCTTTGCGGTCGATATCGCCCAAGGGTTACCGACCGCGTTGACTCTGGCAGTTGATGGCTCGGCAAAAGAGCTGCAAGAGACGCTTTCAACGACGAATATTAGACTCTATTCCACCACAGATCGGCTTGGAGCAGAGCTAGGTGGTGCAATGAAAAACGTTATGGCCATTGCTTGTGGTGCCGCGATTGGTGCTGGTTTGGGAGAAAGCGCACGTGCCGCGCTGATGACTAGAGGATTTGCTGAAATGCGCCGTTTTGCCAGCAGACGCGGCGCGCGCGAAGAGACGCTGGTTGGGCTTTCAGGCTTTGGTGACCTGATACTGACCTGCACATCCACAAAATCGCGCAACTATACTGCCGGATTAGCGCTGGGTGCGGGTGCGCCACTGCCAGACGGCAAGACGGTTGAAGGCATCCCAACAGCGCACGCGCTTGTCGCAGCCTCATCGCAAGACGGGTTTGATATGCCGATCTCAACGGCCGTTTCAACGCTTGTTACTGGTAAATGCTCGGTATCAGATGCGCTTGAAGACTTATTGAGCCGACCACTTAAGGAGGAATAGACCATGTTATTTGCCGTTATGGCCCACGACAAACCTGGAGCGCTAGAGATCCGGAAAGCCAATCGCGCGAGCCATCTTGAGTATATCAAATCCAGTGGTGTTGTGCGGCAGGCGGGTCCCTTCCTCAACAAAGATGGCGAAATGTGTGGATCGCTATTGATCCTTGAGGTCGGCACACTTGAGGATGCCGAAAACTGGGCTGAAAAAGACCCTTATGCTCTAGCAGGTTTGTTCGAGAGTGTTTCGGTGCAGTCCTGGAACAGAGTAATATCGACATGACATATTGGCTTTTCAAATCCGAGCCGTCTGTCTGGTCATGGGACGATCAGGTTGCCAAAGGCGATCAGGGCGAAGAGTGGGACGGCGTTCGCAATTATCAGGCACGTAATTTCATGCGTGATATGAAAGTGGGCGACCAAGGCTTTTTTTATCATTCACAAAGCGAAAAAGCAGTTGTCGGAATTGTCGAGGTCATCGCCGAAGCGCATCCCGATAGCACAACCGATGATGATCGGTGGGATTGCGTTGATATCAAAGCGATCCGCGCACTTGAAACACCGGTTACACTGGACATGGTAAAGGCAGATGAGCGTTTGTCCGAAATGGTGCTTGTGCGGAATGCTCGGCTGTCTGTCCAACCAGTGACAGAAGCCGAATGGCAGATCATCTGCGATCTTGGAAAAACGAAGCCTTGAAATAAAAGAAGGGCCCCGCACCACCAGGACCCTTCTTCACCCCACGTGCTCCCATTCACCACACGTGTTATGTTATTGGTCCTGGCCTACTGGCCGTTGGGATGTGCATACCCTGATCGTGACCACATAAGCAATTGATAAGATTTTACAATTTAGGTCGAAAAAGCAAAAAACGCCCATCAAATTTGAAAGGCGTTTTCCGAAAATCTGAAAGATTTTAGCCGTAGACGGCTTCTTTCCCGAAGTGCTTGGTCAGCATGTAGTAGACCACCACACGGTACTTATTGCGCTCGGACTGGCCATATGTCTCGATCACAGATTTGATCGCATCCATCAGTTCCGGACCGTCGGGGAGGCCCAATTTTTTAATAAGAAAGTTGTCTTTCACTGTCTCAAGCTCGCTGGGCTGCGAACCTGCCACTGTCGAAGCGTCAGCATTGTAAATTGCTGGACCACATCCGATAGTCACTTTGGTCAGCAGGTCCATGTCAGGTGACATACCGCATTTATTTTTCAGATCGTCTGCGTATTGCGCGATAAGGTCGTCACGTTTTCCCATAGGTCTCTCCCACCTGTTAGTTTCACGCCCAGTTTGGCGTTGGTGGAAGGTTAGTGACTTATCCAGCACCTGACAAAGGGTTTTCTGATGCGATCTTTCCCCTCAGCGATCATCGGCAGGTTCCCCAACCTGTATTCTGCAGGTGAAAATGATCCGCATGAAGCCGATTAAACTCGGGACCGAGGGATGTCTTAAACCATATGCAAGAGGTTGCCTGCGCTTCTCTTAGGAAGGCGGCAGAGGCATCTTCACCCTCCCAATCAGAAAGAAGGCTGATCCGCCGTCCGTCTGACAGGATCACCCCGGCGATATCAACCGCATCGGCCGTCGCGTGGGTCGACATACGTCCGGTGCTGCCAGATGTCGTGCGGATTGGACGGCAATTATAGCTTCCGATATGGACAATGCGTGAGATCTCGGCACCCAGTAGTGCGCGTGCTGCAGGTTGCAATCCGTGGTGCTCCCACATGGCAAGGCGAAGGGCGATTGCGCAGCGCGTCTCAAGCATGCTGATATCCGCATTACCAACGGATGACAGCAAGACGCGATTGCGGATGTGGCACTGTTCAGTGTCGATCCTGTCTGATCGTGCCTCAAACACGGCTGTGTTGGAAAGAACCTCACGGCATAGCGCAGGATCAGCGATTGCTTGCGTCAATTTCCACTGAGTGACTGGTGTCACAGGATCCTGAACACTGAGCGGAACAAGTGGATTCCAAGCTGTTGGAATAGGCGTTTCAGGGTGTATTAGAGCCTGTTTTGCCCCCCAATAGAACAACACACCAAACAAAAGAAACGCCGCCCAAAAGACGAAGGGGCGGCGTTTGCGAGGGTCTGACATACCCGATTAGTAGCGGTAATGTTCCGGCTTGAAGGGCCCTTCCTGGGTCACACCGATGTAATCCGCCTGCTCTTTATCAAGCGTCGTCAGCTTCACGCCGATGCGAGCGAGGTGAAGACGGGCAACTTTCTCGTCCAGATGCTTGGGCAGGATGTAGACGTCGTTGTTATACTCCTCACCCTTTGTCCAAAGCTCGATCTG
>ERZ1740060.152-NODE-152-length-54714-cov-5.574343_pt1 | contig 54714 bp, 49 predicted proteins | sample MGYA00581743_ERZ1740060 | MGnify/ENA primary metagenome ERZ1740060 (study PRJEB43018, sample SAMN04849235) | marine metagenome | isolation source: floating plastic debris | place: Pacific Ocean | collected 2008-08-27 | study: EMG produced TPA metagenomics assembly... | reverse complement strand
GACCAGACTGAACATGCGTGAAATCCAAAACCTTAATACCATCAAGTGCAGGCATCGATACCTCCTGTTCGTTTCTGCCGAACATGGTTCGCAAACCCGAGCCGGCAAACAGGTTTCGCACTTTATCGTCAAAAACACACGGTGGCTGCGCCTGACCCTGCGCTCCATTTGCCAATCGAAGTGGTCACTGCTCTTGGCGCTGAGCGCGCGCGGCCTTCAGATAGGCCAGCAACAGGGCGTCCCGCTGGCGCGACAGTTCCGCCGGGGTCCTGCCACGGGAAGATGCCTCAACACCTTCGATCATCTGCTGGGCCACCGCATCGGTCATATGCGGCTCTCCCAGATCGTCCCACCAGCCATCGAATGTGTCCGAGAAGTGATCGAAGAACGCGCGCAAGCCCCCGGCCCCGGCCCCGAGGTTGAACAGCATTGTTGGCCCCATGGCCGCCCATCGCAGGCCGGGACCCGCCCAAACGGCCTTGTCGACATCCTCGACACTGGCCACACCTTCCACGACGAGGCTGATCGCCTCGCGCCACAAGGCCGCCTGAAGGCGATTGGCGACATGACCCTTCTTGGCCTTGTTGAGCCGGATCGTCACCTTGCCCACCGCGGCATAGAATGCCTCCGCCCGCGCGACAGCATCGGCAGCGGTTCGTGCGTTGCCCATGACCTCCACCAGAGGAATCAGATGCGGCGGATTGAAGGGATGGCCCAGCACAATGCGCGCCGGAACCTGCCAGCCCTCCTGCATCTGATCGAGGGTCAGACCGGACGCGGAACTTGCCACAATGGCCTGCGGGTCCAGCACCGGCTCGATTTCGGCGAAGGTGGCATGCTTGATCGCCAAACGCTCCGGTACGTTTTCCTGGACAAACATCGCGCCATCCACGGCCTCCGCCGCGCTGGCATGGAAAGTGATCGCGTCGGGGTCCCCCTTATCGGTCAACTCCAACTCCGTCAGAGTGGGCCATGCCTCTTCGACATAGGCGCGAACGGAGGCCTCTGTCCCCGGAGCAGGGTCGTAGACAGCCACAGAGCGCCCGGAGGCCAGGAACAAAGCCGCCCAGCTGGCCCCGATTACGCCTCCGCCAAGACAGGCCGTGTGTGCAAACTCCATTAGAACGCCCCCGGATTGAGCGGCGAGGCGGCCGTCAGCCCGCCGTCCACGGTAAAGAGCTGCCCGGTCGCAAAAGACGCCGCGTCGCTGGCCAGCCACACGGCCATGGCTGCGATATCCTCAGGTCGGCCAAACCGGCGTACCGCATGGCGCGCCAGCGCATCTTGGCGGGCCAATTCCGGGTCGCGGGCCTGCGCGAATCCCGCCTCCAACATGCCGGTTTCGATCCAGCCCGGACAGATCGCATTGCAGCGTATTCGCGGCCCGTGATCCACCGCGATAGATCGGGTAAGCCCGTGCACAAACGCCTTGGAGGCGTTGTAAATGGCCATGGACGGGTCCGCCACCTGCCCCGAAATCGACCCGATATTGATGATCGCACCGCCCTCCGGCATGCGCGGAACAAAGGCGCGACAGCAGTTGAACACACCGCGCGCATTGACCCCCATCACCAGATCCCAGTCATCATCGGTACTGTCCACGACCGTCTTTTCGACCTGCACGCCGGCATTGTTGACCAGGATATCGGTGCGCTCCATAGAGGAGGCCAGTTGCTCGACCGCCTCGGCCTGCGCCACATCGAGCGTGTGCCAGATGATGTGTTCGGGCAGATCCTCCGGCCTCGCCCCCCGACCACAGGTCGTGACGGCGGCTCCTTCGGCATCGAACGCCTCGACGATTGCACGACCGATCCCCTGTCGCCCACCGGTTACCAAAGCCCGTTTCGCCGCAAGCTGCATCAGAAGGCCACCCTGTCGCCGCCCTTGAGGCCCAGCCTGTCGCGCGCTTCGTCCGGTTTGGCGACGCTGAGCCCAAGGTTTTCGATGATGCCACGGATGCGGTCCACCTGCTGCGCGTTTGAGACGGCGAGTTCGCCTCTGCCGATATAGAGGCTGTCCTCCAGCCCCACGCGCAGATTGCCACCCAGCATCGCGCTCTGGGTGGCAAAGGGCATCTGGTGACGTCCCGCCGCCAGGACCGACCATTCGTAATTCTCTGCCCCAAAAAGCCGGTCCGCCGTGCGGTGCAGATGCACAAGATGATCCAGTTCGGCCCCCATCCCCCCCAGGATGCCGAACACCATCTGGATGATATCGTTCGTCTTGATCAAACCCTGATCGACAAACCATTTGACGTTATAGAGATGGCCCAGATCGTAGCATTCGAACTCGAACCGCGTGCCGTGCTTCTCGCCCAGTTCGCGCAACGCATATTCGATCGTGGCGAAGGTGTTGGGGAAAATGAAATCCTTGGTCATGCCAAGGAATTCCGGCTCCCATTCGTGTTTCCACGCGCTGTATTTCTCCAGCAGCGGGAAGATCCCGAAATTCATGCTGCCCATGTTGAGACTGGCCATTTCAGGGCTGGTGGTGGTGGCCGCGCGCAGACGCTCGTCCATACTCATGCCCAGCCCGGCACCGGTGGAGACATTGATCACCGCATCGGTCGACTGCTTGATGGTCGGCAGAAACTGCATGAAGGTTTCTGTCGAGGGATCCGGCTTGCCGGTCTTTGGATCACGGGCATGCAGATGAATGATGCTGGCGCCCGCTTCCGCTGCCTCTATGCTCGCTGTCGCGATCTCCGCAGGGGTGATGGGCAAATGCTCTGACATCGTGGGGGTGTGAATGCCGCCCGTGGGCGCGCAGGTGATAATGACGGATTTCGGCATGTTCCTTCAGAGCCTCATCTGCTGGACTTGCGCGCTGAGCCCGCCGTCGAGCACCCAAAGCTGGCCGGACGCATAACGCGCCTCGTCGCTGGCCAGCCAGTTCACCAGATTGGCGATATCCTCCGGCGTGCCATAGCGGCGCATCGGATGCACATCGCGCACGGCCTTCTGAAGCTGATCGATGGTTTTTCCCCCACCGCCAGAGCCCTCCCCGGTGAAGAAACTCTGAAGCATAGGCGTGTCGATATAGCCCGGGCAGATCGCGTTCACGCGAATGCCTTCGGGTCCGTGATCGCAGGCCATTGCGCGGGTCAGCGCATGGACCGCACCCTTCGTCGCGCAATAGGCCGCCAATCCGGGATCGGCGATAAATCCGTCATATGATCCGAAATTGATGATCGAGGTGCTGGTTCCGCCCTGGGCCGCGGCCCGCAACAACGGCAGGGCATGTTTGCTGGTCAGAAACGTACCCGTCACATTGACAGCGAAGGACCGGTTCCATTCTTCCAGCGTTGTGTCGTCGATGGTTTTTTCAATTTCAATACCGGCGGCATTGACGAGAATGTCTAGTTTGCCTTGCTCTGCGCGCACCCGGTCCATCGCCGCGATAGCCTCATCTTCAGACGCCACGTCCAGCCGGAGAAACCGCGTGGCCTCTGCGGTCGCCTCTTCAAAAGAGCCGCCTTCGGTCAGATCGGCCGCGTATACCTCCGCCCCCTCTTGCAGGAATCGTGCGACGATCGCGCGTCCAATGCCGCCGCGTCCGCCCGTGACGAGCGCGACCTTTCCCTCAAGTTGTCCCATCACCCTCATCCCTTAGTGGCGGATACCTGTACCGCGCCGCGGCCACGGTCCAATCCATATGATTGCGCACATATTCCTGGCTCGCATCGCGGGGCGGGTTGTAATCCCAAGGCTCCGACGCGCCGGCCTCCATCGCCGCATGCAGGGCGCGGCGGGATTTCTGAGTGCGAATGATGTCGGCGCGCAAACGTGCACTGTCCCATCTTTGATCCACCTCCTCGGCAAAACTGGCGGCGGCCACGGCATAGGCCGGATCATCCGCGCGGTTTGTCAATTCAGCAGGGTCTTTCGACAGATCGTAAAGCTGCGGCGGATCGGCATCGCAATGGATGTATTTGAGCACTCCCCGGCGGATCATAAAGACCGGATCCGATGTCATCTCCGCGCAATACTCGCCAATCGCCTCATCGACCGCATCTGCGTCCCCGCGCGCCAGTGGCATCAGGGATCGACCGTCCACATCCTCGCCCAGCATGTCGGGTGCACCGCCCGCGATTTCGAGAAATGTCGGTAGCAGATCAACGAGCGAACAGGCATTGGGCGCGGTGCCCGCGTTCACCCCCGGACCAGCCATGATGAGCGGCACGCGCGCAGAATGTTCAAAGAAATTCATCTTGTACCACAGCCCCCGCTCGCCCAGCATATCGCCGTGATCGGCCGTGACGATGACGATCGTATTATCCCTCTCACCCATCTCCTCGAGCGTGCGGAGAACCTCACCCACCTTACTATCGAAATAGCTGACATTGGCGAGATACGCACGGCGGGCGCGCCGCACCTCTTCCTTGGAAAGTGCCACGGTCGAGGCCTCGATCCCGTCCATCACTCGGCGCGCAAACGGGTCCTGTTCCTCTGGTGCCAGAACGTGCGCGGGCATATCGATCTCGGCATCCTCGTAGAGCTCCCAGAATTCCGGCTTCGCCACGTAAGGGTCGTGCGGGTGAATGAAGCTCGCGACCAGGCAGAACGGCGCGCCCTCTCCCGCCGCGTTGGCGCGGCCTCGGTCGATCAGCCAGCGGCGCGCGGCAAACGCTACCTCGTCGTCATAATCGGTTTGGAAGGTGGCCACCGCCACGCCACTTTCCTTAACCGTGGCCATGTTGTGGTACCACTTGTCGATGCGCTCATCCGGCGCTTCCCAATCCGGGGTCCACGCGAAATCCGAGGGGTAGATATCCGTGGTGATCCGATCCTCGAACCCGTGCTTCTGATCCGGGCCGACAAAGTGCATTTTGCCAGACAGGCATGTCCGGTAGCCCAGCGATTTCAGGTAATGCGCGAAAGTGGGGACAGAGGCCTGAAACTCCGAGGCGTTGTCATAGGCTGCAATGCGGTTGATCAATTGTCCGGACATAAACGCAAAGCGCGATGGCGCGCAAAGCGGCGAGTTACAATAGGCCGCATCAAAGCGCATGCCCCGCGCGGCCAGCGCGTCTATATGCGGCGTCTTTACGACTTCATGGCCGTAGGCGCCGACGAAATGCGGCGCCAGTTGATCGGCCATCAGCACAACGATATTGGGCGGCTTCATCTCGCGGCTTTGGCATAGGCCTCAAGCACAAGGCCGTGAAAATGGTGCACGGCGTGTTCCGATTTGCCCGACCCGGTTGGGTCGCTGACAATACGCCCCTGAGAGAAAGCGGGCGTGCCCATCCCGCGCTGGACGCTTTCAACAAGACTGATGTCTTCCACCTGCAAAACCTCGTCGAGATACCGCATAGCGTCCAATTCCATCGGATCGGGTTCCGGCGTTTCGAGGAAAAAGTCGTAGGTTTCCAACGTGCGATCGGGTCCGGCGGGAATGATGTTCAGCACGATCATCGACGACCGGCCCGGGTAACGCATCAGGCAGGTATTCGGCCAGAGCCACCATACCGCATGGGTTCGCACCGTTGCGTTCGAGACGTCATATGCGGTGTTGGTGCCCTTCCCGGCATCCGCCATATGGCTGGAGTAAATGCCATGGGTGGTCACCTTGTACGTATCCATATCCACCAGGTCACAGAAATCCTTGTGCGCCGTTGGGCAGTGGTAGCATTCAAGGAAGTTATCGACGACATTCTTCCAGTTGGATTTGATATCGTAGGTCAATCGCCGACCGAAGGTGAGTTTATCGATATCGGGCGCCCAATGCCGGATTTCCGTTTCAAGATTACCGGTGAGGTCGCGCAGCGGAGGGGCGTCCGGATCAAGATTGACGTAGATGAACCCCGCAAATTCTTCCAACTGCACCTGCTCCAGACAGATTGTGTCAGGGTCAAACTCTTCGAGATGGTCTGTTTCCGGTGCGCGCGCGAGCCGACCGTCAAGCTTGTACACCCAGGCATGATAGGGACACATGATGCGCGAGGTGCGCCCTTCACCCGCCAAGAGTTCGTGAGCGCGGTGTTTGCAGACATTGTAAAACGCCCGCAGCGTCCCGTCCCGGTCGCGCACCAAAACGATCGGTCGGCCCGCGATATCGACAGTCACGTAAGATCCGGATTTGCGCAGCTTTTCGACGTGGCACACCCACTGCCATGTTCTTGCGATAATCTCGTCCTGATCCACCCGGTACCAAGCCGGTTCGACATAGGCTTCCTTGCGCAGCGAGAGAGAGCGCGACGGATCCGGGTCAAACCCTGCGCGGATAGTGTCGAAGTCTTGCTGGCTGGGCAGTTCGGTCATGACGTCCCCCCGTTGCTGGAATCAGAATATAGCACAGGATCACCTCGACGCGCTGACGGCACTTATCGAAAGTCGCCATCAGTTTGATATTTTTCGCCGTTTAGGCTGAAATCTAGGGAGCCCCCGGCTCCGGCCTTTTCCGATGCATGGGCCAGGCGCGGAACTCAAAAGGAATGCGGCCTTCAATTCGGTCTTTGCTCGGGGCGAGGCCAAAACGTTGCTTGTACGCGCGAGAGAAATGCACCTGCGAGGCAAACCCGCTGGCATAGGCGATCTCCGTCATCGACAAATTGGTCTGGGTCACCAATCCTCGCGCCCGATCCAGCCGGATCTCGCGATAATATAGCACAGGGGTCTTGCCCACGAATTGCGCGAAAAGGCGATCCAGTTGACGATGAGACACGCCCACCTCTTCGCAAAGATCGCCAATAGACAGGGGCGTCTCAAGATGTGCTTCCATGACACGGATGGCTTGCCGGACGATGTCTGGCACTGTCGCGCCAAGGGGCTCGGATTCCTGCGGGTTCTGGGGCGCGGTGTGTCCACGCAGGGGCTGTGAGAAAAGATAGCGCGCCGCGGCATTTGCCAGAGCGGGCCCATGCAAACGTTGCACGATATGCAAAGCGCATTCCATCGCCGCAGCTCCGCCACAGCAGCTCAGCCTAAGATCATCGAGCACCCAGAGCGTTTCGCAAACCTCTGTTTCGGGGAACAACTCGTTGAACGCGTCGATATGCTCGTAGTGAACCGTGGCACGTTGGCCCTTCAGCAGGCCTGCCTGCGCGAGCACAAAGGCACCCGTATCAAGTCCGCCCACCGTCGCCTGCCGCAAGACGGCGGCGCGCAACGCTGTCAGAATTGCAGCGGAAACATGTGCCTCTGGTCGCCAGCTGGAAGAGACTATCAGAAAGTCTGGCGGCGTTGCAGATACCTGCTGCAAGGGTTCGGTGCTGATGCTGGTCCCGTTGCTGGCGCGGACAAGACCGCCCGGGTCCGAGACGAACACCCAGCGAAAGAGACCCATGCCTTCGAGATAGTTTGCTGCGCGAAACGGGTCGATAAAGCCGGATGTGGCCGCCAGATTGAAATCCGGCGTAACCAGCATGTGGATCAGCGTGGGCGCACCGGATACCTGTCTTTGGCTCATCGACCGCGTTTGCCCCTCAATCCCCTTCTTGGCGAAAAAGGTACGTCAGACGGCCAGAAATGTAAAATTCTGACCCGCTAGCCGTAGACGATATTGGGCAACCAGGTGATCAGTTCAGGGAACAGCATACAGGCCGCAAGCCCAAGTATCTGAAGCGCCAGGAATGGCAGAGCGGATCGGAAGATGTCGCTCATCGGGATCCAGTCCGGGGCCACGCCGCGCAGATAAAACAGCGCATACCCGAAAGGCGGTGACAGAAAGCTCATCTGCATATTGACCAGATAGAGAACCCCAAACCACAGCACGAGGTCATCGGGATTGTCGAAGCCGAAGGCCGCCGCACCAAGCGCCTTGATGATCGGCACGAAGATCGGCACGCAGAGCAGCAGGATGCCCACCCAGTCAAGGAACATGCCCAACGCGACCAGAAGGATCTGCATCACGATCAGAATACCCCACGGGCCCAGGCCAAATCCCTGCATGGTTTCCTGAACAAACTGTTGCCCGCCTTCGAGCACGTAGAGCCCAACGAATATCGTCGCGCCGAACATGATCCAGATGACCATAGCGCTTGCTTTCAGCGTCGTGAGACTGGCCTCGCGGACGGTCAACCAATCGAGCTTTCGGTGAATGGCCGCCACGATGAAGGCGCCAAAGGTACCGATCCCTGCGGCCTCCACCGGCGTCGCAACGCCCGAAAAGATAATCCCAAGCACAATCGCAATCAGGGCGATCGGGGCCGACATCTTTCCCAGAAGGCGGAGCTTCTCTGCATTGGAAACACGCTCTTCTAGCGGAATCGGCGGGCCCAGCGCCGGATTGATCGTCGCGCGCAGAACCACATAAAGGATGTACATGCCCGAGAGCATCAGACCGGGAATGACCGCCCCGACAAAAAGCTCTCCAACCGATTGTTCGGCCACAACGGCATATATGATCGCGAGGATGGACGGAGGAATGAGGATACCCAACGTGCCACCGGCCATGATGGAGCCCATGGCGATCTTTGGATCATAGCCCCGTTTCAGCATCGCAGGCAGAGCGATGATGCCCATTGTCACAACCGCCGCACCGATGACACCAACCATCGCGGCGAGAATCGTCGAGGCCAGGATCGTAGCAGCCGCGAGACCGCCTTTGACGCCGCCGAGGATCTTGTAGATCACATCGAACATATCGTTGATGATCCCGGCCCTCTCCAGCATGGCGGCCATAAAAATAAACAGCGGTATCGCCGAGAGCTGGTAATTGGTCATCAACGGGAAGATCCGGCTGGGCACGATGTTGAGTGCGCGCTCATCCCCCAGCAGGAAAAGAAAAACACAAGCCAAACCACCCGTCACAAAAGCCAGCGGCAGCCCGGCCATCAAGAGTGCGATCAGGCTGCCGAACATCACCAAAGTCAGCAGCTCGATACCGATATCAAGTCCCATGTCTTACGCCCCCTGCGCCACGGCGCGGATATCTTTGGCGATTTTCGATACGCCCTGCAGGATCAACAGCAGTGCGCCTATCACCATCACCCATTTCATCGGCCAGAGCGGCACTTCCCACTCGTTAAAGCTGATCTCGCCCCATCGGATGTTTTCGTCGGTCCACTGGCTGGCATCCATGGCGCCCAGCATCTCGCCGAAGCCCAGATCACCGCGCGCCCAGTCAGAGACGACACTGTTCCCGGTGGGCACGGCCATGGCGTCCATGGCAAAAATCCACGACGTGTAAAGCAATGTGCCCGCGAAGATGAAAAAGAAAATCGATGTCAGCAGATCGACCCATGCCTTGCGGGGACGAGAGAGGGGCGCGTAGAAGATATCGACACGCACATGGCTCTCCGTCAGCATCGCATAGGACCCGGCGATCAGGTACTGCATGCCGAACATCAGATACATGGACTCGTGCGCCCAGTTGGTCGGCGTGCCGAAGACGTAGCGGCTTATGACCTCGAAGTAATAGACAAAGACGGCGATGACCGCCCAATAGGCAACGAACTCTCCGCAGAAGAGAGACAAGCGATCTATCCAGTTCTGCGCATAATCTGAGTCGTGCTTGACCTCTTCGGCCTCGACGCTTTCCAGGGCGAGTTCCGCTTCGCTGGGGCCTTCTTCCACGATGTTTTCATTAGCGCGTCGCACAAGTCCCGGGAGCAAAACAGCATCAATCGCCATCAGCGCGACCAGGGCCCAGAATGCATATCCCGCAGCATTTTCCCAAAAGCTCCGGGTGGCCTGAGCGTCCTGAAGCGGCGTGGCCAGTTCGGAAAGCACGGCCTGCGCTTCTGTAATACGCTCCTCGGATCGCGGAATTGTCTCCTCTGCACGCTCGATACGACGTTGAGTCAAACGCTCACGCGTGGATCCGGGTTCCGCTTCACTCAGATCGGCGCGCAACTGGGTTAATTGTGTGCGCGCCTCATCAAGACGCGACTGCTCGCGCTCGATGGTGCGTTCGGCAACGCGCACGTCATTGGCAAGGTTCGACACCACACTCCGGGCGTCCGTCTCATTGCCATTGGAGAAAAGAATGAAAAGAAAGACGGGCACAAAGACAAAGCCAAGCATGCTCTTGAGGTAAAAGCGATGCAGTCCCAGCATCCCTCCGGTCACCATGATCATGTACCCGATGCTTGATTGGTATCGTCGCGTATGTGTCCCGGATCGACGGGACAACACCATGGCAATCAACGGGAAGAAGATGAGCCCCACCCAGTAAAGCCAGTGAGGAAGCGTGTAGGAGATATCGGGCATGTCAGGCGACCTGGTCTTGTGCGGCACCACCCCGCCCGATGCTATCGCCGGGCGAGGTGTCGTAAGTCATGACGTCGGCACGATCAGAGGTCGAGTGTCAGGCCTTCGATCTGCTCTGGTGTGACATAGCCGAGCGAGCCGGACATCATGTAATCCAGCTGGATCTTGAAGACGCGTGCCGCGTCTTTGTCGCGGTTGGCGTAGTTGAACCAGATCGGCACCGCGATTTCTGTCATCAGCTCTACGTCATCCTGGCTAAGACGCGTGACTTCTGTGCCGTCCGCTTCAAACTTGACCCAGGCTTCCTGATCTGCGGCCTGAATGGCGGCGTGATGCATATCGGAATAGACGTGAGTTTCCATCTCGACGAATTGCTGCATCTGCGGGCTGACCGCATTCCAGGCATCGAGACCCACGGTGATGTCCATAAGGTCAACAGGCTGGTAAAGCGACATGAAGCCCGGAGGGCCCATTACGATGTAATCGGTGACCTGGCTGAAGCCCAACGCGTAGTTGACGGCCGGGCCCACGAAGTCGGCGACATCGATGGTGCCCTTTTCAAGAGCCGGGAAAATTTCCGATCCTGGCAGAACGGTCGTTTCCGCACCGATTTCGTTGAACACTTCCGCAACCATACCGCCGGGCAGGCGCATCTTGCGGCCTGCAAAGTCGTCGACCGACCGGATCGGCACTTTGGAGTGGATGATGTTGGGACCGTGGTGGACGGGGCCGACGAAATGCAGGCCCTGCGCCTTGAACAATTCGCGGGCAATATCCAGTCCGCCCAACGAGTAATAAAAGACATCCCATTCGTGCGGGTTACGCAGCCCCAGCGGATAGCTGGTCATGAACGTAGCGGCGGGAATGATCCCCTGATAGTAAATCGTGAACGGGTTGATCGCCTCAAGCACGCCGTTCTTCACCGCGTCGGCGAGCTGAAAGTCACCTACCACGTCGCCTGCGCCAAAGGGCTGAAAAGCAAGCTCGCCACCCGTTTTCTCGACAATTGTTGAGCACCAGGTCTTGAAGATCTCAAGACCCGCGCCGCCCGGCCACGATGTCTGGATACGCCAAGTGGTGGTCTCACCCGCAGCGGTTGCAATATGGGGTGCGGCCAGAGTGGCCGCTCCGGCGCCTGCGAGCGTGCGAAGCGCGGCGCGCCTGGAAGTTGGCGAATATTTCATGGAACCCTCCCTTTAAATCGGTTCGTAGCGATGTCTCGGACGCCTGTCTCCTCACAGGCGCGAGTCGCCTAACGGGTCTTAATGTCTATTGGGCAGTATTCAACCGGGAAACGCTCTGAGTGGTTCACTTTTTTTACCAAAATCGAGATCTGCCTCTGGTAACTCCCGTTTTGAATTCGTGTCTCGTTTCGCATGACAGACGGTTGACGCATGCCGTTGAGCGGACCTAGGGTTTGACCTGATGGTCTGGTGAAAACCGATTTGGGAGAGCGCGATATGGGCGCTGTTTTGGATGTGATGAACCGGCGCGCGACGGGGTGCGATCTCGTGACCACGGGTGTGGCCAGCGTAGCCGTCCGTTGTTCACAATCACACCAAGAGACCCGAACCCATGTCAGCTTCTTCTGCTCTCCGCCTCGCGATCGACATCGGCGGCACGTTCACAGATACGGTTCTCGTTGACGCCTCCGGCGCGGTTGTCGCCTCAACCAAAACACTCACAACACCAGATGAGCCGGCCCTTGGCGCGCTTGAGGGTCTGAAACGCGCGTTGGCGGTATGTGAGGCGGCACCGGATCAGATTGACAGTTTCATTCACGGCACGACACTGGCCACCAATGCACTGATCGAGAAACGCGGCGCGCAGGTCGCAACCCTCACAACGCAGGGCTTTCGCGATATTCTCGAAATTGGATATGAGCGGCGGTACAGCCAATACGACATAGATATCCAAAAGCCGGATCTTCTGGTGCAACGCGACCGGGCCTTCACGATTGCGGAGCGTATGTCGGCCTCGGGGGAGATCCTGCTGCCGTTGGATGAAAGCGCCGTTCCCGGGTTGATCGCGGCTCTGCGGGCGTGCCGGGCAGAGGCGCTCGCGATCTGTCTTTTGCATGCCTATGACAATTCCGAGCATGAAGTGCGGCTGCGTGATCTGCTGAGTGCCGAACTCCCGGATCTGGCGATCTCGATTTCATCGGAGATCAGTCCGGAGGCCCGAGAATTTGACCGCCTCTGCACAACCACTGCCAACGCCTATGTCCAACCCATGATGGCGCGGTATCTTGCGACGTTTCAGCAAGAGTTCTCGCAGGCCGGGGTGCGTTGCCCCATCCTGATGATGACGGCTTCGGGCGGGATGTGCGCCCTCGAGGCCGCCGCGCGCTTTCCAATCCGATTGGTGGAATCCGGTCCGGCCGGCGGCGCGATACTTGCCGCGCGCACCGCAGCTCAACTGGGTCTCGAAGATGTATTGTCCTTCGACATGGGCGGAACCACGGCGAAGCTCTGTCTGATTGACAATGCGCGCCCACAAACGTCACGTCAGTTCGAAATCGCGCGCGCGGCCCGCTTTATCAAAGGCTCCGGCATGCCCGTCCGCATCCCGGTGATCGATATGATCGAGATCGGCGCAGGGGGAGGCTCCATCGCAAATGTCGACCGGTTGGGCAGGATGGCGGTCGGTCCTGAAAGCGCGGGATCTGAACCCGGGCCCGTGGCGTTCGGCAAAGGCGGCGGCGCGCCAACGGTCACGGATGCCGACGTCAGCCTTGGCTATATCCGCGCAGATCTGTTTGCCGAAGGACAGTTCGCTATCGACAGCGATGCCGCCCGCGCAGCCATCGCGCAACAGATCGCCGAACCGCTTGGCGACAGCATTGAGGATGCCGCGCGAGGTATCAGCCGCATGGTGGACGAAAACATGGCCAGCGCGGCGCGGATGCACGCCGTTGAATCCGGCAAGAACATAACCACCAGAACAATGATTGCTTTTGGCGGCAACGGCCCCCTGCATGCCTGCCGTCTCGCGAGAGCGGCTGGTGTTGACCGGATTGTCATCCCACCCAACCCGGGCGTTGGCTCTGCTGTGGGGTTTCTTTATGCACCGGTCTCTTTCGAAACCGTACGCAGCCAATACTCGATGCTGCGCAGTCTCGATTTCGACGCCATCAATGCGCTTTTGGAAGATATGGATAATGAGGCGCGCGCTATTGTTCGGCAAGGCGCTCCGGAGGCGGAGCTCAAACTCTCCCGAAGCGCTTTCATGCGCTATCACGGCCAGGGTCACGAAATCGAAATTGAGCTGCCTCTGGAGCCGCTGGCGCCACACGATATCGCGGCGCTCACCCACCGGTTTGAGCAAAGCTACGCGGCTCAGTTCTCCCGTCCTGTGCCAGGGATGGACATCGAAATTCTCAACTGGGCGCTGAAGCTCGGCACCGCACCGCCGGTTCCAGAGAGCGTGACATCTATCGGTTCGTCCTCAAACCTGCCGCCCACATCGCGCTGCAGGATCTTGTGCGATGTCGAGGGGCGCATCCGCGACGCCACCCAGATTGACCGAAAGGCACTCGAGCCCGGCATGCACCTGATCGGACCTGCCCTGATCACGGAACCTCAGACGACGACCTTCGTAGGCGCGGATTTTGATGCCTCGGTCGATGGCGCGGGCAACCTCGTTCTCAACCGTATGACAGGAGCGTGACAATGACCCGCTATTCCAAGGCTGATCTCCAGGTCATGTGGAACCGGCTGCTCGCCGTGGTCGAGGAACAGGGACAGACGCTGATCCGCGCCGCGTTCTCACCCATCGTGCGCGAATCCGGTGACATCTCTGCCGGGATCTTCGATGTCGAGGGGCGCATGCTGGCGCAGGCCGTGACGGGAACGCCGGGTCATATCAATACCATGGCCGAAGCTGTGAAAAACCTCCGGGCCCGCTTTCCCATCCAGCAAATGGTGCCCGGTGATATCTACATGACGAACGATCCCTGGCTGGCCTCAGGCCATCTCAATGACTTTCTGCTGATGATGCCGGTGTTCTACCGAGACAGGGTCGTCGGTTTCACGTCATGCACCTCGCATTTGGCGGATCTGGGTGGGCGCGGCATGGGACCGGAAGGAACGGACGTCTTTGACGAGGGGTTGCTGATCCCGCCCTGCAAGCTGATCGAGAGGGGCGAGATCAACGCCTTTCTGATGGAGATCGTGAAGGCGAATTCCCGCGAACCTGTCGCCAATGAGGGCGACATCTATGCGCTGATCGCCTGTTGCGAGGCCGGCGCAGAACGACTGATCGGGATGCTGCGGGACTTTGATCTGGAAGATCTGAGCGTTCTGGCCGAACACATTATCGAGACCTCGCGGCGCGGCACGATCGCGGCAATCGCCGAGCTTCCGACCGGGACCTACCGCAGTCAGCTGCGCGTCGATGGCTACGAAAAAGAGCTCGATCTTCACGCCGCACTGACGATTGAACCCGAGAAGATCACGCTCGACTTCGACGGAACATCGGGGTGCTCGGCCAAGGGTATCAACGTGCCGCTGAACTATGCCACCGCCTATTCGGTCTTCGCGCTGCGCTGTCTCATCGGGCCGGATATTCCAAACAACGCGGGGTCACTGGAGCCGTTCATCGTCGTGGCACCGAAGGACTGCATCCTGAACGCGCAACCCCCTGCGCCCGTGGCCATGCGTCACGCTCTGGGACAGATGACACCCGATCTTGTCTTGGGCTGTCTGCATCAGGCGATGCCGGACCGCGTGCCCGCCGAAGGGGCGTCCTGCCTTTACGATCTGCCCATGCGACATACGCCAGCTGCCATGAAACCGGGCCACCGCCCCTTTGCGATCGAGCTGGTACATAATGGCGGCACAGGCGCACGACCAAGCTCTGATGGATTATCAACGACAGCCTACCCGTCCGGGGTTTGGGGCAGCCAGGTTGAAATCACCGAGGCGGTCGCGCCGGTCGTGATCTGGAAACGCGAGTTGCTTACCGATTCCGGCGGGGCCGGTCAGTTCCGCGGTGGGTTGGGACAAAGGCTGGAAATCACGCCGTCGGGGGATCAGCCTTTCATGGTGTTTCTGTCCGTGGAACGGGTCCGCAATGCTGCAGCCGGGCGAGCGGGTGGTTCGCCGGGCGCACGTGGTCGCATTCGTGTCTCCGGTCGGGAGGGGGATGCGCCGGGCAAATGTGAATTGCGCATTGCGCCGGGCGAGCGCCTGATCATCGACACGCCCGGCGGCGGCGGGTTCGGAGACCCGGCGCAAAGAGACCGGGCCGCGCTGACCCGGGATATCTCGCTTGGCTTCGTCAGCGAGGCGCGGGCCAAACAGGACTATGGAGACGGCTCATGACTGTTCCTGTGCCCGCGCCCCTGCCCCACGTGGCCGCGATGGCGGCCTATGCGCTCTCGGAACCCTGTCCGGCAGATTGGACCTCTCTGGCCCAGAACGAGAGTGCTTTCGGACCAAGCCCAAGGGCTTTGAAAGCGGGAGCCGACAGTTTGATTGATGCGCCGCTTTACCCCGATCCGGACTGGACGGAGCTTCGCCATGCCATTGCGCAGGTCCATCATCTTCCCTCGCATCAGGTGATCTGCGGCGCCGGGTCAATGGAATTGATCGCGTCCCTGATCCGGGCCTATGCAGGCCCGGACGATCATGTCATCGGCTCGCAATACGGATATCTTTTTGTCGAAACCGCCTGTCAGCAAATCGGCGCTCGGTATCTACGTGCGCCTGAGATAGAGCTGACAGTCTGTCCCGATGCTTTGTTGGGCAAGGTGACGCCGAGCACGCGGATCGTCTTTCTGTGCAATCCCGGCAATCCGACGGGCACGCGGCTGGCCAACGCCCGGATTGTGGACTTGCGCAAGGCCCTGCCCCCCGAGGTCATTCTTGTCGTGGATCAGGCGTACGCGGAATTCGATGATCAGGACATGCGGCCAGTCTTTGAGCTCGTCACCGCCTCGAACACTGTGGTCACGCGCACCTTTTCCAAAGCCTATGGTCTGGCGGGTGCGCGCGTGGGGTGGGGGCTCTTCCCGGCGGCCATAGCGACGCAAACCCGCAAGGTCGTCAATCCCAACAATATCTGCACAATCAGTCAGGTCATGGCCCGGGAGGCCATGCGTGACCAGGAACATATGACCGGTATCGTGCACCGAACGGCCAAGCTACGCGAAAAGCTGCATGCCGACCTTACCGAAGCGGGATTCCGATGCCCCGGGAGCCATGCAAATTTCGTGTTAATCCCCTTTGCAGATGCCGCCGCCGCCGAGCGCGCGGATCGGCGGCTACGCGAATACCAATTGTTGTTGCGCGGAATGGCAGGATATGGCCTGCCGCATTGTCTGAGGGCAACAATCGGTCCGCCCGAGGCGTTGACGCGCCTTGCAGAGGTTCTTTCCGGAGGACCGGAGGCATGAAGACTGACCCCCGCGCCGGCCCCAAAATCGGGATCCTGGTCCCCTATACCAACGTGAACCTCGAACCGGATATGGCGCTTATGCGACCCGAGGGCTGCACGCTGCATGCCGAACGGCTGGGGGATTACGACATCGATGCAATTCCGGGGTCGGATCAGATGGCGCAGCTTGGCGCGGCGGATATGTCCGAGACCCTGCGCCTGATCAACGGTATCCGGCCTGCCGCGGTGCTCTATGGTTGCACCTCCGCCACGTTGACCCATGGCCCCGCGTTTGACCAAGACCTCGCCACGCGGATCGCCAGCCAATCCGGTGCGATTTCGATCACGGCTGCCGGTGCGTTGATCCGCGGCATTCAAGCACTCGGGGCCAAGCGTATCGGGTTCTCTTCGCCCTATCTGGGAGAAATCAACGATCAGGCCGTAGACTTTCTGGCGCAAAACGGGATCCAGACCGTGGCCCGCGCCGATATCGGCCGCGCGCTCGGCAATTATGGTCAGGGAGAATTGACGCCAGACGACGTTCATGCGCTCGCGCTCAAAGTGGCCGCGCCCGGGGTCGAGGCGATTGTGCTCTCTTGCACGGATATGCGCGCCGTGGAAGCGATTGCCCAGATCGAGGCGGACACCGGCCTGCCGGTTGTGACGTCGAACCAGGCGATGGTTTTCGCATTGTGTCAGGATCTGAACATGCCCCGACCATCGCGGGCGCCGGGACGATTGTTCGAACAGCTGTAAGCCCGTCAAAGAGGCGCGTGAAGATGCTTCAAAACCTCTGAAAAGGCGCGCCCCTTCTGCGGGAGCGCCAGCACCGCGTCGGCAATCGCGGTCGCGCGATCCTTACCGAGCGCTTCATCCGCAAATTCTTGATACTTCGCCACGATATCCTCGGGTGCAAAAGGCCGCTCCGGGCCGCCGCGCGCATGCACATCTCCGGATGTGAGCTCGCGGCCATCTCTGAGAGTAAACGTCACATCCGCCCAGCGACCCTCGGGGAAGCGTGCCTCGTGGCGCGGCTCCGCGACCATCCGGGTTCGGGCCACCATATCCGCGACCAGCGGATCAGAGAGACCCGCGCCCGAAATCTGTTTCAGCCCGATATGGCCGTGCACGACCTGTGCGGCCACCGCAAACGGCAGGCTGTATTGCGCCTGAGAGGTCGTGTCTGGCATGCCCTGAAAAAGAGCCACCGCGTTGTCGAAGCTGGCGATGCGGATCTGCGCGATATCATCGGCGTTCAGGCTATGCGCTTCGATCATCTCGCGGGCAGCGTCGATCGCGGCATGCGCCCAGCGGCAAACCGGATAGGGTTTGATGTACTGGTGATCGACCTGCCAGAAACGACCCAGATTGTCCCAGTGGGTCGCTGCGTCGGGCGCTTCTATCGTCAATGCCGGCGCGCCCGTGAACCCCTGTTCGGCCATCAGCGCCGCCGTCATTCCGGCCAGCGCCCCCCACCCCGAGCCGTCATGCAACATGGTTGGGTTGGCAATCTCCCGCATCATCTGACTGCGCGGGCCGTGATATTCGGCGATCCCCCAGGCCTGCCGAGTTTGCTCTGCATCCAGACCCCTGAGCCGGGCCGCCATCGCGGCGACCCCGAGCGCGTTCCACGCCCCAGATGTATGATAGTCACTGACCGAGGCATGAAGCGCGATGCCCGCCCGTCCGGCAACTTCATAGCCAAGAACAAGCGCCGTCAAAGCCTCGTGCCCGGAAAGATCCGGGCGCCCCTGAGCGAGGACGGCAAGAGCTGGCGCAGCGACGACGCCGATGTGGCCCTTCGTGGGATTGTAGCCGTCGTGGCCGTCCAGATTGTCAATCTGCGTTGCCGCGGCAAAGACGGCACCGGGCAGACTGGCAGACCGACCATCGAACAGCATGGATGCCGTGTCGTTCGGTTCAGAGGCGGCAAAGAAACGATGGGCCGTCTCTCGTCCGATGCGCCCGGCCTCCATCGGTGCCGCAGCCGCGCAAATACCCAACGTGTCCAGTAGCAGAAGCGCCGCCATGGATAGCGTTTTGTCGGGCACATCCTCCGGCGCTGTTCCAAGAACAAAATCGGTTACGGCCTTGAGAGCCGGAGCCCCCTGAGACGTGGACGGGTCAGCACGCATGCGCTGTCCTCCCCCGGTGACACACCCACCTTTGCTGCTCTGCGGCTGTTTGCCAAGAGGCAGCTACGAGGAGAAATGATCAGGGACGCTAGCGCCGTTTCACACCCGGCAGGACGCACAACATCTCGTAGAGCAGGTTTGCCGCGATCAAGGCGGTGTTGCCAGAAGGATCGTAGGGCGGCGACACCTCGACAAGATCGCATCCCACAAGGTTCAACCCGGCGCATCCACGGACGATTTCAAGCGCTTGCCAGGTCGACAACCCGCCCGGCTCGACCGTGCCGGTCCCGGGGGCGAAGGCGGGATCGAGACTGTCGATGTCAAAGGTCAGATAAACCGGGGCATCGCCGATCGTGGCGCGCACATCCGCCATGAGCGGGACAAGCGAATGATGCCAGCATTCCTCGGCCTGTACCACCGTCCAGCCCTGATCCCGCCCCCAATCGAAGTCATCTGCCGCATAGCCCGTGCCACGCAAACCGATCTGATAGACCTTTTCATTCTGAAGGCAGCCATCCTCCCAGGCGCGGCGAAACGGGCAGCCATGCGCGACGGTCTCGCCGAACATATGCTCATTGATATCGGCATGGGCGTCGACATGGATGAGCGCAACGGGCCCATGCACCTCCTTGATCGCTCGCAGAATGGGCCAGGTCAGCGTATGGTCCCCGCCCAGCGTCAGCGGGATGGTCCCGTGGCCAAGGATCTCGCGATAGGCCTCTTCGATAATCACGACCGATTTTTTCAGATCGAACGTATTGATCGCCACATCGCCGATATCGGCGACCTGAAGGCTCTCGAACGGCGCCGCGCGGGTCGCCATATTGTAGGGGCGCATCATCCGACTTTCATCACGGATCTGACGCGGCCCCAGACGCGTGCCCGGCCGGTTTGATGTCCCGATATCCATCGGGATGCCAACGAAACACGCATCCAATCCCGCAGCGCTGTCTTGCGACGGCAGACGCATCATGGTGACCGGCCCGCCGAAACGCGGCATGTCGTTGCCCCCGAGCGGTTGATTGTAATCGCCCATCTGGACCTCTCGTTCTTTATGTCTTGGTCAGGCCTCGACGGCCTTCATGAAACGGTCGCGGATCACCACCGGATCCATGGTAATCACCGGCATCTTGGCATTGCCGCTGTCGCATTTCACGACCAGCACCGTCATCTGACCGCCGTCCAGGGCCGCTTGCAATGCGGGACCGGTATCCACATCCTGCACCTCGACCACGTTTTCGCAGCCCGCTTCCCGTGCCATGCCGGCGAGTGAAGTTTTCTTGCCGGTATAGGTCGGCTGATCGCCGGTCGAGCCATAAGAGCCGTTATCGATGATCATCAGGATGTAGTTGTTGGCCACGTTGTTCGCGATGGTGGGCAGAGTTCCGAGATTGGTCAGAACCGAACCATCACCATCGATCACAATGACCGGCTTGGGCTGCGCCAGCGCCAGTCCCAGCCCGATCGAAGAGGCCAGCCCCATCGTGCCCAGCATGTAGAAGTTGCTGGGTTGATCGTCGATGGCATGGAGTTCCTGGCTGGGGATACCGATGTTGCAGACGACGAGCTGGTCCCGCAGGATCGGTGCGATTTCCCTGAGAATTTCCGAACGGATCATTGGTCGCCGTAGCCTCCCCAGAAATTGGCGTCGGTCAGTACCGCCACCGGCTTGTTGCACATGAAGGTGTATTTGAGGATGTTGTCGAGCTCTTCGACATCCGCCTGTTTGTGGAAGTGATATGTCGGGATCGCCATCTGCGCCAAAAGCGCTTTGGTATGAACCGCCATTTCCACCTGACATGCGACAGGCTCGCGCAGTTCGCCGCGATAGCTGATGATCATCGGCAATGGCATGCGGTAATACTGGATGAGCGTGGCCAGCGTGTTGATCGTCACGCCAATCGCTGTGTTCTGCATGATGATGGCGGGGCGTTGTCCCCCCATAAAGGCCCCTGCACAGAGCCCCATGCCCTCATCCTCTTTGTTGGAGGGGATGTGATAAATCTCGTTGCGCCGGTCGATTTCGTCGATCACACCGGCCAACTGCTTACAGGGCACGGTGGTGACGAAACTGATCCCGTTGGCGACAAGATCATCGGTGATCTTCTTGTCGATATTCATGCGGTTGGCCTTTCCTCCGGGGCACGCGATGCCCCTTATTGTGTTTAATTTGAACGGTAGACATGCACGGCACAGGGCGCGTGCCGGACAACCCGGGCCGCTGTTGAACCGAGCAGATAATCGCTGAGACCGGGCCTGTGAGACCCCATCACAATGCAATCGACCCCGTGGGTCTGAGCGTAGTCAATAATGCTGCGATAGGTATGGCCCTGAACGATCTCGGCGGTCACGCCCTCGTGCCCGTCAATTTTCTCGTGAAGGAGCGTGTTTGCCTTGTCGTAAGCCTTTTTCATCAGGGTTTCATCGACATAGGCACGGACCGAGTGCTCTGGCTCTTCATGCACGTGCAGAGCGACGATCTCGCCGTCGGCTTCCGCCAGTTTTCTGGCGATCGACAAGGTTTTCGGCGACAGGCCATGATCAAGCGCCACGGGCACCAGAACTTTTTTGTACATTCGTCTTCTCCTTATCGGTCGATACTCAATGCCAAGGATCGAGCACAATCTTGGGCGACGCCACCTGTCCGGCACGCAGGTCGGCAAATGCCTTTGCCCCATCGGACAGCCTGCGGCTTTCGTACCAGTCGAGCGCGCCCAGACGTCCATCGAAAATCGCCTGAGCTGTGTCGCGAAAGTCTTGTGTCGTATAGGTATATGTTCCGATGAATGTGATCTCCTGCAGCGTCATCCGGCGGATATCGAGCCCGCCTTCGTCTTCTCCCAACCCGATATGAACGATGACGCCCCCGGGCATGGTCACGCACGAAGCTGTCGCGCGGGTCGCTGCATATCCAACGGCGTCGACGACAAGCGGATATTCACCGTCCGGCGCTTCCACGACCGTCTCGTTGCACCTATCAGCCAGAAAGGCGCTCCGTGCCGGACTGGGTTCTGAAATCGTGACGGATTCACACCCTTGCGCCCTGAGACAAAGCGCCGCCGCCAGGCCAATCGCGCCGCCGCCGATGACGAGAGCCTTGCGTTCGCTCGCGGGATGCAAGGCCGCCAATCCCAGTCGCGCGGCATGCCAGCTGACCGCCAGAGGCTCAGTCAGCGCCGCCCGTTCCATGCTAATGTGATCGGGTATGGTTACGAGGTTTGTTGCCGGCATGGCAAGGTACTGCGCAAACGCGCCTTCACGAGGCGGCATGGAGATAATCTGACGATCAGGGCAAAGATTTTCACGACCCTGCCTGCAATAGATGCTGTCAGCATTGGTCACGAGCGGGTTGATCGCGACACGCTCGCCTTCGCGCGTCCCGGTCTCGATAACACCGGCCGCCTCGTGACCAAGGATCAGCGGGGCGGGCCGCCGGTTATCATGCCCCAGATAAGCATGCATGTCCGAGCCGCATATCCCGACAGCCTCTATCCGGATCAGTTCCTCCCCTAAGGCGGGTTTGGGCATGGGGGCGTCGCGATGGTCCAGCGTCTCGATACCGTTATAAACCAGCGCCTTCATTTGGCTGTGAACCCCCCGTCGACCATCAGGACCTGCCCGGTGACGTAATCGCTCGCCTTCGAGCACAGGAAAACCAGCGGCCCGTCGATGTCGCTCAGAGTGCCATTGCGCCCGATGCAGGTCTGCGCGGCGTTGCGTTCGGCCCTGACCTCATCGTCGAAGACGGCCTGTGTGAGTTCGGTTGGGAAAAAGCCCGGTCCGATCGCGTTGATGCAGATTCCGTGCGATGACCACGCCTCCGCCATGGCGCGGGTGAGCTGAGCGATACCCGCCTTGGTGGCGCCATAAGCGATCCCCGCTGGAAAAGCGCGAAAGCTCTGGAGCGATGCAAAATGGACGATCCGGCCCCAGCCTTTGTCTTTCATTGCCGGGACAAAAGCCTGACTGAGAAAAAACGGCGCGGAAAGATTGAGCGCCAGGGTGGTGTCCCAGGCCTCGGGCGTCACCTCATCGGCGGCTTGGCGCGAATTGATGCCCGCCGCATGGACCAAGATATCGGGTGCGCCAAACGGCGCGGCCACCGCCTCTGCAAGCCCGGCTATCGAGCCGCGATCGGCGACATCGCCGACGACAATGTCCGCTGCCGCGCCTATGTCCCCTTTCATTTCTTCCAGCGCATCCTTTCGGCGTGCCACGCCCACCACGCGTGCACCGGCTTGCGCGACTGCAAAAGCCGCGCGCCGCCCCAGTCCCGAGCTTGCCCCCGTGATACAGGCCACGCGACCGGTCAGATCAAAGAGCGGAGAGAGCTCACGCATCGGCGGTCAGGTCGAAATTCCGCCCCGGAAAGTACTTTTCAAGGCGAGCGTCCGCGGCGCGGGCATGACCTTCCATGCCTTCCAGCCGCGAGATCCGTGCCGTAGCCTCCGCGATGGGACGCGCACCTTCCTGCGTGGCCCGCTGCCACGTCACGATCTTCATGTATTTGTGCACGCTCAGGCCGCCGGTATAGCTGGCCGCACCCGAGGTGGGCAGAACGTGGTTTGTGCCCGTTGCCTTGTCGCCATAGGCCACGGTCGTCTCTTCACCCAGAAAGAGCGAACCGTAACAGGTCAGTCGGTTGAGCCACCAGTCCAGATCTGACGCCTGAACTGTCAAATGCTCCGGTGCATAATCGTCCGAGCAAGCCGCCATCTCTTCGCGATCGGCACAGACGATCACCTCGGCGTAATCACGCCACGCCGCCGTCGCGTTATCCCGATTGAGCTCGGGCAAATCGTCAATCAAGCCCGGGACCATCGCCATCACCTGCTCCGCCAGCGGCCTGCTATCGGTCACCAGCCAAACCGGCGAGTTGTAGCCATGCTCTGCCTGACTGACGAGGTCTGTCGCGACAATATGCGGATCGGCATCCGAGTCGGCGAGGATCAGGCTGTCGGTCGGGCCGGCGATCATGTCGATCCCGACCCGTCCAAAAAGAATGCGTTTGGCTTCGGCCACGAACTGATTGCCGGGGCCCACAAGGATATTGGCGCGGGGCAGGCCAAACAGACCATATGTCATGGCCGCAACGCCCTGAATGCCGCCCATTGCGAGAATTTTGTCAGCGCCGCAAATGTGCGCGGCGTATACAATCGCCGGGGCGATCCCGACATCGGGCCGCGGAGGAGAGCAAGCGGTGATATGACGGCATCCCGCCACCTTGGCCGTCGTCACTGTCATGATCGCGCTTGCGATGTCGCTGCTACGTCCGCCCTGGACATAGCAGCCTGCCGCATCCACGGGGATCGCTTTTTGCCCCGCAATGACACCCGGCACGATCTCCATCTCGACATCCGACACGGTCCCCTTCTGCATCTCTGCAAAACGGCGCACATTGTCGTGGGAAAAGCGAATATCGTCCTTCAGCTTTTGCGGCACAAGCTCTGCGGCGGCCTCGATTTCCTCTGGGCTGAGCAGGATGTTCCCATCGTACTTGTCGAACTTTTTGGCATAGGCCAGCGCGGCCTCATCCCGCCCCGTCTCGATTTCGCCAAGAATTGTTTTGACCGTCTCATGGACCTCTGACGCATCAGAAGTTGCGGTCATCGAGGCCTTCTTCAGATATTCCCTGGACATATTGACCGCTCCCTCATTTGTGCAACCAGATCCCGGACACCCGTGACGCGCGGATCTTACGGGCAAGCTCTCTGCGTGCCGCCGAACAAGAACTCGATCTCCTCACCGAGATTCTACTCCCCACTATTTGTAAACGTTTACATATCCAATGCAAGCGTTTACATTTCTGTTTTATGATTAACAGACATGCCAGAAAGAGTCGTGGACCCTAAGATGTCGGACGCAGCAAAACCGGCAACTTTGCATGACGTCGCCAGAATGGCCGGCGTCTCTACTGCCACGGTATCGCGCTGTCTGAATTCCCCTCAGAAAGTCGTCAAGGAAACCCGGGACCGGGTCGACGCGGCGGTGCAGACGCTCGGCTACGCACCAAATTTCGCCGCCCGGGCAATGGCCGCCCGGCAAAGCCATACGATTGGCGCAGTGATCCCCACAATGGACAATGCGATCTTTGCGCGTGGCTTGCAGGCCTTCGAGGAAGAGTTGACCCGTCATGGATACACGTTGTTGGTCGCAAGCTCCGCGTACAAGCCCGATCGCGAGGAGGCACAGATCCGCGCACTGGCCGCCCGTGGGGCCGACGGGCTCTTGCTGATTGGACATGATCGGGCCGATGACATCTATGCGTTTCTGGCTGGGCGCCAGATCCCGGCTGTGATTTCCTGGGCCTTCAAGGCCGATGCACCTGTTCCATGTACCGGATTCGACAATCGCGCCGCTATGCGCGCGTTGGCGCGGGATGTCCTTGACCATGGTCACCGCAGGATCGGCATGATTGCGGGGATTACGAAAGGAAACGACAGGGCTCTGCAGCGGATTATCGGTGCCCAGCAAGCCCTTGCCGATGCCGGTCTGTCGGCGGACGATTTGCAGATCATTGAGGCAAGTTACGATGTCGAGGCCGCAAAATCCGCATTGTTGCGGCTGATGGCAGGACCGGATCGCCCGACGGCGGTGCTGTGCGGCAACGATATACTTGCAGTGGGCGCGTTGCGAGGCGCGCAGGATCTTGGATTAAGCGTGCCCGCCGATCTCTCGATCACCGGCTTTGACGATCTGGAATTCGCGCATCTGGTCTCCCCGGGTTTGACGACGGTTCATGTGCCGCACCGCGCCATGGGACAACAGGCGGCGCGGACGCTCATCCACATGCTTCGCACGGGAGAGACGCCGGCCTCGCTGGAACTGCCAACCGCCATTCGCCATCGCGGTTCGCTGGGACATTGCGCGGTGCCTAAGGCCGGTTGAGATAAGCCCGTTCGACCGTATGCATTCGGACCACCGCCGGATTTGAGTATTTGTAGCAAGATGAAGCAGGCAGCTTCCTCAAAGCAGGATTACCGGGCAACCGCCTGCGCCGCGCCGTTCAGCGCCTCTCGCGTCAGGTCGAGATCCTCTTCGCTCAATGCCAGATTAGGATAGGTTTTGCCCGCCGATTTGAAGACGCCTCTGTCCCTGAGTGCCAGGGTGAAGCGCCCCCCGAGAGCGCGATCAGCGGCGTGAGTATCGCGGTAGTCACGTACCTCACGATCGGTGAAGACAACATCAAACAACGTCTCGTCGCCGACGATACGATGCGCAATGCCCTGAGCCTCAAGAGCTTGTGTCATTATCTTCGCCACCTCGCGTCCGAGGCCGCGCAGTCGGTCGAACTGTCCGGGGCGCTTCAGGATTTCCAGCGTTTTCAAACCCGCAGCGGCCGCAACTGGATTGCCCGACAATGTGCCGGTCTGCATCAACCAGCCTTCAGCGCCCACCGATGCCTTGTCGAAATGCGCCATGATGTCAGAGCGCCCCGCCAGAGCCGCCAGGGGGAAACCGCCTCCGATCACTTTGCCCAGGGTGCACAGATCCGGCGTGACGCCGTAATGCTCCTGAGCGCCCCCCCAGGCAAAGCGGAAGCCTGTCACGACTTCGTCGAAAATCAAAACAATCCCATGGCGATCGGCCTCGTCGCGCAGAACCCGCAGAAAACCGGCCTCGGGAGGCACGATCCGCTGCAGAGGCTCGACGAGGATCGCGGCCACCTCAGACCCGTGCTCGGCGAGCAGCGAGCGGATGTAGTCGGGATCGTTGAACGGAGCAATCAACATATCTGCGCGCACTGACTCCGGAATGCCCGCGCTGTCCGGCACGGCTTGCGGGAAATTCACGCGTGTCTCGGGTGCGAGGCTCATCTGCGCCTCTGCCGACATGCCGTGATAACCGCCCTCAAACTTCACGATCTTGTCGCGCCCGGTGAACGCCCGCGCCAGCCGCATGGCGTACATGTCCGCCTCACCGCCGGTGGAGACGTAGCGCAGCTGTTCCGCGCACGGCATCGCGTCGCAGATCACCTCAGCCAGTTCGATGCCCCGCGCGTTGTTGGCAAAGAAGGTCTGGCCCAGGGGAAGCTGTTCCATCACCGCCTCCAGCACCTCGGGATGCGAGTGGCCCAATACCATAGGGCCCGAACCGATCAGATAGTCGATATATTCGTTGCCATCTTCATCAATGACCCGCGAGCCGCGTCCCTCGCGGATGACGATACCAGGATCAAAATTGCCGAAGCCGCCGCCGGGCAAAACCGTCTGTGCCCGTCTGATCCAGTCGGCCTGAGTTGCGATGGTCAACATGAGCTTTCTCCTAATCCAGTATAAGAGCCGGCGTGCCGAGCACGTCGATGTCAGGGATGATGCCGAGACCTGGACCGTCCGGCGGCGCAATGCGGCCGGCCTCCCGCACGGGCGCGTCCGGCGCGAGGCGCGGGGCCACGTAGCCGGAAAGGTCGCAGACATTCATCACGCCGCGCGGATCGGTGGATGCCCCGAGATGCAGCGCGGCGGCGGTCGTGATGTCAGAACCCCAGGTATCCTCGATACACATCTGCGCGCCGAGATGAAGGCACAGGTCGCGTGCCCGTCGGGATGCCGACAGTCCGCCGAATTTCGACAGTTTCACGGCTACAGCATCCATGCATCCCAACGCATAGGCATGCAAAAGCGACGCCGTATCATGGGCATTTTCGTCGATTTTCATGGGAAGGCCGGTTGCATTCCGCACCCGCGCGCAATCCTCAAGCGTTGCACTGGGCTGTTCGAGCATGACATCGAGATCCGACACGGCGCGCCCCACCCGGGTGGCGCTCAACGTGCTTGCTCCGCAATTCCAGTCGCCATAGACCAGCGGCCCCTCGCCCACCGCGTCGCGGACCGCGCGCAGACGCTCTACGTCTGCCTGCCAGTCGTCATCGGCGCCCAGCTTGGCCTGGAATTGCGTCATCCCCAGAGCCTGCGCGTCCCGCGCCATGCGGGCCATTTCATCGGGATCCGTGCAGGTGATCGAATGGTAGAGAGGCAAATCGGCCGCCTGCCGTCCGCCGAAAAGAGTGTAGATCGGCTGATCCGACAGTTTGCCCAGAATATCCCACAGCGCGATATCAATCGCTGATTTGGCATAGACGTGCCCAGGCAGATGGCGGTCAAGCGCGGTTCCCATCGCCTCGGGACCCTGAGCCTCCTGTCCCAGAATGACCGGAGCCATGTCCTGCAAGGCAGGCGCCACCCCACGCGCATAGGCGGGCAGGTAATGCGGGATCGGACAGACCTCGCCCCATCCGGTCAGCCCGGTTTCGGTATCGAGGGCGACCACCACTGTCTCCACCGTTGCGCAGGTCTTGCCCGCGGCCATGTAATAGGTGGCATGGCTGGTCAGCGGGACATGCCAGAGCCTGATGCGGCTTATCCGACAGGTGCCCGTTCGCAGACTGGCGGGGGCGGGATGTTCGTTCACGACGTATGCTCCTCGTAGATGGCCACGGGATCGCCCAGCAGCGTCTCATCAGGCGCAAAACCCAGGCCGGGGACCTCGCCAACAGTGAGTTGGCCGTTATCGCTACGCGTGCCACGCCCAGGCGCGATGTCCACAGTCAGCATGTCCTGACAGGCCCATGTGCCCAGGCGGAAGGGCCGCGGGATCGATTGCGACAGATGGGCCGCCTCGGTATCGGCGATCACCGAACCACCGGTGGCCATGACATACATCTGGATACCGTGAGCGAGGGCGATATCCCGCATCCGGCGTGCGCGGGTCAGCCCGCCCACCCGGTTAAGCTTGATCCCGAAAACCTCTGCCAGACCGTCACGCGCGATGCGAGTGGCATCCTGAAGCGTGACCAGGGATTCATCCACGCTGATCGGCGCTGTGGTTACAGCACGAAGCGCCGCGATATCATCGAGGCTTTCGCAAGGTTGCTCCACCGTGATGCCGAGATCGGCGGTTGCGTTCATGACCAAGGCTGCTTCGCGTCGGGTCCAGGCACGGTTGACGTCGTAAAGGATGCGTTCATCTGCCAGACGGTTGGCCTCAAGGAACCGGATGCGCTCGATATCAGCCTCGACGTCACCGCCAACCTTGACCGAATGCACCTTGTAGCCGCGCTCGCGGTACGACTTTACGATGTTCAGCATGTAATCGGGTGCGCCGGACGAGACAGAGGACGCGATCCACGTCCCTTCCTCGTCCCGCGCGCCCAGCATGGCGGCAATCGGCAGGTTCGCGGCCTGACCGGCAATGTCCCAGCAGGCCAGATCGACCGGGGCCTTGGCATAGAGATGCCCGGGCAAGCAAACATCCATCGCCCTCTCAACGGCATCGAGGCAGCGCGGATCCTGACCCAGAATGGCGGGCGCCATGGTCTCCAACCCGGCCCGAATCCCCGGACCATGGGCCGGTACATAGGTATGGCCCCAAGGGGTGCCCTCGCCCCAGCCAATCAACCCCGCATCGGTTTCCAGCTTGACCAATGTGGCATCCAGCGCGTCGAAACGCAGACGACCGCCCGATAGCCAATAGGGCTGCGAAAGTGGCAGATCGACCTGATAGACGGTGAGGCGCGTGATTTTCATGCCGCGTCTCCGTAGCTCGCGACCGGATCGCCCAGCGAATCGAAGTCCGGGACAACGCCCAAGCCGGGCGCGTCAGGTGCATAGAGCCTACCGCCGCGCGCGACAGCCCCACCCTTGCCTGTCGAGCGGGTATTATAGTTCATCAGATCGGTGGTATTCTGGAGAAACTCGGGCGGCGTCGTGGCCGCGAAATGCGACAGTGTCGCCGTTGTAATCTCGCCGCCCCAAGTATCCTCGGCTACAATCGGCATGCGGTTGGCCACGAGATAGTCGCGCACGCGACGCGCCTTGCTCAGACCACCCAGATTGGAGATCTTGAGACACACAAGGTCCGCGCCCCGGTCCACCACAATCCGCTGTGCCATATCCAGGCCGGTCACACATTCGTCGAGCTTCATGGGCTGCTGCGCCACGCGACGCACGCGCTGGCATTCGTCATAGCTGTGGCAGGGTTGTTCAAGGATGAAATCGAGACCCGCAGTGGCGCGCGCCACCCGGATGGCATCGTCGGCCCGCCATCCCTGATTGGCGTCAGCCATCGCCTTTTCGCCGGGTTGCAGTAAGGGCACGAGCGCGCGAATGCGCTCGATATCCTCGGCCCAGTTTGCGCCCACCTTGATCTGGAACTGCCGGTAGCCCGCCGCCCGATGCCGGTCGAGCTCTGCCCGGCTATCCGCCTCGTCCCGCTGCGGCGCGACCCGATACATCGGCGCGCCGTCCGTCAGCTTGCCCCCCCAGACCTGCCAAAGCGGCGCATCGAGGGATTGGCCCAGTATGTCCCAGCAAGCCGCGTCGATCGGAGACTTGGCATAGCCGTGGCCTTGCACCACGTGATCCATCAAGGCCTCGATCCCGGCCACATTGCGCGGGTCCTGCCCCAGCAGATACGGCGCAAGTAGAGGCAGCAGAGCCCCCACGCCCTCAGAATGGGCCACCATGTAGTTTTCGCCGCAGGGCGTGAATTCACCGCAGCCCTGCAACCCGGCATCAGTGTCGATCACGACAACACTGGCAACGGCGGTCTCAATCGCATTGCCCGCGCCCCAGGCATAGGCTCCATCCACATAGGGAAGCTCAGCCTTGTAAAGACGGATGCGGGTGATTTTCATGACGGAGCTCGTATGGGCCGCGTCTCGTCCTCGATGCCCTCGGTGAGAACCGGCTTGGTGTCAAAGTGGTTTCGCCAAAGCACATAGGCCATGATCGGGCTGTCATGCGTGCGCAGCGCGTGCGATTCATTGCTGGCGTGAAACATGGCTTCGCCCGCACGAAGATGCTCGGACGGACGGTCTTGTCGGCAGAATTCCCCTTGCCCGGCCAAAACGAAGTACATTTCTTCGGCGGGATGGTGGTGCCACGTGTACCAGAATTTCGGTGGCATATAGATGACAAAGCCGAACATCTGCTGGCTCTTCCACGGCGCGTCCGGGCCGATCAGACAGTAGCAGGCGAAGTTATCCAGAAAGATCTGGCCGAGACGGGTGCCTTTGTAGGTCTCCCGCCAATGCGCTTCGGGCCCTGCCTTGAGGAACGCCTCCGCCAGAGGGTGCAGTTTCGCATCCGGCCAGCCGGTTTCGCCCAGCATCAGATCCGTAGCAGCATTGCGGTATTGCATGAAGGAAGAGGCTTCCAGATCATTGGGAAAATCACAGAATTCGCGCAACGCCGGGGCAGCTTCATGGGTTTCCCGGGCCGTTTCCAGCAGGGCCTCGAACGCCGGCGAGGTCATGGGATCACCACGATGTTGCCAGTGTGTTTTTTCTCGATGAACGCGGCCTGCGCATCGCGCAACTCTTCCAGCGGGTAGGTCGCCGCCAGAACCGGCCTGATCTCGCCGGCCTCAATGTAGCGCACAAGCGCCGGCATCACGGCCGGGTCGATAATGGTCGAGCCGAAAAAGCTCAGATCGCGCAGGTAGAACGTCCGCAGGTCGAGATCGACCATTGGGCCAGCGATGGCTCCCGAGCAGACATAGCGCCCGCCCCTTTCCAGAACGTCGATCAGGTTGGGCCAGTCGCCGCCGCCGACGATGTCGGCCACAACAGTGATACGCTCATCTCCCAGGGCCGCCCGCAGATCGCCCGGCGCTCTGGGCAGCAGTATATCGGGACCGAGCTTGGCGACATCGGCGTGCTTTGCCTCCGAAGCCATTGCGATCACCCGCGCACCGCGACGCTTGGCCAGTTGCACGAGCGCACCGCCAACCCCGCCTGAGGCGCCGGGGACAAGCACCGTGTCTGAGCCTGTAACACTGGCGCGCGTCAGCATGCCCTCCGCGGTGGAATAGGAACATGAAAAGGTCGCAAGTTCCGCGTCAGAAAGTTCCGAGTTTACGGCCAGCGCGTTCACGGCCGGGGTTGTCGTGTATTCGGCATACCCGCCATTTCGCTCCGAGCCGAAGTATCCGGTCTTGTCCATGTTCCCAGGCTCGTCCGGGTCACGCAACCAGCCATCTGTGATGACACGCTCGCCGATACGTCCCGGGTCGACGCCCGCGCCTACGGCCACGACCTCACCGCAGACATCGGCCCCCTGAATCCGGGGAAAGCTGATCGGCGCCCCACCCCAGGTGGGGTCCTCTTCATCGACGCTGTCATAAGCGCCGCCCGTTGTGGCCTCGCTCACCGCTTTGGAATACCATCCCGAGCGGGTGTTCACGTCCGTGTTGTTGAGCCCGCAGGCCAAAACCCGCAAGAGCACCTCGCCCGGCGCGGCTTCAGGTCTGGGCCAGTCCGGATGGAACACCATCTGGTCCAGGCCGCCATGGCCCATCGTTACCATGGCGCGCATCGTCTCGGTCATTGGGCGGCGACCTCCATCGCATCGGTTCGCGGCAAAAGAGACTGCGGATCATAGGCCGCCTCGCCCAACACGCGGGCGGCACGAGGCTGACCCATGATCACCACCTCCAGTGCTGTGCCCGGAACGGCAGCCGCAGGCGAGATATACGCAAAAGCCATGATTTTTCCCACGCTATGCCCGTAGGCCACCGAGGCGGTCGAGCCGACAAGTTGACCATCTTTTAGAACTGCCTCACCGCCATGACCATCCGCATCGCCGTCGGGCTCGATCGCCAGATAGGCGCAGACCCACTGCGACTGACCATCTGCCATCTCTGCAACGCTGGCCTCCGTTTCGGCAAGACCAAGATAGGATTTATCGAGTTTCACAAAGCGCATCACATTGGCTTCCGGCAAGGTGACTTCGTTCGTCAACTCACCCGCCCCGGGGAAGGCTTTTTCCATGCGAAGCGCATTCATCGCGAAACTACCGTAATCTGCAATCCCGTGCGCCTCGCCTGCCGCCCAAAGCGCCCGGTAAACATCAGGCGCGGCTGCGCGGGGCATATGGAATTCCCATCCAAGCTCCCCGGCATAGGAAATCCGCATTGCAAGAAGCTCATGCCCGGCGACCGTGATCCACTTCGCAGTCAGCCAGCGGAAACCGGAATTGGATAAATCTGCCGAGGTGCAGGCGGACAACACATCGCGCGCAAGGGGGCCGTTGAGGGCCAGCGCAGACCAACCCTCCGACAGGCAGACGATCTGCACATCTTCGGCCTCGCGGTGCGTGTCGATATGATCCAGCAGACGCTGTTCAAAGAATGCTGCGCAAACGAGGTAGTAGCGGTCCTCACCGGTACGGATCACTGTGGTTTCGAGCACGATCCGCCCCCGTCGATCCAGCATGTGGGTCAGTGCAATACCTCCCACCTTCCCGGGCAGTTTGTTAGCCACAAGACGATCCAAGAGTGCCGCGGCATCCGGGCCTGACACTTCAACCTTCGTGAAAGCAGAGATATCCATGATGCCCACGCGTTCGCGCACAGCGCGACACTCGGCACCGACAATGTCGTGCAGAGCGGTGCGACGGAAGCCGTAGATATCTTCGGCGGGTGTGCCCTCCGGCGCAAACCAGCGCGGGCGCTCGTGTCCAAAGACTTCCTCGTAGACCGCGCCCTTCTCCTTCAACGTCTCATAAAGCGGCGAGGGCTTCACGGGCCGACCGTCAAGACGGTTGAAATGGGGAAACGGGATCTCGTGACGGAGGCAATAATCCTCCTTGGCCTTGACCACCTGCCAGTCCGGCGTGGCGTACCCCCCGAAGCGGCGAGGATCATAGTCGCGCATATTCAGGTCCGGCGCGCCGTGCACCATCCAACGCGCCAGTTCCCGGCTGAGCCCGGGGCCCCAGCCGATGCCGATCTGGGTGCCGCAGCAGCACCAGTAATTGCGCACGCCCGGCGCGGGACCGATCAGCGGGTTGCCATCGGGCGGGTGGCTTATCGCACCGTGCACTTCCCGGGTGATCCCACGCTCCGCCAGGACAGGCATTCGGTCAAGCGCAGCCTCCAGCCAAGGCATGATCCGGTCATAATCGGCATCAAAAAGCTCGTTCTCGGCCTCCCAGGGGCAATGCTCTTCCCAGACCGTGTTGGGATTGGCCTTCTCATAGATACCGATCAAGCCGCGCTTTTGCTCCATTCGGATGTAGCCGGACACGCGAGCATCGTCGCGAATGACCGGCAGCTCTTCAGAAAGGTCCTGAAACTCCGGCACCGGCTCCGTGACAAGATAATGGTGCGTCATAGAGGTCATCGGCAACTGCAGGCCAGACCAGTCGCCCATCTGACGCGCATAGGTTCCGCCCGCATTGACGACATGCTCGCAGCGGATTGTGCCCCGCTCTGTCTCGACGATCCATCCGCCGGTCTCCGCCTGTGTGATGTTGGTGGTGCGGCAGCGGCGGACGATCTTAACCCCCTTGGCCCGCGCCCCCGCAGCCAATGCCATGGTCACATTGGTGGGATCGACATGGCCGTCATTGGGAGTATGCAACCCCGCGCGCACGCCTTCGAGGTTGTAGAACGGATGCAGGCGCGCGATCTCTTCAGGGCCAATGAGCGCCATTTCGAAACCGAGCGCGCGACCGACCGACGTCGTCTGATGCAGCCAATCCACCTCGTCTTCGGAATAGGCCAGACGAATGGAGCCGCATCCGTGCCATGTCACAGCCTGCCCGGTCTCCGCCTCCAGCGCGCCTGAATAAAGGTCGATGTTGTAACCCACGCATTTTCCCAGGCCATAGCTCGATGTGGATTGCGTGATCTGACCGGCCGCGTGCCAGGTCGACCCGCTGGTCAGCTCGGCTTTTTCCAGCAGGATCGTGTCAGATCCCCAGCCTTCATGGCCGAGGTGGTAGGCGAGGCCCACGCCCATGATGCCGCCACCAACGATGACGACACGGGCATGACTGGGAAGATCGGAGGGGGTCATCCGCGAATCCTTTGCTAAGCGCGCATTTTCTTCTCGACAGAGTAATCGTACATCTGTACCGTCGTCAATCATGAATGATACATCCGTTTCATCTCGAGTCCTCACCCGGCTCAATTCCGAGTGGGAGGCTCTGACACCCGAGGCGCAGAAAGCGGCGCGCTACATCCTCGAAAATCCGCAGGATGTGGGGGTCTCGACCGTGCGCGAAATTGCCGACGCGGCGAAGGTCAAACCCAACACCGTGGTGCGCATGGCGCGACAGGTGGGCTTCGAAGGCTATGAGGATTTCCGCGAGCCTTTCCGCGAAGCGATACGTCGGGGCGCGGCAGATTTCCCGGACCGCGCAAGATGGCTTCAGGAGATCCGCAAAGGCGGCGACATGGGCGGGCTCTATGCAGACATCGTGCAGAGCGCGTTGCGCAATGTAGAAGAAACATTCGCCAGCATCGAAGCCGACCGGTTGCAGGCCGCCGCGGAAGCCATCTGGAACAGCCGACAGGTTTACGTGGCCGGCGTCGGCGTGCATTCCGCCAATGCGCGCAACTTCACCTATCTGGCTTCCACCGGCTTGTCGGATTTTCACACGATTCCACGACCCGGCTCGACGGCTGTTGACGATCTTGCCTGGGCGGATGAGCGCGATGTGCTGATCGCCATATCCTGCAAGCCGTATCGCACTGAAATCGTCGCTGCCGTCGATCTGGCGCGGCAGCAAGGTCTGACAGTCGTGGCCCTTTCCGACAGTCTTGCCTCGCCCATCGTGCGCGTGGCGGATCACAGCTTTGTTCTTGCCGCCGATACCCCGCAATTCTTCCCGTCTTCTGTCTCGACCGTCGCTCTTCTTGAAACACTGCTTTCTTTTGTGATTGCGGTTGCGTCAGACGAAATCGTCGACCGGGTCGAGCGTTTTCACCGCCGCCGCCATGATCTTGGCCTCTATGTGGAGGATCCCGAATGACAGCCCCGCTCACGCATGCGCTAGAGCCTCGCTATTACACGGACCCCGAAGTCTTTCGCCGCGAACAGGCGGGTTTGTTGTCCCGGACGTGGCAGTTTGCGGGACACCGGTCCCAGATCCCCAATCAGGGGGATTACTTCAGTTTTGAAATCGCGGAACAGAGCCTGTTTTGTGTACGCGGACGCGACGGGCAGATCCGGGCCTTCTACAATGTCTGTCAGCACCGGGCGCATGAACTCGTCAGCGGCAGCGGATCGGCCAGGGTTCTGGTCTGTCCCTACCACCAATGGGCCTACGATCTGAAAGGCCAGCTCAAGGCGGGACCCAACGTGACCAAGGTGCCCGGCTTCGATATGTCGAAAATCTGTCTGACCGAGGTTCGGTGTGAGGATTTCCACGGATTTCTGTTCGTTAATCTCGACGAGGATGCAGCACCGATGGACGAATGGTATCCGGGCGTGCGCGCCGAAATCGCCGAATATGTGCCGCATGTCGATACGCTGGCCCCCCTGGAATGGGTGGAAATCCCGGAGACCTGCAACTGGAAGTTATCGGTAGAGAATTATTCGGAATGCTACCATTGCCCGTCAAACCACCAGACCTTCGCGACCGGCGTCATTAAACCCGAAACCTATGACATTCAGCCGGATCCGGGTGGCGGCTATGTGCTGCGTCATGTGACCGAATGCCAGTCAATGGAACGCATGACCTATCCGGTCGATATGAGCGTTCCGCATGCCGGCGATTACCAAAGCTGGTTTCTGTGGCCGATGTTTTCTTTTCAATGCTATCCGGGGAATGTCCTGAACACGTATCACTGGCGGACCCGCGACGCGGATAACTGCACGGTGTGGCGCGGCTGGTACACCGTGGACGGACGCGAGGATGACGTGATCCGGGGCCTTGCCGTTCAGGATCGTGATACGACGGTGGCCGAAGATATCCGGCTCGTCGAAAGCGTCAGCCGCGGCCTGCGGTCGCGCGGATACAAGCCCGGCCCGCTTGTCCTGGATCCGTCCTGCGGCGTGATGTCAGAGCATTCCATTGCGCGCCTGCATCAATGGATGAGAGAGGCCGTCGACAGATGAGCGGGCAAATTTCTCATAAAGAAATTTTTCAAGAAAATTCAAATTTTCTTGCCCCGCAGGTGTGGAGGATTGGATTGTCATGCTGATGCCCGGCGAATGGCGGTCGGAGCACAAGCTCTTTGAACATCAGGTCGGGTTTACCTGTCCTCCATTCGATTTTGATGCAGCGCCTTCGGACTTTCTGCGCATCGCGCCCGAAAGTGTCGGCGTGCACGGTTGGATGCTGCATGTACCGGAATATGCGCACGGATTGGATCAGCGGCGCGAGAACTTCGGGATGATGGAGACATTTTGTCATTGCATGTCCCGCAATGGCGTCGACGTGGCAGCCCAGGTGGGATCGAACTGGGTTCATGCGAGCGGCCTGGGCGTAGAGGGCATTCGCGACCATTGTGCGACTCTGTCCGACAGGTACGGTCTTCATTTTCATATGGCAGGCTATGCGATGGTCGAAGCGCTGCGCGCTCTCGACGTCGAAAAGGTCGCGCTCAACGCCGCGTATCACTGGCCCGCCTGGTGGCAGGGCACAGTCGATTTTCTCCGCGAGGCAGGCTTTGACGTGCTTTGGGCGGGCAATTTCGTTGATCAGGGATGGTTTGACCGCCAGGAAGAGGTCAACGAGAAGCGCTGGATTTTCGATGGCGATCTGGCGCAACGATCTTTCGACTATGTGGCCGAACAGGCACCGCAGGCCGAGGCCTATCTGATCAACGGCATGTGCAACTTCCGCACCGGGCCGGGTGGGTCGCCGGAACGGCCCCTGCATTTGACCAAGGGTCTTGAAAGCCGGCTCGGCACACCTGTTATAGGGCACGACACCGCGCTCTACTGGCGAATTTTCAAATCACTTGGCCTGGCTCCTGCCGAGCCACAGGGCCGCCTGCTGGAGAGCCTCAATGCATAAGATCATCGCACTTTGGGCTGTGCCGCGTTCGACCTCGACGGCATTTGAATGGATGATGCGGCAGCGGGGCGATCTGGATTGTCTGCACGAGCCATTCGGTGAGGCGTGGTATCAGGGCGAAGCCCCGCTCTGGCATCGGTTCAAGCCGGGCGAGATCACGACGCCCGGCCTGACCCTGGACAGCGTGTGGGACGATATCCGTGCGCGCGCCGCAAATGGTCCTGTCTTCATCAAGGATTTCCCCCACTACATCAGTCACATGTGGGACGCGGAATTTCTGTCGCATTTCACCCATGCGTTCCTGATCCGCGATCCGGCCAAAACCATCACGTCCATGGCGGACAAATGGCCGGACTTTCATGAAGGTGAGGTTGGTTTCCCCGAGCAACGAGCGCTCTTTGACCTTTTATGGGCCCTCAATGGCACGCCCGCCCCCGTGATCGACAGCGATGATCTTCTCGAACGCCCCGCCGAGATGACGCGCGCGTTTTGCGAGGCGGTGGACATTCCGTTCATCGAAGACGCTCTGACATGGGAGCCGGGTGGCGATCCGTCGGCGCATAGTTGGTGGGATGGCGGGTCGTTTCATGCCAATCTGGCTGCATCCACTGGACTCACACCGCAAAAACGGCGCTATGTGGCGCTTGAGGACTTGCCGCCTCGCGTGGCGCAGATCAACCGCAGGATGCGCTCGCATTACGAACGTCTATACAAACACAGGATTGTCCCATGAAAGACGCCATGATCTCTGACATCCCCTCCTATTGGCAGAACTATATTGACGGCGAATGGTGCGATGGGGGCGCGGGCCGGCTGGACATCCTCAATCCGGGGACAGGTGAAAAGCTGGCGCAGCAGGCGATGGCCGGTGCCACTGATGTGGATCGCGCTGTGCAAGCGGCGCGCCGTGTGCATTTGTCAGGTGACATCTCTCGCCTGAGACCCGTTGAACGGGGCAGACGCGTTCAGGCGATGGGGCGTTTCCTGCTGGATCATATCCATGAGATCGCCCCCGTTCTGACACTGGAGCAAGGCAAACCGCTCTGGGAAGCGCGGATCGAGGTCGAAGGCGCGGCGCGCTATTTCGAGTATTACGGCAATCAGGCCGAAACTGTCGAAGGCCGTTCGATTCCACTTGGCGCGGATTACGCGGATTTCACGGTGCATGAACCCTACGGCGTCTCGGCTCAGATCATCCCCTGGAACTACCCGCTCGAAATGATCGCGCGGTCGCTTTCGGCAGGTCTGGCCACCGGCAATACCTGCGTGATCAAGACCCCCGAACTCACGCCACTTTCCGCCGCGTGGATGGCAAAAGCCGCAGAGGCGGCGGGCTGGCCCGCAGGTGCGGTGAATATCCTGTGCGGTTTGGGCAGCGTGGCGGGCGCAGCCCTGTCATCGCATCCCCAGGTCAACCAGATTGTCTTCACCGGCTCTGTCGCCACGGGGGTCGCCATTGCCCGTGCGGCCGCCGGAAACGTGGTACCCTGTATCCTCGAACTCGGCGGCAAATCTGCGGCCATCGTACATGACGATGCAGACCTTGAAGCGTTCGAAACCGATTTGCGGTGGGGCATCTATTTCAATGCCGGGCAGGTTTGCTCGGCCATGAGCCGCGTGATCGTACATGAGAGCCGCCATGACGAATTGCTGGAACGCGCCGCGCGTGTCGCCAAAGGTCTGTCCGTGGGGCCGGGCATCGACCGCGCCGACGGCACCGATACGATGGGATCCATGGTGAGCGAGGCGCAACGGGACCGGGCCGCCATGATGGTGTCCACGGCCGAAAGCCAGGGGGCCCGCGTGGTGACCGGCGGACGCAAAATGAACATACCCGGCGCGTTTCTCGAACCGACCGTTCTGGCAGATGTGACGCCAGACATGGAAATCGCCCAGCAGGAGGTGTTCGGCCCTGTTTTGTCGGTCCTGCCCTTTCGGGATGAGGCCGAAGCGATCGCGATTGCAAATGGCACCGAGTATGGCCTCGTAGCCGGAGTGTTCAGCGGCGATGTGAATCGCGCCCATCGGGCCGCGCGCGATCTGCGGGCGGGGCAGGTTTTTGTCAACGAATGGTTCGCAGGCGGTGTGGAAACCCCATTCGGCGGCTACGGCAAATCGGGGTATGGCCGCGAAAAAGGGCGCGAGGCGCTCTGGAATTACGTGCAGACCAAGAACATCGCGGTGCGGCTCGGCTAGCGCGCCAAAAGCTTGCAATTGACAAGCCCGTTCGGGCCAATTTGGATTGCGGTTGAGGGAAACAGCCAGCCGCATGACAAAGACGCCAACCGATAGTTCCCCTGAAACCCGCGACGAGGCCATTCTCGATGCGGTTTTCAATGCTGCGGTCGATGCGATTCTCGTCTCGGACGAGCACGGTGCGATCACCCGGGTCAACCGCGCGGCCGCGCGCATGTTCGGCTACTCACCCGAAGAGATGCTGGGGCAAAAGCTGGAAATGATCATGCCGCCGAACTATGCGCATGCTCATCAGGGTTACATGCGCCATCACATGGATACCGGCGAACGGCGTATCATAGATATCGGACGTGATGTTGAGGCCCGTCACCGGGATGGTCGCATCTTCCCGGTGAACCTGTCCGTGGGACGGGCCGATCTGGAAAGTGGAGCGATCTTTGTCGGCGTGCTCCACGATCTGACCGGCCGGGTCGCGGCACAGGAGGCTCTGTCAAGGTCGCAAAGACTGGACGCGGTGGGCCAGATGACCGGCGGCATCGCTCATGACTTCAACAACCTTCTGACAGTGATCATCGGTAATCTCGAACTGATGCAGATGCAGAATGAGGAGGCCGACGCACCACTCCTTAACGATGCCCTGGAAGCTGCAGAACTGGGCTCGGAATTGACCGCCAGATTGCTGGCCTTCGCGCGCAAGAGCGCTCTGGCGCCGAGGTCTTTATCTTTGGCTGAGACCTGTGACGAGATGGTTCGGATGCTGGAGCGCACGCTTGGCAACACGTACGAGATTGTGTCGCAGCATGAGGCGGGACAACCATGGGTCAAGCTTGATCCAGCGCAGCTCCAGACTGCGCTTCTGAACATGGCACTGAACGCGCGCGATGCGATGCCGACGGGCGGCACATTGATCCTTCAGACGGAGAGGGTTGAGATCGACGATGCCTATATCGCGCAGGAAATCGATATCGAGCCGGGCGATTACATGCGGCTGTCGATTTCCGATACGGGTTCGGGCATGAGTGAAAGCGCCCAAAAACAGGCGTTTGAGCCTTTTTTCACGACGAAACCCGCTGGCAAAGGCACCGGGCTGGGTCTTTCCATGGTCTACGGTTTCGTGCGCCAATCCGGGGGGCATGTGACACTTTATAGCGAAATGGGAGAAGGCAGCACTTTTGCGCTCTATTTTCCTGTCGCCGCAGACGCGAAGAACGCAAGAGACGGCATGCCGTCCAAGTCTGCGCCAGAACGCGGCAGGGGACAGGTTATCCTGGTGGTGGAAGATGATGAAAAGGTGCGACGGCTGTCGATGGCGAGGATCAAGGATCTGGGATACACGCCAATTGAAGCCTGCGATGCGGATGAAGCGCTTGCTCTGCTTGAGGATTTCGGATCGGTCGACCTTTTGTTTTCAGATCTGGCGATGCCAGGATCAATGGACGGATATGACCTCGCCCGGACCGTTCGAACGCGCTATCCCGACATCCCGGTCCTGCTCACCTCGGGCTATGCAAAGCAAATGGTCGCGCCCGACGCCGAAAACGACCACTTTCCGATCCTGCGTAAACCCTACCGATTGTCCGATCTGGCGCACGCGATCAGGGCTTGTCTGACCGATCAGGCCACGTCGACATCCGACGTGAAGCTGTAACCGATGCCACGCACGGTTCGAATAATCCGGGGTTCCGCGGGATCCGCTTCAATCTTTTTGCGCAAGCGAGCCACCTGATTATCAATCGTGCGATCCAGTGGAGAATACGACGCGCCGCCCAGAAACTCCATCAATTGCTCACGAGACAGGATTCGTTTGGGACGTTGTAAAAACACCATCAGCAGATTGAACTCCGACGTCGTCATGGCGCAGGCCTTGCCATCGGGAGACGTCACCTCGAAGCGTTCCGGGGCCACCTGCCAGCCCTCAAACTGATATTGCGAGGTCTGTGCGATTGCCCCATTGGCCGGGTCCGCTTCCGACGCGGCGCGCGCTGAACGGCGCAGAACAGCCTTGATCCTGGCCAGCACCTCGCGGATGTGAAAGGGTTTGGCGATGTAATCGTCCGCCCCGACTTCCAGGCCGACGATGCGATCAAGCACATCATCCCGCCCGGTCACCATCACGATTGGCACATCACATATGCGTTTGATGTCGCGCGCCACATCAAGACCGCTATCGGCGCCAAGCCGCAAATCCAGCGTGACGAGATCCGGGATGCGCCGGTCGAAGACCGCAAGCGCAGAGGCCGCATCTTCGGCTTCGATGACCCGATACCCCTCCTGCTCAAAGCAGGTCACCAAGAGCTTTCTCAGCTTGGCTTCGTCATCGACGACAAGGATTGTCTTCTTTGGCATGCGTCGCGACCCACGGCTCCTATTGCCTCTGCGGCGGGGCTTTTATCGTCCCAAAAGAGAAGCGCGCCAAGAGCCAAACACCCAAAGACCCGCTCAAGTTGCTTTTAAATCAAAGGAATATGGTGATGCGCCCCGACCTGAGTTGCGTCAAAAGTTCATCGGTCGGGAACGTTTCAGGATTTCGATCAGAAACGCAGTGAAAAGACCGAATATCAGCAGGCCATGGGTGGCTGTCATACCCGCATATAGCCTGAAGCCCGGCTCAAGCACGATATCGCCAAAGCCCACTGTCGTGAACGATACAATCGAAAAGTACAAAGCGGGTTCGAGATCATCAAAGAGCCCCAGATGAATGTAGAGCGCGGCCCAGGCCCAGACCGACAAGGTCAAAACAACAATAATCCAAAGCAAGGCCACGATCAGATTGAAGGCGAGATGCGGCGTGCTGCCTTGATGCAGCCAGCCCGTGCGCGTGACCCAGGAAATCGCGCGGCTCGCCAGACCAAACAGGACAACCGTTAAGGCCAGGGAGCCAACCATCATAGTCGAACCGATAAAGAGGATGTGATGCATAATCCGGTTTTAGTTCGTTTTTCTGAAAACCTGAATGGCAGAATTTGCAGGTCCCCGATCTCGGAACCTTCTTTCCTGCACGTCGTCTTTTGTCCAGTCAAACCAAAGCCAGGGCAATGACCTCATCAGACCTTGTCACGAGGGCTCGGCTTAACCGCTATTGCAACCCTAATGTAGGGTGAAAAGATGATCGTGCTTCTCTGCGTGTCCGATCGGGAAATCGTTTACATCCGTCAGTTGAGACACTCCGGCATTCGCGGCCGCAAAGACAAGCGCGCGAAAGGCCCGGCATGTTCCCAACAGAAAAGCGCAATCAGCGTCGCTGAATTCAAGGATCTCAACAGGGCTGTCTGTCCGAGTGCAAAGAGAAGGCCGGGACGGTGGCACGAGAACAGGTTGACCTGTCGCTGTGATCCGAATGGCCGGATCAGATAGAGCGCGCGATCCCACATCTCTCACGGGCCGTCTTGTGATGCTTAGCTCGCCACGGACAAGAAATAGAAAGCTGGTGTCCCCCCGGAAAGTCGCGTTGTGGTGCACGTCCTCGCCGGCCTCAAGCTGACGCCAGATCGCGCAATTCTCCAAGAGCGCCTGTTCGCGCCCGGAGGGCTCGACAAAGTGCAAAACCGTTTCGAGTGATGCCTTAAAACTGGTCATCGCGGCCACCTCTGACACCGAGCCTAGCTGCACTCGTCTTTAGGGATTTGAGAATTGTCAAAGGGGCCGCCGCACAATTGTGTAGGTCACAGGTCGCGGCGCATCCGTCCTGCTCCTCGTCCAGAGGGCATACACTTTGATACAAAACGATACAGAAAGACGGATACTGCGCATACAATTGCCCGCCAAGGATATCCCGGGACTAAACGGGAGATAAGAGAAATGTATGTCACGATCTCGACCGATCATGGCAGCGCATCCGAAACCGGGGGGATGCAAATCGCTGACACGCCTTTGGAAGACAACCTGAACACACCGACAACCCGGTTGCGTGCCGGATCCTATCTTTACTTTGAAGGTGATCCTGTTGAAAGGCTGTATGAGGTTGCGAGCGGTGTGGTGCGGCTGACACGCCTGCTGGAAGACGGGCGGCGGCAGGTGATCGCTTTCGGTTACCCCGGCGACATCATCGGTTTTCCCGCAGGCGACTGCCATCATACGGATTGCGACGCGATCAGCGACGCCAAACTTCATGCCTATCGTCGGTCCGCTCTGGACACGGGCAATGGTGATCCTGCTCTGCATGCGAAACTGTTGCAGGCCGCGCTCAAGGAGATCAGCGCGATGCAGGATCATTTCATGATGCTGGGCCGCAAATCCGCCGCCGAACGGGTCGCCTCGTTTCTGAGCGTGCTTATGGACCGCAACGCAGACCACGTAGGCGCGTACCGACAGATAACACTCCCAATGAGCCGCGCTGACATCGCGGATTTTCTCGGCCTGACCATTGAAACCGTCAGCCGCTGCTTCACAGCCTTGCGCAAATCCGGAATCATCGCGCTTGATGGCAGCCAGACTGTCATTTTGCTCGATGATGCGGCACTGCGCGCGCAGTCCCAGGGGCAGATGAAAGAAGCGGCCTGACAACCGTCAGCGGGGCAAAAGCTCTGGCAAAATTGCCCCGCTGACAGCGCATTCTTGCTGTCAAACCTCATTTCCAAAGCGGCAATCTTCGACTCTGATCTGCGATGAATGGATGTATGCTGCAACGCACGCGGTGATTCCGATGTTGTGCCCTCCTGACGCAAGAGGGCGCGGGAATTGCCGCCAAAGACCTCAGGGCGTGCGGGCCTGCTCTGGCGATGCATAAGGAGGCGTATCTTGCATCTCAAAACACTGCTCGTTTGCCTGACGACACCAAACCATTCGGCAACGTTGATGAAGGTGGCTGTGCCGTTGGCGCGCAAACATAACGCGCATCTGATCGGCCTGCATACGCTCGAAGCGCTGGAGGTCTATCCCGGCATCGCCATGCATGTGGATGCGCAGGCGTTCGCGACGTTCAACGCCAGCCAGAAGGAGCAAGCCGAGGCGATCCGCGCTGTGTTTGAGGACGCCACGCGAAACGAAGATTTCGTTTGCGAATACCGCCTGTTAAAGGCTCAGTCGAAGAGTGCCGCCGACCGCCTGGTCGAGAGCGCGCGTGCGGCCGATCTGGTGATCATGTCACAGGCGGACAAAGCGACGGACAGGTTTGATCAGCATGGCGTGCAGCGCGCCGTGATCCAGCAAAGCGGGCGACCGGTGATCGTTGTTCCGCTCGGCTATAGCGGACCGGATATCGGAGCGCGGCTCTTGCTTGGGTGGAGCGACACGCGGGAAGCGGCGCGCGCGGCGCATGATCTTATCGGTCTGGCAGATGACGGAGCGGACATCACCGTTTTGAGAGTGCGCAAAGGTCGTGCAGATGAGATGCGTGACGCCGACATGATTGATCTGTCTGCCACTCTGGCCCGCCACGGTTTCAAGGTGGATTTGCGCCATCTCGACCGCGCCGGACAGTCCATTTCGGATGTCCTGACGGAGTGTGCTTTTGAAACGGGGGCCGACATGATCGCGACCGGGGCTTATGGACATTCGACCGCATACGACTTCGTGCTCGGTGCCACAAGCCAGTCGCTGTAGCGAAATGCACGTTTGCCGGTACTGTTTAGCAAATAGCGGGCCGCTTAATTTTTGACTGGAGGATGTCATGCACAACCAGACCGCGCTTTATCTCATCACAACCGATACACCCGATGAGGCGTTGTCCGAGGCAGCGACCCAAGCGCAGGAGAGCGGAACGAACCTGCGTTGCCTGCTGATCTCGCCCGCGCCACCGCTGCCCTTCAATGCCTATGGCGGCTTGCCCTATGCAGGAACCGCCGGGGCCGATAGCTGGTCCGCGCTGGTCGATGCAACGCGCGCCGATCTGGTGGAACGCGCCAGTGCTCTGGAACGCGTGATGGCCGACGCGGGGGCCTCGGGCGACATTCGGCCTGTCCTGTCGGCGATTGCAGATATCCAGACCTACGTGGCGGCCTCGGCACGCACGGCGGATTTGGCATATCTGGCCCCAAATTTGCGCGAAGATGAGGAAATTTTCAGGGAATGCGTACACGCGATACTCTTTCATTCACCTGTCGGCGTGCTCCTGAACACGACAGCCATGAGAGCACCCAAACGCGTGTTCGTTGCCTGGAATGACAGCCCGGCCGCCGCGAATGCGGTCCACGCCGCCAAGCCGCTTTTGCAAGCAGCCGAAGACGTGATCATCGGCTGCTTTGATCCTTCCACAATCTATGACACGGACGAAGCAGAGCCGGGAAGCGACCTTGCCGCGTGGCTTAGCCATGCGGGCTGCAAAGTGACGGTGTCGCAGTATCCCAGCGGCGGACAGGAGATCGGTCAATGTGTCTTGCAGCGCGCTGCGGAGACGGGCTCTGACCTCGTCATAATGGGAGCCTATGGGCATTCCCGCATGCGTCAGGCCGTGTTTGGCGGTACGACGCGAACATTGCTCGAACAGACTGACATGCCGGTGTTCATGGTGCATTAGGCCGTCACGAGACATCGCCTGATGTACCTTCACCCCCCGAGGATCCTGGCGGCGAGCAGAGGAGGCGCCAAATCTGTTTCCCATCGCTCCCAGTTGATTGGACCGGTGTTTCGTCTGCTTTGCTCGAGAACGACCTTTCGGGTGGCGTCGGAAGCATCCCCTTCCCGCGCCTCGACGCGGGTGCCACGCAGGGCCTCGGGGGCATCAAGCCAGAGGCCGCGGAACGCCACGCCGGAACTCTGAGCAACGGCTTCTGCGGCCTTGCGTTCTTCGGGCCGTGCGAAAACCGCGTCCAGAATGACGGATGTGCCCGTCGCCAGAACCCGCTCTGCCTGGCGAAACAGTTTGTCATACACTGCCTCTGAGCGTTCTTTTGCGTAGGCTGACTCTGGCAAGCGCGTCGTGGGTGAGACACCTTCCATGCGCTTGCGCTCGATATCGCTACGCAGCAACAGCGCGCCGCACGGTCCTGAAAGCTGCGGCGCAAGTTCGCGTGCCAGTGTCGTCTTTCCGGTTCCGGATAATCCAGCGACCACGTAGAGAACCGGCTTCTGCCTGTGCAACGCTTGCGCGGAAAAATCCAGATACCTGTCCGTCTGCTGCACTGCCTCCGGTGCCCCGCCGCCGGTCGCCAGATCCGCAGAGACAACGGCACGGACCAATGCCCGCAAGGACAGAAACAGTGGCAAGCTCGCCAAGCCCTTGAGGGCCTCGTCACAAGGCTCAAGCTCGAAATACGCGTTCAGAACCCGGTTGGCCTGCACCGACAGGTTTGCCTGCTGCATATCCATCAGCAGGAAAGCAAGATCGTAAAGCACGTCGCAGGTGGCCAGGCTTTCGCTGAATTCCAGCGCATCGAACGGAACGGGCCGTCCCTCCAGAACGACAATATTGCGCATGTGCAGATCACCATGACACCGACGCACAAACCCTGTTTGCGACCGGGCGGTCAGAAGCGGTGCCACGCCTTGCAATTCGACGCGGGCAGCCTCTGTTACGGATCCTGCGGGCAGATCTAAGCCTCGCGAGCGCAGGTGGTTGAACTCCTGCACAAAACCATCAAGGACATCAGCCATCAGCGCCGCGCCATCGGTTTCGATGACTTGGTTTTTTGCGTGCAGGCCAGAGATCGCGTGTCCCAACGCATCTGCCAGACCAAGATCGAATGCATCGCGCGCCGCGATCTGGTCCAGCGCCGCCTCGGCGGGAAAACGCCACATGCGCAAGGCCCATTCAACGACCTCGCCCGGGCCATCGATGAAAAACCGACCGTCCTTAAAGGTGATCGGAACAAGGTCGCGATAGATCTGGTGGGCTGCGGCCTGATTGAGGTCCAGTTCCCGCGCGAGCATCTTCCAGCGCGTTTCCGGCTCGGTAAAGTCTAGATAGGCATATCGGACCGGGCGCTTGAGCTTCAGCGCCGTTGTCTCGCCCAGATAAATCCACGCCGCATGGGTCTCAATCTCCCCTCCTCGCGCCCAATCCCGGAGAAAAGCCCTCAACTCTGCGCGTTCGGCGCTCATAATCAACTCTTTTGCGGTTGGTTCACCCAAGCAAAGACTAGGCGCCAGGAGATGAAAAACCTTGAGGAAAATCAAAAGCAGGGCTCCGGCTGCGCGACATCAGGCGTCCCGAAGTGGCGCACGTGCGTGCCCGGCGTCTTCGGTGGTCAGGGCGTGACATTCTGGAAAGGATCAGACGCGTGCAGGATGCCGCTGGTTGGGTTCAGGCACTTTGAGCAGGGCCAATCCCGGCATCTAAGTACGCTCCAAAAGAACCCGCCCTTCAATACCGCACATGGTCGAAAAATCTGGCGTTCTTTGGTTGGACAGATATGATCTGGTCGAGTCGTTTGCGGGCCCCTTTGACAGGGAACAGGCGGACTGCCACGTGCAGATCCGCCACCTTATGGGAAAGGTCGCGATCGTGCTCGAAATCAAGGATCTGACAGTCGACGTGGCTGGGCAAACCGTTGTCGAGAACGTCACCCTATCCGTGGAAGACGGATCGCTTCATGTTCTTATGGGCCCTAATGGGAGCGGCAAATCGAGCCTGCTTGCCGCGATCATGGGACTGCCGCCCTACACGGTGACGGAGGGTGAGATCTATTTCTCGGGTCAGCCGATCGGAAATCTGTCAATCCTAGAGCGGGCACGCATGGGCATAGGCATGGCGTTCCAGAGGCCACCAAGCCTTGATGGCGTGACGATAAACCGGCTGGCTGAAGCGCTCGGCGCGGACGCAAAACTGGCGCGTGCCGCCGACGCGCTGGATATGACCACGCTGATCGGTCGAGACATGAACAGCGGTTTTTCGGGCGGCGAAATCAAACGCGCCGAGCTGTTGAAACTGATCCTGCAAAACCCGCGCCTCATGCTTTTCGACGAGCCGGAAAGCGGCGTCGATCTGGAACATGTTCAGGCCATAGGAGAGGCGATCCGGACAGCCATGGAGGAAGCCGAGTCAACCGATGAGCCACGTTGCGGTCTGGTCATCACTCATACCGGTTTTATCCTCAACCACGTTGCCGCCGACCAGGGTCATATCATGCGAGACGGACGGCTCATTGCATCCGGCGACGCGCTCCACCTTTTCAAACATATTCAGAGCCACGGCTATACCGTCCCACATCAGGAGATTGCGCATGCCTGAAGAAATCATGACAAAAGACCCGCAAGCCCGTCTCAGCAACAGCGCCAGATCCGCCCTTCATGACGTTGGTTTCGACAGCGCGGAGGCGCGCGCTGGCACCAGCATTCTGGTCGATGATCGGATGGAGATTGCAGAACCCCACGTTGAAGGCATTGAAATCATGCCGTTGTCCGAGGCGCTGAGAACCTATGATTTTGTACAGGATCTGATGTTTGGCCTTGTGGGCCCGGAGGCCAATCCGGATATCGCGGCCGTTGCAGGTCAACGGCACGATCCGGTGGGTCACTTCATCTGGGTGAAACCGGGCGCAACGCTGACACGTCCCGTTCAAAGCTTTACTCTGATGGAAACGCCGCAGAAACGGCAGTTCAATCATGACATCACACTCATTGATCGGGGCGCAAATGTTACCATGATCTCGGGCGCAGCAGTGCCCGAGCAGGTGCATACCGGCCGCCATGTTTCTGTGCACGAAACCTATTTACGTCCCGGAGCACATTGCACGGGCGTGACCCTTGAACGATGGGGCGCGGAAATGGAGACCACATCCTACAGCTACACGTGCCTTGAGGAAGGAAGTTTCTCGCGCTCGACATCCATCAAGCTTTCGGCGCTCCGCCACGATGTCAGCCATAGCGAAACCGAAGTGGGTGCACAGGCCACATCCGTGTCGCAAAGCGTCCTGCTGGCCCCCAGAGATACCAAAAGGGAGCTGACCACGCAGATCCGCCTGACAGGGCCAGAAGCACGCGCAGAGGATGTCGCCCGGATGGTGACAACCGGCGGGAAGATCGTAAACGACGCGCTTTTGATCGGGGAGAGCACGGATTGCGAGGGGTTTTTGGGCTGTGACGGCTTGCGCCTGACGCCTGAGGGCGAAATCTCTGCGACCCCTGCCCTGGTCGCTCGGGCGGAACGGGCTCAGCTTAGCCATGAAGCCTCCGTTGGGATGATCGCTGACGATAAGCTGACCTATCTGATGGCCGCCGGTCTGGATGAAGATGCCGCGCGTGACCTGATTGTGCAGGGATTTCTTGCCCCCTCTCAGGACTGGCTTCCCGGTGCGCTGCGTGGGCAGATTGCCACAATGATCGGCGCGGCCCGGAGCGGCGGCATGTAAGCTGTGTGCCGTAAAGGGGGTCAAGCCAAGGTTTTGCCCCCCGAAGACGATCGCTTGAATTGCAGCCGATAACCGGGCAGCACAGAAAATCCTGAATTCTTCTGCACTTGCAAAGCTGCCCGCTCGCAGCCAGGGACGAAGTGTCACCATTACTTGACGCTAAGAAGTGTTGAAATTGATGTGAATCTATGCGTTGATAAAGCCACGTACATCGCCGGGGTAACGGGTCATTGCTCGGCGCTTGAACGCAAAATAGGTCCGCATTTGACCCAGATTTTGGGGTAGCGATGACGCATGCCTTGCCCTTCGATCTCGAAGGACATTGTGCAAGTTGTCCGATACGCCACCGCGCGGTGTGCTCGCGCTGTGACGCCGAAGAACTGGCACGTATGAACGAGTTGAAATTCTACAGAACCTATAGCCCGGGGCAGACTGTTGCCCTGCGAGGCGAGACTCTAGATTTCGTGGCAACGGTCGTCCAGGGCACGGCCACGTTGGAGCGGGTGACTGAGGACGGCCGAACCCAGATTGTGGGCATCCTCCTGCCGTCTGACTTTCTTGGTCGACCCGGGAGGGACGGATTGAGTTATGATGTCATGGCCGTCAATGAGGTGAAGCTGTGTTGTTTCCGGCGCAAACCCTTCGAATCATTGCTTGATGACGTACCGCATCTACAGGAACGCCTGCTCGATATGACGCTGGACGAACTGGATGCCGCCCGCGACTGGATGTTGTTGCTGGGGCGAAAGACAGCGCGAGAGAAGATAGCGAGTTTTCTGGTCCTGCTCGCCAATCGGTGCGACCAGTTGAATGGCGGAAAGACCCGGGGCTCGCGGCACTTTGATCTGCCGGTCAGCCGGGAGGCGATCGCGAATTTCACCGGGCTGACCATCGAAACCGTATCGCGGCAAATTTCAATTCTGCGCCGCGAGCAGCTGATCTCGCTCGATGGCGTTCGAAAAGTCACCGTCCCGGATAGTGCCGCGCTGCGACGGGCCGCGGGAGATGATGACATCAATGCATTGAATTGAACGCTCTGCGCGCGTGACACCTCCGATCCCCGAGGTGCTTCCCCTGCGCGTGCGCGTCCAGGTTTTGTGGTTGGCTCATCCCAGAGGCCGCATGCCTGGTGCGGCCGGTTCTCCCAAGGGAGGACCGGCCGAAACATCTGATACTGTCAGTCCTCTTTGGGCGATGTCGCACCCGCCTTATGCAGCAGGGCGCCCAGCGCCGCCCCCAGCAAAGGCGCGGCGATAAACAACCAAAGCTGCGTGAGCGCCTGACCACCGACAAACAAAGCCGGGCCGATGGAACGCGCCGGATTGACCGAGGTTCCCGTGATGGTGATGCCCACCAGGTGGATCATCGTCAGGGTCAAGCCAATCACGAGCCCCGCAAACGCGGCTTCGCCGCCTTTGGAGGTCACGCCGAGAATGACAACCAGGAAAACCGCAGTCGCGACGACCTCGAATATAAAGGCCCCAACGAGACCAAAGCCCGCACCGTAGCCTTCTCCCCAGCCGTTTTGTCCCATGCCACTGCCCGCGATGTCATAGCCTGCAACAAGGCTTGTGGCGATCAGGCTGATCAAAAATGCAGCGATGGCCGCGCCCGCAACCTGACCAATCCAGTACCCCAGCATTTCGCCCGCGCTCATGCGTCCGGCGACGAAGGCTCCGAAACTGACTGCGGGGTTGAGATGCGCACCTGAGACCTGACCGATGGAGTACGCCATCGCGACGACAGATATCCCGAAAGCGAGACTGATCCCGGCAAGACTGATTGTGCCTGCCGGTCCGACACCGGCTCCGGCGAGAACGGCGGTTCCGACCCCGAAAAAGACCAAAACAAAAGTTCCGAATGCCTCGGCTATGATTTTCTGCATGATCCACTCCCTGATCGATGCGGCCGGTCGGTTCTGCCCAAAGGACGTCTGCGACCGGCTTGGTTACATTGCAGCTTTAATATCGTTAGTTGTCCAACCGCCAATCCGGCCCAGGGTCATAGGCGGTGATACCTGCCGCTTTGTCCAGCGTATCCGGCCCCAGATCGGATTCAAAGATCAGGCCGTTCTCGGACACCATAAAACTGGTGATCCCGGTGTCTCCGTAAACGGCCGGAACAGCCAGAATGGCATGACCTGCAACCATGTTGTCGCCGATAAAGTAGCTGGTTGCTCCGCCGGGTGCGTTGTCGGTCTGCCCCTGCAGAACGCGAAAGTAATAGCCATTGAATGGCTCCGGCGCGCGGTCGCTCTCGCCATCGCTCCACCCTTCTGCAGCCGCCCTGGCCAACGCCTCGCCTATAAACCCACGTCCTTCAGGCCAAAACAAACCGTCCCGGGCTCCCGGCTCCGCAATAATCGCCTGCGCAAATTCCATCACCCCATCGCCATCATGGTCGACGCGGCGGAACTCGGACTGGAGGTCAACATAGAGTTCCAGAAGAACGAGGACTTCCAGTTCGTTCAAACCGATGCGACGCGCGAGGATCTCTTCACGGCCGGTTTCAACATCGAACTGCCAGCCCCCATCCACGCGGCCCAGCGGGATCGGAAAAGGCCAGCCCTCGGCCCCGAGCACAAGGATCACCCGGTCTTCGTCGGGTTGAAATCGATAGCCTTCCTTGAGCAAGTCCAGAACCAAAGCTCGATTGTCGCGGTCCTGCTCAGGGTCACCCGTGCTGAGAAGGTCGTCGGCGTCCGCGCCGAAAATCTGGTGCATTTCGTCGCGATCTCGATCGGTCAGCGCCTCGGCAAAAGTGTCGAGGGCCTTCTGCGGCGTGTCAAAGACCGCGGGAGCATCGCTAGCCGCCGCTGAACCCGCGAGAAGAATCGCCAGACAGAAAAGGTATCTTTTGGCCCACATCTCGATCACCTCCGCTTCAGAGCTTTGCCGCGACTGGACGCGCTGCGCGCTTTGGCCCCGCCGGAATGCGCTTTGAATGCGCCGCCTCTGGCGCCCGACGGCTGACCCGGCCTCGCCTGGGGCAGCGACGGGGCGGTTTTGGGCCTGCTTTTGACCGCTCCGGTCCCCGCTCCGCCCTTGTGGGTACCGTCCAGTGCCGCAGCCTTTGCCCGCGCTTTGGCGTCGCCCCCCGCCGTTGCGCCGGTTGCAGGTCTGGCCGCCCGGTTGCCAAGCGCAGCGCCCGCTCCGGCACCGGCGGCAGCCGCCGCGGCTGCGGCGCCATCGCGGCTAATGTCTCGCGCACCGGTTTCACTGCTCAGTTTGCCGCGCAATTCATCCTGCCGGTTGGCGGGGCGTTCTACGGGAAGCGTCTGGGGCCCGCCCTCGCCACGCGGACGGTTCTCAAGTCGATCCCGGGCCTCATCGCGCCGGTCATCATCTGGCTTCCAGCCGACATCCGGCCTGTTACCGATATTCACATCGCCATCAATATCAATGTCGATGTCGGGATTGCGGATGATGGGACGTCCGCCCCAACCGCCGCAATTGCGACACCCCCAATATCCATACCAATCATCATCATCGTCAAAGATCTCGTCGATGATGGCAAACCCGAGAAACGTGAGCAAAACGCCCCCGACGACATCGCCGGCATCGACGCCCGGATCATCGACATAGACAACCTGCGGATCATATTGCGGCACGTACACGACGTTGGGATCGGTCGGTGTGATGACGACGTCCTCGTCCTCGGTCACCTCGACACTCTGTTCTTCGCCGGTGAGCAGTGCGCCGCTATCGATCGCCTGATTTCGCATAACCTGCACATTGTCCATCACGTCGTCGGACTGGGCGAGCATGGCGGTCCCGATCGTTTCCGTCCAATCAATATGCGTGGCCATCTGACCGATCACTTCCGGGAAAGCAGTGGCCAGTACTGTCACAGATTCGTCCCAGCCCATGGCCTCGATCTCTGGTTTGAGTTCGTCGGCATCCCGCTCGGCATTGTCGATCAGATAGCGGTTTGCCTTCACCACTTCGAGCGGCTCTGTGGCGGCGACGAGGATCTGGATCAAAAGCGTATCGGGATAAAGTGCGACGGGCGCCACGAGGGTCTGCAGTTCGGCATCTGTCAGAAGACCGTCATTACCAGACACGTCCGCCGCCGTATCAGTCGCATCGGCGACCTCAGTGTCCGTTTCCTGGGCCCAGGCGAATGCGGCAAGCAATGCTATGGGCAGCCCAGTTACAAGGATCTTTGTGATGCGTGATATCATGATGTGTCTCCCTGAAACGAAAATGTGCGGAAACATTTGGATTCGCGCAACCATGATCTGATCCGTTCCACCAGCATGTCAGACAGCATGTGAGACACGGCCCGAGACGCAACTTTGCACCAACAGGCCGCGCGAAAAATCGATACGCGTACTGCGACCCGCTGTCGCGCCGCAGCATGCGTGTCGCGTGCAACATGACAGATCAGCCAGGAACGCCCAGCCCGCTGATCTTCATAAAAAAAATCCATCCAGCGACGATACAGACCTGCTTCGGGCGCACAACAAAAAATCATGGGGTTGATTCAGATCAACGTGCCCGATTGGCAGAGAGCATATCCAGAAATCAGCGAAGGAGGGATCACCCTCTGCCGGGACGAGTCCGGCTCCGGCGAAAGACAGCTGAAGGTGCGCCATGTGGGATACAATCAAGATAGCCAGCCTTGTCATACTTGCCTTCGGGGCAGCGATTGCCGCTGACCGTGCACATGACATTGCATATTCGGTTCACGCCATCATCGTGATGCTCGTGGCTGCGGGTCTGGCGATCTGGTCGCTGAGACGCGTGGGAGAGCCGGCCAAGATGTCCTACGATGAGGGCAGCTATATGGACGGGCCAATTCGGTATGGCGCGATCGCCACAGCGTTCTGGTGCGTGGTTGGTTTTCTGGCCGGTGGCTATATCGCCTTTCA
>ERZ1740060.151-NODE-151-length-54835-cov-9.348740_pt1 | contig 54835 bp, 42 predicted proteins | sample MGYA00581743_ERZ1740060 | MGnify/ENA primary metagenome ERZ1740060 (study PRJEB43018, sample SAMN04849235) | marine metagenome | isolation source: floating plastic debris | place: Pacific Ocean | collected 2008-08-27 | study: EMG produced TPA metagenomics assembly... | reverse complement strand
GCTCAGGCTGCGGCTCGGGCTGTGGGCGCTCGGCCTGTGGCGGCGGGGCCGGTTGGAGGACAATCGGCGCATCATCCTCCTCATTGGATGAACCTCTCCCAATACCTCCCAGGGCGGCACCACCAGCGGCAATGCCCAGAAACCCAATTAGAAACCCTAGCATATGACGACATCCCCGAATTGGTAGTCAATTTCAAATTGGAATGCGTCGTGTCTGCTCGATGCATCCGCGTTCAGTCTCGTTAGTCTTTTTGTTGGCTTTGTGGTAAAAGCTGGGAATTGGCCCAGAAATTGTTAACCGAGATACGATGCGGCTTGTTTGTGCCCGTTTGGCGTTTATTTTTGGTTACGATAGAAAAATGAATGAATATCGACGAAGTTCAAACACAGTGTTTCTGAAGTGGCGCTAACTCGCGCAGCATTTCGGAAGAAACTGATTAAAATATTGAAATTTAAAATAAAATTGTATGCAAATTATTGCTGATGAACAGGGGGCTGGCCTCTCTCACGCCCTCATGTCTTTGAGATTTGCGGATTTCTGCGACAGATCCGTGCTATAGTCGCTTGCGGCTTTGAGACCTGTCTGATGATCGCGATGCCCGAGTTATGACACAATGCTGTCCGAATTGGTCACAGAGCTTCAGATTGTTTCCGGGAAAAATGTTTTTTCTTTGAACCCTGATCGAAACTGAGCCGACTATATTATCTTATGGTCATTGCATGTGAGAAACGAATATTCGATACCGGACGCGAGCAAGTCGCCTGGCCGGCATGTGTTTTCAGAGAGTGTTTTAGACTGTCCCGTTTAGCAATGCACAAGGTGCGTGTCCTTTGAGTAAACTCCGCATAGGTGTCGTTGGTCTCGGCAAGATGGGCCTGAGTCACTTCTCCATCGTCAACGCGCATCCTGACGTTAGGGCCATCGCCTGCGACGGGGCCGGTTTCATGGTCGATGTCCTGGGCAGGAATATCGCCACGCCGATCTACAAGGATTACGATGACCTTCTCACGCGCGAGACCCTCGATGCGGTGCTGATTGCCACCCCGTCCCGGCTGCATGCGCCGATGGTCACGACCGCGCTCGACAAGGGTCTGCATGTCTTTTGCGAAAAACCCTTTTGCCTCGATTGGCAGGACAGCCAACGGTTGAGCGATCTGGCGGCGCAAAAGGGCCGGGTGGCACAAGTGGGCTATCACTACCGCTATGTGGGCGCGTTCCAGGAAATGCGTCGCCTGCTTGAGGCGGGGGCTATTGGCCGTGTCACCCATGTGCTGGCCGAGGCCTATGGGCCTGTGGTGCTACGGACCAAGCGCGCGACCTGGCGGACACAGAAAACCGAAGGGGGCGGGTGCCTTTACGACTACGCCGCGCATCCGCTCAATCTGCTGAACTGGTTTTTAGGCACGCCCGATCAGGTAATGGGGTCGCATCTGGGCCAGGTGTTTTCGGAGGCCATAGAGGACGAGGTCTTTTCGACCCTGCGCTGGAATGAGGGCCCGACCGCGCAGCTCTCGGTCAACTGGTCGGATGAAAGCCACCGCAAGATGACCACGCGGATCTCGATGATCGGCACCAATGGTAGGCTTTTTGCCGACAGGCAGGAATGTCAGGCCTTTCTGCGCAAACCGGTCGAGGGGCTGGCGGGTTACGGGGCAGGCTGGAACGTGCGCTATACAACCGACCTGACCAAGGATCAGTGGTTTTATCTGCGTGGCGAAGAATATTCGGCACAGATTGCGCGCTTTGTCGCCGCGATTGCCGGCGGCCAGGCACAGGCGGAGGAAAATGACTTTGCCTCGGCAGCCCAGACCGACCGCACGATGGCGATGATTGTGGAGAATGCCGAAACCGGTACGACTGTCGGCACGGCCCCCAGCCCGCCCTCGCGCTCGGACCGCAAACGCGGCTGGTTTGGTTAACCGTGACGATTTCAGCTGAAATAGAGACACATATTTAGATCATGGACCGACTTCTGTTTGGGGATAATCAGTTCTTCGGCATCAATCACATGTCAGAAGAAAAAGCGCGCGCGCAGGCCACGCGGTTTCAGAAAACCGAGGCGATCATGGAGGTGCTCGACACCGCCTACGATGCGGGCATCGGCACATTCATGTGTACCACCCATGACCGGATTGCCGAGATCGTCACCCGCATCAAGGCTGATCCGGCGCGGTACCCGGAATTCGCGTTCTATCCCTGCATGCCGTACGCCCACAAATACGCCAATGCGGTGACCGAGCATGGCATGGTGGGCGCCCTTCGGGAATTCATGCCCAAGGACGGGCTTCTGGCCACCGCGCTGGCCGGGGGCAAGGCGCTTGCGGCCAAGGATATCGACGGGATCGCCCGGATACTCATCGACATGGAAATGAAGATGTTCGACGGGGTGCGCACGCCCGTTGTCTTTATCCAGAACGTGTTCACCGATCTTCTGCTGGGGATGGGGTTCACGCGGATTTTCCGGCTCTTTGACGAGCATATCCGCGCCACCTATGGGGCGGAGCCGGCTTATATCACAATGAACCTGCCGATGCTTCTGGAGGCGCTGGAGCGCGAGGGGATCGAGCGCCCGATCATCTGCGCCAACATCAACAAGATCGGCTTTCGCATGTCGGGCGGGTTTGACGCATATCTCGATGCGCTGCGCTCGGGCCGGGTGCGGGCGGTGGCGATGTCGGTCTATGCTTCCGGCGCGATCCCGGCCGATGAGGCAATCCACTGGCTGTCGGAACTGCCTGGGGTCGAAAGCCTGGTCTTCGGGGCCTCGTCGCGATCCAATATCGAAAGCACCAGAGCCCTGGTCGACAAGTATATGGAGCAGACGGCGTGATGGCGCGGGTGAGCCACGTGAAGGGCGCTGAAAGCCCAATCGGCAAGCTGTCAGAGGCCCCACGGGTCCCTATGCTCAACGCCTATGTGCATGACATCGGCATGGACGACTTGGTCGAGCATTTTCGCGAAGGCGCGTTACTGACGCTGCATGTGGACATGATCATGAAGTTGCAGAAGGATCGCGACTTTTATGACATTCTCGACCAGTTTGATGTGATCACCTGTGACAGTCAGGTCATGTATTTTGCCACGAAGTTTCTGGGCATGCCTGTGCGGGAGCGGGTGTCGGGATCAGATTACTTTCCGAAATTCTACATGCGCTACGCCAATGATCCGTCCGTGACAGTGTTTTTGTGCGGCGGCATACCCGGCGTGGCTGAAAAGGCGCGCCAGAAGATCAATGCCAAAGTCGGGCGCGAGATGGTCGTCGGAACAGACAGTCCGGCCTTTGATTTCGACACTAAACCAGCGGAAATCGACCGAATGGTGGCGGCGATCAACGCCTCAGGCGCCAGCGTCTGCCTGGTAGGGCTTGCCGGCGGACGGCAGGAGAAATTCATCATGGCGCATCGTGACCGAATGCCTGGTGTCACACTCTGGCTGCCGCTCGGGGGGACCATCGATTACGAAAGCGGTACGTTCGAGCGCCCCCCGAAATGGATCACCGAATGGGGTTTCGAGTGGCTTTACCGGCTGCTAAAGGAGCCGCGGGCGCGGTTTCACCGGTATGTGGTCCATGAGCCACCGTTTCTCTGGGTGGTTCTGAAACACAGGCTTGGCCTCTACCGCAACCCATTCGCTGAAGATGACCCGCAGCAGTAGGAAAAGCCGGAGCCGCGCGCAGCCTATCCCAAGGCCGCCTTCAGCAATCTTTCCGTGGCATCCTGCCAGTTATGCTGGCGCGCTGTATCATAGGCGGCATCGGACATCGTGCGCCACACGTCACAAGGCATATCGGCAAGTTCCAGAATTGCATCGGCAAAAGCTGACGCCTCATGGGGCTGAATGCGCCCATTTTGACCGTTGATCAGATCAGGTGCCGCGCCAGCATCTGTGGACAGTACCGGTGTGCGACACGCCATCGCCTCCAGAATAGGCAAGCCAAATCCTTCATGGCGGCTGGTGAGCAGCCAGGCACTGCATGCTGCATAGATTTCAGCGATCCTTTCCTGAGGAGGTCGGCGTTGGTACTCGACCCAATCGGGCAGCGGAAGGTCGGGATGCGGCTCTTTGCTGCCAAACGAACGCACTTGCAGATCGGGTCTTTTCTGCCGTGCCAGAGCAAGCGCCCGCAGCGCCAGTGCCACGTTCTTGCGCTCGGCGATCGTATAAAGAAACCCAATGCATGGAGGATCTGGCTTTTGCCGTTCCGGTGCCTGGAACTGATGAAGATCTATGGCATTGGAGATAACAGCGATCTCACTGCCTTCTGGCAGATGACTTGCTACTTGGCGCCGGATGTAATCCGACACGGCGATTTTGCGCATGTCAAACCCATAGGTCGCGATTACACGGTCGACCGGCAAATGCACGAAGGTCTCGTAATCCTGTATAAGATAAGCCTTCCGCCCCTTCCGTTCCGGCATGGCATTGACCCATTCCGCAGTTTCCCACCAGGTGGCGAAGATTAGATCGCCATCCGGAACATCCTCTGCTCGGATCGAGCGCATCGTCTCGATTTCGATATGAGTCCCGCCAAAGGAATCCAGATAAACTGATCGCGGCTCCTTCTGGCCGGGCGCTCTCATGCCAGTTCGTGTCAGGAATTTCTCCAGGCGGGTCTTTGGCCTCGGGATCCAGGGACGTGAGACAATCGTCACCTCATGGCCAAACTCGTGCAACATTTTGGCGTACGCGACGATGATACGCATCCCGCCAGACATTCCGCCATGCGGCGTAACGAACGTGATCCGCATGGCGTTCAAATGAAATCCCATGACTGTCCGGGGGGCTCATGCCCAGCCTCGCCGTGCCGGGCGACAGGACAGAACATATCCCAAACGTCCCACAAGGAAAACACGGTCACAGTGTCAGCGCGTCGATGAGAGCCGGGGCTGGCCCGTTCCGGCTCGGCGCTCGACCTCTTCGACGACAGGCAAGAAACGGTCATCTTGGTAATTGAGCTTGTGAACAGGTGAGTGATCGAGCAAGGCGACCATCTGCGCCAAAAGCGCCGAGTCCTGCATGTTCTGATCGCGTGAAACACGCTGCATCAGCAAGGGCAGTGTATGCCAGAGTGTCGGACAGTCCTGCCATTCACCTCTCACCTCGGGGTCGGTATTAAGAAGAAACGATAGATGATAGTTGTGGACGGCGTAAGGGTAGAAAAAACAGGTCCGCGCGCGGTTAGGATCAACAAATGCCGTGCGCTGGCCTAGCTTGTCATAGCGTAAAAAAGTCAGAAAATCGCTTGGCTTCCTGTGATAAAGCGCCCTTTTCCATGACGGGCGGCGTCGTCGGGTTTGGAAATAATCTAGATAGAAGTCACACCACCGTGACATCAGGCACGACCCCCGGCGTGCGGCCAGAAACCAGTTCGACAGTATCAGGTCCGCATCACCGGCCGACGTGAACGCAAAGAATTTCGTGTCGTTCATCAAGGGATCCAGCCAACGGCTTAGCCCTTGGACCGGCAACAACGTGGCATCGACCCAAAGCCCGCCCTGTGTCTTGAGTAACACAGAACGCAGGATGTCAGCCTTCACCTGAGGCGTCAGGTGTGAGGGATCGATGTTATGATCCGCAAGCAGATCGGAGACATTCGGTTCCTCGAAAACCTCCACGCGGTAATCGGGATTGAGAGCGCGCCACAAATCGACGATGCGCCGAACATGCTCGGGGGCATTCTCAAGGCCTTGATGCCAAGCACACCAGATCGTCCTAGGAAACTCGTTTGGGTCTGGTGCCATAAAAGAAGTGGTCTGACTGCCAAGGATATCTCTGCGATATGCGTTGTAGCGCGAATACCCTACCCTGACTACCCTGCCCTTCGAGCGGCAGCGGACCCCAGGTTCATCCCCCAAAGCCAACGCGGCAGCCACACCTGCATGTGGGCCCTATTTTCCAGGAATGAAGCGAGGCAGCGGACCCTGCAGAGTCAAAAGCACGTCGCGCAGCCGCTGCTCTGCAACTTCTGGTGATTCATTAGACCCCATAAGCGTTGTCAGCCTGATCAGGGCACCATGGGTTTGGCCTGTTTTCACACCATCGACCAGCAGCCAGAACTTGGCGGCAAAGTCCCAAGCAATCCGGCGTTCTTTCTGCTGGAACCAGTAATACACCATCATCCTCGTTTCACCCTGCTGAATGATGGCCCGGTTGATGCGGAAAGGAACATCGCTTTGCACAACCTCGGTGATATCGCTGCGCTCCAGCCAGGCGATCTCCCAGCCCGCGCCCGGCAGGCAAACCTCGGGGCTGTGCACACCGCCTTTGCTCTGGTCTTCATACCATGCCATGAAAAGGCCCACGGGCTGCGCCGCGGCAGGGCTGACAAGGGTCACCTGATGGTAATCGTCGGCGCCAAGAACCTCTTCCACCGATGGCGCCAGCACTTCACGGGAGCCAACTTGCCGCCAATCACCCAGAGTTCTCGGAAACAGCGCAAAACTGTCACGTGCCGGGGCATAGCTGTCCCGTTGCGGAAACGCATTCAGCGCCAAAAGCAGGGCGAAGGTCATCACGACCGCCGTGATCATGGCCGCCGAAGCTTGCACGTACTGCAGTCGCATTGCCTGCACACCCAGCCCATCGGTATCCAAGTCGAGCGCCTGGACAAGTGTCATTCGGTCTTTCCGAAGCTTTAGCAGAACCCAGGCCAGGGCAAACAGGATGACGATGCAGGCCAGGAACACCACCCAGCCTTCAAAGAAATGCGTGAAGCCTTCCAGCCAGCCCACCCCGTAATGCTGCACGATGATACCGGCGATTGCGATCCGGACTGAGTTCATAACGATGGCGATTGGGACCGCGGCCAAAAGCAGAGACACCTTGTGCCAGGCCGGTCCCCGGTAAAGCGTCGCGAAAATATACGAAAAACTCATGATCGGGAACATGTACCGCAGCCCCGAGCAAGCTTCGGCGACATGCAGCTTTAGAACCCCGAGATCAATGATGTTGCCATCGAGGAAGACTGGCACATCCAGAAGCCGAAGAAACCACACCCCGAGTTCAGATGAGACGAATTGCAGATAAGTCGTGGCCTTGTAGTAAATCACACCAGGCAGCGGCAGCATGAAGACCAGATGTAGCACACCGGGCCAGAAATACCTCCCTGTAGACCAGCCGAAGCTGATCAGGATGATGCCCCCCACCCAAAGGATCAAGCCATAGGCGACGATGTCACCGATATTGGCCAGGATTCCAAGCGACGCAAGAAGCATCGAGACCGCCACAAGCACAACACCGGGCCAACGGTTGCGCGGCATGTCCGGGTTGATTGGATAGTCCTTGAGCTGCTTGAGAAACAGGAAGGCCGACAGGATCGGGATCAGCGGACCGTGACTGTATTCAGGCAGTTTCCAGGCTTCAAGCAGCGCCGCGATTCCGTCGGCAAAGAACACTCCGGCGCCAACAATTGCCACCAGGAGCCAAAATATGCCCCAAGTGAAAAATTTCGCGGCATAGCTCTGCGCCTGCGCTTCAAAATTGGCAACTGCCATTCAACCACTCCACACTCAAAACCGCTTGCTTAAATGCCCCGTATTCGGGCTCTGTATATGCGCACCACCCTCCTGGCACGACCCCCTGCGTCTTTTAACGCAAATCGCGCAGATACGAAAAAACTTTTTCGTGAAATTCGCTTTGTGTTGACGACATGGAGCACTTGTCACGGATTGTTTCATCCGAAGAGGCAATTATCGCAGGAATAATCTTGAAATATCCGGAATTTCGCATGCGAAACGCGGAGACATCTATCGAGATGCGTTCACGGGAAACCGATATCGGCCACGAAACCCAGGTGGTTGGATCCAAGCCCGCGGCCAAAGACCTCCACCGACAGTACCCGTGCGCCGTTATGCACCAGAACCTGGTCAACCGGTAGCGCAAAACGTCCCGCCCAGGACGGCCAGCTGCCCACTGGAAGGCGCAAGGTTTTCATGCCTGTCTTCTGCAAAAGATTGCGCATGGGACGGCTCCAGGGTGCGCTATTGAAATCGCCGACCACGACACTGGGCAACGAAAGCCAGTTGTATTGGGCACGCAGGCGCGCGTATTCAGACTCTGAAATGCCTGAAAACCACGGCTTCACCAGATGGTTTGCGACCACGAAAACCGGTCGGCCCGCGACCGTGAGTTCCGCAACCGCATACCGCCCGGGCCAGACGTCGTTCAGATTGACTCGCCAGAACCGCGCAGGGCTCTGACGGCTGGCCACCAGAAGCTGACATGCGTCGCGGGCACAGGGGCTCACGAAGACATATTCATCGTCAAGCTTGTTCAGCGCCGAATAGATCGCGTCAGGCTCGGCAATCACCACCACGTCCGCATTCGCCGCAAGCACGGCGTCAGCGATGCGATGGGCCTGTGCGGCATTGTCGCCCCGGGCGTTGAAGAACAGAACCCGCAGACCGGGGGTCGCGCTGTCCTTCAAGGGCAGGCTGATATCGCGATGCTCCGACAGCTGTCCAACGCCCCCCAAAAACGCCGCGACAACCAGGACACACCCCATGATCCGCCGGCCCAGCATAACGGTGGCCACGCCCCCCAAACAGGCGAGGGTCAGGAAGACAGGCATCAGATTGTCGAGCATGCGCGCCAACGCGCCAACAGGGCTTTCCGAAGGGATGTGGAGCGGGAATACCGCCCCAAACAGGGCCAGAGCGGACAACGAGAGAACGGCCCCCGCCCAAAAGTCACTGCGCATAGCGAGACCTCTGAAAGCCGGCTTCGGGAAGAGGCCAGTCAGTATCTTTTCGCAAGCCAGCCCCGCAGCGCCGCAAGCAAGGCCTCATCCACATCGGTGCCTTTCAGGGTTATCTGCCGCCCGCGCGATGTCAGCGAAAGACCCGGCGCGATCCTATCTTCGTGACGCGGCATCCGCGCCTTTGACGCACCGCGCAGGGTGGCATCGATGATGGTTCGTTCCTGCACCGCCGTGCCGGGGGGGCTGTCGGCCAACGCCGCAATCAGACGGTTGCGGAATTCGGAGTCGTCGCGCAGCACGGCGACCAGTGCCAGCCCAACCTTTTCTGGAACCTCGGCGGGAAAACGCAAGACATCCCCTAGATGCTCCACGATTTTGGCAAAGGCCACAATCTTGGAGCGCTTGGGCGCACGCGCTGCGGCAAACAGATCCTGCACCGCCGTTTGCAGATCGGGATATATGCCCTGCTCTACGGTCTTCAACGCGATATGCGCCCGCTCATAAAAACTCAGATCGGCCCGGATCTCATTTTCCTCGACCATCGCACGGTAGGCCTCCGTGGCGGTATCGGGCGCGCGCACTAGCACATTGACCCGCCCGAACTGCGCCGCATCATCCGTCTCCTTGCACAGCACCTGCAACGCTGCCAGCCGCCGCCAGCCGGAAATGAGCCCGAAAACGCCCTCGCCAAGATCCACCACTTCGATCGGGGTCTGCTGACCACGGTCACGCAGGCTGTCCTTGAGCACCGCCATTTCCTCTGGGTCAAGTACCACCCGGTCGCGTTCCAGATGGTCGGCCCGCACCGCCGAGAGCGGCAGGGACAGCACCATGCGCCCCTCGGACCGGGCCGCTGCCAGTTCGCTGGACACCTCCTGCAGCGCGGCCTGTGCCGCGGCATCTCCGGCGACATCGGCAATCGGCGGGCGGCGCGGGGCCATGGGCTCCGACGCGAAAGGGGCCGGATCAAGTATCGAAATGGAGGGCCCTGCCGGGCTCAGTCTCTTGCGCTTGGCCATGTCGGACCTCCCTTGCACTTCGCGCTCACGCCGAGGGCGCGCGCGCCACAGTTTCGCGTGCGAAACGCCCCCATATCATGCGCGCATGCATGCAGAAAATTCATTGTGCCGCCACTTCCCCTGCGGCCTCTCTGGCGGCCAGCTCATCGCGCCGCCAGATCCCGTAGAGCAGCCGCTTGAAGCCAGCATAGGTGTCATCGAAGGTCGCGCGGCCGCGCGCATAGGTGTCGCGGTTGAAGTCGCGGTAATCGGCCTCGTAGATCCCGTGCACCTGCTCCCCCGCCTGGCCGATCAGCGCGGTGTAATCCTGCCGGAAGGGACTGAGTGTCCGGCCCATATAGGCCTGCATCAGGCCTGCCATCTCCGCCTGCTGGCTTGCATCAAAGCGCGTGATGATGGCCTGCACCGCATCCCATTCGAAGGTGATTTCTTCCCGTCCGAGGGCGCGCGCGGCCATGTTCTCCCCCTCTTCAATCGAGGAAAATGTCGCGTGCAGCATGTCGAAGAACCGCCCCGTGGAGTCGAATTCCACGAAAGACGCGCCCACCGGCACCAGCAGAATATCCGCCGCGGCCAGACCGTTGATCGTGAGATAGCCAAGCGCGGGAGGGGTATCGAGGAAGACAAGGTCATACGTGTCCAGCACGCCCCCCGCCGCGAGCGCGTCCGACAGCGCATCCCACAGCTTCCAGGAGCGGGCATTCATCCGCCAGACCGGGATCTGGAATTCCGACCAGTAGAGATTGAGCTGGGCGCCGATGAGGTCGATATTGGGCCAGTGCGTTTTCGCGATCACATCCGCAGGCGCGATCTTCAACGCCTCGCCCAGCGTGTCGTCGAAGGGCAGGGGGGGCTCGCCCCGATCGAGCCTTCGCTGGTTCTCGCCCCGCAAATGCTCTGCATAATGGCGCGCGATAAGCGGGAAGGCCGTGCCCCATTCATCGTCGATCCGCCCCCCGAAGATCGAGGTCATGGACCCCTGGCTATCGAGATCCACGACCAGAACACGGTAGCCATCGAGCGCGGCAGACATTGCCAGATGCGCGCAGGTCGAGGTCTTGCCGACCCCGCCTTTAAAATTCGCCACGGCCACGATCTTGGCAGGCTGTCCCGCCGGACGGTAGGGTCGGTACTCCTTGGCCTTGGAGCCTTCCTGGCCGAAATGCGCGCGCAGCCGCAGCACCTCGTCGAGGCTGAACCATTTCGCACCGCCCTCGGTTTCGCTGACCCCCTGGGGCAGGTCCGGGTTCTGTCTCAGGACGCGCCGGAAATGGGCCGGCGCCACGGGGATAAGATATTTGGCGATCTCCCAGGTCGAGAAGGGGCGCAGCCGCCGTTCTCCGGTCTCATCAAGCCCGCGGCTGGCCAGATCGGTCCGACCCCGGGCACAGGCCTCTGCGATGATCCACAAGTCATCGCTCCGGGTTGTTGGCGGAAGCTCAGCCACAGCCCTGTCGGGTGAGATATTAAAATAGGGGGGCAGGGGGTCCATGCTCGATCCTCGCCTTATGTTCTATCTTTTCTGTAGAGTGCCATCAAACGCGTCACATGAGAAGAAGAAAGTAATTTTGGGGCTATTTTCTTAGCAAAAAGGCTTTGATTCGAACCGGGTATTCGGTTCGGGGAGCAGAAAAGCACCCATCGATGCAGTTATATGTCTGTTATATAGTAGTTACGCCCTACTCCAGTTCTGAAAAACCATTTCATTATAGTACTTTGGCTGGTGTATTTCCGAACATAGTGACTCTGATCCCCCGAAAGAGCGACTCCGATCCCCCGCTGATGCGACTCGGAAACCCCGATCCCGAAAGCACAGGGCTGGACGGACTTATCCACAGGCCTTACGCTGCGGTGTAAATGAAACCCCGAAGCCGGACTCTTTGAAACGCAAGGATCAGATCGGTGAGGTGAGAGGGGCGCCCGGAGTGGCAGTGGAGCAGATCAGATGAGCGAGGCAGGCGCGCGCCCGGGGCAGGGCGATTTTTTCGTCTGCGATTTTTTTGCCGCTGTGCCGAAGCATGATCTGGCGAGCATGGAACATCCGCTCTTCTCGCTCTCGACCCGACCGGACCGGCGGATACTGAACTATGACCATAACGGCGTGAACGTCACGGTGACCCCGAGCGTGAAAGGCCGGGCCACGATCTTCGACGCCGATATTCTGATCTTCTGCATTTCGCAGCTGATGGCCGCGCTCAATGCCGGGCGCCCCACGGCGCGCCGCCTCACGCTGACGGCCCATGACCTGTTGCTGGCCACCGGACGCGAAACGAGCGGGGACAGCTATCGTCGTCTGCGCGATGCGTTCGAACGGCTGGCAGGGACGCGCATCACCACGAACATCGCCACAGGGGATGAGGAAACGACCACGGGCTTCGGTCTGATTGAGAGCTGGGAGATCGTGCGCCGCACCCGTGGCGGGCGCATGGTGAGCGTGGCGGTGACGCTCAGCGACTGGCTCTACCGGGCCGTGCTGGCCAAGTCGGTGCTGACGCTCAGCAGAGACTATTTCAGCCTGAGAAAGCCTCTGGAGCGCCGGTTGTACGAACTGGCGCGCAAGCATTGCGGGCGCCAGCCGGTCTGGCGGGTCTCGGTGGAGACGCTGCTCAAGAAATCCGGCTCGTCCAGCCCGCGCCGGGTGTTTCGCGCCATGCTGCGCGAGATCATCGCGCGCGCTCCCCTGCCTGATTACGATCTGGAGGAAGAGCCCGGTGACATCATTGCCATCCGCCCGCGCCGGGTTGTTGAGCCGTCGAGCCGGGAACGGCCGGACAGGGCACCGCGTCTGAAACCCGATAGTCTGGAGCAGGCGCGGGCTTTTGTACCGGGGGCGGATATCTATGCGCTGGAAGCGGAGTGGCGGGCGGTCTGGATGGCGTCCGGTCAGCCAAAACTACGCGACCCCGACAAGGCCTTTCTGGGCTGGGTGAAGAAGCGCGATCGATAGGGGATATCCCGCAGGTGCGAAGCCGCCTTTATACAAGATGAAAGACCGGGTTTAGGTCCGGTCTTCTGTTTTGGACAATCCGCTCTCTCGCGAGGAAAGCGGCCGCGGATCAATCAGCAGAGCTGCAATCCAGCCTGTGATAAAGCCGCCCAGATGTGTCTCCCAGGCCAGTTGACCGCCCATGGCCCACCACAGAACCAAGTTCAGCACGATCAGCAGAACCACTGCCTGCACTACCGGCAGCAGGCCCTGGCGATAGGTAAAGCGGTCGACATACATCCAGGCCAGAAGTCCGCCTGCTAGGCCAAAGAGCGCGCCCGACGCGCCAACCATCGGTCGCAGGCCCGTAGCCAGTAGCGCATACCCGACCGCGCCCCCCAGTATCGACAGGGTGTAAAGCAAGGCGAAGCCACGCAGTCCGACACGCGCCGTAACAGCAGTCCCCAGGGACCACAATGTGAGCATGTTGACGATCAGGTGCACGACGCCTGTATGTAAAAAACTGTAGGTCAGGAACATCAGGTAGGGTTGAGCGGGATAGTTGGGTTGCCAGTCCTCCAGCAGCCCGGGCCAGAAGCCGCCGTTCTCATAGGCCACCAGGCGCAGGCGGGCCGGGCCCAGAACACCCAGATCCGCAAGCATCAGCCCAAGCTCTATGAGCGTAAACACACTGATCAGGGCAAGTAGCCAGCGCGACGATCGTTTCACAGACATCTCATGGGTACATAGCCTGTCGAAGAACGGGGCAGACAGGCTGCAGGATAAGGAAGTGGGCCAATACAGCGATCCGGGGCGTATTTCATGCCTTCCAGCATCGGCCGTTCGAGAATCGAAGGAAAGCCCTAATGCAAGGCAAGCCGTGATACCCGCGAGCCTGTTTCGCAACCACCACTGCTGGCTGGCGAATCGATTTGCGTCCACCAAATCACAATAGAGAAAAACAACCTTAGGTGGCTCTGGCGAACTTCGCCTAAACCATAGGGCATATTAGTCTATGTGCTTTAGGCCAAAACCGCCTCTAAACACATAGTTTGTTTGGCGCAATTGTTAAATTAACGAGGTTGCACAGCAAATACGTTGAAAATGAGGCAAAGATTAGCGTAAAATTAATATGAGGTAGTTGGCGTTCTGGCGACTATGTAGCTATGTAGTTCTCAAGTAAGGGGAGAAATTATTATGAAGAAAAAATTAACAATGTTTGCAGCTGCTGCGACACTCGCTGTCGCCTCAACGGCGGCACACGCTGTATCCATCACCTTCAATCCATCGCCAACATCTCAGCTTGGTCTGGGATCATCGGGTTTTGCCGATGGCGGCAACATTGGTGATATTGGAACTCTTGGAAATGGCGATACAGTATATCTCAATCCAACGCTGACTGTGACTTCAGGCGGCGATGTAAACTACATTTTCCGTGGTGATGATGCAGGCGCGACCAACTATTCGTTCTCCACGCTTGATCCGGAATCAGGTTTCAATTTCCCAAATAACGATATTCTCAGCACAGAAGATACTATTGATGTCGATGCTGCAACAGTCACTGTAGCACCTGGTTTGTTAAATTTTGCATTCTGCTCTGATGGCACATTTGGCGCGACACTGGGTTGTATCGCCAACGGTGAACCGTCGGTTATTCCTCCTGCGACGGGCTTCTCTTTTGGCTTGGCCTTCGACGATACCGGTCGCGCATTCCTGCTGTTCGGTGACGGTGCCGGCGATGCAGATTTGAGCGACATGATCGTTGAAATTACGGGAGCGACATTCGCGCCTGTGCCGCTGCCTGCGGCTGCATGGATGCTGCTGGCCGGTGTTGGTGGTCTTGCCGCTATGAAGCGTCGCAAGAAGGCCTGATCGAACCTGAAGATCTCAGGATCTGGAATCGGCGGTCCTCGGGCCGCCGTTTTTATTTTGCCACGGCTCTTCCCGACCCGCGCCATATCGCGGCCCTATCGGCGTGACAGGATTGGACGCGCACCCAATTCACGGGTATCGACGCGCAAACAGCGCGGCTGGATGAGGTAGGCAATGCGATTGGCGGTCATCGGAACGGGCTATGTCGGCCTTGTCTCGGGGGTGTGTTTCTCGGATTTCGGGCATGATGTGGTCTGCGTGGACCGGGACCGCGCCAAGATCGACCGTCTGCGCGCAGGCGAGGTGCCGATCTACGAGCCCGGTCTCCAGGATCTGATGGCGCGAAACATCGCGACCGGACGACTGAGCTTTACCACCGATCTGACCGAGGCCGTGAAGGACGCAGAGGCCGTCTTCATCGCTGTGGGCACGCCGACGCGGCGCGGCGACGGCCATGCGGATCTGACCTATGTCATGGAGGCCGCCACCGAGGTAGCGCAGGCCCTGCCGGGCTATGCTGTGATCGTTACGAAATCGACCGTGCCGGTGGGCACCAATCGCAAACTGGCCGAGGCTGTGCGCGCGGCCGCGCCCGATCTCGATTTCGACGTGGCCTCGAACCCCGAATTCCTGCGCGAGGGGGCGGCGATCGACGACTTCATGCGTCCCGACCGGGTTGTGATCGGCGTACAATCGGACCGGGCGGCCAAGGTCATGGCCGATATCTACCGCCCGCTTTTCCTGCGGGATTTCCCGATCGTGACCACCGATCTGGAAAGTGCGGAGATGATCAAATACGCCGCCAATGCCTTTCTGGCGATGAAAATCACCTTCATCAACGAGATCGCGGCGCTCTGCGACAAAACCGGCGCGGATGTGAAAGAGGTAGCCAAGGGCATGGGGCTGGATGGTCGCATCGGCAACAAGTTCCTGCATGCCGGGCCGGGCTATGGCGGCTCGTGCTTTCCCAAGGATACGCTGGCGCTGGCACGGATCGGACAGGATTTTGCCGCGCCCATGCAACTGGTGGAAACCACGATCCGGGTCAATACCGAGATCAAGCACCGGCTGGTCGAACAGCTGCGCGATCTGGTCGGCGACAGTTTCGCCAGTCTTACCGTGGCCGTATTGGGAGTGACGTTCAAACCCAATACCGACGACATGCGCGAGGCCCCGTCGCTGACGATCGTGCCCGCGCTTGTGGGCGGTGGTGCGCAGGTGCGCGTGGTCGATCCGCAGGGACGGCGCGAGGGAGAGGCCCTGCTGCCGGGCGTGCAATGGATGGACGACCCCTATGACGCGGCATGCGGGGCCGACCTCGTGGTCATCCTGACCGAGTGGAATGAATTTCGGGCTCTCGATCTCGCGCGCCTGAGCCGGGGCATGCGCACGCCGCGCTTGGCGGATCTGCGCAACATCTACGCCCCCAAGGACGTTTGCGCGGCTGGGTTCACCGCCCATATGGCTCTGGGGCGCAACCGGGATCGCAGGCTGCAAGAGGAGCAGATCCCATGATCACGCCGGTCTTGTTATGCGGCGGCTCCGGCACGAGGCTGTGGCCGCTCTCCCGCAAATCCTATCCCAAGCAATTCGTCCCGATCCTGGGGGACGAGACCCTGTTTCAGGCCTCGGTCAAACGCCTGTCGGGGCCGGACTTCGGCGCCCCTGTCGTGGTGACGGCTTCGGATTTCCGCTTCATCGTGACAGAGCAGCTTCTGGCCGCCGGGGTCGATCCCGGGGCGATCCTGCTGGAACCCGAAGGCCGCAATACCGCGCCCGCGATCATGGCCGCGGCCTTGCATGTCGAGGCGCAGACACCCGGGCGGCTGATGCTGGTGGCCCCTTCTGATCATGTCGTGCCCGACCGCGACGCCTTTCAGCGCGCCGTGGCCGTGGGCGCCAAGGCAGCCGAGGCGGGCCAGATCGTGACCTTTGCCATCACACCCACCTCACCCGAAACCGGCTATGGCTATCTCGAACTGGGCGAGACGCCCGACGAGGGCCGTGCCGTGCCGCTCACCCGGTTTGTCGAAAAGCCCGATCTCGACGCTGCGCAGGCCATGCTGGACAGCGGTCGGCACGCCTGGAACAGCGGCATTTTTCTCTTTCGCTCCGATGTGGTGATCGCGGCCTTCAAGACCCATGCGCCGGATCTCATGGGCCCGGTTTCCGACGCCCTGAGCGCGGCAAAGCCGGATCTTGGGTTTTTGCGGCTGGCCGCTGATCCCTGGGGGAGGGCCGACGATATCTCGGTCGATTATGCGATCATGGAAAAGGCGGGGAACCTGTCTGCCGTGGCGTTTTCGGCCGGTTGGTCCGATCTGGGCGGCTGGAACGCGGTCTGGCAGGAGGCGGGCCCTGACGCACAGGGCGTGGCGACATCCGGCCCGGCCACAGCTATCGCGTGCGAAAACACGCTTCTGCGCAGCGAGGCCGATAGTCTGCAACTGGTGGGGATCGGCCTGAAAGACATCATCGCCGTGGCCATGCCTGACGCGGTGCTCGTGGCGCAGGCCTCTGCCGCGCAGGATGTGAAACAGGCGGTCACCGCGCTCAAGGCCAAGGCTGCCCCCCAGGCCACGGCCTTTCCCAAGGATCACAGGCCCTGGGGTTGGTTCGAAAGCCTCGCCATTGGCGGGCGGTTTCAGGTCAAGCGCATCCATGTCCATCCTGGCGCCGCGCTCAGCCTGCAAAGCCATCATCATCGCTCCGAACACTGGATCGTGGTGGAAGGCACCGCCAAGGTGACCGTCGATGACGAGGTGAAGCTGATTTCGGAAAACCAGTCGGTCTATATCCCGCTGGGGGCCGTGCACCGGATGGAAAATCCCGGCAAGGTGCCGATGGTGCTGATCGAGGTGCAGACAGGCACCTATCTGGGCGAGGATGACATTATCCGGTACGAGGATGTCTATGCCCGTGATTAAAGGGTCCGACGCCTCGAGGGCAGCCAAGGAGGCGATCAAGAGGTCTGTTGCGCACCATACCTATTGATCGTGCTCATGGGCTCAGGGGGAGTTTCCCCACAGCCTCCCCCATAAATGAAGGACATAATATGAAATCTGGTCGTAAAGGCATCATTCTGGCCGGTGGGTCCGGAACCCGGCTTTACCCGATCACGATGGGTGTGTCGAAACAGCTTCTGCCGATCTATGACAAGCCGATGATCTATTATCCGCTCAGCGTGCTGATGCTGGCGGGGCGGCGCGAGATTGCCGTGATCACCACTCCTGACGATCAGATGCAGTTTCAGCGCCTGATGGGCGATGGCAGCCAATGGGGGATCGAGATCACCTGGATCGTGCAGCCAAGCCCCGATGGCCTGGCGCAGGCCTACCTGCTGGCGGAGGATTTTCTGGCGGGTGCCCCTCGGCCATGGTGCTGGGTGACAATATCTTTTTTGGTCACGTCCTGCCCGAAATATTGCAGGCCGCCGATGCGAGGCAAGAGGGCGGCACAGTCTTTGGCTACCGCGTCTCTGATCCTGAACGCTACGGCGTGGTGGCCTATGGCCCTGCGGGCGAGGTGACCCAGATCGTGGAAAAACCCGATGTGCCGCCATCAAACTACGCGGTGACCGGGCTCTATTTCCTGGATGGCAGCGCGCCGGAGCGCGCGCGGGCGGTCACCCCTTCGGCGCGCGGTGAGCTTGAGATCGTCTCGCTGCTGGAGATGTATCTCGCCGACAGGCTTCTGAGCGTCGAACGAATGGGGCGCGGTTATGCCTGGCTCGATACGGGGACGCATGGCAGCCTGCTCGATGCCGGCAATTTCGTGCGGACACTGACCGAGCGGCAGGGGCTGCAATCGGGCTCCCCCGATGAGATTGCCTATATGCTGGGCTGGATCAACGATGCTGGGCTGCCCGCCCGCGCCGAGATTTTCCACAAGACCGCTTATGGTGCCTATCTGGTCGCGCGCCTGCGCTGAAGGTAGGGATCATACGTGCGGAGAAAACATGGGCTACACGCAAGGCAGGGCGTGAATTGCGCTCTTGGAATGGAGCCTGGAAAACAACCGTCCGGCCAACATAAGTTATGCGAAATGGCGATGATCCGACAAAAGCTTATGGTCTGACGGCACGAAGAACAGATCTACCTGGTTGGTTGCCTGGTCCAGGGGGCGCCGGTGTATTTCCAATATGTCCGCCACTTCAAATCCGCGCTCTGCCATGAAACCCACAACCTCCGCCAGGAGCGGCGCACCCTTGTTGATCTCAAGCAGCGACACCTCCATCATCACGGCCTCTGCGGATTGAAGAACCTCATCCGCGCCGCGCAGCACTTGCAATTCAAAACCCTGAACATCCATTTTGAGGAAATCCGGGCGCAGCTCGCCGGCAGCCGTGTCCAGCCTCGCTGTTTTCTGTTTGATGATTTTCCGGTCCAGGGGGCTGTTTTCCTCAAAGACCGAAGACCCGCTTCCCATGATGAAAAACTCGACCTCTTCGCCATCCTCCGGCCCCAGGAGCGACATCTTGAGATCCGCGTCCGCCTGCCTCGCAACAGGAGCCAGGATCGGCTCCTTATCCATGTTTGCTTCGAACATGACGATCTGCGATTGCGGCCAGATACGGCGGGCCATCCGGCAGAAGGTGCCCTCAAAGGCCCCGACATCGAAAATGATTTTCGGGTCAAACCCACGGTTCCGTAGCGCCGTCAAACCCGGTTCCATCTTCGGCGCGCCACCATAGAGATAGGCAAATTTCTGAAACTGTTCCGGAGCGATCTGGAAACCAAAATTGAATATCTTTTCGCGCAAGCTTTTTGGCAGAGTTGTCCTTGTGCCATTGGCCAGGAATTTTTTCATTACGACCTCTCCTTGGGCTATTTCCGTAATGTTCGTCTAGAATTTACACCAGATTCTGAGGCCCAACCTAGCCGTGCGGCGGACAAGTAGCGGCCCCGCTTGAGAAAGCGCGCCTCTGAGAGACCAAACCCAGACACCGGCGTCAGCTTTGCCTTAGATCGACCGAAGGCGAGGCCGCAATGAAGAAGGGATTGGCATACCCGTCCTTGCCATAGGACAGCGCTGTCAGATCGTCGAAACGGACAACCTGTCCTCCTGCCCCGGTGAGCACTGCGTGGCCGGCGGCGGTGTCCCATTCCATGGTGCGGCCCAGTCGCGGATAAAGGTCGGCCTCGCCCGTGGCGACGAGACAGAATTTCAGCGATGAGCCCGCGCTCTTCATGTCCTTGACGGCATATCGGGCGATGTAGTCATCAGTCGCCTTGTCGCGATGGGATTTCGACGACACCACCATCAGGGCCTCGTTATCGCTTTGGGCCACGCGAAGGGGGCGGGTCTGTCCCAACTGATCTGGCGCGAAGGGACCCGCTTCCTCGACCGCGCTGCCGTCGGCCAGCGTCAGAAACATCCGCCCCTTTGCCGGGGCATAGACCACGCCACGCGTGGGCGCGCCCTTTTCCACAAGTGCGATGTTCACAGTGAAATCCCCGCGCCGGTGGACGAATTCCTTGGTGCCGTCCAGGGGGTCCACGATCAGGAATGTATCCCCCGACAGGCTGTGACTTGCGGACTGTTCCTCGGTCACCAGCATGACATCGGGGAAGGCCGCGCGCAGTCCCGCGGAAATGATCTTGTCCGCGGCCAGATCAGCGGCGGTAACGGGGCTGTCATCGGCCTTGGCCGCGACAGTGAAATCATCCTGGCCGTAGATTTTCAGGATGGCGTCGCCCGCCTCAAGCGCGAGGCGGCGCATAGCGTCTGTGAGTTTTGCGTAATCCAAGGGGTCAGATCTTTCTGCTGCGGAGCGCCTGCGTCACTCGCTGGGCTGGGCACTGACGCTCAGCGCTTCAATCTGCTCGCGCGCCCGGACGATCTGGCGCCGCTGATCGGTTTCGGCTGCCAGCTCTACCGCACGCCGATACTGGGCCACGGCGTCTTCGGACCTGCCAAGCGCTGCATAGGTTTCGCCCAGGTGAAACTGCACGATCGGATCCTGCGGCAGATCGCGCGCGGCGGCTTCGAGATAGGGCAGGGCGTCTTCGCTTTCGCCCCGGCGTTGCAAGATCCAGCCATACGTGTCCTGAATTGCAGGGTTCTCTACATCCCGGAACCGGCGCGCGATTGTCCAGGCTCGCTCGAGGCTTTCGTCATCCAGACGATGCGTGCTGAGCAGGCTTGCAAGGTTGTTGGCCACGACCAGCGATCCCGAATTCTGTTCGTAAAGACCCTCATAGATCTCAATCGCGCCGTCGATATTCCCGTCCCGTTCGAGATAGGAGGCCTTGGCCCAGAGCAGATCTCCACTTTCAGGCATAACCGCGAGCGCCTCATCGATCACCGCCCGTGCGGCATCGGGGGAGCCCTGGAGCACCTTGAGGCGCGCGGTTTCCAGCCAGATCTGTGGCTGGTTCGGATTGCTTTGCAACAGATCCTCATAGAGTGCTTCGGCTTCTGCGAGGTTCCCGTTCACCGTCTCGGTTGTCGCCAGCATGGCCTTGAGCGCGGGATTATCCGGATCACCTGCTTGCATCTCGCGGGCCAGTCCGAGCGCGGCTTCGGTCTCGCCGCTGACCAGTCTGGCGCGCAATAACGCAACCTTTGTCCCGAGCGATGCATCCGCCCCCTGCGCAACCTCCTCAAGATACCCGATCGCCTGATCTGTACCTATACGGCGGTTTATCAGCTCTGCCTCAAGGCGTGTCGCCATATCCCGCGCCTGATCATCCTCAAGATTGCGCAGGGTTTGCACCACCTGGTCCCCACGACTGTAATCCTCGGTCCCGAGATAGACCTGCCCCAGAAGACCCAGAATTTCCAGATTATCGGGATCCTGCCGAAGGGCCGCAATCAGGATATCTTCAGCCGGCCGAAAACTTTCGTCGTCGATCAGCACACCTGCATATCGCAGCACCTGTGTCGGGGCCTGCCCAGAAGCATCAACCGCAAGGGCGAGGAAATCACGCGCGAGGTTTGGCTGGCCTGCGCGGATATAGGCCTGCGCCATCAGTTCCATCGCTTGAACGTCGTCTTCGTTCTGGTCGAGCGCCAGCCGCAGCCCTGCAATAGCGGCATCGGTGTCGTCCGCCTCGATTTGCCAGGCTGCCTGCATTTTCAGAGCCTCGGCATTGCTTGCATCATTTGCCAGCACCTCTTCGACCTGCACGCGTGCACCGACCTCATTGCCCATCCCCAGAAGCATACGCGCAAGCGTGACTTTGATTCGGTTGACCTCTTCTGATAATTCCCGGCCTTCCAGCGTCGCTTCGATCGCAGCCACAGCCTTTTCCTGTTCTCCTTCGCTGAAATCCAGACCGGCTTCGAGCACGTCAAAAATGAACGCTTCGGGATAAGCTGCCTTCGCTACGGCGATTTCGGTACGGGCCGCCTCCGTGCCGCGTACCTCGGACACGAAGCGGATCAGGTCGACACGGATCTGGAGGTCGCCGGATTGTTCGGCAAGCTCGCGCAGGAATGCCTCGGCCTCGTCGATTTTACCTAGTTCCAACAGGAACCGTATCAGCGTCGACTTGCGCTCGTTATCTTCGGGAAACTTGTCGACCAGTGTCCGCAACTGGTCTTCAAGTGCCTCGAAATCCTGCATTTGCACCAAGATCGTCTGACGTTGGCGCCATATTTGTGTATTGTCGGGTTCCCCCTCGAGCAGGGTATCTGTCGCAGCAAGCGCTTCATCCATCGCGCCCTCGCGCACGTGGTTATCAATGATCAGGCGCTGCAACACCGCATTTTGTGAAAGATCAGAAACTAAGGCTTCCGCTGCGCGGGCGGCATCACGCCGGCTCGCGGGATCCTCATCGATGACGGCCGCGCGATAGGACGCGGCAATGGTAATGGCGGCTACTTCAGGCAAATCAGATCCGAGTTCGATAGCAGGGGCACTGTGGCGGTCGAACTCATCCCAGTTGCCTATCACGAAAGCCAGCTCACTTAGCATGACCCGGGTGTCTACATCGTCGGGAAATTGCTCGGCCAGGCGCAGGAACTGCGCGTAGGCACCTTGCAAGTTGTTTTTCTCTTCCAGAAGGATGGTTGCAAGAGTGCGCCGGGCTTCTAAATGCGACGGATCAAGCTCGAAAACACTTCGCAATTCCACGACGGCGCGGTCAAAATCGCCTTGCTCTGCCAAGACCACGCCGCTCTGAAAGCGCTCTTCTGCACGTTCTTCTGTCGATTTACATGCGGCAAGAGCCAAGATGGCTGCAATGAGCAAGGCCCCGCTTCTGAACCGTGCAAGATGTCGCATTTCCAATCCTCTCTGGAACACAAACGGCGTAATGCACATTTTAATCGGCACAATTCAGTCTGGCCAGACTTCTCGCTTACCGCCTAAACTATTAAGAGAAGTGGTGCAGATGGAGTTTCAGTATCCAGTGCCACGCAGGATAACACCAACCGTGCGCAAGATAATTCTGACATCCGTGCGAAACGATCTCGTTTTGAGATAGAGCTCGTCATAATAGACACGGCCGATGAATTCACACTCGTTCCTGTCTGACACCTGCCACAGACCCGTGATACCAGGCGTCATCTGGAAATAGGCGCTGCCATTATAGGAATCGCGTTGTTGTTCCATGATCGGGCGCGGCCCGACAAGCGACATAGTCCCGTTCAGCACGTTGATGATCTGCGGCAATTCGTCGATCGACGTCTTGCGGATGAAACGCCCTATCCAGGTGATCCGAGGATCCTGCTTCAGCTTCTGGCAGCGGTTCCACTCGTCGCGGGCTTGTGGGTTATCGGCCAGGTAAAGCTCCAGCATTTTTTCGGCATTGTGGACCATGCTGCGCAGTTTCCACATCCGAAACACCCTGCCATGACGACCGATGCGGTTCTGACAGTAGAACGGATTGTGACCATCGAGAGCGACAAGCAGGGCCACGGTGCCAATGACTGGAATGACAATCGGCAGAGCGAGCACGACAAAAATAAGGTCGAGCGCTCGCTTGAAGCCGTTCTGGTAGGTGGAATTTCCAGTTTCGACAACTTTGGTCGCCGCAACAGGGCGAATAATCCCGTCAGTTAAGTCTGCGTCTACATTTGAAAATTGCAATGTCATACACATAAACCAGCTAATGCCGGACCCCACTACTTATAATACAAAAACAGGCGCCCCTGAATGATCGCCACGTGTTACCTTACACCTAATTGGCTCTGGTACAAATTTATTAGCATTTTAATCGCAACCAATCAAAGAAGACGTTGGGTTTGGGAACAATTTTCAGAAAAACTGGTTGATTCCCGGCCCTAAGCGTCGGATCGCCGGTATATTTTTGCATGTTGCGAAACAATTCATGGAAAAGGTTCGGGCGTCCTTACATTATCAACTAGACCGCGATTCGCGCCTTGCTTGCGGAGCGACGGTCCGGACCTGGAGTGTCGTCGCAAAAGCGCAGCAACCATAGGATCGTCTGCCGAACGCCTTGAATTGCACGTAATTCTGATACACCTGTCAGGGCGTGGGGTACTTGCACGCGTCCGTCCTTGTCGCGCGCCGAGGCGGGTTTTGTTGCTTTATCCGAGGGTGGCCATAAATGGCTGTTGATCTCTATCTGGAACATTTCGGCTTTCATTCGCGGCCGTTCTCTCTTGTGCCCGACCCGGACTTCCTATTCTGGTCGAAGGCGCATTCGCGCGCATTTGCTATTTTCGAGTATGGGCTTGTCACCAAAGCCCCGCTGACGGTTGTCACAGGCGAGGTCGGGACCGGGAAAACCACTTTGATCCAGGCGTTGCTGCGCAGGATTGATCACGATATTTCGCTGGGCCTGATTTCCAATGCGCAAGGAGATCGCGGCGACTTGCTGCGATGGGTCCTGAATGCGCTCGACGTGAAACTGCCCGAGCAGACCGATTACGTTTCGCTGTTTCAGCATTTCCAGAACTACGTTGTACAGGAATATGCAGAGGGGCGTCACGTGGTTCTGATCATCGATGAAGCCCAGAACCTCGGAGCGGAGATGCTCGAGGAATTGCGGATGTTGACCAATATAAATTCAGGCCAGGACGAGCTCCTGCAGATTATCCTGGCCGGCCAGCCGGAATTGCGGGATCTGATTACACGCCCTTCTCTGCGGCAGTTCGCGCAGCGTGTCACCGCGACCTGTCATATATATCCCTTTGATATGAAGGAAACACGCGCTTATGTCCGGCATCGTTTAGAACATGCCGGCGGTAACGGAGACGAATTCTCTCTTGCCGCGATTCGCGCTATACATACCGAGGCGGAAGGCATTCCGCGCATGATCAACAAAGTATGTGACCTGGCCCTGGTCTATGCCGCGGCCAGCCGTAAAGAGAAGGTGGGGCTGGACAGTTTGAAGGAGCTGCTACGGGACGGGCTGGTTCTGAGCCCGGACAAGACACCGCAATTCCTGGCCAGTCGTGTAGATAGTTCCGAGGGTGTTCTGAAATGAATCTTGATCTGGCATTTTACTGGAAGCTTTTCGTCCGGCGCCTGCCGGTCATGTTGCTGTTTTTACTTCTGTGTTCAGGCCTTGGCGTGATCACGGCGCTCAGAATGCCTGACACCTGGTCTGCGGAGGCGCGCCTTCTGGTGGAAGCCCCGCAGATCTCCGACGATATGGTGGCCTCGACAATACAGACTGATGCGGTTGAACAGCTCGATATCATTCAGCAGAAGCTTCTGACACGCGCCAACATGATAGATATAGCCAATCGCTTTGATGTCTTCGAAAATATCCGCGAGATAGAGCCCGACGAAGTCGTTGAGGCCATGCAGACGGCAACTCGGATCCGCCGCAGCGCAGGGCGCGAGCAAGCCACCTTGATGACGATCTCCTTCGAGGCCCGCACCGGGCGGATATCGGCGAACGTGGTCAATGAATATGTCACACTCGTGCTGGAGGAGAACGCAGAGTTCCGCGTCTCACGCGCAGAAAGTACGCTCAATTTCTTCGAACAGGAGGTGGAACGCCTGAACGAAGATCTCGACCGCCAAAGTGCGCAGATTGCGCTTTTCAAGGCCGATAATATTGATGCCCTACCAGAGGATCAGACGTATCGTCTGGGTCGGCAGGCCTTATTGCAGGAGCGGCTGGCGCGGCTGGAAAGGGAAATCTCTCTAATACAAAATCAGCGCGACAGAATTACGGAAATCTTCGAGACAACAGGTGGTGCCGGTTTTGGCGCCGGGCAAACCCTTACAGCCGAACAAGAGCAACTGATCGTGGTCGAGGCGGATCTCGAGCGCGCGCGCTCGCTTTACTCGGAGTCGCACCCACGGGTCATTAGACTTGAAGCCCGGTTGGACCGATTGCAAAATATCGTAGAGGCCCAGATCGAGGCCCGCCTGCCTGAAACAGAAGCTGACGCATCCTCTTCCCCCCAAGAACTGATGCTTCAATCCAATCTGACGGAGATAGATAGCCGACTGGATGTGCTGAACAAGGATATCGAGGCAACGAAGGCCGAGTTGAGTGAGGTGCAAGATGCCATCTCCAAGAGCTCCGCGAACGGTATCACTCTTTCGGCCTTGGAGCGTGACTACCAAAACATACAGGCCCGCTACAATGCGGCGGTCAACAATCTCAACAGCGCCCGGATGAGCGAACGGATTGAGACCACTGCGCAGGGTCAGCGCATTACCGTGATCGAGAATGCGTCCGTACCGCGGGTTCCGACCGGGCCGGACCGCGTTAGGGTCGCCATACTGGCCACAGGCATGGGGGTTGCGCTGGCAGCAGGTTATTTCATGCTGCTGGAGTTTCTGAATCGCTCGGTACGGCGCCCAGCAGAACTCGTCGGACGTTTCAACGTCACCCCGATCGCCGTGGTTCCCTACATGGAAAGTCGCAGAGACAGATTGCTCCGCCGGGGTGGTATCGTGCTGGCCACGCTCGTGGTTCTGATTGGTGTTCCTCTGGCTCTTTGGTACGTCGATACCTATTACTTGCCGCTGGAACTCGTTGTTGAAAGAGGCATGGCCAAGCTCGGCTTGGGATAACTGCCAGATTTTGTGTTAGAGAGTAACCATGGAAAAGTTGCAGGCCGCCCTCGAAAAAGCCCGGATGAAGCGCGGGGACGGAAGTTTCGCGATATCGGGCGACACAGCGCGATCCCCCGACCAGAAAACCCGCCAGCCGACACGACGCGATGAACAATGGACGGCGCTGAAACAGATGGAACTGTCAGCCAAGGCGCTTGAAAAACACCGTGTCGTCACAAAGGAGGCCGGCACGGCTGCGGCACCTTTCGACATCCTGCGCACCAAAATTCTCGTTCAGATGCGCCAGAACGGATGGCGTAGGCTGGCGATCACATCTCCCATGCCGCAATCGGGCAAGACCACGACAGCGTGCAACCTCGCGCTCGGGCTGGGCCGTCAGAGCGAGTTGCGAACATTGTTGCTCGATCTCGATCTGCGCAGCCCGTCGATGAGCGACTATTTCAGCTACAAACCAGAGCACAATGTGGGCGACGTGCTCACCGGGCGTGTGCCCTTCGCCGAACAGGCGCTGCGGATCGGCGACAACGTGGCCGTGTCGATGTCGCATGGGTCGGAAAGCGACCCGGCAAAACTTCTGTTGTCCCAAGAGACGGCCAGTCGCCTCGACGAAATCGAGGCGACCTATAATCCCGACATCATGATCTGCGACTTGCCTTCGGTTCTGGTCAATGACGACACACGCGCCTTTCTGAAGAATGTCGATTGCGCGCTGATCGTGATCCGGGCCAACCAGACCCGCTATGGACAATTCGATACCTGCGAGCGCGAGATAGCCGAACAGACGAACGTTTTGGGCACGGTGTTGAACGCCTGTTCCCACGCTCTCGGGGTAGTGGGGTGAAAGCGTCAGCTTAACCCTATCAGCGCGCTCGCAGTTGTTTCCGTCGCCATAACGCGTGCCGCCCGTAGTGGATAGATTACCCCCGACCGTACGTTATCGAAGCGGACGACTGCACCTTATACCATCTGGACAGACAGACTGCCTTCCACACCTACGAAGATCGCTCGCGTCGGGTTTGTCAGATCATTTGTGTCGCTTGGCGTGATGGCGACAGCATCACGTGCGGGCGACGTGAGTCCAGTGATATGGTCTTTAAACTTATCTTCCATAGTTCTACTTTCACAGCATAAGTCAACGTTACGAGATCAATGGAACGGCGTGATTAACGGCTTCGAATGATGGCGTGCGATGTATCAACGAAATATGAAGGACTTCCACTAAGGCCGAGATGAACACAGTCTTTCCCAGATATTTTCAACGCGGCTACTGGACGCGTCCTGTAGTAAATTGGGGCATCTTGGCAGATGCCTTGGAGGCCGCAGTGTAAACGGACACCAAACACTTGAGCTTCATGAATTTTTTCTAATTCGCCGGAATTTTTCCAACCAGAAATGTACCGTCAGTCCACCTGGATAGGACAAGGAAAAGCATCATGACAAGATCGATTCTGCTGACGGGAGGTGCCGGCTTCATCGGATCGCACACATATGTGGCACTGGTCGAAGCCGGGTATCGAGTGGTGATCCTCGACGACTTTTCCAATTCCAGTCCCGTGGTTCTTGAACGTCTCAGGCAAATCACCGGGGAAAAGGATATATGTCTGTATCGGGGATCCGTTCTGGACCGTTCATTGCTGAACCAGATTCTAGCCGAACAGGACATCTCTGCGGTTGTACACTTCGCCGCAAAGAAAGCCGTTAGCGAAAGCGTGGCCGAGCCACTCTCCTATTTCAATACAAATCTCGTAGGACTTGTCACGTTACTCCAGTCGATGAAAGCGGCCGGCGTCCTGACACTAGTCTTCTCGTCTTCAGCCACTGTATATGGCAGCCCTTCCCCTCAGGAAGTTCCCTTGACAGAAGAAAGCCCGCGTAGTTTTCTCAATCCCTACGGTTTCACAAAACTCTCAGGCGAACATATTCTCGAACAGGCAGCAGAGGCTGATCCTTGGGTTTTTGGCGTTTTGCGATACTTCAACCCTGTCGGTGCGCACCCTAGTGGTCTGATCGGTGAAGATCCAAAGGATGTACCAAACAACTTGGTCCCATACATCGCAAAGGTTGCCAAGGGTGAGCTGCCTTATCTGCAGGTGTTTGGTGACGACTACCCGACCCGGGACGGAACCGGGGAACGCGATTATGTGCATGTGATGGACTTGGCGCGGGGACATATGCTGTCTCTCGATAAGCTTCTCGAAAGTGGTGAGAGTCATCTGGTCAATCTGGGCACAGGGCGCGCGTCATCAGTACTCCGGGTGCTTGACGTCTATTCACAAGTGGTCGGTCGCGACCTGCCTTACCGCATCATGCCACGCCGGGCCGGTGACGTACCGATTTATCAAGCCGATGTCACCAGAGCCGCCGAGGTGCTTGGGTTCAAGGCCCAATATGATCTGCTCCAGATGTGCCAGTCATCTTGGCATTGGATTCAAACCAATGATAAGCAATTGCGCTGAGTAGGGTGAGCGGCACTTGAACTGCGATTCCTGTAGGTGTTTGGTACAGGGGCATTGGCCTAACTCTTCCATCATCTTTTCGCGAAAGACCTCGGCAGACATCTTCCTGGCCTGAGATTGATCTTTTCGGCGGCGTCCTTTTGCCAGAGTGATGATGGATTGTAGAAGGACGTTTTTGTGCCGATTTCAATCTAAAGATACGGTCGGCTGACGAACTCGGTACCGCAGTGAAAAGTGATCGGCTTTAGCATCAAATGAGGCGGGTCACGGATGGCTTCCATGATCCAGCCCATCATTGCCTATGTTCGTTGTTACAGTCTTTCAAAAGCACTGTGAGCCGGCTGATACGTTCAGCCAACGATGTGGCATCCAGTTTCTCAAGCTTCTGTTTAAACAGTATAAAACCACCTTTCCAATGGGCGAACTAGCAGTGGTGCGCCACATCTTTAGGACAGAAGAGGATGCTGACAGCACGATCAAACTTGGGCGTCTGGCGCTTTCTGGCACGCTTTGACCTGCGCGAATTCCGATGCGCTGGCAGATATCATCAGAGCTCTTGGTCAATGCCTTCATTGGAGTAGATGTAACGATAGACCGACTCCTGGCAGGCGCGTAGCTGTCATCAAAGTCTTCCACGGCGTGTGCAGAACTCCGGGATAAAGCGAAAGCCGGGCGACGACTTGCCTGTTCGGCCTCGATTTGAAGTTTCACCCTCTGGGTGGGCCAAAACTCCTAAAATTTGATGGTACAGTTTTAGTTAATGAATTCCAAGTATTTACATGGGGGATGGGCCGGCTTGGCAACATGATTGTCTCTCAAGGAGGCGTTGAAAATCACCAGGATAGGCTCAACGTTCTGTAGAGTAGGGTGGTTTCCCGGTAGTTGAAGCGATCCGCAATAAGTCTCAAGACGGAACTTTTTCAAGAGAAAGGCGCGCACAACATGGGGCCATGGCAGAGTTCGAACCCAGTTTCCAGGATACCGGGGAGCCCATCTCGATCCTGTTGCTCGGGTGGACTAACGTGGGATATTTTCACATAAAACTAGATCAGAATGGTTGTTCTATAGGGGTTTCCAGGACTCTCGAACAACGCGCTCTGCGCCCCCCGTGGAAACGCGAATCGTCCACCAAGGACCCGTAGCCACCCTGGGTCAACGGTTGAATGTTCAACACACTGTTTGTAATAGAGAAAAGACGCGCCACCCATGATCCGGGACACCTTTCAACAGGGCATACAGGCCACCCGTCACCACCTCATTGATAGGAAACCGGGCCACCGTGTAGCCCGTCGCATCAATGACCGGGTGACACCACCACGCGGCACACGATCCGCCGCCCCAAGATCGCGCGCCACCAGATCGCAAACGGGAAAACGAAACGCGCTGTAGGCCGGGCCACCATTCCCCGCCCGGCGAGGGCCAGCGATAGCCCGGCCACCCTGCCAAGCCTACGCGCCCGGCAAGGCCGGGGTAGGGGCCGGGTCAATTTCTCAGATCGAAAACGCACAAACGAAAAACCCGGGCGCATGGCCCGGGCTTCCCCTTGCCCGCCTTCCCGGCGGGCCGCTGCATTGTGTTAGGTTAGATCATACAGGACAAAAGCCAGTAGAGGCACAGGCACAGAACGAAAAACGCAAACGATCCGCCCGAAAGCCCGGCCCAGAGGCACACGCCTAGAAAGAGAAGCCGCACCCGGTCAGCCCGTCCAGAGCTTATGATAGGGCACGCCAAGGGCTATCGCGGCCTCACGTTCCATTGACAGTTGCAGAGAGTAAAGCGCCTGCCCAGCCGCTTGATCGGGATTTGTCAGATATGGCCAGACTAGGCGTAAACCTTCCCCGAATGGCCGTGCCGTCGGGGTGAATGGCCGCACGGGCATTAGCAAGCCGGGCGTCACCACCACGGCAGGGGCGGCCAATGCGCCCGCTATAAAGCCGCGCCGGTTCATAGGAAGGACTCCAGCGCCCGGAACAAGCCCAACGCGGCCACCACTATAACCGCAAGCCGGATCGTCAGCCGTTGCTCAAGCATCTTTAGATCGGCCTTGGTGGCCAGGGTATCGCCCATCGTGTCGCGATAGCACGGGCGGACTCGTCTGCAACCCCAGCTCTGTATGGGCCATGTCCGTTCTCCTTTCTTTTCAGCAAGATAGGGGATTTGTCGCAACCCGGTTCAGAATGTGCCCGCTCGCAGTTTATAGTCTGATAATAAAGATTATGTTAATTTTTAGAAAAAGCTGACGCGCCTGCAGCTTCAGAAAATGCTCTGAGAACTACCGCCTTGCATTGTCGCCATAGAAGCTTGCGGATCCGCTCATCACTGAGACCCTATCACGCAAGCCGCAGGTCATGAAGTCCGGCCTATTCCGGCACTCTATATCAAACCATTCGTGAAACGCCGCAAGAACGATGCGCTCGTCGCGGAAGCCATTATCGAGGCAGCCTCTTGCCCGTCCATGCGCACGGTTGCCGCGAAAGACATCAATCAGCAGACCCGGGCTATGCTGTTTTGCACGCGTGAAATGTTCGCTCGGCTGCGAATTCAGCCCATCAATGCCGTACGGTCGTACTTGGCGCTAGAGGTGGTCCTGAATTTTTGACCAGTTTGCCCCGCGCTGCCGTTCTGAGATTAGTACCGCACCCGAGGTCATCTTTTCTATGGCCGACGTCTATCTGCTGCAGATTGAGGCCGTCGATCGTGAGGTCGCTGAACCAGACACCATGATAAACGAGGCGCGCTGCACAATGCACAGGCCCGGCGACTACAGACTATGCCACGGATCGGGTCGGACGCATAACCAAGATGGGCCAATGCGACGTGCGCAAGCTTCAAGTCATTGGCGCGATGTCGGTCATCAGTGCCAGTGAACGTAAAGGTCGTTGCGATAATCCGTGGCTTGCGAATATGCTTGCGAAGCGACCGCACATGGTTGCCGCCGCCGCCCTGACGGCCCGAATGGCCGAGCGGCTTTGGACGATGATGACGAAAGAGCGAGATTACCAGATTTAGGCCTCCACTTACCAGTACGGCCCGGATACCGATAGGACTGAGAGGGCGAAAGAAAAGCTGTGGAACACGACGATCATGAGATCGGCAATGGGGAGGCCAGGATAACAAAGCGGCCTTTGAGCCCGCTAAGGTGATTTTGACCCAAGCCTCGCATCCCCATAAGGGCCCGCCGCGAGTGTTGCGGCACACCAGAGGCCGGATACATGATTGAACCCGATCAACCGTTCTAGGGCTTTGTATTCACTCCCGGTAACCGAGGCATCCACACGCTATTGTGTTAATATTTTGATAAAGCTTCGATCACATCATTCGACTAAGTCACGCTGCATCTCTAATGCCGGGTTTGCTGAGCGCCTTCGTCTTGACACGGCAAGCCCAACAAAAAGTGATGCGCCCACTAGCAATCTCATTTTTCCTGAGGCACGAAACGTTATGTCATTGAAGGTCATTACTTGAAGTTCGCATACGCCAAATTCCGACCCTCGGGCAAATCGTTGACAGCACGCATGACAGGCGCGGTCGGCTGGAACTTCACGAATATTGGCGTGACCTTTGCACTGCGCCTGGCCAGCAACCTAATTATGACACGTCTACTGATGCCCGACGCCTTTGGGCTGCTGGCTTTTGCAATGACGTTTGCCACAGCGGTCACATTGCTGACCGATCTGGGGATTCACCAAAGCATCGTCAGGGAAAAGGACCAGATGGGCCCGCGATTCCTTCGGACAGCGTGGACCGTGAAGATCGTGCGTTCGCTGGTCATCTCGCTTGGCGTGCTAGGGTTGTCCTTCGGTTTGAGCTTCATCGGCCCGAAGTTCGCGCAACCGGGATCCGTTATGGCGCATCCGGAAATGCCCTTGCTCATTGCCCTGACGGCGTTGGCACCGCTTCTCGAAGGTCTGGTTTCCACCAACTGGACCGTCTGTCTCCGAAACATGCAATTCAGGCCTATCGCGTTTCTTGAGATCGGCAGCAGCCTCATCCGTATCGCCAGCCAGATTGCCTTTGCCCTCATCAGCCCCACGGTCTGGGCCCTGCTCGTAGGCATGCTTGTTGGCGGCATCGCCAAGGCCCTGCTGTCCCACTTGTTCCTTCAAGGTCCCAGGATGCGGCTGACATGGGAGAAGACGATCGCCGCAAGTTTGTGGTCCTACGGCAAGTGGATCATGGGTTCGTCCCTGATGTCCTTTTTTATCAGGAACTCCGACAAGCTGGTGTTCGGGGCTTATCTGTCGAGCGTCTCAATGGGGCTTTATGTCATCGCCTTCATCTGGATTGGGGCAGGGCAGCGCGTGGCAAACATCTTCGTGCAATCACTGGGATTTCCACTTGTTGCTGAGCTCATGCGGGATCGGCCAGATGAAGCGCGCAGGCTCATGCGGAAGTATCAAACAGCCCTGGACATATTCTGTCTGATCGGTTTTTGTTTACTCGTTCTGCTGGGTCCGGCCCTGATCTCCTTGCTCTATACGCCCGTCTACGAAGATGCAGGATATCTGATCCAGCTCCTGGCGCCTCTTTTACTGGCAGTCCGCTTCGATCAACTGACAAATGTTCTCGTGGCTGGCGGCGATTCCCGAGCATTGTTCTGGATCGCGACGCTGGTGGCCGTCGCGACACTCGCCTTCCTAAACTTGGGTCTTTACGTCGGGGGGCTTGAAGCGGCCATTACGGGCATGATGCTCGCCCGTTTTGTTTCCCTGCCCTATCTTCTCATCAAGACATTGGCCATTTTCGGACCAAAGCAGACGGCATATGACACTGCATTCGGCGTTGGATCCATTGCCGCGACCCTTGGTCTTTACCTGTTCCTGTAAGGTGTCACCGCAGCAGACCGGCCGGACGTTTGTCGCACGCGCCCGTGACCCAGCGATACACTTCAGCGATCCGTTGCGCCCGAACATCCCAGGTCAGATTTTCCAGTGCCCGGAGCCGGGCCGCATGTCCCATGGCCGCGCACAAGTCCTTATCCTGCGCAAGGGTTTCCATCGCCGTCTTGAAGCCTTCGATATGATCTCCCCGAGTGCCCAAGGGCACACGTATTCCGCTTCGATCGTCCAGAAGGTGACGCCCGGGCCCGTATCCCACCACCACCGATGGCAGCCCGGCCATCATCGCTTCGGCGATCACCCCCGCCCCCGCATCGCGGATCGAAGGAAACACGAACACATTCGCCGACTGCATGTACTGCGCAACGACATGCTTCTCTGTCCAGCCCAGGAATTCAACACACTCTTGCAGACTATGCCGCGCTACCAGCTGTTCCAGTGCAGATCGCTCGGGGCCGTCGCCGGCGATAACAAGCCTGTGTTTTTGTAAAAGAGGGCTTTGAGCGAAGGCCTGAACGGCGACATCCGCGCATTTGAAAGGCACCAGTCTGCCGGCAAAAAGGAATGTAAGCCTTTCCGCTGTCGAATGCCGGATCTCCGCGTTGCTCCCAAAAACATCCGGGTCGGCTCCTACTTCGGGAAAGTCAAAGATCCTGTCTTCGTTGCCAGCGGGCAGGGTTTCGATGGTGTGATCGAAAGCGGCAAGAATGGCTGCGGCCTGGGTATAGGTTGTCCTAGCATAGGGAAGAATTTTGTAGGAGTTGCGTATGTAGCGCAGCCACTCGCCCTCGCGGCGCATCACATCCTTGAAACTCTCAGGATACTGTAGGCCCCCGTTCACCGGACCGATCACGAAGGGCACTGGCGACCAGCGCGCTAGCGGGCTGGGCAGGGCTGAGCTGATGGGGCCGACGCGATGCAAAATGTCGAAACGCCCGGTCTTCAGATCCGAGCCGAAGCGTTTCCATAATTCCCTCTCGAAAGCGAACTGCACCGGGTATTTGACGGCAGCCAGATTCGCCGTGTTCAGTCGCAGCGCGGAACTGATTTTCCACACCGGGCGCGCGATGTATTCGGTGTCGAGATAAACGATTTCGGCATGACTGAAGCCTGCGCGATCGATCGCCTCGCGATTGCGGATCTGGGTGACGACGACAGCCTCGTCCACCTGATCGACCAGCGAGCGGGCGGTATTAAAGATCACCCCGGGCTCGGAGGGCAAATCCGGGTTCATCGCGTCAGCATAAAGAAGGACACGCATGCTTTATTCCGGCTTCTTGTATTCGATGAGCTGCGGGTTTGTTCCGCGCCATCGGCGCCAGAGATATGTCACAGCCCCCTGGGCTTCGGGAAACTTGGCGAGTGTCAGAAACATCGCTTGCAAAGTCTCCATGCCCTTTATCGACAGGCGCAGCACCTGCAGGAACCACAGCCCGATGCCAAGCAAGGCCCAAGGCGTCAGGAACACCGATGCAAGCGGGATCATCACCGGGAGAAGACCACCCCAGACCAAGGCGCGCTGCAACCGACGAAGATTATGCCGCTCAGGAGCTTTTCCATGCATCGCCACCCCTTCAGCATAGGCAAAGCCTGCCCGCCGGGCACGCTGCCACCACTGGCTGAAACGTGTCAGGGCCGCATCATGCAATGTCATCTCAGCATCCAGCCGCCAGATGATCCAGCCCGTGGCGCGCAACCGGACACAAAGCTCCGGTTCCTCACCGGCGATCAGGTCGGGATTGAAACCGCCCATAGCCTGCAGAGCCGTCACCCGTATCATCACATCGCCTCCACACGCCTTGGTCTGCCCCACCGGCGTGTCCCATTCCGCATCGATCAGCCGGTTATAGACAGAACGCTCGGGATAAAGTTCGCGGCGACGCCCGCACACTGCGGCTACCTGCGGCGCCCCTAGCAGGAAAGACCGGGCCTTTTGCGCCCAGTTCGGTTGCAACACGCAGTCTCCGTCCAGAAACTGAACGAAAGACAGTGCGTGGCCGTAATCCAGCAAATGGAAAAACCCCGCATTCCGCGCTCGGGCCGCGGTGAAGGAGGCACGGGTATCAAGAACGATCACATCCGCACCACGGATCGCGGCAGCAGCCCTGCTGCCATCGGTCGAACCGCTGTCAACATAGACGATATGCGAAAATTGCGCCCTTAACGAGTCAAGACAGGCGATCAGGCGTTCACCCTCGTTGCGTCCGATTACGACAGCGGCGCAATCCGTCAAAGGGGCCGTGGCGGTCATTGCACGGCAAATGGATAGCACAAGCGCAGCGCGGGGTGTCCTGGAAAAAGTTCCGCCAATTGTTCGCGGTCCTGCAAGAAATGATCTTGCATGCGCGCTTTCAAACTTGCTGGTATCTCGGGACGCGTTGTCATGCTGCGCCTTTCGCGAACCCAACGGCGCACACCCTTTGGCACCAGCGTGCGGCGCAACGCCTGCGCAGCAGGATTGTCGAGTAGCAAGGCCTGCATCGGTATCTTGCGCACGCGCCTGCTGGACACGTTCTGCGCATCTATAGCGTATTGCCACGCTGCGCCTTGTGGCATGCCAAGAAATTCGCAAATCCGGGCAAATGCCGCATCGGCGTCCCGATTGATCTGTTCAAGGCTTGTAAGCATGACATTTTCTGCGCCGAACGAGTCGATGTAGGGCCGGATCTGCATGCCATAACGGCCATAATCAACAATTTCGGAATGAGTTGCGAAGGCGTGTTCTGGCCGGTTGGACATGCGACTCTCGGACCATTCGTGAATGTAATGGGATACCGCTCGGTTCATCGGGTTGCGGATCATGTAGAGAATTCGCGGCCTGTCCAGAACACGAGCCATCCGGGTGACCGTCTGCGGGTAGGTCGGCAACTTGGTGTAGTGTGTGCTCGCCTCGCCCTTCAGATCGCCCTCGAGGGCCGGGTTAAAGAGGCTTCTATACCACGCGTCGCCCCTAGCATAGACCGCGTCATCGGAGAAGTAGTTCGGCTCCTTTGGCATCGCCATGAAAACCCCGTCTTGCGCGTCGAGCTGCTTGGCCAATGTACTAGTGCCGCACTTCATTGCACCCACCAAGATAAAATCAGGCTGCCAGCGGTTATCATCGGACATCCGTGCCTTCACTTTCCAGAAGGGCCCCGCAGCGGCCTGAGCGTATTGATCCAGATATCGCGCATCTCGTGCTCCGTGCGCGGCGCTACGGGTTTGGCTATCAGCCGTCGCAACTGGGCGACCGCGCGGCCCAAAATCCAGGCAATATTACACAGCACAGGACCTAAAACACCATGAGCATGCCGGAAGAACCTTGTTCTCGACGCATAATAATAGGCGGGCAGGCGCTTTTGCGCAGCCTGTAGGGTTTTGACAGGTCCGCTGCCCCCTCGAAAATGTACGGCAACCGCTTCATCTGCAAGGGTAATCCGCCAGCCCTTCTTGCGCGCACGAAGACAGTATTCGCAATCCTCGAAATACAGGAAATACCCTTCATCCATGGGGCCTATATCTGACACCATCTCTGCCCGAAGCAGGACACAAGCGAAACTGACCCATTCAACGAGATCTTCGGTCACCGGCGGGGACAGAGCCACGATGTGTTTCTTCATGAGCGCCGTCAGCTGCGCAGTGGCCGCCCCCCGGATGAATTCGCTTTGCGGGCCGGGAAACCGGAACCGGCTGATCTGTGTTGTACCATCCTCGGTTTCGATGCGCGGGGCAATTATTCCAGTGCCGGACTTCGCATCGGCAACGGAAAGCAGTTTTGCAAAAAAGCCAGGGCGAATGACGGCGTCAGAGTTCAGGACCAGAAAGTATTCAGCCTGCATCGCTGTGAAGACTTGGTTATGTCCGCCTGAGAAGCCTGAATTCGTTTTGGACCGGATCAGGCAGACGGGACGGTCAGAGTTTTCCGACAACCAGCCTTCGATAGTTTCGACGGATCCGTCGCGCGACTGATTATCGAGGATGACCACCTGCCCATCAATGCCCTCAAGATCAGAAAGGACAGAGGTCGCGCATGCAAGCGTCAGATCGGCGGTGCGATAATTGATTATGGAAACGACGACCTTGTATGTCATTTGACAGATGGCTTCCTATCGGCCTGCGGGGGGCGCATATACGCTGGGCCTGCTTTACTGTCCTGCAGCCCTTTTTGCGTGGGTCTGTTGTAGGGTTCGATCAGGGGCATTTCAAAAGAACGCGCATAGACCGGTGCGGGTTTGGTCACGGTTTCGCGGGATCCGTCCGGTTGCGTGACGGCTTGGTCTGATTGCCCTGCTTCCACGCGCCCCCAAAGCGCACCCGCAATCAGAAAGGTCAGCGGCGTCAAACCGCTGTTCGGGACCAGATCGATCATGTTTCCAGCCAGGATGACGCACAGAACCGACGTCTCGATATCGGCAGGATCCCGTCGTTGGCGCCAGAGCAGAAGAAAGATTGGACCGGTCAGCAAACCGTAAATCGCAACATAACGGACCCACCCCCCTTCCGAGATCGTGATGACCCAATGCCCGTCCGAGATGGTCACGTCATAGCCTGTAACCTCATCGAAAATCCGCCAGCGCCCCCACCCGCCCCAGCCAAAGAGTGGCCGCTCTTGGGCCTTGTCGAGCAAACGCTGTTCATGTTCCATACGAACCCGTAACGATTGGGCGCGTTCGGTGCTTATTCTGGCGAAGGCTTGTTCGACCCGGACAGGAGAGAACACGTCAGAGCCGCGTATGACCGGATAGGTCAGAAACGCGGCGCAAATGAGAGCTGCGACCGTGATCTGCATACGGCGCGACAGAAACAGCACGACTGGAAGCAACGCGACAGCGATCAGCAGAGCCCCCAGCGACTTGACCAGGACCAGCGTTGCGAAAAGCCAGACCACGGCAAAAATCAACAGACCGGCATGCCGTGCGCTGGCGCGCATCGCACCGACTGCGGCTAGCGTACACATTGCAAAAAACAGCCCCAAGAAAAGCCCGTGCTGAAGAAAAACAATCGGGCGCCAGCCACCGCCGCGTTTGTGCTGGATCCAGCTATGAGGAAAGTAGCCGTAGATCCACTGATTGAGCAGAGGAGACATACGCACTTCGAACAGCGCCAGGAACGAATACGCGATGCCGCCAAGCACGAGTGCGAATAAAAGGACGCGGCGACCTTTCTGGGTGAAAAACAGACTGCGCCCCAGGATCAGCGGCAACACCATGACAAAAGAACTCAGAACGATGGAAAAGCCATCATAGGGACGCATCGCCGGTAAGACAGTCGGACCGTATCGTACCGCATCGGAATTCGTCAGAACTGTCAGCGCAGTGCCGACCAGCAGCCCAAGCAACAAGATGTTCAAGACGGAGTGGTTCGGGACCAGCCCCAGGAAGGGGACAGACTTTTTCTTTTGAGGCAGCGCAAGAACGAGAAGCAACGCCGTCAGCGCGGGAACAGAGTACTTGTCGAGAGCCGGCAGCAACGGCAGATCGAAGACGGTACCGTGAGGCAAAAGAAGATAGCCGCCCAGAATGGTCGCGGTAACGGCGACAAGGATCGTATATTTCTGGAACAGGACCGTCGAGACGAAAGGCCAGGCAAATATCGCGACAAGCGGCGGCATGCGGATCTCTCTTGATACTAATGAATACAGCAACAACCTAATTGCCGTTAACTAGCATGTGATTGACCATTTCTCAATTTGCATTGCAGGCCTCTCGGGCATCACATGAAGCGGACTCAACGGCGCTTGAAACCCTCTTTCCGCAACTGGGCAAAATAATGGCTGGACCCCAAAAATGGGATGTACAAAGGTGCTAGACGACCGAAGGTGAGTATGAAACGCGTCTTTTTTGTTCAGAACGGCGATTTTGCCGAGGCATTTGCCGCCTTCGCCCGTGGCGAAGCGGAAACCTACCGCGATCAGAAAAGATCCGTCGATTACGTAAACAGGCTCGCTCTTGAGAATGAGGTCAGCACCCTGACCCTAGGCACGCAACGCCATGAAGTCGAATTGGCGCGCAACCTTTTTGCCTACGGTCTGCCCCGCGAAGACTGCGACAGGGCAGCCGTGAGACATCTGTTTAACCGGATCCGGCCGAGCCATCTTGTCCTGCGCACCCCGCATCGCGTGTTTCTCCAGGAGGCAGCAAAACGCGACACCTTCGTGCTGCCCGTTTTCGCGGATCTGTTTTCTGGCCGGGGATGCCGCGCGCGTTACAACCATTTGCGGCTGCGCCATGCCTTGTTGAACTGCAGTATCCCCTGCATCTCCAATCACAGTCTGAATGCATCCAATTCCGTTGTGTCCGCACTCGGTGTGAAGCCTGACCTCGTCGTGCCATGGGATTGGCGCCGCGTCCCGGTGGAGGATCACCCCAAACGCTGCGTCAAGGACAGGCAATCTCCGACATTGTTCTTCGCTGGGGCACTGCTGAAGGAGAAAGGCATTGGCGATTGTCTCTCGGCTGTAGCCCGGCTGCGGCGATCCGGGCTGGACTGGCGCTTTACAGTGGCGGGTCACGACGGGGACGACACGTGGAGACGGCGCGCCGACGCTCTTGGAATTTCCAATGCGGTCACCTTTCTGGGCAGGGTCCCCAACGCCCGCGTCCGACAGGAGATGCGGGCGCATGATTTCGTGATCGTGCCGTCGCACCACAGCTATCCCGAGGGCCTGCCAAATACGATCTACGAGGCACTTGCCTCTCGCTCGGTGCTGGTGATCTCGGATCACCCGGCATTCGCAGGGCGTCTGAAACCGGATCGCGACTGCTTAGTCTTCCTCGCCGGAGAAGAAGCCGCCTTGGCGGACTGTCTGACACGGGCCGCACAGACCCCCGCGCTGTATGAAAGGATATCAGAAAACGCCCGGGAGGCGCATGATAGTCTTTATGTCGGCATGGAGTGGACCGCGCTGATCGACCGTTTTCTGCAAGATCCCGGCGATGTGACCGGTTGGGTGAAGGCAAACGCCTTGTCGCGTCTCGAAAGATCCTCTGCCTGACCCCAGATTCAGCGGACCAGTGTCAAGACGGGCTTTGGACGCGCTGCCGGGCTTCGATCTCGGCGATTGCGCGTTTCTTTCCCCTTGTCAGGGCCTTGAGCTGGTAGTTCCGGATGAAAGCCACCAATTCGGCGTCGTCGAGTCGGCGTGTGCCCCGCAACCAGGCGTCCACATAACCCGCAAGCATCATGACGCCCCCGATGACCAGTGGCGGCTGGCGCATCTTGTTTATTGCGGATGCGATCATGTAGACCGGGTGAGTACCCATGAAATACTGTCCGAACCCGTGTCTGCGCCGCCCTTTCAGCACATTTTGCTGACTGGATCCCATCGCGCGCAGATGCTCGAAGCGCAATTCTATATCATCCCAGCTGACCGGGGTCCAGCCCAACTGACGCGCCTTGTGGCAATCTATGCCATCCCACATGACCTCGCGGACGAAGCCCCCAATGTCTTCGAAACAGGCCACTGAGTAGAACTTCGTCATGCCAAGCGACATCTCATCGCCGATCCCTTCGCTTTGCAAGACGCCCGCGGCATTGCGGAAGTAAGCCTTTCCCGAGCATGTCCCAAGGAGCGGATCGGCCTCCATCCGGTCGACCAGGATTTCGAAATACCGAGGGGGCAGGTCGAGGTCGAGGTCGAGCTTGCAAAGATAATCGAAATCTCCCAGCGATATCGCGTCCAACCCGAAGTAAAACGCCTCGATCACCCCGGGGCCCACAGCTCGGTGTCCGCGGTCGGGCTTGGACACGACCGAGATCCAGTCATGGGCGGCGGCGTATTCGGACAAGATCTGGGGGGTTTCGTCGGTCGAACCATCGTCCACGATCACCCAAAGCGCTGGTAAAAGCGTCTGGGCAATCATCGAGTCAAGGGTTCTGCGCATGAAGTCGGCCTCATTGCGGCAGGGCGATATCACGACATATCTGCGTGCGTCTTTTGCATTCTGGATCGACATGTTGGTTGCCTTGCTGCTTTCTCAGAGCTTCCGTGGCATCTTGCATCTTGTGTCTAGCCCCACCGGGCTAAGATACACAACGCACCATCCAAAACTACGTTTACGTTCCCCGGGTGGATCGGGTTGGATCCGGGGTGGCGCGGGGGCGGGGCCTGAAACGTCGAAAATAAGCCTCGAGCGTTCGGAAGCTGATGTCTGCTAAAACGCATGAAACCGCAGTGTATCCGAATAGCAAAACCCACGGTCCGAAAACGCCGATCGCCGCAAGGGCCCTGTTTGTGATGTCCAGCGCCAGAAGGTGATAAAGGTATATGCCATAGCTGATCACCCCCACTCGCGTGACCAGAGTTTGAGTCAGCAATGGGGTGAACAGGTTGCGTTCCCTAACCACGAGGGTCGCCAGCACGAAGGTCATGAGAGTGTGAACCACGAAATTGGGCACACCCCTGAGATCATGCGGCAGAAGTTCCATGGCCACGATAAGAGCGGCGACCCCGAGGACGGGCGCGAACCAATGCGACGTGACGGCCCAGAGTTTCTCGAAAACAGCCTTGTCGTGCAAAAAGACAGCCAATAACGACCCCATCAAAATTGGAGCATAAGTTGAATTTGGCATTTTGAGCAGAAGGGGGCCCGCCGGGATCGGATTGGGTCCGGGAAAGCCCGGGATCATAATCAGAACGTTGCCCGCAATCAGAACGCAAAGTATGGGGACGATCCACCGTGGCGGCAGAAGCATAAGCAGCAGAGGCCATATAAGATAGTACTGTTCCTCGACCGCAAGCGACCATGTCGGACTAAGCGTGGGAATATCATCGACAATGAAATTGGACAGAAAGAGATAATAATAGGGCAGGATGTCGATGTACTGCCGCTCGCCCTTGAGGACGATATAGTAGGCGGCCACACAAGATATGACGAAAAAATAGACCGGGATGATCCGGACAGCGCGGCGGATGTAGAAGTCACGCAATGAAAACGACCCATCGCGCACGGCTTCCCGCAAAAGCAGTGTCGTGATCAGAAAGCCACTCAGAACAAAAAAGAAATCGACGCCCAGAAAGCCCCGATCTTCGAGTTTCAGCCAGGGAATGTCGATGGGTGGGGCATGGTGCCAAAGCACCATGGAGATGCATATGAACCGAAGGCCGTCGAGGTTAGAAAAGAACCGGATCGATCGGTAGGCGCGATGGGCATCGGCGGGACTGACCTCACTGGCATAGCAAGCGTGCCCCGTCATGTCTTAATGCTGCAGAAAGTGAACACCTGCGCTATGACCTCGCTGAACCCTTGCGACCCAAACCCGACCCAGAGGCGCAAAATCTCGCCCGCAATCGGGCGACACACCCTAACGATTGATAGTGGTGCCAACCGGATTGGGCAAGCCTATCACCTCGGCTCTCTGCTTCCCCTGCCTCGGATATGGCCCGCGGGGCCGCACGCCTGCCTGTTTCATGAGCTGCGCGCCGGTTCTGGGCATTTCGATGGAACCTGGAACCGCAATGGGCTAGCACTCAATTCTGACATGTCGGATTTATCTGACCTCTATCCACGGCATCATAGATGAGAGGCCGAGATGACGCCGCCCCCTCCCCTGCCCCGCATCGCCTATCTGACAGGCCGTTATCCAGAGGTTTCGCAAACCTTTATCCTGCGCGAGGTCGACGCACTGCGTGCACTGGGTGCAGACGTGCTGACCTGCTCAATCCGCCGCACACCGCCCGAACAGCATCCAGGCGCGGGCGAAAAGAAAGCGGCTTCAAGCACGTTTCATGTGCTTGAAGCCCTGCGCAATCCGGTCCGTTTCATCGGTGCGCAATTGGTTTACCTGCGCGCACCACGCCGCTATTTCGGGGCATTGCGGCTGGCCTGGCAGACGCGGCCCGTCGGGTTGCGAGGCCTGCTTTATCAACTGATCTACTTTTTCGAGGCCACCGTCCTCGCCCGGTATCTCGAGACCCAAAAAATCGACCATCTGCACAACCACTTCATCGTCGGCAGTGCTACGGTATCCATGCTTGTCTCGCGCCTGACAGGCATTCCATTCAGCTTCACGCTGCATGGTCCGGCCGATCTTTTCGAACCGCGTCGCTGGGCGCTGGATGTCAAGACCGAACGCGCCAGGTTCGTATCGACCATCAGCCACTTCGCGCGTAGCCAGATCATGTATTTCAGCGCGCCTGAACACTGGCACAAGATCCACATCATCCACTGCGGAGTGCAGCCTGCCTTGTACGATAGCCCGCAGGAAGCCGAGCTTCCGCCACGGCGCAAGGACGAAATCCGACTGCTTTTCGTGGGGCGCATCGCGCCGGTTAAGGGGCTGCGCATCCTTCTGGAGGCAATGCAGACCCTGATGCCAGACGTGCCAAACCTGCATCTTGTCCTGGTGGGCGACGGCCCCGACCGCTCGTTTCTGGAAGAGCTCGCAGCCCCTCTGGGCGACGCTGTCAGCTTTACCGGCTATCTGTCTCAGAACGACGTGGTGCATGCGATGCAGACGGCCGATATCTACGTTCTGCCAAGCTTTGCCGAGGGTGTACCGGTGGCCCTGATGGAGGCCTTTGCCAGCGGGAAACCCGTGATTGCCACACAGGTCGCCGGGGTCAGCGAACTGGTCGAAGACGGCAAAAGCGGATTTCTAGTGCCGCCAGGCGATGTGGACTCGCTCGTGGCCCGCATCCATCAGCTATCCACCGATCCCGCCCGGCGCGCCCAGATGGGACAGCGTGGACAGGCCAAGGTCAGGGCCGAATTCGATATCGATGTCGAAGCTGCCCGCCTTTTGCACCTGTTCACGGGCCAGGCCGATGGCAGCCTGCGTCCCGATCCTTGGGTGCGGCCGCCCACCTGAAAGCAGACAGATACCGGCCCCATACTTCACCAACCATTCGAGGCGGCTGTTAGATATCAGGCACATAGACCCTTCTCCGGCGCCAAATCCGTCCAAAGGCATTCAGTTGAAGCTAAAACAGGGTATACGTCAGAATGACTTTGCTCATAGAAGCCATCGGAAGATTATTGCGATCTGACATTCACAGGAGACTCTCATGGCCATTATTCGGTGGTCGCGCCGCGTTTTCAGAACCCTACCGGATCCGATCCGTCACAACCGCTATATTCAAGCACTAAAGGATGCCATCATTGCCCGTCTGAGCCATGACGTAATTTACGACCAAGACTATTACAACCATGTCGAAACCTGGGCTGCAGAAAGCGCCCCGGCAATCGTGGATAGCATAACACGCGACTTCGGGCCGAAATCGGTTGCTGATGTGGGATGCGGGACCGGCGCCATGCTAGAGCGCGTGTCTCGGGCAGGTCTTGTCACGAAGGGTTTCGAGTATTCCGATGATGGGATAAAGCGCTGCCGGCATCGCGGGCTGGACGTTCAGAAATTCGACATCGAGGCGGATACTTATAATGACGACACTCGTTTTGACGTGGTGATGAGCATGGAAGTGGCCGAACACCTGCCCGAAAGCATCGCCGACAATTACGTCCAACTCTTATGCGACCTTTCGGACACGGTCGTGATGACCGCAGCCTCTCCTGGACAGATTGGAACCGACCACGTCAATCTGCAGCCGAAATCTTACTGGATCGAGAAAATGACCGCACGCGGTTACACTCACTTGCCGCAGTTGCAGCAGTCTTGGCAGGACAAATGGAAGGCTGCGGGGGTGACGCGCTTCTACTGGCAAAACCTGCTGCTATTTCAGAAAGGAAACTCTGCTTAAGGGCATAACCTGCGATATCGTCAGGTCGGATATGCCGAACATCCGTTCCTGGTCATCACAGCCCCCGTTTCCTTGAGGATTGAGGATCCAGAGGTAAATGAAAGCAGTCAGAAAAGGTGTTCTTGAATTGATTGCCAAACTCAGAACACGGGCGGCTGTCCTGATGGCGCAAGTGGGGATCCGGATGCTGAAGGCATCGGGGCTATTCACCGGCTATTTCGCCAATTGGCGTTGGGCTGTTTTCGACGAGGCCCAACGCGCGGGGCTGCACATTCTGCCGGTTCACTACTACTCGCCCGTTCCCGACACCGCGCACCTGACCCTTGATGACCAGGCGCCGGTTTATTTCGCAGCCGAACCCGAGACGTTGCAGGCGGCCACGGACGATCTGCAAGACCTCGTCGACCGTTTCGGAGAAAGGTTCGACGAAATCGCGGCCCGGCCGTCCTATGCCGACAGCGAGCAGATCACGCAATTCCGGTTCGGCAAGGCGCCCTATCGGTCGTTGGAAGCCGAGCTTCTGTACGGACTGATCCGCGCGCGCAAGCCGTCGCAGATCATTGAAATCGGAAGCGGACACACAACACTTCTGATGGCCGAGGCGATACGTGCGGAAGAGGATTATGCCCCCGTTTTCGAATGTATCGAACCCTACCGCCCGGACTATTTGAAGACGCTGCCGCCCGAAGTCACGCGCTTTAACGACACACCACTGCAGTCTGTTCCGCTTGACCGGTTTCGGAACCTTCAGGCCGGCGACATTTTATTCATCGATTCCTCACATGTCGTGAGTTACGGCAGCGATGTTGTCTACGAGATGTCGGTGATACTACCCAGGCTGGCCCCAGGTGTGCTGGTGCATTTCCACGACATCTTCCTGCCTTACGAATATCCGACAGATTGGATGACGGACGCGAAGCTTTTCTGGAACGAGCAATACATGCTGTCGGCCATGCTGCAGGACAACGCTCGCTACAAAGTCAGATTTCCGCTTCATCAACTCTATCGCGAACGTCGTGAAGACATGCAGCGCATGTTCCCACTGCTTGCGGAACCCTTTCACAGACCGGGCGCATACTGGATTGGAATCGCTTAAACATTAGGATCTTGCGTCGCATTGGCTCCATCCTTGGAGGGTTCTTTCACGACATACTCGTACCGGGACAGATCAAGTCCGATGATATCGGAAACGGCTTTGTTCGAAGAGCCATAATACGACCCGACCGCCTTGCGAACAAAGGCGGTCCTGCCGCCCTTGCCCATATGGCGCGCCCATCCGGGCGTAAGACGATCGACATGATATGCAATCGAGTTTGGCGATAGTCTTGAGCCAGACACACGCCACCTGCTGTCCTGCGGCACGCAGTGGTTTGCAAGACGTAGAATTGCCTGCGCCGGTCCCGACAGCGCCGGGCGCACCCGCCGCGCGGGGCGCGCCGTATCGGGCAGGTCCACGCGTTGCCCCAAGATACCGGACAGATGCGCAACGAACCTGCCGGGGTCTTCCAAAAGCCACTCCATAGGGATCATGGCGACGCGGTCGGACCCGAAGAGATCAGCATAGAAGCGCCATTTGCGGGCAAAAGAATAATACTCCAAATCGAGAACCGGATGAATGTTCGGGTTTCCGGTCTCCTGATCCAGGAAGGCGCTTAATCCGGAAGCATACCCGTATCTGAGGTATTCGCCGTAGATAGACCCTATGATCCGGGCCTGTTCGCGAATCGTCACCAGAAGAATGGCACGCGGGAACGCCTGATGCAGCCGGACCGCAGTATGCTCGGCCAGGTGGCGTTGATGAAAGGGTAAACCCCCGAGGGCTTCATCAGAGATCACAATCGGAAGGCCCGTGGCGCGCGCCTTCTCGATATGGGGGGCGAAGAGACGATGAACGCGGCCGACCGAAAAATCGCCGAACCTTGGTGTAAGAAAAGCGGCATGACTCAGGCGGTTGTCACCGCAGTACACGATGCTGTCGTTTTTGCTGAACATCTGGGTCTGAAGCCAGGTCGTCGCCGTCTTGTGCAGCCCCACGTGAAGAATAACGGGGATATCGGAAATCGGGCCCGCTTCTTCTTCCACAAGGTCGCCCGCAATGGTGGCATCGTTGCTCGTGGGGCTTTCACGACCACTCATGTTTTCCGCAACCTGTTCAGAATGCTGACTTGCATGCACTCAGTCTTACAAACCCGGATATGCAAGGAAAACTCGAAAAGCACATACGGTTACGCCGCGGACCACCGGCCCGAAGCCGTCGGCAAGGGCGGAGCAATTCCGGTGTCATCTGCGTGCTGCTTCAGGAACAGCACGCAGAGTGAAAGGAAATGACAATGCCTAGACACTGTTTTATGCTCGCGAAGGCACGCGTGAGTATAGGCAGGAGTGGTTGGTGTCCCATTCCTTGAAAAGGGCTGATCTTGATATCACGGTACCGCGTTAGGAGCACTGGGAATGGTGCACATAGCTTGAAGGCTCTTGTAAAGACGAAACTCGTCGCGTGTTTTACCGGGCAGATATACGCTCAGTTCTGCAGGTTCAGGGCCTTGCACTCCATCAGTCTGTCGAACCCGGAAAAAGCAGGGATCGTAGCAAATGATATTATCGGCGATCTGTTGATTTCCAGGATTTGTCCGCAAGGAGGCGTGTTCTTCGATATAGGTGCTCAGTATGGCGCCGTTTTTTCAAGCGCCTGGAGACATGATCCTACTCTGAAAGTCTATGCCTTCGAAGCGGACACAACCAAGGCCAGCACTCTTAAAAAGGTGCATCCGCGCCTGACTGTATTTGATCTCGCTGTGGGTGACGCAGAAGGCGTTGCGTCCTTCTATCTCGACGCCAAGGCCTCCGGTTACAATTCACTGGTTCCGGGCAGAAGCGGAACACGAAAGGTATCAGTGCGCGTTTCGTCGATTGACGCGCTTTTGCCCAATCAGCCCGTTGACGTCATGAAGGTCGACGTAGAGGGTGCCGAGCTTGGAGTATTTAAAGGGGCCGAACAGACAATCATGCGGTACTTTCCGCTTTTGATGTTCGAATGCGTTCTGAAGGAAGAAAACACCCTTGGCTACTCGGCTGGCGCGATATGGAAATGGCTTAATGACCGGGATTACCTGATTTTCAGCCCCAATCGAATGGCGCATAATTCACCAGCTTACTCAAAGCAGGCATTTGTCGAAGCACAAAACTATCCATTTCAATCTCATAACTGGTTTGCGATACACGCTTCACGGCGTGAAGAGTTTCGCGACGCAGCACGATCTATACTCAAGATTTCCAAGAACTTTTCGGCTTCTTCCTAATCCTGCCGCCTGTACTCCATAGCGCCGATGGATGGCGGATCCGGGCGTCTGCGGCCGTAAATGTCAAAATGCAAGGCCGGTTCTTCAAACGCGGCGCCGAGGGCCAGAGAACCCAACAAGGGTGCCCCAAGGGGCACACCACCAGCCGTCGCGCGCTGACTTTCTAGAATTGGCACATCCTCGCCGATATATCCTTTCTCCCGCGCTGACCAGATCGACCTATCGCTAAGAGGCGCATAGACAGCATCAGGCAACGTTAAATTTTTCTGGTCGATAAGGTTGTTCCTCTCAGTGATCGTAAACGTGCCGCTAAAAATATCCCCAATCGTCATCGTCGCATCACCGCCCACAGTATTGTCATCGCTCATCAGGTTAACGATAGTGTTATGGTAAAGCTCAATTGGCGCATCCACTGCGTTGGAATTATTTGTCGGTGCCGATACCCGCAAAAGAGCGACAGGATCGAAGATGCCGAGAATCCTCGGCACGTTAGGCACAAACATCAGAACATTGCGCATGGTAATGCCAGACAAGTTAGCAGTCACACCGAACGCCGTCATGTGCGAACCCAGCAGTACATTCTTATCGATGATGATGTTTTGAATGCCTTCAAAATATGTCGTGTTCGCTGGCGATAGCTTGATGATTTCAAAACCGCCCTCGCAGGCATTTCGCTGCATATTCAGTAAAGACCCCGCAAGACCTGACTGATTGAAGCGGAAACACGGCTGCTGCGTGAAGTAATTCGGAGTATTCTCGACCCAGCCCGTGCGACTAAACATATCGCAGCCATCCACCGTGACGAATTGAGCGGTATTGGTTTGCAGTCTTACAGGCCCATGATTATTGTGAGACCCGTCCTTGGGACCGCCGGAGAGCGCATCTACATCTTGAGCGATCCTGCATCCAAGCAGGTCGATATTCGACGCCCCACCGCAATAAACACCGAAGTCGCGCCAGTTCGTGACAACTGTATCATGCACCGTGAGGCCTGAATTTGATGGATCGACCGTTCCATGGCCGGGATTGTGAATGCCATTCTTGAATCCATCGAAAAAACAGTCGTCGATTATAAAGGTTTGCGGGGCCGGCAGCGTTGCAAGCACAGTGATCCCGGTTTTTTCAGGCTCGCCTGTCTCAGTCGTGGTGTCCCACGGCCCTCGAAAGTCCAGCCCTTGGATAACCACGTCCCGGTTCTGGAAATCCCGCGTTCTCAAAACATAACCCGATGCGGCTGTCGCCTCCAGGATTGGGCGGACGTAACCCTTGTCCGCATCGTTTGAACGGTCGTAGTCATTCACGACATGCACGTGGCCCCCTGGAAGTTGCAGGTCCGCAAAACTGGTGTGAGTTTCTCCAGCCTTTAGCATGAAGCGGGTCTTGGCCGCAGACGTTCGTGCCGCAACCGCCGCCGCAAACGACGAATACTGCCCAGCCCCGATGGGCGCATTTGTAAAGTCACTGGCCACTGATACATAAGCCGTATCGGAGTTGGAAAACTCGGTGTCCGGATCACCCACGGTATACTGCCCAGTCCATTTCGCTCGTCTGTCACTAGTCAGTTCATAGGCCCAGATAGTCACTGTATACATACCCGGCTTGCGGTATACATGAGTGACGCGCGGCCCAAACCCGGTGTTCCGGTTTTTCCACTCGGGAAAGCCTTTGACCGGAGCCTGATAAACCGTGTCGGTATCACCAAAATCTGCCACGTAGATAATGTTGTGAAGGCGTTCGTCGTAATCCTCACCCGCCCCGGGCGCCGCTGTATTGAAACCTTTCCAGCCGGTCACCTCAAAGGTCAACCGCTCAGGCGCGACTTCCAAGATAGATCGCAAAACACTGACAGTGAGTGTCGCGTTAACACCCCAATCGGTAACAGACGTTCTGTCAGTCCTGCTTGGCGATGTTACTTCGATTGTTGCGGTCGTCCCGAACGGAAATCCTGTAAACTTCAGTTTTGACATTAGAGTGGCTCCAAAACTACGGTCATAAGGGATGTATAAAGGCCGATGGGTACGTCAGTTGTGACGCTGGCCGCACTGTTCCCCGCAACAACACTATCTTTGATGTAGGTTATCCACGCGCCATTCGCGCCGCCCCCAAAGTCCTCGCGTTCATACCAAGACCCGCTGCCCGGCGCGACAACAGAGTCATCTTGCTGAGTGTGCCCGGGCGCCGTGATGACGAAAGGTTTTCTGTCACCGCCCTGCATGACAGACGAAAAGTATGACACGATTTTCGCGCCCGCGCTGATTGCTGTTACCGACGTGCTCCACGGCTCCTGACTCAGTGACGTAATATAATCATTGTCGATCTGGCCGAGTGCTGCGCCATCATACTCGACCATCGCCAATAACGTGCGGTTTCTGTTTGTTGAAACTATCTCGATAGTGTTGCCCGTTGGGATCGCTACATCATACACCTCAAACGTCCTCGTTCCGGGGCGGATATCTGTGAGCACTTGCGTTGGAGTCGCCCCGTTAACGGTCGAAAGAGCGCCGCTATACACGCTGTCCGTCCAGAATATCAACACTCTGCGAGTGGCGGAAGCCGGAAGCTGCGCCGCGAACGCCGGAAACGTTGTACCACCCGCTGTGCTGTTGAAGAGGTAGCGTGAATGAAATCCTGTTACGATAGCAGCAGGGGTGATTCTTGTCGTGGCGCTTGCTGAGGACGACCATTCCTCTGCGCCGACCGAATTCACGGCACGCGTCTGAAAGAAGTATTCCGTGCCCGCTGTCAGGCCAGTGATCCTGCAATGATGCTTGCGACACTCGGCTCAAGCTTAATGCTGGGCGCATCGGTGCGAGATGTAGCCAAGGAAGAGTCCGTTGCAATATCAAACCCCGTTGAAAAACTGAACATTCAAATTTACCCTTCGCGGCTATGGTAATGCCGTGCTCGGCATGACGCTTTCTTGTCATGTTGCCCTCACATCACCAAAGCGGCGCGGCGGACAAGACAGCGTCGTGATACTTCCCGAGACGCAAGTTTGAAAAATAGGGGTATCGTGACGCAACTCTCGTGAAAATCTCGAAAACATATTAATGCATTCTAAGCAAAGAGCGCGCCCATTTCACAGACGGCCTAGATTGAGAAGAGCTGTTACCCTGCAGTCTTTAGAAGCCCGGGCAGATGCGGGCTCAGGCCTTTGCACGGCCTCCGGTAACATGAACATCTTCTTGGCAGTACGGAGAACACGAAAATCCGGTAATCGTCCGGTCAAGACAGGCATATCGTTTGACTAAACGCTACGCTGCCGACAGGGACTTGCCACGACCTACACCGCTAGAAGATCCGGAACCTCATCTGCGTTCGTGTGAAGATCCGGCGGCGTTTCGTCCCACGTCCCCTGCCCTTCCGTAAGCGCCGACCAAAGGTCGTTTTGCTCCAAAGTATTATCGTCGGGTATTCCGGTGAGATCATAGCCAATCTCGCCTGTACCTGCAGTCAGATCAAGCTGAACAATGTCATTTTCGTAATCGAAGATGAGCTTGGCATCGAGCGTATCCGAAAGCCCGTAGACATGAATGTCGTCGAACATACCACTCAACGCATCGACCTCGATCAGCGTATGCGTGCCCTCGACCGATTGCGCGCTGGCATCAATTTGGAGGAGACCGTCCAGAGACATTCCCGAAGCAACATCCGCAGCATCAGCGCCGAACGCGCCGCTTCCGAATTCCTCGATGGTCGAAAACCCTTCATCATCTGCGACAAAGGTCAATGCGCTGCCCTCAGCCATCTGGAGAACGGCGCTGTCCTGTGTATCACCATCAAAGCCCACTCGCGCCTCCGATCCGGTGAGACGCAACTCGCTGCCTGCTCCCAGTGTCATCTTGCCATTGTCAGTCGCCAGGAGCGCTTGGCCATCCGTTACCTCGATCGACGCTATGCCGCCGAAGTCGCCGCTATTGGCAAAACGCCCGCCGTTCACGTCCAACACCAGACGATCATCGTCCTGGTAGCCATCGATCCAGAACTGACCTGACGGCTGGATGGTGACGGCGCCGTTCTCGGGCCCCACGCTCAAGACACCCTCGACCGTCAGCTTGCCATAGTTGACTGACAGCTCCCCCCCGGATCCCAGATCCAGATCGCCAAGAGTGGTTGTCCCGCCATAGGCGACCCAGTTGCCACCCAGATCCACATTGCTGAAATCCTGCGGGGTCTGAGCTGTCGACCAGTTGATCGCATTGTCCCATCTAATGCCGTCACCGAGGGCATTTGGAATGAAGCGATGATCCTCAGCGTCTGTTGGTTCCGTTGAAACATCAAAACCGTCTTGGAAATAGGAAACGATATCAGCCCCCGAGACGTCACCCGCCGTCCGAGACACGATCGCCACCATGAGATCTTCAATTCCGGAATCGGAATTGCTCAGAAGCGTACGGGAAAAATTCTGAATCGTGGTTTGATCGAGAAGACTGGGGTCTAGGCCATCTACATTCAGGTCGCTTGCTGGTGTTGAGCTGAAAGGTGACGACCAGCCATAAACAATCGTGTCATCAAAGAAAGGCGTGTCGGGCAGGAGCAGACCCGGTTGTCCTATTGGGCGTGCGGCGATGTCGTCGGGGTCGTTGGGATCAGCCAGGTGGGCCACGATATTGTCGAGCAATGTCGTATCCTGCCCGTCATTGACCAGACCCCATGTCAAAGCCCCGATCATTTCAGCTTCTTTATGCCCTCCCGAGGTAATGACATTGTCGGAGAAGAACGTGAAGTTCCCGATTGGACCCGCGCCTTTGTAATCTCCACCCAGAAAATTGACAGCAGCATTGTTGTCGATAAAGGCATTGTCATATGCAAACACACCGCCCCGGAACTGCGCGCCGAAAGAGGCCCCCTGCGACACGATGTTGTCAGCAAACGTGACATCCGTCGTATTGAACTGGATGTAGATATTGTGGCTGAACATGCTCGGCGGCATGCCGCCATCGGCCTCTTTGTAATCCGCCGCCCATCCGTTGTGGTGAAAGGTGGATCCCTCGATAAGCACACTATCCGTGTTCGCCACAAAAAGACCGCCAATCCTATCTGCGAACGGACTCCAGTCATCGCCAAAAGGTTGTTCCTTTACGACATCATGAATAATCGTATCGTGTAACGTGACGCCTTCAAGGTTTTGCAGATTGACCTCGCCACCGGTGAAGTCGACATTGTCGAACAGGATGTTGCTGCCAAGTAAAAAACGGGCCCCATCCGAGAAGGTCAGATCGCTGACAACAATGTTGGAGCCATCGAAATTAACCATCTTCAGTTCATCATTAATGACAGCGCGGGGGCCATCTCCCCAAGACGTTATATGTATCGGATGCAGTTCGTCTTCTCCCGAGATATCCCGGGTCAGTATCGTTCTAGACAGATCTTCATAGGTGTAGCCGTTCTCGAACAGCAGCCAATTGGACGTCGCCCCGTTTTTGGCACCCAGTGTCACGTGTTCCCAGACCTCCATGCCAAGATCAGAGGAAAACGCCATACCTTCACTGCCGCCATATTCTGGATTGTCCGCCAGCCAACGAACCGTTATGTCTTGTTCCTGTAATCCCTCAAGCGCCGCAATGTCCGAACGGGTCAGTCCATCGTCGCTCTCGGTCAGATAGACCTCGCGATGGGTCTCTCCTGTCTCAACAATCAAGTCTCCATTCTCGTCCTCACCAAGCATGTAATGCTTGCCTTGCGCCCAGCCCGCCTCTTGCGTGGGTGCAGCAACGTCTAATCCAAGCTGGCCTGTTTCACTGCTGCCGTCTGCAAAATTCGCCTTGTATTGCAACTCCAGGGCGCCGCTGTAGTCACTGCCGGACAGAACCAGCGCGATACCGCCATCGGGGTTGACCGTGGCGTTGCCTTCGGCAGGGCCCTGGAGAATTTCGATCGACGATATCTCTTTCTGTGTCTCCAGCTGGACCGTTGTAACGCGTCCGCCATCGACCGCAAGAGTATCTCCATTGGAAAATGCAGTTGGCGCAATGACGCTCGCGGCGGTCGGATCAGGGTTGGGATCGGGCGGGGCCGGATGTGGCTCAGGCTGCGGCTCGTGCTGTTGGAGCTCGGCCAGTGGCGAGAGGGCCGGAAGTGGCTCAAGCAGCGGATCGG